>ERZ1066120.76-NODE-76-length-98824-cov-15.288269_pt1 | contig 98824 bp, 95 predicted proteins | sample MGYA00382767_ERZ1066120 | MGnify/ENA primary metagenome ERZ1066120 (study PRJEB33369, sample SAMEA5778350) | biofilm metagenome | biome: Industrial cooling water; feature: Water cooling tower basin; material: Biofilm | place: United Arab Emirates | collected... | reverse complement strand
CAATTTACCTCGCTGCTTCCGTCATCTGGCTCAATTGATGACACACCCTAATAAAGTGCTACCTAAAACTGACTCGGCAATCCGAGCGATCGCAATACTACCGACAATATTGAAAATATTGTTCAGGATCACAATTGTAGCGATCGGGCGATTCATGCGCTCGCGAATTGCTAGTAGTGCAACTGCGGCAGGATTTCTCGACTGTGCTAACTGTCTCGCTTTGAGCGTGGAGACAGAAAATAAAGCAGCTTCGACGCCAGAGCAAAGAGCGGAACCTGAAATGACAATCAGTACGGCAACAACTAAGGCAAACATGGCAAAATTAAGAGTCCAGAATGCATAATTAGTAATTCAGAATCGATTGTAGAGGTATCGGGCTTATGACGGATTTTTGTCAAAAAGGTGACAGAAGACAGAATCAGTTATTAGTTATCAGGGAACAGTGACCAACAACTAACAACTAACAACCCATTAACTATTAACCATTACCCATTATCTTGCTCTTTATGCTAAGTATCCCAACTAAACGCCCTCTACCGCTCGTTCCCCAGTTGGTGACTGCTTTACCTGGTCCCCGCGCTCAAGCATTGGTAGAACGCGATCGCGCCGTGACTTCGCCATCGTATACTCGCGGTTATCCGCTGGTGGTGGCTCGCGGTGAGGGCTGTATGGTGGAAGATGTCGATGGTAACGTATTTTTAGACTTAACAGCAGGTATTGCCGTAGCATCAACCGGACACGCTCACCCTGAAGTTGTGGCAGCAGTTCAAGCACAAGCTGCCAACTTATTGCATATGTCGGGGACGGATTTTTACTATGAGTCGATGGTAGAGTTGGCGGAAAATTTAGCGACTCGCGCCCCTTTTCTGATTCCCGCAAAAGTCTTTTTTAGCAACTCTGGGGCTGAGTCTAACGAAGGGGCGCTGAAACTTGCCCGTTACTATACCAAGCGTTCCCAAATTGTGGCTTTCCTAGGTGCATTTCACGGACGTACTTACGGGGCGATGTCTCTGACGGGTTCTAAAGCCGTGCAACGACAGCACTTTGGACCCCTGTTGCCAGGAATCACTCACATTCCTTACGGTACTCATGCAGGGTTAGATTATTTGGAATCAAAGCTTTTTCCTACTGTTCTCCCGCCAGAAGAAGTTGCTGCCATCTTTGTCGAACCAATTCAAGGAGAAGGCGGCTATATCGTCCCAGAAGATGGCTTTTTAGAACGAATTCGGCAAATCTGCGATCGCCACGGTATTTTAATGGTTGTGGATGAAGTGCAATCGGGGATGGGTCGAACTGGGCGCTTATTTGCGATCGAGCATTGGGGTGTCATGCCGGATATTATCACTTTGGCAAAAGGAATTGCTAGCGGTCTACCCTTGGGGGCAATTTTAGCGCGATCGCGTCTGATGACCTGGCGACCTGGTTCTCACGCGACTACATTTGGTGGCAATCCCGTAGCTTGTGCGGCGGCTAACGTAACGTTACGGCTATTGGAAGGTGGTTTGATTGAAAATGCTCAAAATATGGGTAATTTGTTGCTGTCTGGGCTTGCAGGGCTGTCACAGCAGTTTTCTTGCATCTCCTCTCCACGCGGTAAGGGTTTGATGGTGGCAGTTGATGTATTCGATTCGGATGGAAATTTAGATGCTGTAACACGCGATCGCATTGTCGATCTTGCCTTTTTAAAGGGGTTGTTACTTTTAGGTTGCGGTAAAGCAGCAATTCGTTTTTGTCCGCCACTAGTTATTGATAGCGCCCAAATTCAAGTCGCCCTGCAAATCCTGCAAGAGGTGTTGGTGGAAGTCGCTGGTTATTAGTCATTGGTCATTCGAGAGTCGGAATTTGTAGGGGCGGGTTTACCGAGAGTCTCTGTTGCAAACAAAGTTGTTTGGTGAACCCGCCCTTACAAGTCATTGGTCATTGTTCATGATATTTTTTGCACAAATCCAGCGATCGCGCAAAGACGCGAAGCCGCCAAGCGTTCTTTGCGTCTTTGCGTGACATAAAAAAGAAATGTAATTTCCCACGGTCTTTGCTTTCAATTGCTTAAATATAAGTAGGAAAGGTAATAAGTTGGGAGATAGTAACACCGAGTTTTATTGCTGCATTTAAGTTTCTATTAGCATTTATTGCCGAATGCAAACTAATATTAACACCCCAACTTTATTAAATCTGGCTGAAGAAATTCGCGTGCGCGGTACGGTACAGGGTGTAGGGTTTCGTCCTACGGTTTATCGTCTTGCTAAGGCTGGCGGTTTGCGGGGTGAAGTGTGTAATGACGGTGAGGGTGTTTTGATTCGGTTGGTCGGGAGTGTAGAGGCGCTGGAAGCATTTGTCAGCCAACTCCAGGCAGAATGCCCACCTTTAGCAAAAATTGAAGCGATCGCTCGTTCTCCCCTCGCTTATGTGCCTGTCTATACAGATTTTACTATTACTCAAAGTGTTAGCAACACCATCAAAACAGGGATTACCCCCGATGCGGCAACTTGTCCCCAGTGTCAAGCTGAAATTCTCGACTCCTCTAGCCGATGGTATCGCTATCCTTTCACCAACTGCACCCACTGCGGTCCCCGCCTCAGCATTGTCCGTGGCATTCCCTACGATCGCAATTCAACTAGCATGGCAGATTTTATCATGTGTGCGGATTGTGCCAGGGAATACGGAGATGTGAGCGATCGCCGCTTCCACGCCCAACCTGTTGCTTGTCAAGTTTGCGGTCCCCGTGTCTGGTTAGAACGTCCTGATGGGACTGTTGTAGCCGAGAGGTTCTCCGTACTAGATGATGTAGATGCGGCGGGTACTCTTTTACAAAGAGGCGAGATTGTAGCGATTAAAGGTATTGGTGGGATTCACCTCGCCTGTGACGCGACTAACGAAGCCGCAGTTCAAAAACTCAGAGAACGCAAACATCGCGATCGCAAACCTTTTGCTTTAATGGCAAATTTAGAAATTATCGAGCAATATTGTTTAGTTAACGACTTAGAACGCGAACTTTTACAAAGCCCAGCTGCCCCAATTGTATTACTCAAGCGTAGGGAAATCGGGAGTCGGGAGTCGGGAGACAATTCAATTCACAATTCACAATACCCCTTCGGGGAAGCAAGCTACACAATTCACAATTCACAGCTACCAACAACCAACAACTCTTTACCAATTACCAATTACCAATTACCAATTGCAAATTCCATTGCTCCTGGCATGAATACTTGGGGTTTCATGCTACCTTATACGCCTTTGCATCATTTAATATTACGGCAAATGGAACGCCCGATTGTCTTGACAAGTGGCAATATATCTGATGAGCCGCAATGTGTTGGTAACGAGGAAGCAAGGGAGAAATTAGGAGCAATTACCGATTATTTTTTATTACATAACCGTAAAATTGTCAATCGCGTTGATGATTCGGTGGTAAGGGTGGCAGGAAATCGCTTGCAAGTTTTGCGTCGCGCCCGTGGTTATGCCCCAGCCCCGATTCGTCTTCCAGCAGGGTTTGAACTAGCACCACCGATATTAGCAATGGGCAGTGAGTTGAAAAATACTTTCTGTTTATTGCGGGAGGGAGAGGCAATTTTATCTCAGCATTTGGGAGACTTGGAAAATGCAGCAGCGATCGCCGCATATCGAGAAACACTAAACTTATATTTACAGCTATTCGAGCATCAACCTCACGCGATCGCAGTCGATCTACATCCCGAATACTTATCGACAAAGATAGGCAAAGAATTAGTTTCTAGATTACCTTTGCAGGCGGGTTGTGCGCCTCTATATGGAATTCAACACCATCACGCTCATGTTGCTGCGTGTATGGCAGAAAACGGCATTTCCTTAAACACTCAACCAATTCTAGGAATTGCTTTAGATGGTTTAGGTTTTGGGGAAGATGGTACGTTTTGGGGTGGTGAATTTCTCTTAGCAGATTATTGCAGCTATCAAAGATTAGGCACGTTCAAACCTGTAGCAATGTTAGGAGGAGAACAGGCAATTTATCAACCTTGGCGCAATACGTACGCTCATTTAATAGGAGCTTTTAACTGGGATGAATTACAGGCTAATTATGGCAATTTAGAATTACTCCAGTTTTTAGAAAAACAACCGCGATCGCTGCTAAATCAAATGCTAGCCAAAAATATTAATTCTCCCCTATCTTCTTCTGCTGGACGCTTATTTGATGCCGTCGCTGCGGCTGTAGGAATATGCCGCGATCGCGTTAGTTATGAAGGACAAGGGGCTATTGAATTAGAAGCAATGATTGTAGGAGCGGGTTTTGACAAAAAATCTACGGTTAAGGCTGTCAATCTCTTTGCTAAACCCGCCCGTACGAAAGTCAAAATAGCGTATCCCTTTGATATTATTGCCGGATCGATCCCCCCAACCCCCCTTAAAAAGGAAAACAATATAACATCAGTAGAAGCAATTTTAGAATCTTATCCTATGTGGCAAGCATTACTGAGAGATCTACAACAAGGAGTCTCTCCTAATATTATTTCTACCCGATTTCATCTCGGACTGGCAGAGGCGATCGCGTCTATGGTACGTCATTTACATCAAGATCGCACTTTCACCCAGATTGCTTTAACAGGGGGCGTATTTCAAAATTTAGTGTTACTAGAACAGGTAAATCAACGCCTGACTGCCATGAGTTTTACAGTTTTAACCCACAGCCGTATTCCTGCAAATGACGGGGGCTTATCTTTAGGACAAATAGCGATCGCAGCCGCACGATCTCTAAAGCAAAGAACGTGAATAGACAAGGGAGAAAAAATCAATTCACAATTAATTCCAAATTGTCCGAATCCTGCCTTCTGAGTTTTGACTTTTAACTTTTGAATTTTGACTTTTCAATAAGGATAAGCAAAATATGTGTTTGGGAATTCCAGGTCAAATTGTAGAAATTACAGATATTAAAAACAAACTTGCTACGGTTGATATTAGTGGCGTAAAACGTCAAGTCAATATTACTTGCATTGTCGATGACAGCCATCCTGTAGAAACTTGTGTGGGTGACTGGGTATTAGTCCATGTAGGTTTTGCCATGCAACGCCTCGACCCCGACGAAGCCGCAGAAACTTTGCGATTGTTAGATGAATTAGCAGAATTTCAAGCAGCAATGTGATTTGTCGTTGGTTGTTGGTCATTTGTCACCCACTACTCACTACTCACTACTCACTTACAATGAAATACATAAACGAATTTCGCGACCCGCAAAAAACTAAAGCATTAATTCAGAAAATCGAACAAATAGGAACGCAAATATATGCAGGTAAACCCATTAAAATCATGGAGGTTTGCGGCGGACATACCCATGCAATTTTTAAGTATGGATTAGAAGATTTATTGCCGAAAACAATTGAATTGGTTCATGGTCCTGGCTGTCCAGTGTGTATTATGCCCAAGGGCAAGTTAGATGATGCGATCGCCCTTTCCCAACAGCCTCACGTCATTTTTGCGACTTTTGGCGATGCCATGCGGGTTCCTGGTTCTAAGTACAGCTTGATGGAAGCTAAAGCCAATGGTGCAGATATTCGGATGGTATATTCACCTCTGGACGCGCTGCAAATTGCCAAGCAAAACCCCGACAAAGAAGTAGTATTTTTCGCTATTGGATTTGAGACAACTGCACCCAGTACTGCTTTAACCGTCTTGCAAGCCCAAAGCGATCGCGTTGAGAATTTCAGCTTGTTTTGCAATCACGTCTTAGTCGTACCAGCATTGGAGGCATTGCTAGCCAACCCAGATTTAGCCAACCCAGATTTACAATTAGATGGATTTGTCGCACCTGGACACGTGAGTACGGTAATTGGTACGGAACCCTATCGCGTCATTGCCGAACGCTACCACAAACCTGTAGTCGTGTCGGGTTTTGAACCTTTGGATATTTTGCAATCGATTTGGATGGTACTCAAGCAATTGGCTGCGGGACGCTGTGAAGTCGAAAATCAATACACTCGTTTAGTACGTCCGGCTGGTAATGTTGTGGCTTTGGATGCGATGCAAAGAGTATTTGAGGTACGCCAGGAATTTGAATGGCGGGGATTGGGCGATATTGCCTTATCTGGGTTGAAAATGCGGGCGGAATATGCCCGTTTTGATACGGAAGCAAAATTTATTCTGCCCAATCGGCAAGTACCAGATCGCAAAGCTTGTCAGTGTGGCGAGATTCTTAAGGGAGTTTTGAAGCCCTGGCAGTGCAAAGTTTTTGGTACTGCTTGCACTCCCGAACATCCTATCGGTGCTTGTATGGTGTCTTCGGAAGGGGCTTGTGCTGCCTACTATAAATACGGGCGATTGTCAATGCCCACACCCCAGAAGATCCCCCCAACCCCCCTTAGAAAGGGGGGCTAAGAAGACACTCAACCCCCTAATGAAAGCTAAGAAGATACCCAACCTCCTAATGAAAGCCAAGAAGACTCTGAACCCCCCTTTTTAAGGGGGGCAGGGGGGATCGAGATCTGTGCCGCAATCTTACAGAATCAACATTACACTATGAATATTCCCTTGGAATTGCCGCAACAAAAGCCAGAATTACGCCGCACTATCACTCTCGCCCACGGTAGCGGTGGTAGTGCGATGCGAGATTTAATTGATGAGATATTTGTAGGCAATTTTGATAATCCTACACTGTCTCAGTTAGAAGATCAGGCACGAATCGATTTAGCTAGTTTAATCCAATTGGGCGATCGCCTTGCTTTTACCACTGATTCTTATGTCGTCGATCCGCTATTTTTCCCTGGTGGCGATATCGGTACGTTAGCCGTAAACGGTACTGTCAACGATTTGGCTGTCAGTGGGGCAAAACCGCTTTATCTCAGTTGTAGCGTTATTCTGGAAGAAGGGTTAGAAATAGCAACTCTGCAACAAGTGGTTCGGAGTATGAAAGCAGCTGCTACGGCGGTTGGAGTTCAAATCGTTACCGGAGATACGAAAGTTGTTCCGCGTAGTTCGGCTGACAAGCTGTTTATTAATACTACTGGAATTGGAGTTATCTCGACTGGTGTTTCTCCTGCTGCGAAGCAGATTCAACCTGGAGATGTCGTTTTAATTAATGGTTCTCTCGGCGATCATGGGGCGGCGATTTTAATTGCACGGGGAGAATTGTCATTAGAAACTGATATTGCTAGCGATTGTCAGCCTTTAAATGGATTAGTCGATGCTTATTGTATCAACCTGTCCGCAAGTGCGGGCGATGCGGGATGCTACCCGTGGCGGATTGGCGACGGTACTGAATGAGTTTGCCCAAAGTGCTAATGTCGGCATTCGCTTGCATGAATCGGTAATTCCTGTCAAACCTGAAGTTGCGGGAATGTGCGAATTGTTGGGTTTCGATCCGCTTTATCTGGCAAATGAAGGTAAGTTAGTCGTCGTCGTACCGCTAGATGCAGCCGATGCGGTTTTGGCGACGATGCGATCGCACCCTACTGGCAAGAATTCCTGTATCGTCGGTGAAGTTATTTCCCAACCTCCTGGTTTGGTACTGCTGAAAACTCAATTTGGTACGGAAAGAATTGTAGATATGTTGGTAGGCGAACAATTACCGAGAATTTGCTAGAGGATTTATGGAATGCATGAATTAGGAATTACTCGCAATATTGTAGCGATCGCTGCCGAATATGCCCAAGGTGCTAAAGTCAAACGAATTACTTTAGAAATTGGCAAACTCACGGCAATTTTTCCCGATGCGATTCGTTTTTGTTTCGATGTCTGCTGTCAGGGAACGGTATTAGAGGGGGCTGAATTAGATCTTATCGAAATTCCAGGGTTAGCTTGTTGTCGTCAGTGCCAAGCTGAAATTTCCTTGGAGATGCCCTATGGTATTTGTCATACTTGCGGCAGTACGGATTTAGCAATTATCCAAGGTGAAGAACTCAAAATAAAAGAATTAGAGGTGGATGCAGTATGTGTGTAACTTGCGGCTGTTCCGATGATGCACAAGTAACAATTACCAATCCGCAGACAGACGAACATACTCACATTTTGTCTGACGGTACGGTAATTTCCCACTCTCACAGTCACGAACATAACGGACATTCTCATACTGAAGAAGCGCCTCAAATCCACGCCCAAATTCACGGTACAACAATTACTGTAGAACAAAATATCCTGGCAAAAAACGATTTACTTGCAGCACAAAATCGCGGCTGGTTTAGAGGACGCAATATTCTCGCCCTCAATCTTGTCAGTTCTCCTGGTTCGGGAAAAACAACTTTGTTGACGCGGACAATTCAAGATTTAAAAGATCGAGTTGTTATTAGCGTCATTGAAGGCGATCAAGCAACTGCTAACGATGCTAATCGGATTAAAGCTACAGGTTGCAAAGTCGTACAAATTAATACGGGTACTGGCTGTCATCTCGATGCCGAAATGGTAGAACGGGGATTGCAAGAACTCAATCCTCCCCTCGATTCAATCGTAGCAATTGAAAATGTCGGAAATTTAGTTTGTCCGGCTTTATTCGACTTAGGAGAAAGTGCTAAAGTTGCAATTTTGTCAGTTACGGAAGGAGATGATAAACCAATTAAATACCCCCATATGTTCCGCGCTAGTCAGGTAATGATTATCAATAAAATCGATCTATTACCTTATGTAGAATTTGACTGCGATCGCTGTATTGAATATGCGCGTCAGGTAAATCCTCACCTAAAGATATTTCAAGTTTCTGCAACTACCGGAGAAGGCTTAGATGCTTGGTATCATTGGTTGGGCGATTTTGGATTTTAGATTTTGGATTTTAGATTTTGGATTAAAGGTGATTAGCTTGAAGCGGTGCGTTACTTTATTAACTCACCCTACAAAACTCTTTCTAGAAAAAAGCAACACTTCAAATTAAGAAGATCAAATGTTTACTACTAATGAAACAGTCAACAGCCCTCCTATAGAAACATTACTAGCAGAAAAAAGAGTAGCACTATATCACGTTAGTTGGCAGTCGTATGAAAAAATTCTAGAGGCTTTGGGCAATCATCGCGCTGCTAGAATTACTTATTATCAAGAAACTTTAGAAATTGTATCTCCTTTAGAAGAACATGAAAGCGCCCACGATCGCCTAGGCATTCTCATTCACATTTTAACAGAAGAACTAAATCTAAATATCAAAAGCATGGCTTCAACTACATTAAAAATACCAAGTTTAACAATAGGATCTGAGCCAGACAAATGTTATTATATTCAAAACGAGCCTGCGGTTCGAGGTAAGAAAGTAGACTTATCTATCGATCCACCTCCCGATTTAGTTATAGAAGTAGATATTACTCATACAGACATTAATAAAAACCAACTTTATCAAGAGATGAAAGTGCCGGAGTTTTGGCGCTACAATGGCAAAAAATTGACTATATACCTTCTCAATCACAATCAGTATCAAGAATTGGAAATCAGTCCTACATTTCCTTTATTAACTAAGTCAATAATTTATGAATTTTTAGCCCAATGTCATACTCAAGGCGAAACTCAAACTAAACGTGCTTTTCGCACTATGTTAAGACAGATGATAAAATAGAGACTTCATGACTGATATAAACTTAATCTCGGAATATAAATGCTTTGAGGGTACGCAGGGTTTCTACAGCCATCGTTCCCAAGCTTGTAATATTGAAATGCGATTTGCCGTCTACCAACCACCGCAAGCGCGATCGCAATCCGTTCCCGTCCTCTACTTCCTCTCTGGCTTAACCTGCACCGAAGAGAATTTTATCGCCAAAGCAGGGGCGCAAAGATATGCAGCAGAGTATGGTTTGATGTTGGTAGTACCAGATACTAGCCCTCGCAATACCGGAATTGTAGGCGAAGACAAAGATTGGGATTTTGGTACGGGTGCGGGTTTTTATGTCGATGCAACAGAGGAACCGTGGCGATCGCACTATCAAATGTATAGTTATGTCGTCAAAGAATTACCTGCGTTAATTGCCACACATTTCCCCATTCAATCGGAAAGACAAGGCATCTTCGGTCATTCTATGGGCGGACATGGGGCATTAGTCTGTGCCTTACGCAACCCCGAACTATTCAAGTCTGTTTCTGCTTTTGCACCGATTGCTGCACCAATGCAGTGTGCTTGGGGACAAAAAGCTTTTACCAATTATTTGGGTACGGATAAAGAGACTTGGCGAAATTATGATGCGAGTGAATTGGTACTCAATAGGCAGCACAATTCCACCATAATAATAGATCAGGGTACAGCAGATAAGTTTTTAAGTCAACAGTTGCTACCAGAGATATTTGAACGAGCCTGCGATCGCGTGGGGCAGCAATTAACCTTGCGCTTTCAAGCAGGTTACGACCACAGTTATTACTTTATTTCTACCTTTGTGGGCGACCACATTCGCCACCATGCTGCGGTTTTATGTAGGTAGATGTATAGAGACATTACATGGAACGTCTCTACATGAAGAATTTAATTTGCCGATTCGATTTGCTTTAACTCTTTTTCCTGTAGCAATAAACCCGTGAGGTGAAGCACAGATAGAGCGATCGCGCCGCCAGCAAGTAGGTAACTATGGATGGTAAACAGGTGTTGAACTGTGACGGTATTCACTGCGCCTCCACCTGTAAGGATATTGCGTAATTGAGAACCGATCGCGGGGATAGATTCAATCGTCCCCAACTCAATCGTAAATCGCCAGTAACCGATCTGCGTCCAATCGAGTAATATAGCAGTCCAGCTTAAACCGATCGCCGTCAGTGTTAATAAAATACCGCTAATCCATGCCGTCAACCAACTGCGGCGAAACCTTTCTCCCAAAAACATCACAACAATTTCCACCAGGGAGACACCAATTAAGCCATTACCTGCAAGAGAATGAATTCGTTGAATCAACCAACCGTTAGGAATCTGAGTCGCAATCGCCCTGAGAGAATTATACGCTCCCCCTGCCGTCGGTTCGTAGTAAAACGCTAGTAAAATACCTGTCAGTGCTGCGATCGAACTCAAAGTCAGCATCATTACAGCTAGAACTGTTGCAAGTCGCCGCAGTACAAAAGCGTAATAGCCATCTTTCATGAGTGACTCCTGCTTTTGATGAAATTATCTTTATTTTAAGTATTTTTACCTTAGTATGAATTTGTATTACTAAAATGTCAATCGGCGATCGGTTATCGGTGTAGAGACGTTACATGTAACGTCTCTACACCGTTATCTGAGAAATTCTCGCATATACTCATTGACTAATTCGGGTTTTTCCTGTTGTACCCAGTGGCTAGCATCTGGGATGTATCTGATTTGGAATGGATTGACATAAGTAGCAGTACCGTAGCTCAGTTCCCTACCCAAAGCTGTATCCTTCTCACCCCAAATCATCAAAGTTGGTACGTTGAGTACGCCCCAATTTTTGTTGAATAAACTGAAATGCTGAATCGCATTCCGATAATAATTGAGAGTTGCTGTCAACGCTCCGCGTTTAGCTGCGGCATCTTTATAAGCTTCCAGATCTTCTGGGGTAAAAGCACTCTTATTTACAGCCATGCCTTTAAAAGCATTTTCAATTGCTTGGTAGTCTCCCATTTGGATCAGCATTTCTGGCAATACAGGTAGCTGAAATAGAAACATATACGAACTTTTCAGCAATTGTTGAGGCGTGCGGAAACCTTCGGCAAATTTGGCTGGATGGGGAATATTGAGCACGATGAGCCGTTCTACCATTTCTGGATGAGCGTAGGCAAAACTCCAAGCGATCGCTCCTCCCCAGTCATGTCCGACTAAAATACATTCATCGTATCCTAATCCCTTAATGACACCTTCGATATCTTTGATAAACTCAGACATCGTATAAGCCGATTGCGATTTTGGTTTGTCGCTGTCGTTATATCCCCGCAAGTCAAGCGCCACAACTTTGTAATCTTTGGCAAACTCTGGAATTTGATGTCGCCAAGAGTACCAAAACTCAGGAAAGCCATGGAGCATCAACATTAACGGTCCTTCGCCTTGAGTGACGTAGTGCAGCCTCAACCCGTTGCTGATAATATATTCATGCTGCCAAGTACCCTCTAGTACAGACATGGCGATCGCTCCTTAAAAGTCAAAAGGCAAAAGTCGCGCATTCAAAACTGACACCTGCATCAAGCTATTGGGACGCTGACCGTAATAATTAGACCATAGCAGCTAAATTTTTTCTCTGCCTTGAGAATGACTTTTCTAGATCTGCACCTCAGCGCGATCGCGACATGATGGAAAATATCAGTTATCAGTTATCAGTTATCAGTGACCAGTGACCAATAACCAATAACCAATGACAAATGACAAATGACAAATGACCCTATATTATCCCCGTCGGCAAAAGCAACTACAAAGTTTAGTCAACAGACTAGGAATCCCGACAGTCCAAATTAATTGGCAATTGCTAGATTTAGCATTAACCCATCCTACTGTTTCAGTTCAAGCGAACTACGAACAACTAGAGTTCGTCGGCGATGCAGTCGTGAGACTTGTAGCAGCTGAGGTATTATGGGAGACTTATCCTGAATGCCCAGTGGGAGAATTTGCCGCAATTCGGTCAGTTTTAGTCAGCGATCGCGTTTTGGCACAACTGGCGACTCAATACGATTTAGAACTCTATCTTTTGGTTTCTAACAGCGCCTCTACCGATAAAGCCGGACGGGAATCGCGTTTAGCAGATGCTTTTGAAGCGGTTCTTGGCGCGCTTTACCTTAGCACTCACACTCAAGAACTCGTGCGTCCTTGGCTCGATCCGCACTTCAAACAACTAGCAGCAGAAATTCGTGCCGATCCAGCTAGACTGAACTATAAAGCTGCGCTCCAAGAATGGACTCAGGCACACTTCAAGGTTTTACCGGAATATCGCGTCCAAGAAACACCCGAACCGCGTAGCGCCATGACCCGATTTTCAGCTGAAGTATGGCTTCAAGGTCGATGTCTCGGAGAAGGTACGGGACGTTCCATCAAAGCAGCCGAACAAGCTGCGGCTCAAGTTGCTTATATGTCTTTGAGTAGTGAGTAGTGAGTAGTGAGTAGTGAGTAGTGACTTATCAGTTATTAGGCAGCAGTCAACCAATTACCAATTACCAATTACCAATTACCAATTACCAATTACCAATTACCAATTACCCAATAACATTTCTGGCAACTGCTTTAGTACTCTTTGAAAGGGTGTAGTGTCGTTCATGCCTCTGGCTAAGACGAGAGAACCTTGAATTTGGATGATAGCATCTTCCGATCTTTGGCGAGCAAGTGTTGGCTCGATGTCTGCTTCCACTAATACCTCGGCTAAAGTATCGATCCAACTTTTCAGTGCTTGCTGAATTTGACTGTGAAATAAATCCTTTGCCTCTCCCAAAGATAGCACGGCTAATATACATGTTTGCTCGCCACTGCAATACAACCGATCTACATTTTCACTCATTTGCTGAAGCCGATCGCGCGGTGTACTATCACTTTTTAAGGGAACGAAAATATTAGCCTTCATCCAGTCATCAACAAAGTCGAGTACGGCTTGCGCCATCTCTTCTTTACCGTTGGGAAAGTAGTGGTAAAGGCTAGCTTTACCTAACCCTGTTGCTTTTGACAGGCGCGATAGGGTTGTCCCCTCATAACCGTACTGCCGAAAGACTTTCAAGATTTTGGCGATCGCTTCTTCTCTGGACATCAACTATAGTTCTTTGGTTCTACTTGACATTATACCGAACGATCGGTACAGTATTTGTATACCGATCGTTCGGTACATAATTCGCTCGAGAAAAGTGAACAATCAGTCAGAATGTCTGGGTTTCGCCTAGAAATTTACACTTTCAAAGATGTAGAAGCGATTTTCCTTTGAACTTACACTAATAATGCAAAAATCTTTCCTCGCACTTAGCGCCTTTGCGCCTTTGCGCGACATTATCCGATCGACATCCACACGACAACCATAAAACTCAACCCATGCTCAAACTATACGACTTCACCTTATCAGGTAACTGCCACAAAGTACGGCTGTTACTATCAATGCTGAAATTAGATTATGAATCAGTACCCGTCAACTTAGCAGCAGGAGAACATAAAACCGAACCATTCCTACAACTCAACCCCTGCGGACAAGTTCCAGTTTTGCGCGATGGAAATACAGTATTACGGGATTCCCAAGCAATTTTAGTCTATCTTGCCCGACGCTACGGTGGCGAAGATTGGCTACCACAAGATCCGGAAGCGATCGCGCTAATCGTGCAATGGCTATCTTTTGCTGCAAACGAAGTTGCAAATAGTCTGGCAGCGGCAAGAAGATATTTTCTGTTTAAAGGACAACTAGATCTAGACTTAACTCAACAGAAAGCTCATCAGGCATTACAGATACTAGATCGACATTTAACTAATCATCAATGGTTGGAATGCGATCGCCCTACTATAGCCGATCTCGCCTGCTTCCCTTACGTCGGACTTGCCGCAGATGGAAAAGTTGCTTTAGATAACTATCCTGACGTTATCGCCTGGTGCGATCGCATTCAGCAACTGCCAGGTTACGTTAGTATGCCAGGGTTGTAAACATGACATCTTATCATGCAGGAGAATTAGCAGTTCAGGCAAGGGCAGGAGTGCAGACAGAAGCAGCGCGTTTAACTAAAATAATTGGTGCGAGTATAAGCCAGACAGCTCAAGACTTTCTACTTACGCAAAGACTTGCGATCGCCAGTACAATCGACTGTAATGGTAGTATTTGGGCATCGCTGCTCGTAGGAAAACCTGGTTTCGTGCAAGTCTTAACAGAACAGATGGTGCAGATTCAGGTATTACCCATACCAGGCGATCCGCTATTAGAAAACCTGTCACACTACGACGACATTGGTGTTCTTGTCATCGATTTGGCAACTCGACGACGCTTGCGAATTAACGGCAAAGCAATTCAGTCCGACGATCGCATCAACGTGCGTACAGAACAAGTTTACTTTAACTGTCCTCAATACATTCAGACTCGATCTTTAGTAGCCCAAAGCGATCGCCGTGCTATACCTAAAGTTCAGAGTTACACAGCCTTGACTCAAGCGCAACAGCAATGGATAACTCAAGCAGATACTTTTTTTATTGCTAGCTTTCATCCTCAAAGCGGCGCTGATGCATCCCATCGAGGCGGATATCCAGGTTTCGTGCGAGTCTTGAATACAACTGCATTAGTGTTTCCCGACTATGCTGGAAATAACATGTTCAACACCCTCGGTAACATTTCTCAGTATTCCCAAATCGGCTTGCTATTTGTTGATTTTGCCGTTGGACGTACCTTACAACTAACTGGTACAGCCAATATTATTTGGGATGTAGAACGTATAGCAAAATTTGTCGGTGCAGAACGCCTGATAGAATTTCAAATCGATCGCGTCTTAGAAACGACAGATGCCACAACTCTACGCTGGAAATTTGCTGAATACTCGCCTTACAATCCGAGATAGTTGACATTTGAGAGTGAGTAGTGAGTAGTGAGTAGTGACTGACTACCAACCACCAATTACCAATTACCAATTACCATCCATCACTTCACTACCTGAGAACTATGCAAGCGAGGATCGTCAGTTTCAGAAGATGGGACGACATTTGCTTCGTATTTAGAAACTTTACCGCTAGCAGAGGTATAAGGTAAGGGTGCATCATTTAACAATGCTGTTAAATTACTTGCCATCACAGTACGCGGTTGTTCTCCAATCGCCTGAGCGATCGCTTCTCCTGCCTTACCACAATATACGAAATGAGGAATTCCATCCACTCGATATTTGAGAATTTCTGGCAACCACTTGGTATTATCCACATTCAGCATGACAAAGTTCACCTTGTCAGCATACTCCTGCTCTAGCTGAGCGATATCTGGAGCCATTTTCTGACACACCGTACACCAATCAGCATAAAACTCTATCAGCGTCGGCTTGCTGTTGTTCAAAGCTACTTCTAGCGGTATCGATTGCGCGCTCAAACTGGCTAGCGACACTGCACCACTTTGAGTCCGCAATCCTAAGAATAACGCCACGCTCAGGGCGATCGCTACCAAAACTACGATGAAATTTCTGATCCGCTTTCCTACCGACAATTCAGTCGGCTTGATGGGAGGATCTGGAGTATTCAAGCTCATAAGACTTTTATTAAAACTCGATCGAGCAACAGTTCTCATTTTAATCGAACAGTAACAAAAGGTTTTTGTTACAAAAGAGAAGGAGTTAGAAGTCGTAAGGGCTGGTTTTGACCAAAAATTTCTCACTAAGGTCATCAATCTGTTTGCTAAACCCGCCCGTACAGGAGTCGGAAGTCGGAATTACATTCTTCCCTAGCTCCCTCAGCTCTCTTGTCGTCCCTTCTCCCCACTCCCTCATGAAAAAAAGGGTTACGCTTACCTTTCCCCGCCGTGCCATACAAGTGCCAGTGACATATAGACTGGCAAAAGATTTTAATGTCGCTGCCAATATTATCCGCGCCCAAGTCGCCCCCAATCAAGTTGGTACGTTAGTTGTAGAATTGTCAGGCGATATAGATCAACTTGACGCGGCAGTTGAGTGGATGCGATCGCAAAGCATCAATGTCTCCTCAGCAATGGCTGAGATTATTATCGATCGCGACCTTTGTGTAGACTGCGGCTTGTGTACTGGAGTTTGTCCCACCGAAGCCTTAACACTTAATTCTACTACGTTTGAACTTACGTTCACGCGATCGCGCTGTATTGTTTGCGAGCAATGCATCCCTACCTGTCCCACCCAAGCAATATCAACAAACCTTTGAAAAACTGGTAATTGGTAATTGGTAATTGGTCGCTACTCACTACTCACTACTCACTACTCACTGATAACTGAATATATCTGCCCACACTCCGCCGTCACCCTCTAATCTTACGGCGGCGGGTGCGTCGTAAATAACTAAAAGCGAAGGAGTTTGTGTATATTCGGTAAACGTAATTATTCCTTCAGCGTGGTCGTCTCCATCTCCATAGGGAATTTCTAATCCAATTTCTGGATGAGATAGTGTATTTTCAGCTATATTCGCACCATTTTGCCAGCGATAAAGGCGGACTGGACCATCTAAATCCATAGTCGGTCCTGCTAGAATTAACAAATCTTTGCCATCTATGTCTAAATCTCGAATTCCCAAGCCATTTAAGTAAACAAAATGTTTTTTATAAAGCTGTTGTTCTGCTCCAATAGGTTTCAGCTTTAAAATCCCTGCTTCATCATCTTCTAAGCCTATCTCTAATATTATTGCCCAGCCTCGCAACACTGGTCCGCGCAAACCAAGAAAAATCTTCTGCTGATAAATCGCAATTCCCTCAATATCAAAACCATTGTCTTTACCAGGAATATTTGTCTTGACAAAATCGCCGAGATGGGGATCTGTTGCTAAAGCTTCTGTGAGTATATTTCCCCCATCTGTTAATTTAAGTTTTGCGGCAGTTAGAGTTATATCTGGGTTTTCAGGATGAGGGCATGACTGTCGTAAATTACCATCAACCAAGGGAATACGCCCAATAATGTAACGATTCTCTTCCGTTTTTATCTCGGTCAATCTTTCAATGTTTTCCACATCCGTATGTTTCGGTTTGGGTTTTTTGCGCTTCCAACTATGAGAACCCACAAACCAAAGATAGTACTCGTGATAAGCTAATCCTTCAATATCAATTTCTTCGTCTTCCGGTCTTGGCAGCTGAATAAAATCTTGAACGTGAAATGTTTGATGCTGGGCAAATTGGTCATCTTGCGGTACAAAAGTCAACCGTTCGATAGTCGATGTCTCATCCGAACCGAGCCACAAATGTTGTTTGGGAAAAAGTAGTACTGCCGAAATATCTTTGCGGTGTTCTTTGAAACTGTCCTTAAATTTGAGTAGGATGCGATCGCGTTTGATTGAATGAGTCATATTATTTGGTAATTGGTAATGGGTAATTGGTAATTGGTGACTAACAAATGACAAATGACCAAAAATGTAAAATTTTCTAAACTTGGCTACTATCAGTCACCAACTTGCTTACAAATGACTAATGACTAATGACTAATGACAATACATTTATGTTACCTGCTCTCAAATCGAAACCGCATCGCCGCAAAAGCAAGCGATCGCCCCTGATTCTTTTCCTGTTAATCTTAGCTTGGAGTATTGCTGCTGCCTGGGTTTTAGCAATATCTACTCACGCTCAACCAGCCACTACCACCGATGCAGTTCCCCAACGCTACCAATTGGGACAAGAACTGTATCTAGAAAACTGCGCCACTTGCCATATTGCCGTTCCGCCAGCCGTCTTACCCGTTCAAACTTGGCAACGGTTGCTACAAGATACCCAACACTACGGCGTACAACTCAAACCTTTGGTCGATCCACCCCGCCTTTTAATGTGGAATTATCTCAGGTTTTCCTCCCGTCCCCTCAACGAAAATGAGGAAATTCCGTATCGCGTCACCGATTCGCGTTATTTTAAAGCCTTACATCCCAAAGTCAAGTTACCAAAACCAACTCGACTGGGTAGTTGCGTCACTTGCCATCCCAACGTCACAGCCTACGACTTCCGCACTCTCACGCCAGAATGGGAGAATTCGCAGTAATGGTTATTGGTTATTGGTTATTGGTTATTGGTTGCTGGTAACTGATTCCCGACTCCCGACAAAAAGCGATCGCCTATCCGCACCACTATAGAATTGGGGTAAAATGATACGATCTATAAAGTTTATCTCAAGACAAACGACCAAAATACTGTAAAATTGCCAAATTTTCTAAATTCAAAAAGCTAGTGCAGCATGGCAGAAATAGGATCGCCAGTGAAGTCATAGCACCAAATGCTAGTAGCATTAGTTTTTTTTACTTCCGACTTCCGACTTCGTGTTGTGCTGATGGCAAAATCGAAACTCGCAACTTAAAATTCCTAGAAATCCTCAAGTTCCCCTGACCTACCATGCTAAAAACCTTGCTGGGCGACCCCAACGCTCGTAAGCTCAAAAAATATCAGCCTTACGTCACAGAAATTAATTTATTAGAAGAAGACATCAAAGCCCTTCCTGACGAGCAACTCATCGCTAAAACGGCAGAATTCAAACAGCGACTCGAAAAAGGTGAAAGCTTAGATGACATTCTGCCAGAAGCATTTGCTGTCGTGCGCGAAGCAGGACGAAGGGTATTGGGGCTGCGACACTTTGACGTGCAGTTACTAGGTGGAATTATTCTCCACCAAGGACAAATTGCCGAGATGAAAACGGGTGAAGGTAAGACCTTAGTGGCGACCCTGCCATCTTACCTCAATGCTTTGACTGGCAAAGGAGCGCACGTAGTCACCGTCAACGATTACCTGGCAAAGCGGGACGCTGAGTGGATGGGTCAAGTGCATCGTTTCTTGGGGTTGAGCGTCGGACTGATTCAGCAAAGCATGACTCCTGACGAGCGCAAACGCAACTATGCCTGCGATATTACCTATGTCACCAATAGCGAAGTTGGTTTTGACTACCTGCGCGACAACATGGCGACTCATATGGATGATGTCGTCCAGCGTCCCTTCAACTTCTGCGTGATTGACGAAGTAGACTCAATTCTAGTTGACGAAGCACGCACGCCGTTAATTATTTCTGGGCAGGTAGAAAAACCCACAGAAAAATATATTCGTGCTTCCCAAATTGCTGCTGCCTTGCAAAAAGATGAGCATTACGAAGTTGACGAAAAAGCGCGGAACGTGCTGTTGACAGATGAAGGTTTTGCTGCTGCTGAAGACTTGTTGGGAGTAACCGATTTATTTAACCCCGAAGACCCTTGGGCGCACTTCGTTTTTAACGCTCTTAAAGCCAAAGAATTATTCCTTAAGGACGTAAACTATATTGTCCGCGAGGACGAAATCGTAATTGTAGACGAGTTTACCGGACGGGTGCTACCAGGAAGACGCTGGAGTGACGGGTTGCACCAGGCAATTGAAGCGAAAGAACGAGTAGAAATTCAACCGGAAACCCAGACACTAGCTACGATTACCTACCAAAACCTATTTTTGTTATATCCAAAACTGTCAGGGATGACGGGAACGGCAAAAACAGAACAGGTAGAGTTTGAGAAGATTTACAAATTAGAAGTTAGTAGTATTCCCACTAACAGAACGACAAAACGGCGCGACTTATCAGATGTAGTTTACAAGAATGAGGCAGGTAAGTGGAGAGCGATCGCGCAAGAATGTGCCGATATGCACAATGAAGGTCGTCCCGTGCTGGTAGGTACGACTAGCGTGGAAAACTCCGAAGTCCTGAGTCGGCTGTTAAACCAGTTAGAAGTCCCCTATAACCTGCTCAACGCCAGACCGGAAAACGTCGAACGGGAATCGGAAATTATCGCCCAAGCAGGCAGAAAAGGAGCCGTCACCATTGCTACCAACATGGCAGGACGAGGCACGGATATCATCTTGGGTGGTAACGCCGATTACATGGCACGTTTGAAACTGCGGGAATACTTCATGCCGCGCATCGTGATGCCAGAAGATGAAGATGTCTTTGCCGTGCAACGGGCGGCTGGTCTACCCACTGGTAGTAGCAGCGGTCAGGGTTTCGTACCTGGGAAGAAAGTCAAGACCTGGAAAGCATCGCCCCAAATTTACCCTGTCGAGCTATCGCGGGAAACCGAACAAATGCTCAAAGCAGCGGTCGAAGTTGCCGTGCAAGAGTATGGGGAAAGAAGCCTATCGGAACTGGAAGCTGAAGATAAAGTTGCTGTCGCTTCCGAGAAAGCGCCAACAGATGATGTGGTAATTCAACGCTTGCGGGAAGTTTACAACCAAATCAAGCACGAATACGAGCAATTTACCACTTCCGAACACGATGAAGTAGTTGGGTTAGGCGGACTGCACGTTATTGGCACAGAACGTCACGAATCGCGCCGGATTGACAACCAGTTGCGGGGACGTGCCGGACGGCAAGGCGACCCTGGTTCGACACGGTTCTTCCTCAGTTTAGAGGATAACTTATTGCGGATTTTTGGTGGCGATCGCGTGGCTGGTTTGATGCAAGCCTTCAATGTCGAAGAAGATATGCCCATCGAATCGGGGCTACTTACACGCAGTTTGGAAGGGGCGCAGCGTAAAGTAGAAACCTACTACTACGACATCCGCAAGCAGGTATTTGAGTACGACGAGGTAATGAACAAGCAGCGGCGGGCAATTTACGCCGAACGCCGTCGCGTCCTTGAAGGACAAGACCTGAAAGAGCAGGTACTCAAGTACGGCGAGCAGACAATGAACGAAATTGTCGATTACTACATCAATCCCGACTTGCCTTCGGAAGATTGGGACGTACCAAAATTAGTAGATAAAGTGAAGGAATTTGTCTACTTACTGGCGGACTTGGAACCGGAGCAAATGGAAGATTTGACTGTCAGCGACATCAAAGCCTTTCTGCACGAACAGGTAAGGATTGCCTATGACATCAAAGAAGCCGAAATCGAGCAAATTCGTCCAGGACTGATGCGTCAAGCCGAGCGTTTCTTTATCTTGCAACAGATCGATACTCTGTGGCGGGAACACCTACAACAAATGGATGGGCTGCGAGAATCTGTAGGCTTGCGCGGTTACGGGCAAAAAGACCCGCTGATTGAATATAAGACAGAAGGGTTTGAAATGTTCCTGGATATGATGACTAACATTCGCCGCAATGTAGTCTACTCCTTATTTCAGTTCCAACCCCAAATCGAGCCGCCAGTTACGGCACAATCAGAGATGGTTTAAATTTTGTAGGGTGGGCAACGCCCACCTCATACTTGATTTCTCGATTCGCGTACATGACATTGATAGGGGCGTACAGCTGTGCGCCCCTACAGTCTTTGTACCCCCTCATTATGCATATTGGCTGGTAATCTGCCGTATGAAAGATATAGAGAGGAGCAATTTTCTGTATTTAGTTTGGCAGGTGCGCGATGTATTCAGAAATACTTTTAGTATTTTTACTCACCAAACTTGTCTTGCAGAAACTTTAGTACTTTGGGCAACATTCTTGCTGTTTTTTTATAAACTGAAACCTTTTGTAATTAAATTAACAACAGTTTGAAAAAGACAAATTATACTAGAGTTAGAGTTCGTTTTTATGAACGAAATATTATTGGGCTCAAATATAAAGGATTAAATCTCTATGCAAAAAGTACTACAAGCAAACAAAATAGGGTATGACCTATTATTTACCTTGCAAAAAGCAAACTTCATCAATTTAGAACAATTACAGCAATTTTTCCAAGATTTACCTTTAGATCCCTATATCAAGGGTGACTATCGCCGCCGCCGTTTATCCCGTTTTAGCATAGTAGACGGAAAAGTAGTGAAATTACCTCACGGTCGCTTATTTCAAAGTAAGGAATACAATCCTGTTGTAGGAGATCTTCAAAGGGAGTTTCATGAAATAGATGATGCTCTAATAGTGCATGAAGATTTTGTGAGGTTGCTGTTAGCTTTTAACGATGCCTGTAAATTGTATTCAGACTCTAAAGAAATCGGCGTGCATCAAATTAGAACTACCTGTTCCGCAACTAATTTTGGCAACCCAGCCCCAGAAGGAATTCACCGCGATGGGACAGATCTGATTGCAATCTTTTCGATCGCACGTAACAACATCCAAGGTGGAGAGACACACTTATACAGATCCAAGAAGGAAAGCCCTGTCTTTAATAAAACTCTCAACCCTGGAGAACTTTTGCTACTCAACGATCGCGAATTTTTCCACTTCACGACTCCAGTGAAACCCCTAGATGATGCTATGGAGGGAACTAGAGACGTGTTCGTACTAACTTGTCCGAGTCTGCTGTCATAGTCGCTATCCCACGCGCCCTTTTTTTATAGCCCCCTTGTTAAGGCAGGGCTGATCTATTGAACAAAGGAAAATAGACGACTAACATCGTGAGCTAAATGGCGTAGCCCTTGAGTGATTGATTCAAACCCATTGTAGCGGAAGAGATTGAGCGCAATGGTTCGCGCAATCGCAAAATTGACAGGGGCATCACCATCACATAATGGAGAGCGATCTTCGTCAAGGATCGCATCTTTAATCCAGTGGAGGCGATTTTCAATGTGCCAGTGAGAACGAATTGGTTGTGCAAAACAAGCGGCATCAACTGCTAGAGAACTGATGTAAAACATCGTTTCTGTAAACGGCTGGCAAGCTCTGAGTCCAGCACGTTCAACCCGAATTATCCGTTGTATCCCAACCCAATCCAATTCGATGTCAACAATCGTGTCCAAAACGCTCACCGTCCTTCGAGTGAATCGGTCACGGCACTGTTCGGTTTGAATGTCTACACTCACAGGGGAAGTTAGCGCAAACTGAGTCCTCAAATACTCCAGTAATTTCGGTTGGTTGCCTTTGACGGCAATCACATAGTCATTTTCGCTACTGACGATCTGCCTGACTGTTTTTTTTGGGTGTGTAGCGCGTCCAAACTGAAGCACACACCCTTCGATTGAAGCTTTTCCAATAACAGCTCAACTGTTTTGATTTCGCTGGTTTGATGATTTCGCATCGACTCCAAACCTACCACCACACCTTGAGCGACACTAAAACCAGATACCACACTGACAAAATTCTGGTAGGAGGAGTCGTAATCACTCAGGCTGGCTTTGATGCTCTTACCATGGATGGCAATTTGTTCTAAGGGCATTGGTGCAAATGTCTCTTGTGCCCAAGCATTGAACGCTTGAGTTAACGACTCAAAATCCACCCTCACCATGACGCGGCGAATTGTCGATAAGCTAGGTAGTCGTTGATTCGGTAATTTCAACAACTCTAACAACACCGATTGGTGGCGTAACACAAAGTCTGCTAGCGGACGATATCCATTGCAATTACTCATCGTACCCATAATTACTAGCACGCTTCACCACCCATAAGGGATAACGCGGTTGTGTACGGAAATCCCTGACTTGTTGAAGATGCTCAATCAGTCTCATCAAACCGAAAATGCACTAAATCTACTCCTCCATTATTTATTTTCTCCCCTCAATAGATCAACCCTGCTTTTTAAGGGGGGAGCAAAGCCCCCTTTTTAAGGGGGTTGGGGGATCTCTAAGACCTTCGATCGCTAACCGAGATGTATTACGTACTGGCTAACTTATCTGCATTCAATTCAAAACTGATAAATCGCGATTGAAAGTAGGATAGAAGAAGAGCGTTCTGAAAAAATTACCTGGCTACTTACTTAACGAATGCGTTTATAGCAATTCTCAATTGAATCAGGTACATGTATTTATAAGGGCACACAGATGTGCGCTTCTACAGATGTATTGCATCTAGATAGAATCGCTATAACTACATACATTTTTAAAACCTCAAAATTTTAAATATCGATCTTCAAATATTCTTCAAAACTTTTTTGTACGCTTAAATCGTTATCTCTAATATCTAACCTACACTTACAGTGCTAGCCTCCAGTTCAGGGGGCTTTTTTTGTCATTTGTCAGCGAGAGGCAAAAGATTAATTTTTGACTTCCATCTGCTGACTTTCCGTAAAATGTTACTTTTTGCTAACATTCAGCCGCTCTTCAAAGGTTCTTCAGATCTGCTGAATAATCTAAATAAATTTACGACCACTCATCGTCTATTTAAAAAGCTGGTATGGGCAATGCGTACTCTATGCCTCCCCTACTTATCATCCTTCTTACTCCAGTTCCTAGCATTTATCTCCTTATTTGTCATTAATTTTAAAAACATGAATCTACAAACTAGCGGTAAAAAATTAATTTTGATTGTTGATGACGATCCTTTAATACAAGATACGCTTGAGAATTCACTAACAACATACAACTACAATACTTTAGTTGCTAATGATGGCATTGAGGCGATCGCTCTCTACGCCCAGTATCGCTTAGAAATTAGTGTGGTTTTGGTCGATATGATGATGCCATCGCTAGACGGTGCGACAACAATTAGAGTTTTAAAAGCAATGAATACACAAACTTCAATCGTAGCTATGAGTGGACTTTCCCTCTATGAAATAAATCATTTTTTGAACGGAATAAACGTCGATGATTTTTTAATTAAACCCTTCACCATTCAAGAGTTGTTACAGGTATTACAAGCAATATTCACTTTAAAGCCAGGACGATTTTAGCAATTTCTGAATTGTTTTTAATTTTTTCCGACTGGGAAAAATTAATTTTCTAGGATTTTACGATGTTTTGTATTTCCCCTATAAAAACTCAAGCAAGCATTTTAATCGTCAAGGATAAACCAGAGCAAATGGAGCAGTGTTTACGAGTTTTATCTGCTTTGGAATATTCAGTTCAGAGTACTAATAATATTCCCATGTTAATCATGCTAGTTCGCACTAAACTTCCTAGCTTAATCCTCATTAATATCGATCTATCAGAAATAGATGGTATTGAAGTTTACTACTATTTGAAAGCCGAGCGGCAAACCAGCAAAATTCCAATTGTTTTTTTAATAACTTAGATAATTTATGCGTTCGACTCAAATCGTTACTCACCGCTCACTGTTTTCGGTAACTCAATAGAAAACGTCGAGCCTTGACCTATTTCACTTTTTACCAGAATTTTTCCTTGCATCATATGTACTAGAGATTTGGTAATTGCTAAACCTAAGCCAGTACCACCATGCTTGCGAGTTGTGGTTTGATCGACTTGACGAAATTCTTCAAAAATATGCTCTAGTTCCGATGTAGCAATTCCAATCCCAGTATCTTTGACGCTGATCGTAAATTGCGTGTCTGAAAGTTCGCTGACACCGATCTCTATACAACCAGATTCAGTAAATTTAATCGCGTTAGAAAGTAAGTTGACTAATACTTGGCGCAAGCGGTTACTATCATTCACAATAGTAAAATTTTCTATTGGCAGTTCGAGGTTGATAGGTAACTGCTTCTGCTCTGCTAAAGGTCTCAACTCTTCCAGAATTGATGAGACTAAACGATTTAAGTCGATCAGTTCTAATTGCAGTTCTAGCCGTCCCGCTTCAATTTTGGACAAATCGAGAATGTCATTAATCAAAGCAAGAAGATTTTTGCCATTGCTCAAGATCCGTTCGATCATGCCAGATTGAGTCGCAGACAAAGCCGCAGAACGCTGGCGCAATAGAACTTGAGCAAAACCAATGACAGCATTCAACGGCGTGCGAAGTTCGTGAGACATTGTAGCGAGGAACTGAGATTTCAGTCGTGCTGCTTCAATTAACTGGAGATTTTGCTGCTCGATCCGTTGTCTAGTTAACTCGAGTTCTTGATTTTGCTGAGCTAAGGTCAAGTTTTGGGCGGCTAAACGCTCTTCCCGTTCCTCTAAAGCCGCAATCAAGCGGGCATTCCCGATCGCAATTGCTGCTTGTTCTCCCACCGCTGCCAAGAGATTTTGGTCTTCGCGATCGAAAGCATCGAAATTTTGCCAATTCCCCACCACTAGCACGCCCAAGCGTTCCCCAATCACAGAAGCGATCGCGACTGCGTAGAGGGAGTGGGGAGTGGGGAGTGGGGAGTGGGGTGGTGCGTGGTAAGGGATCTCTCCCTCAGCTCTCTTCTCCCGATTTCCCCGCATCATCTGCGCCTTCCCCGTCTCAAATACCTGCCGCAACGCTCCCAGATCGGGGTCAAAAATTTCGGTTAAGAGCAATCTTTCCCTGCCAATACCTGCTGTAGCAGAGGTTTCTAATTCGTCAGTGGCAGGATTATAAGTGGCGATCGCGGCAAAATCTGCTTCAGGGATGCCATCGCAAACAGCGCCAACTATGACTTGTAATAACTCTGGTACGTCTGTTAAACGTTGGTTGAGCAGATTGGCAATCCGCTGCAAGACGCGCAGTTGTTGCTGCTGTTCTCCCAAAATCACGATCGCCTGACGCAGATTTTCGCCAACTTCATTGGCTTCCTGATAAAGTCGCCCGTTATCTACCGCTAAGCCAGCGCGACGACCGAGATCCTCGGCAAATGTCAAGTCGGCAGTTGTATAAACTCGCTGTGATTCAGCCGCTACAAAACTAATTGCGCCGAGCGTTCTGCCCCGCGCCTGAATCGGAACGCACAGAGACGATTTCATCCCAATTTGGCGCAAGCTCTGCAAATGTTCGCGATCGCGGGCGAGATTTTGCAGTAAATTATCGTCAATCTCTGAGTATAAAATCGACTCTCCAGTATGGATTGCCTGAGATACGCCTAGCGTACTGTTTGAACTGACTGGATAGTGGCAAGCTAAAGTTTCTAGCCAGCGCACTTGAGATAGAGCGGAGTGAGCTACAGCCACTTGTCGGATCGAGCCATCTGCTTCGAGAATATGAATGCTACACCAATCTGCTAGTTGTGGCACGACTAACTGAGCGAGGTTAGTCAAAATAGTTTGATAGTCCAAAGAAGCGGCAAGAATACTACTAGCTTCAACTAAAAATCGCTCTTGTTCTTCAATTCGCTTGCGCTCGGTAATATCTAAAAATGCCCCAATACTACCTCGACATTGACCTTGTTCGTCAAATAAAGGTACTGCATTAGCAAGTAATTTAATTGGAGGCGCACCTTCTTTTACTACTAAATCTAATTCCACATCCAACACTGGTTTACTGCTGCTGGCTGCCCGTTGCATTGGTAATTCCTCTGCTGGAATTTCTTGGCGTTGACGGAAGAGTTTATAGGCTGGCTGTTCCTTTAGCGGGGCGCTTTTAGAAGCATTAACATTTGGCGGTATTTCCAACATCGCCGCCAGTGCTGAGTTAACGCGGATATACTGGCATTTTGGATCTTGGGCGATCGCAATCCCCAGTGGAATGACATCGAGTAGAGTTTCCAACTCGTTGACTCGCCGCGCCAAATCTCGGTTGAGGTTGATAATTTCAGCTTCCGAACGCTTGCGATCGCTCAAATCGACGGTAAAGCAAATTGCCGTGTCTGGCAACTGTTCTACAATTGCCGCACCTAATAAGACTGGTACTCGCGTCCCATCCTTACGAAAATATTCTTTTTCAAAATAGTTAAAACTACCGAGCGTTCGCAGTTGCTCGATGGCAAGCCGACTTTGCTCGGCATATTCTGGCGGTGTCATTGTCTGCCAGTGCAACTTTCCCGCCTTTAAGTCCTGCTGGGTGTAGCCCACCATTTGTAAAAAGGCTTGATTTGCCTCGATAATTTCGCCACTTAACTTGGTTAAAATCACACCGACGATGTTTGATTCTGCCAAGCGTTGAAACCGAGATTCGCTCGCTCTTAAAGCAGCTCCCAGCTTTCTGCGCTCCGTAATGTCGCTGATAATTCCCGACATCCGATACGGAAAACCTTGGGCATCTCGTTGGGCTTTCCCCCTAGCAACGCAATGGCGGTACTCTCCAGAGGCGTGACGAATCCGAAACTCAGCTTCGCATTTTTGCCCGTGCGTCAAGTGATTTCTCACCACGTCTTTGATCTGGGGCAAATCCTCTGGATGAACTAAATCTAGAAGTGCTGTGGGAGTGCGAGGAAACTCTGCCCGCTCCACGCCAATGATTTCTAATAGTCTGTCGTTACAATAAACTTCATCGGTCGTACAATACCAATCCCAAACTCCATCATTAGCGGCTTCTAGCACCAATCGATAGCGTTCTTCGCTCTCCCTTAACAAGCGATTTGCCTCCTGAGCTGCCATTTCTGCTTTGTGCAGGCGGATGGCATTGCGAAGAGTTTGGCTCAGGCTCTCTACCGACAACTGAGATTTTGATAAATAGTCGTATGCCCCTGCTTTCATGAGCTGGACGGCGATGTTTTCATCCCCTTGTCCCGTCAACACCACCAAGGGAACGGTAGCGCCAGAAGCGCGAATTCGCTGCACTAAGCCCAAACCATCGCCATCGGGCAGAAGATAGTCTAGAAACACGCAGTCAAACTGCTGCTGTTGCAAAGTAGCGATCGCCTCAGCACAGCCATTTGCTTCTGATAACTCCATCTTTACGCCAGCAGCTATTAGCGTCCGCTTTACTGCCATGCGATCGACTTCATCATCATCTACAACTAAAATTTTGACTGTTTCTTCCATAGAAAACTGGGGAATGGGGAGTGGGGAATGGGGAATGGGAAGTGGTTTTTACCCTACTCCCTACTCCCTACTCCCTACTCCCTACATTTAAGGCATTTCACTTAATGTCCAATAATTATTCAGCGTTGCCATGACTTGGAGAAAGCTATCAAACGTGACTGGTTTGAGAATATATCCAGCAACGTTAAAGTTATAAGCCTCGACTTTATCTTTATCTTCATTAGATGTCGTCAACATTACGACAGGGATCTGTTTGAGATTGGCATCACCTCGTAATTCTCTTAAAAATTCAATTCCATTCATTTTGGGCATGTTTAAATCCAACAAAATTAACCGCCGCTCTTGCGGAATTGGCGATGGCTCGCGATCGCTTCCTCGCAGCATTAACAATGCTTCTACCCCATCACTGGCAGTATAAAGTGGATTGGTAATGTTATTTTTCTTAAACGCCCTTTTTACATTCATTACATCCACTTCGTCATCTTCGACTAGCAGAATATGAATCATCTGAATCTTTCATTGTTAAGTTTTATATATCCATTTTGAGCGAACTGGGAGCTTTTACGCCTCAATCGTGCGTAGTATTTTGGGGAGTGGGGAGTGGGGAGTGGGGAATTGGTAGTTAGTAGTTGCTGCCTCAACTTTCTCAGCTGCTCTTCGAGAAGGGCTATTCTTCGAGAAGCCGCTCCGCGTCTACGCCCTACAGCTTCGCGACTCTCTGTTTACCCCTACTCTCTACTCCCCACTACACATTACTTCTTCCAAGTAAAATAAAAAGTCGCTCCTTGTCCTGGCTGAGATTCTAGGCGAATAGTCCCTCCTTGTTGTTCGACAATTTTTTTGACGATCGCTAAGCCGATTCCCGTACTTTCGGTTTTGTCGCGAGGCGATAAGGTTTGGAAAATCCCAAATACTTTTTCGTGGTATTCGGGTGCAATTCCGTCTCCATCGTCTGCTACGGCAAATTCATAATTCGAGGGATACTTTTGCACGAAAATCTTAACCCTGCCATCCTGCCTAGGGTGGTATTTGATGGCGTTGCTAATCAAATTAGTAAAAACTTGCTCTAGAGGCAATCTCTCGGTGAATATTGTCGGCATCGGGGCAATCTCAATCGAGAATGTTTCAGGTGGGGCGAGTGAGTCAACAATCTCTGCTAGCAAATCTCCGACAGAAACTTGCGATTTTGGCGTTTCTAATCGTCCGACGCGGGAATATTGCAGCAATCCGTTAATTAGGGCTTCCATCCGATGGACGCGCCCCCGCAGCAGGTTCATTTGGTGGCGCGTGTCGGCTGTAAGTTTGTCTGATAGATCTTCTTCAATCCATTCCGATAAATTAGCGATCGCCCTTAATGGCGCTTTTAAGTCGTGAGAAGTGACGTAAGCAAACTGATCCAGTTCTTGATTGCGCTTTTCTAACGTTATGTTGGTTTGTGCTAGTACGGTTGTCAGGTAAGTTAATTCCTCTGCCCGTGCTTTAATTGCCTCTTCAGACGCTTTGCGATCGCTGATATCCAACATCAATCCCCGCAATTTGGTTTGTCCCTGTTGTCGCCCAAAGTAAACGCGATCCCGCAGCCATACCACGCGCCCGTCTGCGGCGACGCAGCGATATTCACAACAGCGATCGCGACCCTCCAGTGTTTCCTGGTGGCAAGACTGAACTACCCATTCCCGATCTTCGGGATGAATCAGATTTTGCCAAAATTCCGGCTGGTTTAACCACTGTTCGACGGGATAGCCTAAAATTCCTTCTGCGCTTTGACTGACAAATGTAAATTTTGTTGTGGCTAGATCGGATTCCCACACGATCGCATCTTCCAGCCCGTTAACTAAATCTTGAAACCTTTGCTGTGCTGCTTCTGTTGGCGCTCTCTTTCCTAGCTGAGGTTGAGTAGTAATAGTGGTTTGCCGATCCTGTACGCCATTCTCTACTGGTAAAGCTTGTTCTTCCCTCCAATAATAATTTCCATCCGCCGCCAAAACTCTGTAAGAGATCGCATAAGCCTGCCTTTGAGCGATCGCTTGCTGTCGCTGCTGGTAATAGCGATCGCGGTCTTCAGGATGGATTGCCTGCCAAATTCCCTCAGGAACCGATTCTGTTTGATTCATTCAGTTTTTAGATATAGTTTTTGGATATAATATTAGCAATTTTGTTTTTCCTACCGTAAGATACAGGCAATCTTCTACCAAATCGATAAGTTTTAGCTAAATCTAATTCACGTTAAAATATCAGTCTGGCACAGTTGTAATTTAGAGATTTAGTAGGTTTGAAAACTTCAAAAACTTAAGTCATCAGCGAGCATAACTAAACTTGAAAATATTTTAAAATAAGGAAAAATTGATAAGTTCTCCCTTGAGAGGGATGAAAAAAGCAGAACAAAAGTATTAAAGCCATAAGTAGAAGTTTTTACAGGAACCTAACAACTGTTCGTGCTGGCAATTATGGAGAGTAAAAGCCGATGGATATGGCAAGGCAAATAAAAATACTAAGATTGGATTGTTAAACCGACGAGTTAAAAAACTGACTTGATACAGCACTCCTACAATAATTTATAGGGCGGCTAAAGCGGTTCGTCCAAACTGCAACCATACCTCACCTCAGGTTGCAAGACGTGCAGCCACATCATCTGTCATCTAGTGCTAGACCAATGACAAATGACCAATGACAAATGACCCATCTAAAAAACATGAGTAAAATTCGCGTTGCTTTAATTGAAGACCACGACCTCACCCGCGTCGGAATCAGAACAGCACTACAACAGCGTCAAGAAATTGAAGTGGTAGGCGAAGCTGCCAACGCCAGCGAGGGTTTGCAGTTATTGGAAAGAGTTCATCCCGATATTGCGATCGTAGATATCGGTCTACCTGACAAGGATGGCATCGAACTAACTCGAGAGATTAAGGCATCTCTAGAGGAGGGAGACGGACTGAATACCAAAGTCTTAATCTTAACTTTACGAGACAATCGAGAGGCAGTACTAGCTGCTTTTGCGGCGGGGGCTGATTCCTACTGCATGAAGGATATCAGTTTCGATAATTTACTAGAAGCATTGCGCGTCACCCATGGTGGTAATGCTTGGATTGACCCCGCGATCGCTCGTATCGTTTTACAGCAAGTCAAACCCGCACCTGCTGAAGTTCCTGCTGCTGTAGTTGCGGAAGCTAGCTCAGAAGACAAAGACAACAAGACCGTTGCCATCCACGCAGCTGATGAAGACTACGACCAAATGCTAGCGGCTTATCCCCTCACCGAAAGGGAGTTAGAGGTATTGCAACTGATTGTCGAAGGTTGCAGTAATGCTGTGATTGCGGAAAAACTCTACATCACCGTCGGTACGGTAAAAACCCACGTCCGCAACATTCTGAACAAACTCTGCGCCGATGACCGCACCCAAGCCGCAGTTCGCGCCCTTAGATCTGGTTTAGTGGGGTGAGAATTTTGTAGAGACGTTACATGTAACGTCTCTACTGGCATTACTATAAATTTTGTTAAGTTTAGTTTATCTAGAAGTTAGAAATCTTTAATAGTAGGGTAAGGGGCTGCATAGTCCAGAAGTCAAAGCGAGACAAAAGCTGAATGTTGTACAGCAAGCTATGCGATCGCTTGAAGTCAGGCGTAAGATTCAGAACCCAGATGTACCCATGACACAGTTGCCCATGACACAGTTATTTACTCTGTCGCCGCGCTATCGTCTAGATGATGAACTACCTTGGTTGGAAGCCATCGATCCCAGCCGTCACTACTGGCTTGCTATTAATGGCGATCGCAGCCTTACAACAGCGATTCCAGGATTAGCAGTGTCCTCGTTTGATGAATTCAAGCAGGCAATTCGCCACTTTAGAGCTTTGCAGGCAGGGGAACAAATGACCGTCGCGCGGGCAGCTAGCAGTTGCACTATTTACTGTATCAGTTCTAACTGTTATGCCTTTCCAGCCGAAGTTAACGGCGCAGCTGTATGGCATTTATTTGACTGCGAAACTCTCGAAAGCTTACTCATGACCGCCCATCCCGACTGGCAATGCAGCCCGAAAGACATTGAAATGGGTCGCAAACTCCTAGCGAAATCTTTTCAATTGTTGGTTAATAGCTAGTACCACAGTTTTACGATCCCCCAACCCCCTTAAAAAGAGAGCAATAAGTCGTCGCTGGTGGGGTGAATTGTGAATTTCCCTTATCCCCTGTTTCCCAATTCCCCGCTTCCAACTCCGCACTCTCTAACTACGGTTTCAAACTCAGCAACTCCTGCGGTGAAGCTAAGAGCTTGATTTTGGTAGCAGCGATTTCGCGTTGGGGATTGAGTAAAAATAACCAAGCAACATTGACACCAAACAGAGGGGTTTGCACTTTCCCCGCTACTTGTACTTCCAAATTCCCGTCTTCTGAAGCCTGAATCGTTCCTTGCTGCGGTTCCAATCTCATGCCTTTAGCTTCTTGCTGTAAAAAGGAAGCGATCGCCTCTCGTCCCACAATTCCCTCTTCAAAAGGAGGGTACATGATTCCATCTATAGCGAATAAGTCTGCACAAGCTTGATAATTTTCTGTATTTAAAGTTTCAAAATAACGAGTAATCGTATATTCCGTTATCCCTGGAATTGGCTCGACTGTCCGATCGGACGGCGATCGCATTGATGATATTGATGATTCCGTTCCATTCATGAATCTCTCCCTGACAAAACACCGTACTAGCTTCAGCCACCCATCATCAAACATAAGAGCAGGTCAAAGCCTGCTCCCATAGAAAGATTCTGTAGTTTGTCATTCGTTATTCGTTGTTAATCTGTAAATCCTATCCGAATAACCAATGACCAATGACTAATAACTAATCTGCCAACAGATCGACACCCATATCAGCCACAATATTCCGTAAAACGGTGATTTGCTGACCGAAATCGAGCTGCTTAATCGTTGCCAGTGTTTCGTTCACATCCCGAGAAGGCTGGTAGCCTGGAGGCATGGGAACAACAAAACCTTGAACCATTAGCTCTGATAGCTCGTACCAAAAAGCTAATTTAGTGTTATTGCTTAAAATACCGTAGCTGCGAGCAATTGGAGTATTCCGGCGATTCACTAAGTCACGCATCGCCTCTAACTGTTCAGTTATCAGTTATCAGCAAACAGGAGTCAGGAGTCAGGAGTATTTGTATCTATCCACCACACGCACCACGCACCACGACGCGGCTTTAATGCGGAGGTGTCCTCCGCATCCGCTCGCTTCACCACGCACCACGCAATTACCAATTACCAACAACCCATGACAAATGACCAATGACTAACCTAAGCAACCAAGTTAAACAAAAAGCCCTAGAGTTGGGGTTTCATAAAGTCGGAATTGCTACAGTGACGGAAGTGAACGCCACAGAGCGGCAAAGATTGCAAGCTTGGTTGCAGCTAGGATACCAAGCAGATATGGCATGGATGGCAAATCCCAAGCGCGAAGATATTCATTTGGTAATGCCAGAGGTGCGATCGCTAATTTGCGTGGCGCTCAATTACTACACTCCTCACCAGCATTCTACAGATGCAGCAGATGCGAAAATCTCTCGTTATGGCTGGGGGAGAGATTATCACAAGGTATTGCACAAAAAGCTGAAAGCCATGAGTCAGTGGTTGCGATCGCAAGCAGCAGACATCCAAACACGATTTTATGCCGATACAGGTCCAATTCAAGATAAAGTGTGGGCGCAGCAAGCAGGGATTGGCTGGATCGCCAAAAATGGTAATGTAATTACGCGGGAATATGGTTCTTGGGTATTCTTGGGTGAAGTCCTGACTAACTTAGATTTGACTCCAGATAAACCCCATACACAGCATTGTGGTAACTGTACTCGTTGCTTGGAGGCGTGTCCGACGGCAGCAATTACTCAGCCTTTTGTGGTCGATGCCAACCGTTGTATTGCATATCATACGATCGAAAATCGAGCCGCACAATTACCTGAAGCGATCGCCTCTCGTCTTCACGGCTGGGTGGCTGGCTGCGATATCTGTCAGGATGTTTGCCCTTGGAACCAGCGTTTTGCCAAACCAACTGACATTAACGATTTTCATCCCTACGAGGGCAACCTCGCGCCAAAACTCGCAGAATTAGCCACAATAGACGATCGCGAGTGGGATCGGCGCTTTACAGGCTCAGCTTTGCGGCGGATCAAACCCGAAATGCTGCGACGAAATGCCCGTGCTAATCTTAAATCGTCTGCTACGGTTGTTTATTCCGATTCTCCATAATGACTATTAAAGTAATATTTTTTGATTTTGACGGCACTATTGCCGATACGCTGAATTCCATTGTCGGTATTACTAATCGTCTTGCTGTAGAATTCGGACATAAACCTATTAGCACAGATGAAATTGCTCAAATTAAGAATTTGAGTTCGCGGCAAATTATCAAACAATCGGGAATCTCTATTCTCAAGTTTCCACTGTTAGTTGCCAAAGTAAAGTCTGAGTTGAATGCGGAGATCTCTAAGATTCAACCCTTTCCTGAAATGAAAGCAACGCTGCTAGAATTGAGAGAGCGAGTAGATAAAATCGGTATATTGAGTTCTAACTCTAAGGAAAATATTCTCGCTTTTTTAGAACTCAATGACATGGATTATCTATTTGACTTTATTTATACAGAAGCTGCTCTTTTCAGTAAAAGTAGAGTTATCCAGAAGATCTTGAAGCAAGAGAAAATTACTCCGCAAGAAAGCGTCTATATCGGCGATGAAACTAGAGATATAGAAGCAGCCAAAAGAAGCCGAGTCACTGCGATCGCCGTAACGTGGGGTTTCAACTCCGCAGCAGCTCTAGTTCAATACCATCCTGATTTTCTCATCCAACAACCAGCAGAACTGATCGATGCGATCGAGGAATTACAGAAGAGGTGAGTAGTGTTTGGTAATTGGTAATTGGTAATTGGTAATTGGTCACTGGTCACTGTCTTCGTCTGTATCTTCCATTAAACTAACTCGATCGATCGCAAATCCCAATTGCGTAGCTAACTGAGTAAATAGATCGATCTCTTCCTGCTGCCAATTTCTCGGTTCGGAACAGTGATGGGCAATTAACAATCCTAGCAACTCATTATTTTTCAAAATAGGCGCTACTAAGTTAGCTTTAACGGCAAATTGCTCTAGCATTCGGCGATAACAATCTTCGACACGCGCATCTTGATAAATATCGTCAATTACCGTAACGTGTCCCTCTTTATAGATCTCAGCATACTTATCTCTCATGCACGGATCGTCGATTCTTACTCTTAAAGTTTGAGGCCAGCCAGGAGCAACGGACTCCGCCACAACAATGCCATCCCAATTACTAGAATCTAGACCGTAGACGACTACGCGATCGGTCTTGAGAGCGCGTCGCACTTCTTTGACGGCGGTTTTAAGTAGCTCCTCTAAAAATTGAGCTTGCCGAATTCTTAAAGTAATTTCTGTTAATAAATCGGCACGCTCGGCATCGGCTTCTTGCTTTTCTAGAAAACTCACTTGTTCGATCGCAAATCCTACTTGCTTTGCCAAGTGAGAAAATAGCTCGACTTCGTGAGGCTGCCAAGCTCTTGGCTCAGAACATTGATTGGCAATCAACAAACCGAACAGCTGATTATTTCTAGTAATTGGCGCTACCATTTGCGCTTTGATCGCGAACTGCTCTAACAATTTAATGTGGCAATCGGTTAAATCTCCACCATAGATATCGTTGGTAATGCAAATTCGACCGTTTATATACTTATCTATACCCTGATTCGACTCAGAAAAATACGTGTCGGTGACTTTAATCTTCAAGCAGGAAGGCAACCCAGGTAAAACAGATTCAGCAACGACACTACCACTCCAATCGGGGTTGAATTGATAAACAAAAACTCGGTCGGCGCTGAGGACGCGGCGTAATTCTTTTGTAGCGGTTCTCAATACCTGGTTAAGGTACTGTGCTTGCCGCAATTTTAACGAAATCTCTGTCTCTATTTTACCTGACTCGATTGTGGCAATTTGTTCGTGAGGAACGTTTGTCTTTTCCAAAACTGCACTATTGAGAATTGCTAGCGGAGAGTACGCTTCATCTGGCTCTAGTTTCGGTTTTTTGTCGGCATCGTCAACCGATTTGACCGGACGCATAGCGCGATTGGCAAAAAAAGCAGTTAGCAAGCCGACTAGCAGCAACGATGCCACAACAGTCTCGATCAAAAGAGTTATTGGTAGCTGCGTGGGAGAGTTAGTCAGATCCGTTTCGTCTATGCGGGCTTCGGCTTGGGCGTTAAACTGCTGGTTGGGGCGATCGCCAACTTGTGCAGCAGCTCTGTCAGTCAAAACTGGTAAGATGCCAATGGCAATAACTAACGCTATGACTCGGGTTTTAAAGTTAATTTTTTGCCACCACAAGCGAGATTTGAATTGCTTGGTTGCTGGAGATTGAGAATTAAGGCAAGATAACAGATAATTACTAATACGGTCGTGAATTTTTATACATAGGGAGTAAGTAGTACGGCTATTATTGGAAGGCGGCTCGGCAGAATGGAAATAGATCTGGGTCATTGTGCGCTCGCTTAGCTAATATTCTGGTGACTGCTGCCCAAGAAAATTTTCATATTTAGCATCTTGCGGTCATCCTTAAATTTTTGCAACATATTTCAACATAGGCAACTCTATTTAGCTCCTAAATTATGTACTTACTCCTCGGTCAACTGGTTTATACCAGCTTTGCTGGCAAAGGATTCAGGACTGTTATCAGTCCGCAGGTTTCGCCTGAAATCCAGCAAGCATTTTTACAGTACGTAGTTTCTCAACACTGGGATTCCTACAATCCTCCAGAACCAAGGTATCGTGCCGCTTACGTATATCAAATCGATTCAGAGCAAACCTTGTTTGGCTGGCTGTATAACGATGGAGTCGACGAGTTAGGGCGCAATAACGTACCTTACTTTATTTGTTACTACATATCTGAACCACTATTTGATTTTCAACTGGCGAATATATTTACTTGTTTGGAGCGAGGTCCAGTAGAAATCTTAAATCGATCCGAGTTGAATGCGTATATAGAAACTAAAGTTTTACCTAATTTGTGGGATTACCAACCAGCAAGAGCAGGGGTAACAATTCCTTTATCCCTACGTCAGCAAAGCTATACAGACTTGCGCCAAGGAAATTTATTGGAGTTATTTGTGCCGATTGAGGCACAGGAGATTGCAGTCGATCTGCCAGGGCAAACTTACGAGCAGCAAATGGCGAATCTCTCGATTTACACTAGCTATGCGATTGAGGGTTTAGAACTCGAACCAGGGCAGATTCCCACAGCAGATGGCGCGACTGTTAAAGTCGGTTCGCTTGCTGCCAGCCAGCCTCAACCGAAAGTACCGTTATATCAGTTGTACAAGCAAGTTTTGGGGAAAAACAAACAGCCAAAAAATCCTTTCCAGAAGAGTTCGACTAACTTATTATCGAAATATAAGAAATTGGATGCAGCTGGCGATCGCCGTTCTAGCTCGGCAAGCTCCGGTCGCTTAGTGCTAGCAGGCAGTGATTTCTCTCAAAGCGATTCTATATCGTTGCCGTTAGGACAAGCAATCGATCGCAACGCCGAGAGTTGGGTTTGGGCTTACAAAAACTCCCAACTATGGCTCAAGATTGGTATTTTGGCAAGTGCGGTGGCGTTAGGATTTTCACTTTACGGTCTGCTGCATTCGGGAGCGTCTAACACCGATGCGCGAGTCAACGTGCTATCGCCAGTTAAACGAGATCGGAGCTACAAAACCCTGGCAGCAGTCCCCAACGTCCCCCTAGGCACATTTCGCTATGGCGGCTCGACTACTTTTGCACTGTTGCGATCGCCTGCGACTGTCGCTACCATTGCCCAAGCTCAACCACAATTTAAACTCCTCTACACCGATTCCGATAACAAAAAGCATGGCTCTACCATTGGTATCCAAATGCTGCTAGCAGGTAAACTCAGCTTCGCGCAATCTTCTCGACCGATTAAAGCAGCGGAATTGAGACAAGCTCAACGTCTCGGTTTTACCCTAGAACAAATCCCCGTTGCCATTGATGGCATTGCTTTCTATGCCAATCCCCAAGTTGCCCTGACGGGATTAACTCTGTCCCAAGTTAAAGATATTTTCACTGGTAAAATCGCTAACTGGAAACAGCTTGGCGGAACAGATCTGCCAATCGTTCCGATTAGTCGCGATCCTCAAATCAGTGGTACTGCCGATTTTTTGCAAGAAAAAGTCATGGCAGGAGAAAAGTTTAGCTCCAACGTGCGGTTATTCGGTACTACAACCGATGCTATTCGTGCCGTTGCCAAAACTCCAGGGGGAATTAGTTACGCTACTGCATCAGAGGCAATTCGCCAGCAGAGCATAGATCCTGTCTCTTTAACAACGGTTTCTCCCTTGCCACTAGCGGCGAATAGCGATCGCGGCTTTGTTTCTCCTTTCGATCGCGAACGGCAAAATGTTGCTAATACCACGGCTTTCGCCAACGGTACTTACCCCTTAACTCGTCGTCTTTATCTCATTGTGAAGCGGGATGGCAGTATCGACGAACAAGCTGGTATTGCTTACGCGAACCTACTTTTTTCTGAAGAAGGACAACAAATTGTAGAGCGAGCTGGTTTTGTACCCTTGGGCTGGCGTTGATAGGGGTTTTGCCCTACTGATACTCGTGCAGACGAACTAAAAAAGTAAGGGAGGCTGAGAAAGTTAAAATTGCAGTTTTTCCTTGAGCGAAGAGTTTTGCGATCGGATAAACTTTTTTTATTCAAACATATTGGTTTTATTCAAAATAAAAGCATGGTTCTCATCCTAAATGAACAATCTAAGTTTTTTCTGCAAAAAAGCGATCGGCTGGCTACTTGGCATTATGCTCGCAAGCGCAGCTTTGTTACAGTAAAATTGAGTACAACCCTTGGCATCGCTTGCTATCCAACTAGTGAATAACTCTGTATGCCACTTGACTTTTGGCTACCTAAATTGGTGGTATGCTGCTGCTAATTAACAACAAGCTGAATCGACACTAAAAATCTAACTAAAATTTCCGAAACTTTATTTCCGCCATCTGAGAGCCAAAATAATATGTCAGTAAGACTTCGCAAGCAGCAACTAAACGTGTTACCGCAAAACTTACCAAAGAATCGCACATTTAATCTTTTAAGCATCGGACAAAGAGGCGTAGGAAAAACTGTTTTTCTCGTCGGTAGCTACACGGAGCTACAAAACCAAAATCCTCAGAACCATCCGCATAAATTATGGTTTGAATGTCAAGATAACCAGGTAAAAGAAAACGTAGATAAAATTCTCAATTATATCGAGCAAACCAATCAGTATCCACCTCCGACGATGAAAATCGTCAACTTTAGCTTTAACCTAAAACGGCAAAGCTGGCGGGGCGAACGAACGGTATGCCACTTTCGCTGGAATGATATTCCTGGAGAAATTTGTGACGTTCACAATTCCGAATTTCGCGAACTAGTATTTAATTCGCATGGCTGCTGCGTATTTATTGATGCTTATGCTCTCAGACATAGCGATGCTTACGTTCATGTACTAGAAGATATTTTTGAGCAAGTCATGGCATTGACTAGCTTGGTTTATCTTAATGGTTTAAATTATCCTCTTGGTATAGTCCTAACTAAATACGATCTATTAGAAACTAATGAAGTAACTCAACAGGTAATAAAAAATAAATTAGAACCTTTAATTACTCATCTTAATAACGTCCGAGCTAACTACGAAGTTTTTAATTCTTCCGTGCCTTTAGTGCGAGAAAACAGTACGGTAACTCTCAAGCCGAAAGGAACAGCGGTCGCTTTTCTGTGGCTAGTATGGGAGTTAAACAAAATACATAATTCCAGTGCGGATAATCAGCTTTTAGGATTAATTCGTCGCCTCATTCCTGGGGATGTCAATAGCCGTTCGCAGAATCCCAACGGAGTAATGCAAACTTTATTTGATTCCAACCGTCTGCCAAATAATTCAAGCAATCGTAGTAATTTTATCCTGTCGAGGATGGGATTGAAATTAGGATGGTCGATTGGTATCGGTGTGGTGGGAATAGTTCTACTTTCTCTATTCGTTTACCAACGGTCTATTTCTAAACAGCAGCAAACTAGAGAAGCATTGTACAATACCAGGGCTTTACAGCGAACTGGAGAACTAGATCGGGCGATCGCTTATTTAGAACAATTAGTGCAAGCCAATCCTGATAACATAGATTTGCGCCTGCGTTTAGCAGAACAATACGAACTAACGGGTAAAGCTGCTAGCGCGGAAAAAGCCTACGACCAAATTTTAGTCAAGGACAAGAATAATCTCAAAGCTATAGTTCGCAAAGCCGTACTGCGTCAAATTCAAAACGACAGTAAGGGTGCAGCTCTGCTATTTGAGCAAGCAGAAGAAATTGCCCCAGATGCTCTAAAACCACAAATCCGCTCTTTAGCCAAAAATACCTTAATTTCAACTCAAAAACAACTGAACTTGAAAGGAGAGACAACCGCACCGCAAAAGAGTAACTGAGATGGATGTATTTTCTATCTACATACAAAAAAGCTAGCATCTATGGCACTCTATATTAGCAGTTTGAGATTTTGCCGCCTCAAACTGCTATTATGGCGCGAGAAAATAGATTTAGAGAAAAAAGTCTTTACTATAAGCGAATTCCCTGTATAATTATTTACAGTAATATTAAACTACGGTGTCTGTTGCTTGCATTGTGGTTAGTTTTGCTTTGTGTTTGGCAGTATCTTGAGCTGTTGAATCAACATTCAAGCTATTTTGGGCGATCCGAATTGCTATCGAGCGCCTTTTTTCAAATACGCTTGATTCCAGCTTCAGGCAGTAATAAACTAGGCGGAAGTAAGGCTTGTTTGAAAAATTTGAGTTTCAATTTCAGGAGGATTTTTTATCAAACATAGAGCCAGAATCATATAGACGCAAATAAGCACGATTTACTGGTGATTCTCCTTGCTTGACTTCAGCCTAATTGAAGTTTTCAAATCGAAGCAGAGATCGAATGCATTCAAAATAATCTATACTGCAATCTTTCGATCGTAGTAATATTTTGTATACTAACGTAGTTATCAAAAAATTTTCCGTCTCGCTTGCCAACTATTATGAAAAGCTAGGCAGTAATATTTAGCTTTCTTAGTAATAGATAGCTAAGGGGCGTGCTATGGGCTGAGTACTAGCAATTTTACCGAAAAGATGTATGAAAAAAAGCCGCAAGTTCAAATTCATAATTCTGTGGTTGCCTATATCTAGTCTTTGCTTCTGTTTTAATCTTCTTTCAATTAGCATAGTTAGAGCAGAAGCATGTTCTGAGGCTAAGATTAAATCCTATATAGAACAGTTAGACAAGACTAACGAATGGATATTTACTGTAGCAGCACTAAAACAATGCGGCGATCGCGCAGTACAAGTACTGAGCAAGGATTTACAACACAAAAACGAAACAAGTAGGATTAATGCTGTTGCAGCTTTGGGTAGTATGGGAACGGCAGCAGGCTCGGCAATCCCTACTCTGAGCATTATAGCTTTGGCAGATAAAAGCCCTGTGGTTCGTTCTAGTGCAGCATACGCGCTTGGAAGTATGGGAACAGCAGCAGAAAGTGCAGTTCCCGCACTGACGGTAGCACTACAAGATGAAGATAAAGCGGTACGAGCGATGGTTGTATCTGCAATCGGTAGTTTGGGCAGAGCAGCAGAAAGTGCAGTTCCCGCGCTGAGTGCGACGCTACGCGATCCCGATCGCACCGTGCGATCGAATGCTGTCTATGCTTGGGTTGAAATTGCTACGAGCTGGCAGCAACAAGCCAAGAATTTTTCCCATCTCCAGTTAGAGCAACATATCAGGGAATTAGAAACAGCACTGAAAATTATCGAAACTAGTCAAGAGCCATTTCCAAACGCAGAGGTGGCGCTATTGCGCTCCTCATGGCAAATGTTAAGAGCAGAGCGTTATCCCGATTGGGGTGCGATCGCGCTAAAGTTGCTCGCACAGTATCAATGGCTGTTAATTGGTGTAGGATATATTGCCACGCTGATCTCATTTTGGTCGCTACTGCTCTGGCAGCGTCCGCTGTGGATTTTACATGTCAACAATGCATTACAACGTTACACCAATATTGCTTTATCTGCTTCCCATCGAATCAGATTGCCACTTAACTTATTTGTTTTAGTTGGTTTTTTCCACTATCATCCCAGAGTACTGAATGCTTGGTTTGCAACTCAAACGCTCGATCCTCAAGCATCGAAAAAGCCCGACACTCAATCGCATCGAATTGGCACTGCCGATGTACCATTGCTAGAACCAGAGAACGTGCAAAAATATGCCAAAGCGATCGCCTGGGAATGCATTAAGCAGACATTTCAGCCAGCCGCAGTCAAACGCGAACAATTACTCCATGAAATTGGGGCGATCGAAGGATTCGATACAGCTAAAGTTTATCTACAATATCTAGAGCAGAACCTTGGTTTGTTGCAGGCGAGCGGCAAGGCACAAGACAAAGTGCGCTTTACTCACGATCTATTAGCAGAATATTTGGCTAGCCAATATCTAGTAGAATTGTGTTGTGACAGTGAAAGCAACTGGCGCAAGTTCTTAGCGCGGGTAGATACCGTTGCCGATCGCGCTGCAATTATGCGATTTTTATTGTCTGTACGAGACTGCTGCATAGCTTTACAAACAACATTTAAGGTTCCTAGCTTTGTTACCGAAGAACTGAGTCAACGTGTTGGTATTGCTCAAAACCCACCGCCACAGATTCAGGGGCTAGGGGCTAGGGGCTAAGGACAGTTACCAGTTACCAGTTACCAGTTACCAGTAAATTCTTACCCGCACACCCGCACACCTGCACACCTGCACCCCACACCCTACTCCCCACTCCCCAATTAGCTAAACTACTCGTAGGGGAACGATAGTATGAGCAATACATGACACCAGAAGAAATTGCCAACACGCTGACAGACTTGTTTCATCCCGCGCCTGTAGAGGCGATCGCTCCTGGTTCCTGGCAAATCGAAACACCGGAGTTTCGCCTGTTGGCACTGCTATCAGACGATCGTTCTTGGCTGCGAGTATTACTACCAATTATCTCTGCTCAAGCAGCGCAACCGTTCGTAGAGCAGTTACTAGAAGCTAACTTTGACGACACCCAGGAAGTTCGCTATGCCTTACATCAAGGAGTGGTGTGGGGAGTCTTTCAGCACAACCGTGAAAGTTTGAGTACGGCAGATTTCGCCGATGCGATCGCTCGCCTAATTTCTTTAAATCAAGCTGGGTTGACAAATGTATTTAACCAACTTGTAGAAACGAAACTTCGGCAAATTGTTACAGCGCAAAAGCAGCAAGGACAATCGCTAGAAGCTACACTGCAAAATCTGGGCAGAATGTATGACGAGGGGATACTAGGCGATTTGCAACAAGGAGCAGAGTCGCGAGAGCAAGTTATGGCAGCATGGAAATATCAGTTAGAACGGCTGTGGTTGGAAGTAGAACCGTAATGGATATTATTCAAATCCTCCAGCAAGACTACCAAAGATTTCCAGACAATCAAACGTACAGCATCTATGCTTCAGATGTTTTCTTTCAAGATCCGCTCAATCGCTTTCGCGGTGTCGAGCGATACAAACTGATGATTAATTTCATCAAGACTTGGTTTATTGCCGTCAAGATGGATTTACATGACATTCACCAAGAAGGGGATACGATCGAGACAAAGTGGACTTTGAGTTGGAATACTCCTCTCCCCTGGAAACCCCGCATTGCTATTCCTGGCTGGAGCGAGTTACGGCTTAATTCCCAAGGTTTAATTGCTTCCCACATCGATTACTGGAATTGTTCGCGCTTAGATGTAGTAAAACAGCATTTCACGATCGGTAAGTAGTAATTGGTAGTTGGTAATTGGTAATTGGTAATTGGTAAGTGGTAATTGGTAACTGATAACTGATAAGTGGAGTAAACTTTATGGTTGCTAATCCACAATTTCAATGGATGTCGCCGCAAGAATATTTAGAATGGGAACCTTTACAACAGCTACGCCACGAGTATATCGACGGCGAAGTTTTTGCCATGACTGGGGGAACAAAGCCCCATAATCGCATTGCTTTCAACTTAGCTACTGCGTTAGATAGCCATGTGGCGCAAAGTGGTTGTGAGGTATACATTGCAGACGTGAAAGTACAAGTTGCGACTGCTAATACTTATTCTTATCCTGATGTTGTTGTCACTTGCGATCCGAGAGATCGGGAATCTAATTCAGTCGTTCAGTATCCTTGCTTAATTGTAGAAGTACTTTCCCCTTCTACAGAAGCATACGATCGCGGTGGCAAGTTTGCTAAATATCGTCAGCTTGAAACATTGCAGGAATACGTTTTAGTTGATTCAGAACAAATTGCTGTAGATTGTTTTCGCCGCAACGAACAGGGTTTGTGGGTGCTTTATCCTTATACAGTAGAAGATACGATAACGCTCGAAAGTGTAGGTTTATCTTTACCTGTAACTGCACTTTATCGCCAAGTAAAATTTGAGACTAAAGAAGCTGAAAACTAAGTTTTTTTCGACAAATATACTTACCAAGTAGGAAGTGTATTCATACTCAGTAATTCCTTTATTGCGAACTTAAGCGCAGAAAAATACTACCCTGAAGCATATCGGCGCGATCGCCATAGCTACTAACACTCAGCGATCGCGCTTTTTCAAATAATGGTTTTCCCGCTACTTCTAATAGTTTTAGTAAAGGTAATTGACGCTCTAAAATTTCTCGACTTTTAGGTAAATCCAAATATAGATAACCTTGATTTGGTTGCGGAATTGCTTTAATGGCAGATTGGAACTGAGAACTTTTTAGCAAAGAACTTGATTTTGCTGCTTTTAAAGCTGCATCCATTGCTGCAACGGAGGAAGTGAAAATCTCGTATTTATCTACACTAGTATAAACACCCTGAACTTTAGCTTTCAGAGTTAGTAAAGAGCGATCGGCTGGCTCGGATGGATTAAATGGTACAGTATTTACTTGCGTCCAAGCATAGATTTTTTGCTCGTTAGAAGATAGAGGCGTAATACTCAATCCTTTTTCTGCGGCAATTGCATTAAAGCGAGCGATCGCTAAATCTGTTCCTTCGGATTTCTCAGCAACAAAAATCCAATCAGCAGTCATACTTGCATCTTTTTGAGGTAACATTCCGAGCGCATATTCCCCTTGCACCCAGCTAAAAATATCTTGCGAAATATCTATACCCCAACTTTCTTGGAACATAGCTAAAGGTTGAGTTATTAAGCGCGAAATTGCATCATTAGTAGAACCAGATAGTACAGTTGTAATTTGCCGCCATAACTGATTTAAATTAGTATTTTGTAAATGACTCAGATCTAAACCCGCGATCGCCAAATTGGTTGCCGTTGGTAAATATTGTAATGCTTGTACGGGTTCGGATAGCATTGTACCAGCAGGAGCGAGTTCTGTTTGAGCCGCAATTATTGATGTTTCTGCAACAATTCCTTGCGGATTCAATTTTAAGGCAATAATTTGGCTGTCATATATGCGTTCTGGCGGTTCTTTACCTAACCAATCGATCGCTTGAGGCAAATTGAGAAAGACTATGCCAATCCGCTCGGTAGGCAATAAACTCAGTGCGTGTTGATACTGAGTAGAATTATTTAAACTCAGATCGGGTGCTTGGACGTTATTAATTGCCTCTCGCAATACTTTAGGGTGATTGGCAAATAAAATAAAGCGATCGCCCACCGCTGCGCCGACTAATCTAGTTCGATCTTGTAGAGGCGCACAGCCGTGCGCCTCTAAATCTATCCGATGGCAATCGGAGAAAATATTAACACCTTGATAGGTTTCTGATACTAAATCTCTACCCGCAATCGCTCTTTGAGAAAATAACAATTGTAAAAACTCTCGACTTTTAGCCGAATTTTTGCTAGTTAAGATCGTTAAATATCCTGGCTGATTGCCATTTGTCGCATCGCGATCGATGTCCGAACTCGTAACAGCTAAAGTCACCTCTTCCCCTAACCAGGGTTGAACATCTTGGTGATAGTCGAGACTGCTGGTATCTAGTAAACTAGATTTGAAGCGTTCTAATTCTTGACGCGACTGCCTGCGATCGCTCGGACGTGTTACTAATTGTCGTAAAGACTCCAGCTTGTCTGGATTCACTAGCAAAGATACCATAGCAGGTGCTTGCTTTGACACAAATATTGCTGCTGCTGGTGTATTTGTCGTACCACCTCCTAATAAGCTGAGGGGACTTTGAGAGCTAATCCAGAAAAAGCCGCCAATACCGATCGATAGCAGTGCTACCACACCAGATGCTAGAGCAGTAAAAAATAAACTTTGCTTCATAATTTGTCATTGGTCATTGGTTAAGAGAAAGTGAGTAGTGAGCAGTGAGTAGTGAAGCAGCGGGCGCGGAGGTTTCTTCCGCGATCATTAGCTGAGTAGTAGTGAAATTCCCGACTCCCCGATAACTGACAACTGATAACTGATAAATTATGAATCCTTATAGCCAAATTAGCGTAGAAGAACTAGCTCGGATGTTAAGTTCCGATGCTAGAGAGCAATTGCAATTAATCGACGTGCGCGAACCAGATGAAGTCGCGATCGCGCACGTCGATGGGTTTGAAGTCTTACCGTTAAGTCAATTTGCTGATTGGGCTGATTCTATCCCCGCGCGTTTCGATCCTCAAGCAGAGACAGTAGTTATGTGTCACCACGGTATCCGTTCGGCTCAAATGTGTCAGTGGTTAAGCCGTCAAGGTTTTACAAATCTTAAAAATCTAGCAGGAGGAATTGATGCTTACTCCACGCTTGTCGATCCAGCCGTGCCTAGATATTAAATATCAGTGAGTAGTGAGTCGATTCGTAGTGAGTAGTGAGTAGTGAAGAGTTATCAGTGACTGGCTACTAGTTCCAGTTGTCAGTTATCAGTTATCAGTTATCAGTGAAGAAGCAGCCCCTCAGCCCCTTCTAATTTGTCAAGCTAGATACTCTCATCCTACAAAAAGCAGGCTATAACATTTAACATATAATTATTGACAGACTGTAAAGTTTATGCATTTAAAAAGTCAGATTCTTCTGAAAAACAGCTAAAATCGTGCAGCAGGTGAGGGGAAATTGAAATCTAACTTCATACCTATATCAAATGTTGTATCTTTTTTGCTATCTTGAGTAACTAAAACTTAAAAACTTAAAAAAATCTACAGATTGCAGTCATAGTTTGTACATTCAGACTTCTTTAATTTCGCCCCAGACCTCATCTGTCTCGATCCGCCTATGCAAGTGCAGCTTAACGATCGCCAACAACACATACTTTGGGCAACGGTACGACACTACATCGCTACTGCCGAACCTGTCGGTTCAAAAGCTCTGTTGGAAGAGTACAACCTCGGCGTGAGTTCTGCAACCATTCGCAATGCGATGGGAGTGCTAGAAAAAGCTGGGTTACTTTATCAGCCTCATACCTCGGCGGGGAGAATCCCGTCTGATTCGGGTTATCGGATTTACGTCGATCGCCTGATTACCCCTTCGGATATCTGGGGACGACAGGTAGAACAGCTACTCCAAGAGCAATTGAAGTGGGAAGATTGGAGTCTGGAAGCTTTGTTGAGAGGTGCAGCACAAATTTTAGCTAAGGTGAGTGGCTGCATTACCTTAATTACTATGCCTAATACCAATACGGCACGGTTAAGGCACATTCAGTTAATTCAAATCGAGTCAGGACAGATTATGTTGATTGTGGTGACTGATACCTATGAAACCCAATCAATACTGTTAGATTTACCGATTTCAGATGAAGATACAGTATCAGAATCAGAAGTTGTAGAACGAGAACTACAAATCCTGTCCAACTTCTTGAATAGTCAATTACGCGGGCGATCGCTGTTTGAATTAGTGTCGCTCGATTGGAATCAATTAGACCGCGAATTTCAGCAATATGGCGATCGCTTAAAAACTGTATTTGCAGATATTTGTCGGCGAACTCAACCGCTACCAACTAGCAACCAAATTGCGATTCGAGGTGTGTCTGAAGTCTTACGTCAGCCAGAATTTGCCGAATTACAACAAGTTCAAACCATTCTACATTTATTGGAAGAAGAACAGCAGCAGCTACTACCTTTCATCTTTGAGGAACCGGAATTAGATTCAAACTCAAAACGGCGAGTAACGATCCGGATTGGTTCGGAAAATACTCTCGAACCCATCCGCAGTTGTACCTTAATATCTGCTACTTATCGTCGCGGTGCAGTTCCCATAGGTAGTGTGGGAGTCTTGGGACCAACACGCCTAGATTACGAAACTGCGATCGCCGTAGTCGAAGCTGCTGCTGATTATTTATCTGATGCATTAAGCAACTAATAGTGTCATTAGTCATTAGTTATTGGTCATTTGCTAGTACTAATGACTAATGACCATTGACCAGTCTTACATCTTGCCTTTTTGCATGACTTCTTGGAGATGCTGGCGGATTTCCTGTGCTTGCTGTCTGTCTTGTTCGCGCAACTTTTGGAACAGTTCTACACAAGGCTGAGAATCCATTGACTGAGCATCATTAATATAGGTTTCGTATGCTTTTACCGCTTCAGCCTTATGATGCAATGCTGTGAGCAAATCGTACTCTAAATTGCTCATTGCTCTTTCACTTCCAGTCGCAGTCATAGATTGACCCTCCGAAATTCAAACTCGTAACTAATAACCACCTTACCTACCCACATCAGAACTGCATCTGTCAAAAAGCATATGAAGTGGGGAGTAGGGAGTCAGAAGTCGGCAGGTAATAGATAAGTAGCAAATCGCCGCTAATTGATGGTAACTTTTCACTACTCACTCTTGTACGGACGCACAGCTGTGCGCCCCTACTCACTACTCACTACTCACTACTCACTCTTCTGTGGACATTGACTCTCTCCTCAAACCATACCAACGCTTCGGCGTGCATCTCGGTCTAGAACGAATTCAACGACTGCTAGCTAATTTGGGCAATCCGCACCAGCAAGTCCCAGTCATCCATGTAGCGGGGACGAACGGTAAAGGATCTGTCTGCGCTTACCTTTCTGCTGTATTGAAAGAAGCAGGCTATCGAGTCGGGCGCTATACTTCCCCCCATTTGGTAGATTGGACGGAACGCATTTGCTTAAACGATCGCCCCATCGAGTCAGAAACTTTACAACAGCTATTGCTACAAGTACAGCAAGCAATTCGTCCAGATGAAGAAACCCCAACTCAATTTGAGATAATTACGGCTGCGGCTTGGTTGTACTTTGCCCAAGTTAACGTAGATATTGCCGTGATAGAAGTTGGTTTAGGGGGAAGATTAGATGCTACCAACGTTTGCGATCGCCCCCTAGTCACAGTCATTACCTCCATCAGTCGCGAACACTGGCAGCAGCTAGGTCCAACCGTAGCAGATATTGCCAGGGAAAAAGCAGGAATTCTCAAACCCAACTGTCCCGCAGTCATCGGACAATTACCACCAGCAGCAGACACCGTCGTGCGATCGCGCCTCGAAGCACTTGGCTGTCCCGCTGTCTTTCCCTCCCCATCACGCCAGATTGAACCTGGATGGGCAGAATTTCGGGAGTTGGGAGTTGGGAGTCGGGAGTCGGAAGTCGGGGAGATGGGGCAGCAACTACCAATTACCAATTACCAATTACCAATTACCAATTACCTCAAATACCCCTTATCCCTCCTAGGAGACATCCAGCTGATGAATTCAGCCTTGGCAATAGCAGCATTACAAATTTTGCAGCAACAGGGATGGGAAATTTCGGATGAGGCGATCGCAAATGGGATGGGAAAAGCAAAATGGCTGGGGCGGTTGCAATGGACGACTTGGCAAAATCGCCAACTCCTGATTGACGGGGCGCACAATCCGGCAGCGGCGCAAGCTTTACGTCAGTACATCGATACGCTAGGAGAAAAGTCCGTTTGCTGGGTGATGGGGATGCTATCTACCAAAGACCACGCGGATATTTTTCGCGCCCTACTACGACCCAAGGACGAGTTACATTTAGTACCCGTACCAGACCACAATACTGCCGACCCAGAAGCATTGGCAAAGCTAGCAGGAGGGATTTGTCCTCAGTTATCCGCGTGCTACACCTATTCAGATCTATTTACTGCATTAGAAGCCGCGACAAAATCATCAAATTTAATCATTTTGTGCGGTTCTTTGTATTTAGTTGGGTATTTTTTACAAGAAATCGGGAGTCGGGAGTCGTAGGGGCGGGTTCACCCAAAATCTTTGTCGGAGTCAGAGATGTTTTGTAAACCCGCCCGTACAAAAGCCAAAATTCCCATTACCCATTACCCATTACCCATTACCCATTACCCATTAACTCTTAGCCTTAGCATCCCACTCTTTAGCTGCATCCGCGATCGCCACATCGACTGTTTTTTCTCCCAACATGGCGGCTTGGAGGTTTTCGTAAATAGCGCGCTTGAGGACGTTGATATTTTGCATGGCGGGAATCAACACTTCTGCTTGTTTTAACTGGCTAGCACTCACCACCCGCGCCCGATCCATTTCAGATTTATCCCCAGCAGGCAAGGATTTAAAGTAGCTGTCAGCTAAGGCGGGAATTGTTGAAGGCAGGACGTTAGCGGCTTTAGCAAAAGCGAGTTGATTGTCACTATTTGTAACAAATAAGGCAAATTTTACTGCTGCATCGGGGCGATCGCTATCTTTAGGAATCACCAAATTCATCACGGCAACATTCTTTTTACCTGTGGTTCCGGTAATTTCTGGGGCGACAGCCGAAACTTTAGCAATGTCTGGGGCATTAGTGGAAATTGTTTTCAGAAATTCTGCCCCCGTCCCTAATAATGCTGTCTCGCCTGCTTGATACATTTCAATCCCGTGGCGATGTCCTTGGGTTAAAGATTCTGGGGGTAAAAGTTCTTGCTTGTATAAATCTACCCAATACTGAAAGGCGGCTTTGCCTGCATCTGTATTAAACGCTGCTTTGCCTTGGTCATCTACTAGTGTTACCCCCATTTGAACGAAAGATTGCAACACTTCCGATGAGTCTTCTGGCACAAATGTGGCAAAAAAGGCATATTTCCCAGTTTTCTCTTTCACTTGCTTCGCCGCTTGCGCTAATTCCACATAGGTAGCTGGCGGCTTGGCAACGCCTGCTTGTTTGAGTAAATCGCTGTTATAAATCGTGACTCGCGTGGTGAGATACCAGGGAATACCAAAGCTTTGACCATTGAGGGTGCTAGCTTGCCAAATATTTGGTAAGTAAGTAGAACGTACTTCTGGCGCAATCTTATTATCTAAGGTCAGCCAAGCGTTGCGACCAGCCAGCACGGAAGCAAAATCTGGATTTAAGTTCACTACATCTGGGGCTGTTTTTGCTGCGACCGATGTTAAAATTTTACTTTCCATTGCCGACCAAGGCACGTCTACCCAGTTGACTTTCATCCCAGGATTTTCTTTTTCAAAAGCTTGAATTTTCTGGTTGAAAAAATCGGTGAATTCCGGTTGCAACTGCATCGTCCAAAACTCAATTTCTTGGCTGCTAGAGTTAGATTGAGATACTTGAGTAGCGACATTGCCACCGCTACAACTGACTGCCCAGCTCAGCACAAAACCCAAGAGGGTAAGAATTATTAATTTTGATGGTTTTAACCTATTTACAAGTCTTTGGGTTATTGACATTTTCAAGTTCGTATGTATTCATTGAACAAGCTTGGTGATTCTAGGTTAAATTTAGTAGCTGTACTGAGTACAAGTCTCTCAGCCAGACTAATTCTTTACTTCATAGACAAGTAGTAAAACAGTGATTGACCGTCTTAAAAGTTTACTGACAAAGCGTGGATGTGGAGTTGGCATTGAACTAGCTCCTGAACGAATTAATATAGCTCAACTGAAAAAGCAGCGACAGGGTTACAAACTGACAGCTTTTTCCTCCACTCCGGTTCCAGAAGGGTTGTTTCAAGATGGTCAAATTGCCGACCCTCCAGCCCTAGCGGAATTAATCCAAAAGGCGCTGACCGAAACTAAAATCAAAGCCCAATGGGTGGCGACAGCCGTACCAGGGCGAGAATCGATCGTGCGGCTGATTCCCTTACCAGCAGAACTCAACGACCAAGAACTCAGGGAAATGGTACTAAATCATGAAGCTGGTTTGTACTTACCCTATCCTCGTGAAGAAGCCGATGTCGATTATCAAAAGCTCGGCTACTTTGTCGATGAAGATGGAATTGAGAAGGTACAAGTGTTGCTAGTGGCAACCCGCAAGCAAGTGACAGACACTTATATGGATACCTTCCAACACGCAGGGTTAAAAGTTAATGTCATAGAAATTAACAGTTTTGCCTTAATTCGCACGATTCGAGAGCAGTTACGGACATATAGCACCAACGAAGGCGTGGCGCTCGTCGATGTCCAATTTGATAATACAGAAATTGCCATTATTGTTGATGGAGTGCCGCAATTTTCCCGTACCATACCAATTGGTACGTATCAAATGCAGAGCGCCCTACTGAGATCGATGAACTTACCTACGTCTAGAGATACTCAAATGTTGGAGTCATTTAACCTCCCATTGGCGAGTGAAGAAGATGACGAACCAGAAGACATGCCAGATGTAGATTCTGGTACGTTGGCTGTGATGCGAGTTTTAGCCGAACTAGCAGACGAATTGCGTCGCTCGATCGATTTTTACCTCAGTCAGAGTGAAAACTTGGACATAGTACAGGCTTTCTTATGCGGACCTGGGGGTGGGTTGGGTAACTTAAGTGAATTTTTCCAACAAAGGTTAAACATTCCCACAGCGCCAATCGATCCAGTGGCGGCTCTGTCTTTAGATGTAGACCAGGAGAAAATTACTTCAGTGCAAAGACCAGGATTGGGTACGGCGATTGGTTTAGGACTTAGAGGTGCATGGGGCGATGTATAGTTTAGATATTAATTTTCTTAAAGACCGTGCCGCTCAGAAGTCAGGCTTCTCGGCTGGGGCAAGTAAAACGCGGATATCGGCGACTGGTCAAACACCTCTATTTATTGGAGCGGCGGTAGCAGCGGCAATTCCGGCAGTAGTAGGGGCTTGGTGGTTATTGTTACAAACGCAAAACACCCAGCTAGAAAATAGACTAGCGGCGTTAGATGCAGAGTTAAACCGCTTGGGTTTGCAAGAAACAGAAATCAAGAAAATTCAGACCGAAACCAGTGCGCTGCAAACGGATACAAAAGCATTAGCTACTGTATTCAATCAGATTCGCCCTTGGTCGGCAATGCTACAAGACTTGCGCGATCGCATCCCTAGAAGCGTACAAATTGAATCAGTTAAGCAAATTGCTGCAATTGCTTCAGCTGGCGCACCTCAACCGCCTGCTGCCTCCGGTGCTGCAACTCCACCCCCGTCTGCTAATCCCGCGGGTGGCATTGAAATTACTGGTAAGGCGCGATCGTTTAGCGACGTAAACGATTTCTTGTTAACTTTGAAACAATCGGCGTTTTTCCAAGCAGCCGATACGCGAATTATTTCAGCTGAATTAGCCGAGGCTGCGGCATCAAACGACAAATCAGCTGCCAAACCACCATCACTAGTGAGATATACCATTCAATCCAACTTAAGTAATGTCCCAGCTGCCGAGCTGCTGCAAGAGTTAGAGCGCAAAGGAACGTTAGGACTGGTGACTCGGATTCGCACCCTGCAACAAAAAGGAGTCATTCAACCATGACGATTAGTGAAGAGTTTATTTCTGTAGAAGAAGATTTTGAGACTGCACCGTCCTATCCTACTATTTTTGGTGTTACCTTAACCCCAACTATTAGCGGGGCGCTACTGGCAGTTGTTGGCGTTGGTTTAGGCGGTTATTTATTTACTTCGTTAGTTTCACCTGCCATGCAAAAGCACGACGAACTAACAGCAAAACAAAATGAAAAACAAAATTTAGTGCAGCAAAAATCTGCTAGCATGGCGCAAAAGCAGCAAGTAGAAGCCGAATTAGTGAAGGCAAAACAGCAAAAAGCAGATGTTTTGACTTTATTTTCTAACGAAAGTACGCTCGATACTTTGCTAATCGATTTGAATCGTCTCGTACAGGCTACTAATAGCAAACAAAATTCTACTGCTAAATTGAAAAAATTTACTCCTGCCAATCAATCAGCCGAAACAATTTCAGATGGTTCTTTTGGTCCTGAGGTCAATGGTAAGCTCAAACGCCGCATTGTCGATATCAGCATTGCCGGAACGTTTGAACAAACTCAATCAATTTTAAGAAGTGTTGAAAGATTGCAACCATTGTTAATTGTGAGAGACTATCAATCGACAATGGCAGCTGCTACCGATAAGGATGGAAAGCGCGCTGCTGGTGCGCCAAATATCGATACTTCCTTCAAGATACAGGCGCTGATTCCCTTGTCTTCAGAGGAAGCTGCGGCTGCGGCTGCGGCGGCTAAGCCAGCCGAAGAGAAGAAGTAAATTTTGCATTGTTGGCATTGAGTTTAAATACGTCCGTAGGGATGGGTTTTTCAGCAAAATCTCGCTCTAAATTCGAGAATTCCTGCTAAGTCTGTCCCATACAGGTATTGCGATCGCCTGTTGAATTAGATATAAGATGTGGGGTGGCGATCGCCACCCATCTTTGCTTTTGTATAGCAGTTCTAAACTAATTTTGATGTCATTTATCTGACTATGACACGCAAATGACAAATGACAAATGACAAATGACAACATTATGTAACAAAAATACCGTACATTTACTGAGCTTGAGGATAATACCAAGATGAAGTGTAAGATTTATAAGTAAAAATTCGCTTGGAAAAAATGCCGAGACAAAGTTAGCTTGCTTGTGGAGTTTTTCAGGTGAAATTATCCCAATTAAATTGGCGATCGGCAAACAGTTATTAACTGACAACTGATTAACTAATAACAGATAACTGTTATAACTCATTCTATTTCTGTAAATTGTCAGGCAAATAAGTTGTCCGAGATATATTGAGGGTTTTTACTGACTGCTCGTGCATCTACTAACCTTCAAATTTAGGGCGATCGCCTGCAATGCGCGTAGAATACCTAAACTTTACTCAAAGTAGAAACAGAACTGTGAAACAGCTTCAAGGTAGTAGCATACTATTTGTCGGGGTAGCAGTCGCACTCGTAGCAGCGCAGCCAGCATGGGCAAAACCTGCCAAGGTAACAGGAGTCAAGCTAGATCCAACAAATAACGGCTTAAATGTAGTTTTAGAGACTTCCACGGCGGCTCGCCCCCAAGTCTTAACCAGCAAGCAAGGTAACACTCTAATTGCAGATATTAGCAACGCTCAACTGAGCTTATCAGAAGGAGAATTTCGTCAAGCAAAGCCAGCTCCAGGCATTGATTCAGTTGTTGTTACCCGACTCGACTCTAACAGCATCCGGCTGATGGTCACTGGTACTACCAACGCTCCTAGCGGTCAAATGCAAGGGCGTAACGGTCAGGGAGTCACGTTTAACGTTAGCTCTACACCAGGAACATCTACGTCAAGAACATCAACGCCAGGAAGAATTGCTCAAGCAAATCCTGGCACGACGTTTAAACCTGGGCAGTCGGTAACAATTCAAAAACCGCTTTTTCCCAATCCAGATATTACGGTTGATGGCAAGCCAGTACCCCCATCGGGAATGCGTGGGAATCAAGCCCAGCCGCCTTTTTTACCTAGAGCAGTTGCCCCACCTGTTGGAGATATGGCGATTTCCAATACCGATACTTCGCCAGCTCTCATCGAGCTTGGTAGTAAAGAAAGAGTACCACGGCTAGTTTTGCGCGATGCCCCCGTGCGTGAAGTCCTATCCCTGCTTGCCCGTGCTGCGGGTCTAAACTTAGCTTATACAACAGCCACACCTCAACAAGGGCAACAAGGTCAACCTGCGGCGAGCGCACCTGGAGCAGGAGGGGCTGATGGTCCCAGAGTGACTTTAGATATTCAAGATGAGTCCGTACAGGATGTTTTCAACCACGTTTTACGAATTACAGGTTTACAAGCCAATCGGGAAGGGCGGACGATTTTTGTCGGTCCTAGACTGCCGAATGATGCTCGTAATCTAGTCACACGCAGTTACAGGCTGAATCAGGTAACGGTAGGCGTAGCACTTAACTTTTTAGTAGCGATGGGTGCAGAAAGTGCCGTCAGCCGCGAACGCACGATTACCAGCGTCCAAGCCGTGCCTGTAGGTGGCGGACAAGCTCCCGCAACCCAGACTCAGACGAGTACGGAAACGCGGATTGAAACCCAACGGATTGATTTTCAAGACTCCATTCCTCTACTACGGGGGTTAGAGGTAGTCGGTGACGAGCGCACCAACTCCGTTACCATGATTGGTTCTCCCAAGCAAATTCAGGTAGCTAGCGCCCAATTGATTCAGCTCGACTCGCGCCGTCGCCAAGTCGCTATCAACGTTAAGATTGCTGATATTAATCTCTTAGCAACTGAGGATATTAATACTAGCTTTTCGTTTGGACTGGGTGACACTTTCTTACAAAACGATCGCGGCAGCGGAATTATTAATTTCGGCACGAGAAACCCTGTGCCTGAAAGAGGTTTAGGGCTAGACCCTGGTGGGTTTGCCAGACAGTTTTTGGCTCGCTTGCAAGCTCAAATTGTCAATGGTAATGCCAGAGTTTTAACTGACCCTACACTCATCGTTCAAGAGGGGCAACAGGCTGCTGTCAACCTCACGCAGGAAGTAGTAGGCAATATTACCAGAACTATTACTCAAGGAACGGGAGGTCTCGGTCAAGACACGACGACTGTTGAAAAAGAGAGAGTAGGTTTGACTGTTGGGATTAGAATTGAGCGGGTTGATGATAACGGCTTTGTTTCTCTATCCGTTGCTCCTACGGTTAAAGCACCACAAGGTGAAGTCGTGACAGACAATGGGCGTATTACTTTGGTTAACGAGCGATCGCTCAATTCTGGACTAATCCGCTTGCGAGATAATCAGACTTTAATTCTATCTGGTATTATCCAGGATTCAGACCGCACGACAGTATCTAAGGTTCCCATTCTGGGAGATATTCCCATTCTCGGCGCACTGTTTAGAAGCACAAACAAAACTAATCAGCGTCAAGAGGTCGTCGTGATGTTAACTCCTCAGATTATTGACGACTCCGAGCGATCGTCATCAATGGGTTACAACTATAACCCTAGTCCCGATACTCGTCAATTGCTAGAACGCGGACGGAGTGGCGGGATTATCAAACCCAAGGGCAAGCAATAAACGGCTCAAGTAAGTTAATTCTTTTGTAAAGGCGCGAAATTCCGCGTCTTTTTTATTTGTTTATTTGAATAAATCCGTCAAGGCTAGAAGCAATAAACAATGCGATCCAATACTTCTCAGTTAGGATGCATAGCCTTTGAAGATCCCCCCTTTTCCCCCTTAAAAAGGGGGAAAAGGGGGATCGGCTCAAAACCTGCGAAGTATTGCAATGCGATCGCGCGCATGATTTTTTCAAATGAGTAGCGAGTAGTAAACAGTGCGATCGATGAGTTAAATTTGAACTTTTATTTCTATTAACTAAGTTTTATTGCTTTTCTCATCTAAATATACAAAAAAGCTTCAGTATCATAGAATACATAGTTCGGAGTCCGCAAATAATATGACCAGCTTTAACAAACTATTCAAAGGTGTATCGCAGCAGTTTAATCAAAATTCTGTAGGTTGGGGTTCGCTATTAGTTTGGGTGAGTGCGTTAACTATCATCATTATGATGATGGCAAGATTCTCTCAAATCTATTAAGTTTTTTGTAATTTTTTTCAGAATAAAGGTGTTGTATGTAACGCCTGCATTGGTAAGGGCGCACAGTTGTGCGCCCTTACAGATCGAAATAAGATTTAAAATTAACGCTCGATAATATTTCTACCCCAGTTACCGCGAGCGCCTGTACCAGTCCAGTAGTACCAGAAAAATTTTGGCGTAAGTCTTTTAACTGGATGAGATTCTAATTGATATCGATGGGCTACCATCGCTCCATTAATTCCTCTCAATGCCTCGCGATTAGTATATCCCAAATAGTTTTTAGAAATCTCAATTTGTTGGGCGCGACGAAAGTTAATTAATGCCGTATTGTAATCACCTCTAATTCCAGCTCTAATTCCTGTTTTCATCAAGCGCGTGTAGGCTTTACCATACCCAGGAATAATCGCTAGCGGTGGAGGTAAGCAGGTATCATCTGGCGCTTTACGACTAGGTACTGCACCTACCGGAACGGGATAAAAAATTTTACACTCTTCTGCCTTATTTTTATAAAAACTACTACGAAAATACTTCGGCTCTTCTGCCATCAGAAGCTGAGATGGTATAGCTGTGGCGATCGCAATTAGTGCTGCGGCTATTAGTGAGTGGTGCGTGAATTCAACTTTTAATTTACTCATTACCAATTACCAATTACCAACTACCCATGACCAATTTCCTCTGCAAACTTTGCCAAATTTTCTTGTCGCCATCGGGCATCAGCCTTTCTATTTGTCCTCAATTCTAAAACCCGAATACCGCTGCTTGGTAAAAAGTTCAGCCTTTGCTGTAAATCTTCCCAAGTATTAATCAATTCATGTTCTACACCATAAGTCAGACAAAGGCAAGCGAAATCAATGTCTTGTGGGGTAGCAAAAAACTCTTCAAACGGCGGTTCAAACTGAGCAATTGGCAGCATTTCAAAAATGCCACCACCATTATTGTTAATCAACACAATTGTTAAATGACCCTTAAATTTTTTGCCAATGAGAAAACCATTAGTATCGTGCAATAAAGCTAAGTCCCCAGTTAGCATGACGCTACTTTGATTTTGATGGGCAATTCCTAAAGCAGTTGACAAAGTACCGTCAATACCATTTGCACCTCGATTGACAAAAGGTTGCACTTCAGAATTACTAGGCTGCCAAAAAAATTCTATATCGCGTACAGGCATACTATTAGCGATAAAAAGCGGAGTACCAGAAGGGAGTGTTTGGGAAAGTAACCAAGCCGCTTTACCTTCAAATGGCCGATTCAGATTTGCGATCGCCTCATCAACAACACTTCTCACCCTAGCCTCCAAGTCACACCATAGCTGAAGATAGTCAGTAGGTAATTTCGGTTCGCTAGGATAGATTTGCGCTAGTTGTTCTACACAAATGCGTAAGTGAGTCGTTTTTCCATGCAGGGGGTCTAAATTTTGGTTGCCAGGATCGACAATCCAACGCTGCGGTTGGATGCGATCGAGCCAGCTACGCAATTCTTTACTTGTAGGCAATTCTCCGATCTGAATGACAACATCAGGCTTGAGTTTCTCTGCTAGCTGCGGCTGACGGAAAATTAAATCGTAGGTAGAAATTAGATAAGGGTTGAGTTCGGCATAATTCCTGACGGGAGATATTCCCTCTGCTAGCACTGGGAATTTTAGAGCTTTAGCAAGTTGGGCGATCGCCCCACAATATTCTCGCGGGTTCTGTGGTTGGGCAATACCAGCAATGATAATGCCCTTTGAGTTTTGTATCCATTCGTTGAGTGAGGGAGTGGGGAGTGGGGAGTAGGGAGTGGGGATAACCGTGTAGCAGGTTTTGATTCCAGCAAAAAAGTCTTCTAGTTCTAGTCGAGACGCTATAGACTCGAAATTAGAACCATCGGAAATAGGTGCGAGGGGGTCGCGAAAAGGTATATTGAGATGGACTACACCAGGAACGGGATACAGCGATTGTTCCCATGCATAAATGGCTGTTTGCCGCAAGTATCTCAGCGTCGGCATTTCTAGAGATGGTAGGGCTAATTCTGCATGCCAGTTTGGATAGGAACCAAATAGCTTCACCTGATCGATCGTTTGTCCGGAATGGCAGTGCCTCAATTCTGGGGGTCGATCGGCTGTTAGAACTATTAGGGGGACGCGACTTTCTCTTGCCTCAACGATCGCGGGATAGCAATTTGCCCCAGCCGTACCAGAGGTAACGACGACAGCAACAGGTTTGCCTGTTTGTTTCGCAATACCCAAAGCAAAAAAGGCAGCAGAACGCTCATCTAATACAGAAATTGTCTCAACTTCTGAGGCTTGTACAAAAGCGATCGCCAGTGGGGTAGAACGCGAACCAGGACAAATGACAGCGGTAGCAAGCCCCAACCGCCGCCACGTTTCCACCAAAATCGAGGCACAAGCAGAATTTGTATTTCTTAAATCGATTGACATTGCGTCAGTTATCAGTTGTCAGTTATCAGCGAACAGTGAACAGTCATCAGCAATTTCTTACCACGCACCACTCACCAGTGACCAATGACCGCTGACACATGACAAAATGCTTTGTAAAACTATCAACACAAAAATTCACGCTCAAACGGTAGAGTAAACAATCAGGTATTTAATAACACTCTATGGCGCAACGCTACATTCGAGTTCAATCTTTAGAGGGACGCATCCACTACGGCATACTTCAACTCAGTTTAGAAGTTCAGCTCTTAGATGCTCCACCTTGGTTACAAGGACAGCCCACGGACGAACATTTAACACCAGACGAATATCAGATTCTCGCGCCTTGCGCTCCCTCCAAAATAGTAGCAGTCGGCAAAAACTATGTAGAACATGCGACAGAAATGGGTTCAACTGTACCAAAAGAACCTTTGCTATTTCTGAAGCCACCATCAGCAGTGATTGCCACGGCGACGGAAATTAAATATCCGCAACAGTCAAGACGGGTAGATTATGAGGGAGAGTTAGCTTTAGTGATTGGCGATCGCGCGGCAGACTGTACCCCAGAACAGGCACAGAAGAAAATTTGGGGCTATACGATTGCCAACGATGTTACAGCGCGTGATTTACAAAGGCAAGACAGTCAGTGGACGCGGGCAAAGGGATTTGATACTTTTTGCCCTCTCGGACCCTGGATCGTGCGGGAAATTAATTCTGCTGCTCAGATACAGACATTTTTAAACGACGACCCCCAACCCGTACAATCTGCCAGTATCGAAGAGATGGTGTATTCCCCAGCTGTGCTAGTATCCTACATTAGCCAAGTCATGACATTGCTGCCTGGGGATGTTGTCTTGACTGGAACCCCTCCAGGCGTAGGGGCACTCAATGTGGGCGATCGCATCCGCGTTGAAATCGAAGGAATTGGGCGCTTAGAAAATACTGTGGTTTTGAGGCACGCGCATGAAACTTCTGAATTCAAAATTTAAAATTCTCAGTCATTTTCACAACTAAAAGTTTCAAACCCAAAAGCAGCAAAAACAGATAATTCTTACCCTCCAACTACAAACTCAAATGACCAATGACTATCTCACTTGCATGTGAACTGCATCGGAGAGAGCTGGAATCTCCGCATATTTCCCTCGTAGCGATTGGGTGACAGCAAACGCTACGGCTGCTACTATACCTAAGAAGATCGTACTAGAGATCGTCTGCGTAGCAAAACTAGCGCCAGGAATTGGAACCAAAATTCGTAGCAGCAAACTGCATAAAAGTATCACAATGTCAATCATAATTGCTTGCATGGTGTTGAAACGAATAAAGTGACTAATACTTTCGTTTCTCACTACCAACAGATATAAAGCAAAAAAGACAATTAAACTTGCAAAAGGTATACTACTGTAAATTTGTAGTAGTGGTATTAGCGGCAAGAATAGATATTGTAAAACTGGAAATTCTTGCAGTAAAAAAACGCCAAATGTGAATCCATGCATCAAAGGCAGTAAATATGGTAAGCAAGCAAAAATTCTATCTTGCACTGTGGTAGACCCGCGCCAAGCCATTGCTTATTCTCCTGAAAGATTTTATTCTGGAATTAACTCTTCCTATGCACAGGATAGCGCAGGTGTACAGTTATCAGTGAGTAGTGAGTAGTGAGTAGTGCTATTGTACGACTTACGACTTCTTGCCCTAGCCCCTAGCCCCCAGCTCCTAGCCCCTAGTTATTCCACATTAGCAATGCGAAAGCCCATCATGCATTCATATTGCTCCGGCTGTCCAGGAGAAAGTTTAGGCACAACTTGACCGCAGCGTAATTGTCCTTGTCTCCAGCGTGGCTGTCCAGCGCGATCGGCAAGCAAACAGCTTTGGCAAACTTGCTGAGGGGCAAGGATTCGATCTTCCATCAAAATCACTAGCATCCAGATCCCTCCAGAATATCTCGTAATCCCTTAAGTCAATTTTATGCCAATCACTCAAAAAGAGTGTTATGAGGCATACAGAGCTTAATATCAGTGACCCTTGGTTTCATGCTTGATTTTCTTCCTTGGGTGATGATTGCTCGCCCTTCTGCAACAAACCTACACCTGTCAGGGAGTAGGGAGTGGGGGCTGAGGGGACTGAGGAAGAAAAACTTGCTCTAACTCCTGACCTCTTAACTCTTGACTTCTGGCTCCTGCTCGATGACCAGTGACCAATAGCCATCCTTACACAAATTTCTAGTCTTGTTCTATACAAACTTTCCCATTTTGGTATTGAGTCGTGATATCTTGTTGGGAATCTGCACAATAAAATCATCCTTAAGTTAGATGCCAAGATTTATGAAGTGGAATCTCAGTTTGGAGGCAGAATTTTTTTATCAACAGGGATTGCGTCGCAATAAAGCAGAAAAATACGCAGAAGCACTGCTGAGCTTAGATATCGCTGTTGAATACGAGCCGGATTATGCTGATGCATGGTCGCAGCGAGGTATAGCTTTAGGGAGCTTGAATCGCCACGAAGACGCGATCGCCAGTTTCGATCGCGCTGTTAGTCTCCGCCCAGATGCTAGCTGGGTTTGGCACAATCGCGGTATTGCCCTAGGTAAACTAGGTCGTTATACTGAAGCTCTCAACAGTTTCGATCGCGCTTTAGAATTTAATCCCGATGCTGCCACAATTTGGCATAACCGAGGAATTACTCTAATCGATTGCGGTTGCTACGCAAAAGCTGTTATCAACTTTGAGAGAACAATCCAGCTACGACCAGATGCTTATTGGGCATGGTACAACCGAGGAACGGCATTAGGGCATCTCAAGCAATATGAAGCAGCAATTGATAGCTTCGATCGCGCTTTAGAGTTTCAACCTGACGATCTTTTGACTTGGAATAATCGTGGCATTACTCTCAGCGACTGGGGTGAATATGCCAAAGCAGTAGCTAGCTTCGATCGCGCCTTGACGATCGAGCCACAATATACCAAGGCTTGGTACAACAAAGGAGTAGCACTAAGAAAACTAGGAAATTTAGTCGCAGCGATTGCCTGTTTCGATAAAACTATTGAGTTAGACCCGAATGATTTCTGGGCGTGGTATAATAGAGGGCTGGTTTTAGCACAGAATGGCAAAAAAGAAGCTGCGATCGCCAGTTATCAACACGCACTTACCATTCAACCACGAGATATCGGTGTTTGGTACGACTGTGGTTTAGCATTGTACGAATTGTGCCGCTACCAAGAAGCGATCGCTATTTATACCAAAGCCTTAGAATTGCAACCTCATACCCCAATATTCTGGTATAACATCGCTTGCTGTTATGCCTTGCAATCGCAAGCCGAACAAGCAATTATAAGTTTGCAACAGGCAATTCAACTCAGCCCAGAAAAGTATCGCGCTCTTGCTAAAAATAGCGTAGATTTTTCGATCATTTCTCAAGACGAAAGATTTCAAATTTTGATTTCCGAGTCGCGAGTAGATGCATAAAATAAAGTTATTTTTTCTCTGACATTTACTATTAGTCAGCGATCGCTCTCTTCTCAATCAGCTAATGCTGATTGTTTTTTGTTTATAGGGCGCACAGATGTGCGTTCCTATAAATACATTTTTGCGCTCATACAAATTATCCGCACTTTATCATATCCCTAAAATCTCGGTCGTATTTCTAAGTACAAATACATAAATTTTAAAGCAAAATCTTCAGCATAATTACCGCGATCGTGCGGCAAGAAATTAGTCGATTTCAGGGCAAACTAGATCCTAAGCTCAGAGCAGACTAGGAAAACCAATGCCAGCATTTCTGATTAAAGTTTTGACATTAAAACGCTTTCAAGATCGAGGTTTCACCATAGTTTTCGCTCTAAGTATGGGTTTAATTATGATGGCAATTGCTACTACCCTAATATTCCGTGCTTCTCGTAACGAAGCGATCGCTTCTAGCCGGACTGAAACTGGCGACAGTTTAGCTGTAGCAGAAGCAGGAGTAGCGAGAATATTGGTACAGTTTACCAAACCAGAGAACGCAGTCTTACTGAACCGAAATTACGATCCTCTCATTTCTGGTACAAATAAAAACTATTTGGGAGCAGATGGCATTCCCAATACTGACGATGACGATGACACGAATAGTACCATCGATGAATGGACGGGATTTTCTCCCCCTGCAACTTCACCTTGCCCAAATGCCGTACCCAATCCGCCAGGATCGCCTAGTGTAAGTTTTGATGGCACTATTGGCAGTAACGGTCAATATCAGCTTTTAGCATACCGCTACGATCGCGCGAGCAAGACGGGAAATTTTTTGATTTCTGGACAGAAATCTATTTCTGGTCAATCCGCGCCTTCTATTTCCTACATAGGAGTAACAGTATCGATAACTGATAATTTTCCAGGTGTGTTAGTTAGCGAACCTATGCCTTTAGAACATGATACTCTCAAATTAACAGAGCGGAAAATTTCTGGTAAAAATGGCAATCTTTACTTTGATGCTGCTTCTCATAATACAACCGACTCTATTTTAAACAATCTCAATGGCTCTGTTGCAACTGGCGATTCAGAACGGCAGAAGTATCTTAAAGCTGTAGAACAAAATAATCCTCTAATCGTTGGTTCAGTCAAGGATAATATTTCTGGAAAAATCTACGCTTGCAGGCTGGAATCTGAAGATAACCTATTATACAATCCACAAGGGACTGATTTAGGAGATATTACAAATAATCTGACTATCTCTGGTAACAGCGGTCAGATTACTTACTATCAAGCAAATAAGATATATCTTGATAGCAAAACAATTGATGTTGATACAACAAATGGCCCTGTCTATCTTTTTATTAAAGGTCAGTCTACTTTAGAGGATGGATTTATCATCAAGGGCACTGCTAAAATTCGCAACATCCGCACTGATGGCAATTCTCCTAAAGTTGGAGATCTACGAATTATTGTTGCACTGACTCAAGAGTGGGGACAGTCAATTCGGATTTTCGATACTGCTTGCATTCAAACTGCTTTTATTTACAATCCAAACGGAGATCTAGCATTAAATAGTTCAGGGAGTGGTTGCAATAGCGGTCACTCCAATATTGATGGAGTTGTATGGGTAGAAGATATTGATAATCAAACTGGTAGCGATGCAGGAATTACCGTACCAGATGATGTTTCTAGCTTGACAGACCTAACTACCAGTGTTGGCTTACCCACGATTAATAAGGTCGGTTCGATCCAAAGTTGGCAGCGATACAAATTGTAGAGATGTGGAGTTTTGTGTATCTGTAACTTGGCGATCGCCTCTACTTCAACTAATTCTTATACCGTATATTTGCGGAAAATACTGCGCTCAATTCTCAGCCTAATTACCGTAATTCTACGGTAATAAGTCGCTCTAACTCAGGGCAAACTGGATTTAATCTCTATGAGGTTAACAGAAAAATACGAACATACTATATATCTAGATAAAATATAGTTTAGCTCTAGATTCTTATTTTATATCAATTATATAAAATTTCTTAAGAGAAAATATATTTTCTCACTCGAATGAAAATTTCTTCCTATCTCTTGTTAATCCGACAACTCATTAATTTTTTCAGCATGATGCTGCTTACTACAGTAGCATTTTGTGCTGTTATTTGAGTAGTATTAGGAAATAAAGAAAAGTGAAATACAAACAGACTATTTTTAAATACTATTCTCAAAATAAAGGGTTTACGATTTTTGAAGTTCTAGTATCTCTTTTAATAGTAACTGTATTTCTTGCTGTGGCAATGCAAGCAGTATTAATAGCAATAGTTTTGAAATCCCGCGCCGAACAACGCAACGAGGCAGTAACTTGGATTCAAAAAGATTTAGAATTTGTAAAAAATCAAGCCAAAGAATATGAGAGCAATACTTTTCCTTATTCTGTGAGATGTAATGCTACAACTGCTGCTGATGGTTTCGCTGCTGGCTTACTACACAGTATACTTGGCACTCCAATGTCACCACCACCGCTACCGCCGCCGACGACAACATCTGTCTCTAAAACTTTAGGAGGCAGAAATTTTACCCTGACTCGAACTTCTATTTATGACACTCCTACTTATGCTTATAAATTGCTTCAACTAACTTATAATATCACCCCAGTAGGCGGTGATTCAGCTATTGCAACTCTTTCAACTGAGATAATTCCTAATGCATCGCTTAAATGTCCGTAAACATAGTCAAAATAAAGGGTTTTCTTTAATAGAGATCTTGATTGTAGTTATTATTATTGGTGTTCTAACTGCGATCGCAATTCCTGGTTTTGTCGGTTCTTTCGATCGCGTCAAATTAAATCAAGCGGTCGTTGAAGTTAGAGGAATTTTACAAGAGGCGCAAAGACAAGCTATTCGTAAAAGTCAGCCCTGTGGAGTCACAATAGTTCCCGCAACTGGAGAGGTAAAAAACTATTGGTTTGACCCACCTACTAGCACCGATCTCAACGATAAAAAGTTTTGTGAGATCGTCTCTGAAGTTGTTGAAAGGAATGGACATCAACTGATTAATCCGATTCCAGATAAAGTTAGAATGCTGACAAATATGGAAAACGATCCAATTCAAGTTGTTTTTGGTATCTTAGGTACAGATGAATTTTCAGTTGCTACTGGTGTGGCTTCTCCGCCTCCACTCGACTCTAGTGGAAAAATTATCTTTTACATATCTCATAGTTCTATTCAAGAGAAAAAGTGTCTGGCTATATCTAATACTTTAGGATTAACAAGAGCTGGTGCATATACAGGGAATGTTACTAATGCAGAAGAAATTACCGATGACGGTATTTGCACTGCATCTTAATTTAAATTATATAAAAAGCTTGACATGAAAAGTTATTTTACCCGTCTTTATCGCCGCTTTCGTATTTCTAAATTTTCTCGCGGATTTACTTTAGTAGAATTGCTCATTGCAATCTCAATTAGTACAATGGTGATTGTAATTGCTGGATTTGCTCTGGTTACAATTACATCTGTTGACAACAAAGCAGCAGCGAAGCTCGAAAGGCAAATAGACCTTAACCGCGCCTTCGATTTTATGAGTTATGAAATTAAGATGGCAAGGAGAATTAATCGAACTGCTACAGAAGTTGCTAGCTCTACTGTAAGTGTGGAAGACGTTGTGACAAATGCTGGTCTTAACGTTACAACCGACATCCAAAAACCAGCGAGCAATAGCAAGTTAGTTTTATATTTAGAAATTCCTATTACTAATATTCCTGCTTCTTGCCCTTCCCCAGCCCCTACTGACTATAACGCAGGTTACGACAAAGTAGTTTACGATATTCGCCCTACAACTGGAAGTTGGTTAAGCCCAAGGGTAATTGCGCGTTATGGGCGCATACCCAGTATAGATGGTTCAATTAACCCTTGTAAATTTCCGCTAACTAGCGATATCTTGGTTGACTCAATTTCTGAGACAGATATCAATCCTACTTGCACCTCACCTGCCGTAAAATTTGGTGCTAGCGGTTTTTATGCTTGTGTCAATGGTAGCTTAGTCGATCTCTTCTTGCGCGGCGCAGTCGGTAATACAGAAAATCAAGATGTTGCAGGTAGGGCATTTTCTCGCCTGGGAAGCTACAGTAACGAACTTGCACCCGTGCTATCCAGTAGCAAATTGGGAACAACAGATATAAATCTATCTTGGTTCTGGGGTGGTACGAGTAGCGCCACTTATAAGGTCTATCGCACTGTGGATGGGGCAGCTACAGAAGTTTATAGTGGCTCTGTTTCCAACTTAGATAGCAGTATTACTCCCAGCGTTCGTCCTACCTCTGGCAAGCAGAACTGCTATACAGTCACGGCAACCATCGGCTCGTATACCAGTGCGCCTAGCAACGCCAAGTGTGAAGATTTCTAAAACGAGTTAGCAGCGATCGCACTCATAAAGATTAGTAGCAAGTCCGCGCGAAAAAATTGCTTTAGCAAGTACTATGCAACAGACTTGTTTTACCATGAGATTACCCCTTAATTAACAATTAAGAGTTAAGAGCGATCGTGAGAGCTGAGAAAGAATACCAATACTCACCACTCACCACTCTTGTATGGCGCACAGCCGTGCCCCCGTACTCCCCACTCCCGACTCCCCACTCACTTTATTTATGCGATCGCAATGGGAATGCTTGCTACAAAATTTGGGTGAATGGCACGGTTCGTTTACTCGGTTCTCGCCCCAAGCAGAGTTAATAGAAGATACGCCTACAGTTGTCTGTTTGACTGGATTGAACGACAACAAGACAATCCACCAAGTCGTTCGTCGTCTGCCACCCGATCGCCCTGTAGAGGAAAAGGTGTTTGAATACAGTTCTCTCGGTAAGGGGGTGCTGTTTTTTGAAAACGGGGCATTTTCTCAGGGTTCGATTCAACTGAGTCCCTTTGCTGAATTTGGGGCGGAACTTGGTTTAATTCATGGCGATCGCCGCTTGCGTCTAGTGCAACTTTTTACTCCTAACGGTCAGTTAGATAGAATTACGCTAATTCGAGAGTGTCTTGCTGGTGCAACTACGCCAGAACGTCCACCTTTACAAGTTGATGACTTAGTTGGTGAGTGGCAAGGGGAAGCAGTAACTATATATCCCGACTGGCGATCGCCCGATACTTATCCGACACAATTGCAAGTAAATCGCCTTGGTAGCGATCGCCTCGCCCAACAACTAACTATTCATGCTGCACCAGGGAACCCGCAACAAATTAGTTCTACTGGTAAAATTTCCGGCTCGTTGCTCTATTTTGACAGTGGTTCCCACAATTCCCCCCAAATTAATCAAGTTATGCTATTACCAGACAAAGCTTCTGCTACTTGTCCTCAGCAAGTGCAGCTAAGGCAAGCCTTTTTTCTCGAAGTAGGTTGGCTAATAGAGCCAAATCTGCGGCAAAGACTAATACGGCGTTATAACGACAAAGGCGAATGGACTAGCCTCACCTTAGTTACTGAAAGGAAGGGAGTTGGTAATGGGTAGTTGGTTGTTGGTTGTTGGTTGTTAGTTGTTGGTTATTAGTTGTTGGTTGTTAGTTGTTAGTTGTTGGTTGTTGGTTGTTGGCAAATCGTCAGTTCTTTCCTACTCCCCACTCCCCACTCCCCACTCCCCACTCCCTCTTTTGGTTACTGTCCCTAGTTCCTCTGGTGCTGCAAGCGTAAATTTACGGAAAAATTAATTGAAATCTATCTTATTGTAGTAGTAATAGTTTTGTACTTATGGTAGAAATACGTAATATACTTGTTAAATTAATTACTAAATTCATGCCAGTACAAAGCTTTCGATTCAGCAAATCCCAAAATCCTTGGGCTGAAGGCTCTAAGCTAATTGGGATAACACTGCTACTTGGATTTGGCATTCGGATAACCGCAGAGCAATGCTATCTGATTCCATCTACTTCTATGAAACCTACTCTACAGATTGACGATCGCTTGTTCGTCGATAAGATAAGCTATCACATCAGCAATCCTCAACGGGGCGATATTATCGTATTCACACCTCCAGAAACAGTAATTCAGGAAGAAAATTCTCGCGATGCATATGTGAAGCGAGTGGTTGGTCTACCAGGAGAGAAAGTAGAGGTGAAAAATGGCGTGGTTTATATCAACGATCGAGCTTTAACAGAACATTATATTGCTGAACCACCCGAATATATTTTAGAACCAGCGATTGTACCGCCCAATGCTTATCTAGTACTAGGAGATAATCGCAATCGCAGCTATGATAGCCATGCTTGGGGTTTTATTAGTCGCGATCGCATTATTGGTAAAGCAGCCGTGCGTTTTTGGCCCCCCTACCGCGTAGGTAGCCTGTATGCTGCTGAAACAGCAAGTAGTAACTAGGACGAGAAATTTGGCAGCCCCAATTTTTCAAGGCTGTCAACCAATACTAAAACTCAAATGTCGTTCTCAACGTACCGACAATAATATCGCTGTTGTCGCTATCGTGACCTGGCGCAGTCAGCCAAATTACACCAGGCGCAACCGAAATGTTGTCAGTCAGCCGATGTCGATATGAGGCTTCGACGTGCAACCCAGTATCGGGATCTCTTCTACTTGCTACACCATCGCCATCAACTACAGCAAAACCACTCGTACCCGTTAATTTAGGTTCCATCGCCACCATGATATTGAGTAAGTTTCCTTCTTTACCTAGATCGGGGAAACTAAGACTAAGAGCGTAGTTCCACACGTCTGCATCTCCCAATCCCAGCACGATCGCTTTACTCAATCCTGCCCATCCACCGATTCTAATTCCAGGGGTGATATCAAACTGTGCTTCTACACCGTAGTGATTGCCTACCACCGATCGCGTCGTACCATCAGGATCGGTTACGGCTACCAGAGATCTAATACTACCTTGTTCTGCTGTATTCAAGGTTTCGTCATAGGTATTGAGATAGGCAAAGGCAATCTTAAATCTGTCAGTACCGTATTCTAAGCGTCCGATGAAGCTGTTGTTACCGTTAAATAAACCGTTACCAGAGGCAGGATCTTCGGCATTCCCAGCTTGATAACCTAGACCTAGTTTCAAACTCTCAGTGATGGAGTATTCCGTGATTATACCTGCATTTTGTCCCCCAGCATTATAGATGGGGTTGAAACTGAGATTGCCGATCGCACCTACGTTCGTGTCGGTAATCAGGTTATCTACAATATCAAAAACATCGTCGTATTCTCCAGAGTTAGCTAACAGCCAAACTCTCAGCCTGTCACCAACTTGAAAACTATAATTCAGGTTATCTAGCACAACATCGTTATCTGTACTCGTAGCATATGCTATTTGTCCTTCATTGGTAATATTTCCTACATAGTCGAATGAGGTAAAATTACCTGCTTGCAAGCGAACTTGAAGTTGATCTGTCCCAGTGAAACTAGAGAGGAAATTGAACCGCATTCTAGATTGCAGAACTGTATTATCATCTACGTCATCGCCAAAGGTGTCGCTAACTGCCATAATCACCTGGGCACTCAATTTAGTCGTGGTAGAAAATTGATTCGCCTCCAATTCGGCGGTGGTTGCTTCTAAAGCGTCAACTCGACCGCGCAGAGTCGCCAGTTCCGTGCCAAATTCCTCTTGTAGGCGTTGTAAAGTTGCTAAATCTTCTTTCGATACTACATCGGTGCTGGCTGTCGCAATTAGTTCGTTGACTCGATCCAAACAAGCGTTTAATCCGGCAGCAAACTCATAACGAGTTAAAGCACGATTGCCGCGATAAGTTCCATCGGGGTATCCAGCAATGCAACCATATCTTTCTACTAAAGATTGCAAGGCTTGAAATGCCCAGTCTGTAGGCTGCACGTCAGATAGTTGGGAAACGGAAGTAACTTGCGCTAGTTGTGGCGATCGCTCTTTTGTTGTTAGTGTCTCAACGCTAGTTGTTGAAGTTGCAGAAGTAGCTGTATTGATATTTTCCGCGATCGCTGAATTTAAAGATAAAGAATTCGCAGCAAGAACAGCTAGAGAAACGAAAAAAGCATCTCTAATAAATCGCTTCATTAGTATATACCTCACACCTATTTATAGATTTACCGAGAATCGCAAATAAAAAAGTTATCTGGATTACGATCTTTTACTAAATAAAAAAGTTGTGATGGTTGAAAAGTCGGCAATGCCTACTCTACGTTTAAATTTCTCTGTTTGGGTTAAGGCAGCGATCGCCTATTTCACTGAATCCTACAATTCTCCTGGATTCAAATTTTTAAATTCATTCCTAAGATAGACGTTAAATCAAAATTTGAAAACATCTTCTGCGATCGCTATTGATATTAACCCTAATTGATTTATAGGAATCTGGTTTGATTATTGAAAAAATCTCACTATACGTATATTTCAAAAATTAAGTATGAGTCCTATGTAAGATATTGCGTTATGGCTGTCATTTGTCAGTTAGCAATTATCATTTACTTCCCAATGAATGATGACCAATGACAATCAAAAAGCAGACACGATCCTTTCACTCGCCATTCTTGCACCTGAGAGGTTCCTAGCAGTTGGTCCTACTTGTAATGCTGCCAAACCGCCCATCACATACAGTTTGCATCCCGACCACTGCAAGCAAGGACTGAGAACGGGTAAGCCTCTAACTACAGGTGTAGGAAAGGTATCCAGGATTTCTGTTAATAGAGGTTCGGCAGTCACGTCAAGTTGCGTTCCCGTTGCTACCCAAATGCGATCGAATTCATGTTGGGAGACAGAAGGTATCGCCTCTCTACTATCGTCGTGGCAATGCACCAACCAGTTATTTTCTTGCCAAGCTACTTTGACAACTTGACACCGTTCCCGAATCTGTAAGCGATCGCGCCGCATGAGTCGCCGCAACTGTAGCATCATGGCTGGTGTAAGGGAACCACCGTTCCTAGCTTGTTGAATTAAATACCAACGCTTTTCCCAATCTGGTTCTGCCCAAAAATCTTTGAGATATTTGGGTCCCAGCCACCCTGGTTCGGCATCAAATAACTTTTCTTGTAGTTTGCGCCTTGCCATCAAAACGACTTTAGCACCACGGGCGATCGCGCCTACTGCCAAATGACCGCTTGTTAATCCGCCGCCAACAATTAATATTCGTTCTCCAGCTAAGTGTAATTTCTGCAAGTCCACTTTTTGAGAGTGACATAACCGTTCTGGGGGGTAAAGAGACTGAATCTGACTCACCCACTCAGGCATGTGAATTTGGCTGCTACCTTTAGCAAACACTATCCTACGCGCGATCGCCACGCGATCGTCCGCCAACCACAAGCGAAATCGAGGATGCAACCGATGCTGTAAGGGTTCGATACGCAAAACCTTTGCTTTGAGAAGTGGTGGCAATTCCAAACGGCGAATTAAATCTGCACAAAAATCTTGAAACAGCTGCGTTCCTGGCAGATCGTAGGGGGCAAATAATTCTTGGGGGCGAAATTCAGCAAATCTCCGCAAGGCGTATGGGTTGGGATCGGGATGGTGGACGGCAGGAGAACGTAAATGGGGAATCTCGAAAGCCGCAAATTGTTGCTGCCACTGCTGTAACCACATTCCACTCGGATCGAAAACAGCAAACCTCTGTCGTAGCTTTTGCCGCTTTTGCAGCAAGTAAGCGGCAAAAGTCAGGGCGTGGGGACCAGCACCAATAATGGCAATGTCGGTATTGGGGGCTTCTGCGGGCATGACAATCGTACTTGACCGAACAATACTTTAAAATGATAATCATTCTCTCACAAGATAGCATCGGTAATAACTGCCTTAATAGCGATCGCCTTTAGATGAGTGGCTAGTCACCGATCGCTGAAAAATGAGAGTAAATTGGTAGGATGCTCGATCGATCTCCCTATGATTCCTGCCAAAAAAGTATATTTTTTGCTGCTGTTGGGTATAGCAGTTGCACCCCTGTCAGCCACAATTTGGAATGTACCGCGCAGTATCCTGATAATGCTGCTTTTTGATGCTGTTATCTTAGGACTGACGATCGCCGATAGCCTATTAGTACGCCGTCATCGCGTTCAAGTCGAGCGATCGCTACCTCCTAGACTTTCCATCGGACGCGATAATCCAGTGGTTTTAAAGGTGCGATCGCTTAAAAAACCAGCTCAAATTCAAGTCGGCGATTATTACCCAATGCAGTTTGCCGTCTCTGCTACTACACTGACTGCTTCCCTTGCGTCTAATAGCACGACAGAATTAACTTATACGATCCACCCCAACCAACGAGGGGAATTTGGCTGGGGAGATTTGCAAGTGAGGCAATTGGGTGCTTGGGGGTTAGGTTGGGATAGTTGGCAGATCGTTCAAAGTCAGAAGGTGAAGGTTTATCCTGACTTAGTAGGATTGCGATCGCTCTCGATTCGTCTGACGCTGCAATCAGCTGGTTCGATCCGCAAGCTACGCCAACGGGGAATCGGGACAGAATTCGCCGAGCTTAAAGACTATAGTACAGGTGATGACCTGCGGTTAATTGATTGGAAAGCAACAGCTCGTCGCAACCGTCCTTTAGTACGGGTTTTGGAGCCAGAACACGAGCAAACCCTAATTATTTTATTAGATCGGGGGCGCTTGATGACGGCACAAGTAGCGGGGTTAAAACGGTTCGACTGGGGTTTAAATGCAACTTTGGCTTTAGCATTGGCAGGAATTCATCGCGGCGATCGCGTTGGTGTGGGAGTATTTGATAAGCAAATGCATACTTGGATACCACCAGAACGGGGACAACATCAATTAAATCAACTGATCGATCGCCTGACACCAATTCAACCCGTATTACTCGAATCTGACTATATTGGTGCTGTGACGAGTATTGTCAAACAACAAGCTCGTAGAGCATTGGTAGTATTAATTACAGATATTGTCGATATGACTGCCTCTGCCGAACTGTTAGCAGCATTGGGAAGACTCACACCGCGTTATTTGCCTTTTTGCGTCACGTTACGCGATCGTCTTGTGGATCGATTAGCTCATACTCCCACGGATGAAGTTAGTTCAACTTATGCCCGTGCTGTTGCTTTAGATTTATTATCTCAGCGTCAAGTTGCTTTTGCTGGGTTGAAACAAAAAGGAGTTTTAGTATTAGATGCACCAGCCGATCTAATCTCAGAACAGTTGGTAGAGCGATATTTACAACTGAAAGCGAGAAATCAGTTGTAGTTGGTAATGGGTAGTTGGTGGTTGGTAGTTGGTAATTATTCTACTCTCGCGGTAACATGCGCCTGAATCCTTGTGGTAGCGATCGGTCAAAGAAACGCTCGATCGCTCTATTATGGCGTTGATATAAAACACCCAAATAAATAATAGATATTCCTAGAACGGTTAGTGCAAATGGAAATAATAAGGCATCCCTAAAAACTGTATAAGCAAGGTGGCTCAAATACCCGAATACACCCATCGCCCCAAAAACCATAAAAACTTTGCGTTTTAACAATACTGATAATAAGATTAATCCCAAATTAATTAGACAATAGATAAATTTTTGCCATTCATTGCTATCTCCCATCAAAGTCATACCAAACCAGAAGGCAAGTAATCCAAATAGATATAGCCAAAAGGCAAAATCTCCATCGCGTCTGCGAGTGCGAAGATCGACTAAATATGCAATGACAATACACGCAATACCAAACCATAGAGAAACTAATAGCCTTTGTTCCCAGGTAAAGTCATTTTTACCAAATAGCAACGGCGTTAAATCCATCGACATGAAGTATAGTGAAAAAGCAATTGGTGCAGTCAAAAATGGAAATCGGACAAACTTGAGTGCAATTAAACCTGCAATGACAGTTCCCAATTCCATCAGAAACCAACTGCCCTTAATCCAAACGTAGTAATCTCGATATACACCAGGATCGCCTTGAATCCAAAATCCCGTCCATCGTTGTAATCCGTAAATTGCTAGGGGAGTCATACAAACTGCGATCGCAAATAGCAATCCCCCAGGAATTTTCATGTTTTGGCGAAAGTATAAAGTATTACCAGCTAAAGTAAAGCAAAGTGCATAAATACTAGCTAACAAAAAGATGCCGCCGCCACCAAACGATTCCCAAGCCAAGTTCATAAACCAACTCATGGCAGAGATGACAACCAACGCGCCGAAGTAGAAAGATACGTTGGCAAAATTAAATTGTGGGCGAGTGCTGGTACGTTTAGAAAGTGCTTCCCATAGCGCGTCTGCTTGTGCCTCAGTAATTAAGCCTTGGGAAGCTGCCCAATGCAAATCTTCTTTGTAAATTTTCATACTCAAAACTATAGTAGTGCTTTACTCGATCGTGGCTTGTAGTTTCGAGAAGATACACGGTTATTGCGACACTATTATATGTGTTTATTTTTACAATCAAGAGGTGAGTATTGCCCACTCTACACGCTAGTCCCCCTTCATAAGGGGGGTTGGGGGGATCTTCTACGGCGTAGTCACAAAGAACTGGCATAACTCAATCCTGGGAACAACGGTGCTTCTTCCCTGTGATATTTTGCCAGATAATCCTTAAAAGATGTACCCCCAGTGCCAATTTCTACCCCGACAATTTTAAGTTGTTGAATTGCCAAGCCTAAATGCCCTTGATGAAATTGAGTTTGGCATTTATCGTATGCTTGCATGAAGTTGAGAATTGCCTTGGCATCAGGATAAGTTTGTAAATTGGCAACTTTCTCGACTTGTGTATCGCCTACAGCGCGACTGACTAATAGATCGTAATAATATGCTAAGTTATGTTGTCTATACTGCTCGAACCATTGGGTAACGCGATCGCCATATTTGCGCTCGAATTCAACCTCGGCAATATGTAACTTACCTTCAGGATTTTGAGTTCCACCTACCCAATATTTCCTGACTCCACTCATGATTTCTAAATGCCGAAACTGGAATGATTGAAAGCCGCTTGTAGGACCAATGCTAGTACGAAATTCGGCGAACGCACGCATAGTGGTAAGAATTGGCATGGTGGAATTGACAATCTCATACAATCGCAACACCCGTTGAAAGAAATAACATGCCTCGCTCGTATCGCCAATGACTGAATTTGTATTTAACGCCCCTGATAAAGTACTTAAAACTCGTTCCATATCGATAATCATTTGATGGAAAGCAAGTTCGCAAATTTGATGTATGGTAATAAATAAATCTTCATCTTTTGAGGTAGTTAAAGGTTGTTTACAACTAATAAGTGCCTCAACATTGTGATAGTTCCAGTAATGATTTTGACTAATATCTAAATTAGGATCGAGGGGTGGTAGGGGTTGATAAGATTCAGACATAACAGCATTGAGCATTAAGCGACCGATCGCATTGTGACTCGCTCTATCGTCAATTGGCAAATTAGATATGTTTTGTAGAGGGACGGGCAACATCGCTATATTGAGGAAAATTGCGATCGCGGATAGATGCAAGTCATGGCAAGCTCTGAAAGATGGGGATTCTAGAGCGATCGCTAACTCCTCCATCTGGAGGTCAACGAATGTTGACTTACAGTAGTAAGCTAAATAAGTATAGGCTGCTGCTTTAAGAGGTCAGTATTATGTATAGATTGCAGCAATTACTTCAGAACTCATTTATTAGACTGGAAGGGTTACTGTATCAAACGTTTGGATTGATCCGAAAAATCTTTGGTTTCTTCTATCTGCGCTTAGTTGCTTTGCTGCAACTGCTAGGATTCTCAAAATCTAGTTATTATGTAGAATCCGACAGCCTAAATAGTGCTGAATTGGCAGAAAACCAACAAGTAACCGGAGTCAAGCCAGAAAAAAGTGACTCCAACTTCACCCCTAATCGCCGTCCTCCCAACCCACAGATGGAATACTACCGCAATCTAGCTGGACAAGTAAACCCAACGAAGAACAGGGGATAGGGTTAACAGTGACCAACAACTAACAACTAACACCTAATGACCAATTACCACTCTTGGCTGATAACTGATAACTGATAAATGAAAAATGCCAGAAGTCCGATTTGACAAGTACTATCGCCATGCAGACTTGACTGAGATTATACACGCCTACGCACAAGAGTTTCCGCAACTGGTGCGTTTGCAAAGCATCGGTAAAAGCTACGAAGGAAGAGATATTTGGCTGTTGACAGTTACGAACTTCGTCACGGGTATTGATGGAGACAAGCCCGCTTTGTGGGTTGATGGAAATATCCACGCTACCGAACTCGCACCTTCGAGTGCTTGCTTGTATTTACTGCACACATTAGTCGCTGGCTACGGCATTCAGCCAGATATTACCCGTTGTTTAGATACCCGTGTATTTTACATCTGTCCCCGCGTCAATCCCGATGGGGCTGAGTTAGCTTTGGCAGATAAACCGAAATTTATCCGTTCTAGTACTCGTCTCTATCCCCACGGTGGAGAACGGGAAAATGGATTAGTGATGACAGATATGGACGGGGATGGACGAATTTTACAAATGAGGATACCAGATCCGCATGGTACTTGGAAAGTATGCCCGACTGAACCGCGTCTGTTGATTCTGCGGGAACCAACAGAAACAGGAGGACAATATTACCGCTTGCTCCCAGAAGGAGAAATTGAAAATTACGACGGCGTACAGATTAAGGTTCAACCGCCCAAAGAAGGTCTTGACTTAAACCGCAACTTTCCGAGTGGATGGCGACAAGAGCAGGAGCAAACAGGAGCTGGTCCCTATCCTGCCTCAGAAGCAGAAGTGCGATCGCTAGTTGATTTTATTACGAGTCATCCTAATATTACAGGGGCGATCGCCTTTCATACTTTCAGTGGTGTCATTCTGCGTCCCTACAGCCATCAGAGCGATGACGAGTTACATACCAAAGATTTGCGCGTCTACCAGCGCATCGGTAACAAAGCCACCGAACTAACTGAATATCCTGCTGTCTCCGTCTTTCACGAATTTCGCTACGACCCCAAAGACTTTATCACTGGTGCATTTGACGATTGGGCTTACGAACATCAAGGAGTATTCGCCTGGACGGTAGAAATTTGGAGTCCCCAGCGCCAAGCCGGAATTAAGGAATACAAATTTATCGATTGGTACAGGGAACACTCATTTGAAGATGACTTGACAATGCTGCGTTGGAGCGATGAAGCTTTAGGAGGTAGGGGTTACATCGATTGGTATCCCTTCAACCATCCCCAACTCGGTCAAGTCGAACTAGGTGGTTGGGATGCGATGTATGCTTGGTCAAATCCTCCCCCACAGTTTTTAGAACAAGAGATTGCACGTTTTCCTGAGTGGTTGGTATGGCACTTGTTAATTTCGCCTCGATTGGAGATTTATGAGGCGAGTGTGGCTTACTTAGGCGGTTCCAACTATCGCATCCGCTTTGTAGTTCAAAATACAGGCTGGCTACCTACGTACGTCACTGAAAGAGCAATGGATAAGAAGCTGGTACGGGGTTGTATATGTGAAATCGAGCTACCAGAAGGAGCAAAATTAATCATAGGTAAACTGCGGGAAGATGTAGGACAACTCGAAGGACGTGCCTACCAACCCTCCGCACCCCACAGAAGACAAGCCGATCCTACAAGCGATCGCGCTTTGGTCGAATGGGTAATACACGCGCCTGATGATAATACAGTCAAATTAACTGCTCGTCACGATCGCGCTGGAGTTGTTAGTTGTCAGCGACCAGTAACCAGTGACCAATAGCTAACAATAACTAATTTATCTGTTTCACCTTTGGGTCAAGCCCTTACAACCCGCTTTCACTTTGGTGGTTAACCTCTATGGGGTTCGTTTTCGAGTCACACTAGCCTTTGGTGGGTCAGACTTGGCAATCAACGCCTCACTGACATCGAATGGCAGTTATCTTAGGTTTTCCTAAGACCTAACCTTAGTAGGCTCATAACCATTTGGGGTTAGAACGAATCGCACGGCTCCTGTCTCCTTTCTTCACTGATAACTGACAACTGATTTTGGGCATTCTAAGAAAAAGGAATCAAGTTCTTGCGATCGCCTAAAATGTCACTCCCACTGCTGTTTGCTCAAGCATCGTCAGTTAAGCCAAAACCTATAAAAGCTCAAACTGTAACCCCTACACCTGCTGATTTTCCTATTCTCTGGGTATCTGCTTCTGGCGGACTCTTTATTTTACTGCTTGGTTTGGCTGTTTTTGGTAAACTCAAATTCCAGCAGCTAGAAAAAAAAGTGAGAATAGAGCAATTCCGCACGCAAGAAGTGCAAAAACAGTTGAAATTAGCTCTAGAAACGATTCGCAGAATTGAGGAAAACCCAGATTTAATTAATTCTCGCGAATTGAACCTCGACTATTTACGAATGCGGATGGCGGAAGAAGTTTTCCATTTTGCTATTATCAGTCAAATTAAAGCCAAGATCAAAGATAAAATCTCTCAAGCCTTGCGTCCTGCTAATAATAATGCAGGAGTTGTAGGAATTGCCGGAGGCGGAGGCAAGCAAGTCGATGAAATTGTAGAAGTAGAATATGAAACTGGAGTAGCAGTTAAAAAAAATAAATGCGTTCTTTTTCGCGTTCAAATTCGTTTAGCCAAATTACCCATTCAAACCACTTCTGCTACAGTTAAAGACATTATTGATTGTATCGAAACTTATCTCAGTCCTGCCGAAGATCATGACAACTGGCAACCAACAATTCAAGGCAGATTAGTATATATTCACTGGGATCAAAAAGCAAAGCCCACGCCTTTATTATTAATGGAACAATCTAATGAAGGCGTTAATGTAAGTTTTCGGACTCAGCGATCGCCCAAGAGTATTTCTCAATCATCTCCTTATCGTAACTAAGAGTAGGGTAAGCATTGCTCACCTTATTCCTTATTCATATTATTGTTTCTGTATAATTCACAAAATGTATGGCAAAATTCATAGGGGCATACAGTTGTGTGCCCCTATGAATTTAAATTTTATCAAATTGAGAACGGCTGTAATTCGAGAAAAAAGCAACAGATTTTCTCCATTGCTTTGATTTACTCACAGACTATAGTTCAAACAACCTAGCGCATAGCAGGAACTTTATCTAGCTCAGACTTTTTACCATCAGCTTGCAATGCTTCACCTTCGATGAAAGAACGTAGCATCCACGCCATTTCTTCATGACCTTCCATCAAGCCAGTCAAGAAGTCAGCCGTACCTTCATCATGAAATTCTTCGGAACACTTATCGATATGCTCGCGTAAGTTGCGAATGATTAGCTCGTGATCGTCTACTAACTGAGCTACCATTTCAGTAGCTAAAGGTACATTATCAGCTTGCTCTTTAATAGAAGCATACTCAACAAAGCCTTTTGCCGTACCTACAGGGAAACCACCCAAAGCACGAACCCGCTCAGCTACAGAATCGATGGTTTCTGTCAATGTTTGGTACTGCTCTTCCCACAACTCGTGTAGGGAACGGAACTGGGGACCAACAACATCCCAGTGGAATTTTTTCGTCTTTATCAGTAGCAAATAGGAGTTTGCTAGATCCTTATTCAACAATTCAATTACGCCTGTACGTTGTTCCTCAGATAAACCAATGTTTAGCTTACGCATAATGTCTTATTGTCTGCTCTCTTACTCCTCTTCTAGTGCAACAAATTAACCCAGGTATAGGCATCAGCCATAGGGGAGATTCTAAAATCATCCTTGTGATAAGGCTTTGAGCTACTTAAGAACAGTTTTCAGCGATCGGTTATCGTAGGGGCGGGTTTTGACCAAAAATTTTCGGCTTTGACTTTCAATCTATTTGCGCGCACCTACCCGTACAGCAGCCAGAAGAATTTAATCTCAAGAAGCCCTCACAAGCTCACCTGCTTTGCCAGCCCAAGCGCCCCTAGCCCTCAAACGGGACTAACTTTGGCTCGATAAAGCAGCTTTGCGCCTTGTCGATAGCCTGTATAGCGCACGATGACTTTTTCACCTAATTGCACGTTGCCTGATAATAATTGGTGTAGTTGAGGATTGTATTCTACTTCAGTGCCGACAGGGGCGATCGCTTCTACACCCCATTGTTGCAATAACTGCTCAATTGGTTTCATCAACGGTAATAATTTTACTGCGGCTAGCTCGGGATTTTCTTTGGCTTTTTGGGCGGCTGTAGGCCATTGCAACAGCCAAGATTCAATCGCCTGCAAGCTTGCTAGTTGAAATTCTTGTCTGAGTTCTTGTTGCTGTCTAGTTAGTTCTGCCTGCAACCGCTCGTATTCTCTTTTTAATTCTATAATTTTTAATTCTGTAGCTTTTAATTCTGTGGCTGGCTGTGAGTCCTCGCTCGGTGCTACCGTGACACTAGGAGCGATCGCTGAGAAAGTGGCAACTAATTCCTCCAGTGACACCTGCAATGCTTGGCTAAGTTTGAGCAAAACATCTAGCCGCGTTTGCTCTATCTCTCCCCGTCGCAGCTTGCGAATCTGCTTTTCGGATACTTTTGCTTGCTGGGAAAGTGCTTTATAACTGGAAACACCCACCCGTTGCATCATTTGCTGCAACGAATGGGTGTAATCTTGACTAATAGATTGAGTCATCTTTTTGCATCTTGTGGAGACGCCCAACATAGAGACGTTCCATGGAACGTCTCTACATTATTATTTAACGACAGCTGGTTGTTTAACAGCAACGCCATCTTGTTCGGCAATTCTTCCAGTTGGTTGCAAATGTGCTTCTAAGAACCACAGCCGCATATCGATGGTGCGAGACACTTCTACATACATATCGTTGGTGTCTGCATCGTTGACTTCTCCAGTTTTGTCGATCGCTTCTCGTAGGTGCTTACCATAGATTGCTAAGCGGTCTGCTAATGCTGCGACGTGATCTTCACCACTGTTGATCTCATAAGGATACTCTGGCAAAATCGACAACTGAGCAGCTGCACGAGTTGTTCCGACTGCGTAGCCACCGAGGGCAGTAATCCTTTCAGCAAACAGATCGATATATCCTTCAACTTCTGTAGCAATCTCGTCAAACAGTTCGTGCAGTTGAAAGAAATCTGTCCCTTTTACGTTCCAATGTGCCTGCTTCACCTGAGTTTTCAAATCGGTGCTAGCAGCTAAGGTTTGATTGAGTAGTTCTACTACTTGCAGGCGAGTGTCAGTTGGAAGATCGATGCGAGTGGGGTACAAACGGCGTTGATGTTGTTGATAATTGATGCTCATATGTCTCTACTCAGTGGTTTGCTCGATTTTCTTAGCTTAGAGCGATCTTGCTCTAGGATGGTACTTCACATTTCAATTTTTAATTTCTGATTCAGCATTCAGCAAACCGATCGCTGGTCACCGATCGCTGGTCACTGGTCACTGTTTACGCCATGTGCATCTTTAAAACTGCACGGGGAGCCTTGCGGACTCTAGCGAGGATCGTTTCTTTGCCCAAACGCTGGCAAGCTTCGTAACGATGGCAGCCGGAAAAGCCGTAGTATTCTCCTTCAACTTCTAGTACGTCAATCGGCTCTTGCTGTCCGATTTCCTGAATTGATTCCATCAATGCTTTGACCTTCTGCTGGTCGTTTTCGCGTGGCAAAGGTCGCCGAATCTGGTTCAAAGGAATCTCTTGTACTCTTGTCATATCTCTTGCTTTGCTCTCCTCTTTCTAAATCATAATCGTTATGACTTTGTTTTGCAACATATTTTTGCACTTAACTTGAAATCTGACTAAACAGAGATAAATTCGAGGGATAACTGAACTTAGATTCAATACGGTTCAGTTAAGCCCAAAAGCCAGGTAAACAGAAGATGCTCTCCAAATGTGGGAATCAACTGTGGTGCATCTGAAAGATTTCTCATTATTGTCTCCCAAGATACAAAGCAGCGATTTACTGAAAGCGATAGAGACAGCGATTAGGACAAGCAAAGCCAGCAAACAGAAAAATCGGTCGTTGCCAGCACAATTAACCCTTTTTTGTTACTACGGTCAAGAAAAATTAAGGCAAGGACAGTTGCTTATTTCGATGGAGTTTCATTAAATTTATGTTGAAGGGGAGACAAAATAGGCTGAAAAGCTTATTTGATTTTTTTGCTGTTTGTTATCGTAAGCCCAAATCACCATGTATTGCTTACCTTGGTATTCAAAAACTTTGGGCGGACGGTTGGGGGTATACCGACCAGGTGTACCAAAACTTTTATCTAAAAACGCTTGTACCGAACTCGGTTCTACAGTCGCGTAAGCCACTTCCTCAGCCGATGTTGCCTCAGCATCGCCTTGACTTTCATCCACGACTTCTTCTTGACCGCGATTCTTGAAATAGTCAACCGCTACTTTAGTGCCAATTGCACCAACAGCAGCGACTCCAGCGCCAATTAGCAGGTTACGAAGTTGATTGCTCATGATTTGTTTGATAATCTACTGCGATCGCGATAAATAGTATCAGACTCTTGGTAGATTACAAAACTGTGGCATCTGTCTTGCGGTGTATCTTATTATTGGTTATTGGTTATTGGTTATTGGTTATTGGTTATTGGTCGTTGTTCCCTTTGTTAGCTGTTAACTGTCTCCTGTGGTGGACTAATTCTATGGCGAGTTGAATCGCAGCTTTCATGCTGGTTGCATCGGCAACACCTTTACCAGCAATGTCAAAAGCCGTACCGTGATCGGGAGAAGTGCGAATAAAAGGCAACCCGATAGAAGTATTCACCGCGCGATCGAACGCCATCAACTTTACTGGAATCAATCCTTGATCGTGATAAAGCGCCAGGTACGCATCAGCTGGATGGTAGTTGGTAGTTGGTAGTTGGCTATTCTCCTCTGCCCCTCTGCTCTTCTGCCCCTCTGCTCCTCTGCTTTCAACTCCCGACTCTCGACTCCCGACTCCCTGCCCATACCACGCCAACCCAGGCTTAACCCACATCGTATCGGGTGGTATCAATCCTTCGAGTTGAAGATCGGGGCGATTTTGCCGTTCTGTTTCCAGCCAAGGGATTAACCAGTCAACTTCTTCTCGTCCCAGTTGTCCTTGTTCGCCGCTGTGAGGATTTAAACCCGCGATCGCAATTTTCGGTTTTTCTACACCAAAATCTTGTTGCAAGCATTCCACCAACAGCTCTAACTTCCGAGTCAATAATTGCGGTGTCAGCACGTCTGGAACTTGCCGTAAGGGAATATGGGTAGTTGCTAAAAGAGTGCGTAACGTCCAGCCAGTATGAGGCGATCGCGCTACGAATAGCATTCCAAATCGCTCGACCCCAGCTTTTTCGGCTAGCAATTCGGTTTGTCCTGGATAGTTGTATCCGGCAGTTTTCCAGGCTGATTTGGCGATTGGGGAAGTCACGATTCCGTCAAATCCCGCCAGAGTACGAGCGATCGCCGTTTCTAAATAAGCAAAACTCATCGCCCCGCTGGCAGCATTACCCGTACCCACTTTTATCTCACCTAGCTTATCCCTGACAGTTTCCACCTCTAAAACGGCTAATTCATCTGGGTGGATGTAACTATTTGCCGGACAGTAGGGGCTTTGACATAGGCGATCGTATGTATCTAGTAATACCTGTTTATTGCCAATAACAGTAATTTGGCAAGCCATCCGTAAATATCGGTCTGCTAAGGCTTTTAAAATTACCTCTGCCCCAATTCCCGCCGGATCTCCCATGGAAATTGCAATCTGAGGGCGATCGCTTTTTTTGTCTGCTGTAGTTGAGGTATCCATAATGAGGGGTGAAGGGTTAGAAGAGAGCTGAGGCGGCTGAGGGAGAAAAGTCACTGGTCACTGATAACTGTTAAAGGCGATCGCGAAATTGTTTTAAAATACTTTACACTAGGCTCACTTTTATTTTGAGCAAGCAATACATCAGCAAACAACGCATACGGAGAATTGCGATCATGAGCGAAATGTTTACTGCCGCTATCCTATCCTTTAGCTTAATTTTTGTGGGTATAGTTCTTGGCTATGCCCTACTGAAGATCCAAGGAGACGAAGAAGAAGCTTTGTAGGAGGGAGCAGGGAAGAAGAGAGAGTCGCGAAGCTGAGGGGGCGTAAGGTTGCTGAGGGAAAAGTTATCTTTTGCCTCTTGCCTCTAACCTTAAGATTTGTAATCTTTCTTTACAAACCGATTTTTGTTACCATTCTTTTAATAAAGCTTAAGAATCGTTACTAATCCCTCATGAATATCTTGATTGTCGGTGCTACTGGCACCTTGGGAAGACAGGTAGCTCGTCGTGCTCTCGATGAGGGGTATAAGGTGCGCTGTCTCGTCCGCAGTCAAAAAAAAGCCGCCTTTTTAAAAGAATGGGGTGCTGAACTTGTCTCTGGCAGTCTCAGTCAACCAAATACTCTACCATCTGCTCTAGAAGGTATGGATGCGGTGATTGATGCTGCTACGGCAAGAGCTACAGATAGTTTGAGCATCAAACAAGTAGACTGGGACGGCAAAGTAGCACTAATCCAGGCAGCCAAGGCTGCTGGTGTAGAGCGATATATTTTCTTTTCTATTTTAGAAGCAGAGAAATATCCCCAAGTACCTCTGATGGAAATCAAGCGTTGTACGGAGCTATTTTTGAGTGAAGCAGGGATGAATTATACTATCCTAAGGCTTTGTGGCTTCATGCAAGGTTTGATCGGTCAGTATGCGATCCCAATTCTAGAAGGGCAAGCGATTTGGGTGACGGGTGAATCTTCTCCCGTTGCCTATATGGACACCCAAGATATTGCCAAATTCGCGATCCGCGCCCTCTCCGTACCAGCAACAGAAAAACAAACTTTTCCCGTAGTTGGTTCCCGCGCCTGGAGTGCAGAGGAAATTACGAGTTTGTGCGAAAGATTGACTGGAAAACAGGCAAAAGTGTCTCGCCTACCAATCAACTTCTTGCGTACCATGCGACACGCCACGCGGTTCTTTCAATGGGGTTGGAATGTTGCAGATCGCTTAGCTTTTGCCGAAGTACTCGCAACTGGTGTACCCCTAACAGCCTCAATGGATGAAGTCTATCAGACCTTTGAATTAGACCCTCAAGAGACGACAACTTTAGAAAGCTATTTGCAAGAATACTTCGGACGGATGCTGAAAAAACTTAAAGAATTGGATTACGAAAAAACCAAAGCCAAGAAGAAAATAGTAACAAAGACTCCCGTGAAGAAAAGCAACTAGTGCTTGCTCGTCATGAGTTATGAGCTGGAATCAGCAACAAATGACAAATGACGCATGACAAATGACGAACAAATGTGCAACGATTAGCTAAAGTGCTGCAACCTTGACTACAAACGTGCCGAAAGTAGGCATTATTTATAACGACGTTAAACCCATAGCGGAGCGGGTTGCTACCGAATTGAGGGACAAACTCACCGCCGCCGGATGGGATGTTTGTATGACAACTGGCGTGGGAGGAATGTTAGGGTATTCTAATCCCGAAAGTCCTGTCTGTCACACCCCAATTGACGGGCTGACACCACCTGGTTTTGACTCTGAGATGAAGTTGACCTTCGTGCTAGGTGGAGACGGTACGGTGCTAGCTGCATCGCGCTTGGTCGCTCCTAGCGGCATTCCCATGCTATCGCTTAACACAGGTCACATGGGCTTCTTAACCGAAGCTTACTTAAACCAATTGCCCCAAGCATTGGAAAAAGTATTGGCAGGCGAGTACGAAGTTGAAGAACGAGCCATGCTGACGGTAAAAGTCTTGCGTGGCGAAAACGTTTTGTGGGAGGCACTTTGTTTAAATGAAATGGTGCTGCATCGCGAGCCATTGACGTGTATGTGCCATTTTGAAATTGCCGTAGGTCGCCATGCGCCAGTAGATATTGCTGCTGATGGAGTCATTGTATCTACGCCAACTGGTTCGACAGCCTATTCCTTGAGTGCTGGAGGTCCAGTAGTTGCGCCAGGAGTACCAGTACTGCAACTCGTACCCATTTGCCCCCATTCTTTAGCTTCGCGGGCATTAGTTTTTCCCGATAGCGAACCCGTGACAGTGTATCCCGCTGGGGCGACGCGGTTGGTTATGGTGGTAGATGGTAACGGCGGCTGTTATGTCTTTCCCGAAGACAAAGTATATTTAGAGCGATCGCACTACTCTGCTAAGTTTATCCGCCTGCAACCGCCAGAGTTTTTCCGCATCTTAAGAGAAAAATTGGGCTGGGGTCTGCCGCACATCGCTAAACCAACTTCGGTAGAATTACCTTAATGAGGGAGTGGGGAGTAGGGAGTGGGGAGTCGGGAAGGATGAGGCATCAAGTCAAAGTTATTTTTGCCTTTTGACTTTTAACTTTGAAATTGTCAAATCGTTCTCCTTACCCTCTTCCTCCCCACTCGCCATTCCTCACTCCCTACTCCCCAGTTATGAACGAACACCGCCCTTGTGTATTAGCAATCGTGCCAGATGAAAGTCTGGCAGCGCAACTGAACTTAGATTTGCGGGAATCTGGCTATGAACCAATCGTAGTCCACGATGCTGTCACGGGAATCGATCGCAGCCGCGATCGCCAGCCAGATCTAATCGCGATCGATCGAATGCTGGGGGTAGAGTCGGGATTAACTGTTTGTACTAGTTTAAGACGAGCGGGTACGCACGTACCAATCTTAGTCTTAATGGCGCGAGATACAGTGGACGATCGCGTTGCTTGTCTAGAAGCTGGAGCAGATGATTACTTCCTCAAACCCTACCGTACAGAAGACTTTTTACGGCTTGTCCGGCTTTATTTACACCCCGATCCGGCTGGTACGGAACAGTTAAGATTTGGAGACTTGGTTTTAGATCTGGCGACTCGTCGAGCCTTGCGTCACGGACGCGCCATAGACTTAACCATGAAAGAGTTTGAACTGCTCAAGTATCTGATCGAGCATCCTAGAGAAATTTTAACCCGCGAACAGATTCTAGAAAATGTTTGGGGTTACGATTTTATGGGCGAGTCGAACGTGATTGAAGTTTACATTCGCTACTTGCGCCTTAAGCTCGAAGACGAAGGACAAAAGCGACTGATTCAAACCGTGCGCGGTGTAGGTTACGTCTTGCGAGAAACCTAACTAAAGAAGTCGGAAGTCGGACGTTAAGAAGCTTCTTATCTCTTGCCTACTCACTACTCACTACTCACTACTCACTACTCACTACTCACTACTCACTACTCACTGATAATATGCGTCATTGGCTGGGAATAATAGTAGGTATTTTGTTGCTGGGATCTACGCCGATGATGGCGATACCAACGCATACAGAACCAAAATATATAGCTCAAGCGCAAACAATGCAGGGTAGAGGGCAAAACTTACCAATTTCAGCTTATGCGACGATCGCGGGGCAAAAGTTTGAGTTAGAAGTTGCTAAAACGCCACAACAGCAGCAGATTGGGTTAATGTATCGTACCAGTTTGGCAGACAACCGAGGCATGTTATTTGTCTTTGCGTCGCCCCAGCCGACTAGATTTTGGATGAAGAACACCCTGATTCCTCTCGATATGATCTTCTTACGAGAAGGGCAAGTTATGGCAATTGAGTCTGCTGTTCCTCCGTGTAAAACTACCACTTGTCCGACATACGGTACTGATACCCCTATCGATCGAGTTATCGAACTGAAAAGTGGAACGATCTCTCAAATTGGCTTGGAAGTGGGCGATCGCGTTAAAATTCAGTATATAAATTGAGCATAATTCGACTTATGCTAATGCTGGCTTTGCTGTTAAGAGCAACCACAGACAAGCTAAAACTAAAATAATAATTCCACTAACTAAGCGCAAAATTAGTTTTGCAGTTGTGTTCGTGTTAGGCGATCGCATGGCAATATCTAGTTAGTTGTCTGTATCATCTGTATGGGCGATCTTCATCGAAAATCTCTACTTTCACAGGTAAATTCTCGTCAAAATTGCCCTTGCAAAAATTCACATATAAATTCAATCCAGTAGCGAATTTATTGTTGGTAATTGTGCTGGCAAGCAGTCAGAATGCGGCGATCGTTGTCAGTAATATCTTGTAATTGATAATAGTTTTGCAACCCCACTGCATAGGGAGATGATATTCGACTGTAATCATCTTCTATTTGTGAATTACCTGCCGCAGCTACTTGTGCCGCATCAGCTTCAGAATTAGCATCTGCTGCCACTATTACAGATAGTCTATCTGAATTTAGAGAACCTTGAAAGCAGCTAAATTCTGATTGCGGTAGATAAAATGCTCCAGTCACTTCACCCCGTCGCATCTCAAATATCATATATTCTTGACCGAGCTGATTTGATTCAGGTGACTGACCGTATAAATAAATTCCGTCTGCTGTCGGTACTTTCCCTTTAGGACTTGTCAAGCTATCTTGCTTAGCAATTTTAACTGGAATGGATGTTGTTCTTGAAGTCAGATCGAGCTGGCGATCGCGACTAATAGCTACTGTAGGAGCAACAGTAATGCATATTACTAAAGCTGACAGCACAAATTTTAGCTGTCGAATTTGACTATTTAAGCAATTTCTAATATAATCTCTCACTGTGCCTCCTTCTAGGAGTTGATATATAGTATTGGCAGCAGCTATTAATAAAAATATAAATAATTATCGATCGCCATTTATTCTTTCAAAAGTCTGAAATTTCTGCTCTGCCAGAGATCTCTAAGAAGTCGCTTGGAGATAAAGATAATTAGTTCAGCACTTTTTAGTACAGATGCGATTAGCGTTTCTACTCTCTTTTACAGAGAAAAAAGATGCCCCCTACGTTGAGGAGGCGTTTCTGCTATAGATATTTTATTTTTAGTAAAGACGTTACATGTAACGTCTTTACACTGAATGAATTTCGTAACTAGCGCCACCTAGATAGATTGTAATCTAAATAACAGACAAAAGCACTAGTCTCAAAATGTATAGAGGCGCGATATATCGCGCCTCTATACTACTAATTAGCTGGCAATGTATTCCTGCACGTTGGCACGACGACGGCGCAGGTGTGCTAAAGCCTGATGTTCCAGCTGCCGAACCCTTTCGCGGGAGAGATTGAGTCTTTCTCCAACTTTAGCTAAAGAAAGTTCGTTCCCATCTTGCAAACCAAAGCGGAGGCTCAAAACTTCTCGCTGTTGTGGAGTCAATTCTGACAGCAGGGTATCCAAGTCTTGGCGCAAGGATTCCTGAGTCATGAAGTTTTCTGGCGATATGCCGTCATCTTCCAGCAAATCTTGCAACTCTGTATCTTGGTTGTCGCCGACGCGCACATCCAAAGAAACTGGCTGGCGGGCAAGGTTAAGATACTCCCGAATTTGGGCTGGTTCTAACTCCAATGCCTCGGCAATCTCAACTGCATTCGGGCTGCGTCCTAGAGTTTGTGCTAGTTCGCGCTGCACTTTCTTGATTTTGTTGAGTTTTTCCGTAATGTGGATGGGCAAACGAATCGTCCGCGCTTGTTGGGCGATAGCACGGGTAATCGCTTGGCGAATCCACCAGTAGGCGTAAGTGGAGAACTTGTAGCCGCGAATCGGATCGAATTTCTCTACTCCCCGTTCTAGACCCATTGTTCCTTCTTGGATCAAATCCAAGAATTCCATGTTACGCTTCTGGTACTTTTTCGCGATCGCCACGACTAACCGTAGGTTAGCTTCAATCATCTTTTGCTTGGCGCGCTGCCCTTTGCGGATGAGATCGTTGAGTTCGGCTTCTGAAAGATTGACTTTAGCCGTCCACTCTTCTATAGCGATCTCGCGGCGTAGCTTTTTGACTAAAGCTTCTTTGGCTTCCAGCAGCGCCATCATTTGCTGCACCTGTTTGCCGTAGACAATTTCTTGTTCCCTAGTCAGTAATGGCACACGACCGATCTCGCGCAGATAGGTACGTACCATATCAGCCGTGAATCTGGTATTGTTATTTTCGGTGGTGGTTTTGGTGGTGTTTTCGGTGGGCATTTGTGCGTTGTCTACTCCGTAAACAAAACGAATGCTTAATGGTTGGACGGCTGCAAGAAGTAATCAGTTATCCCTACTTGGAGGTTATCCGAGTAAAGCAGAAACAACATCTGACAGAAGATGTAGAGACGTGGATTGATTTTAGAAAGTTTCTCGTACCGTTCGGAATAGATCGGTTCAGATTGATAAGTAGTTTGCTCACCCTTAATTTCTGTTTGGGTGTAACTGGGCTTGTCTATCTTCGCCAATAACTTGAAGTCAGTATGAGTTTACTCTCGATCTCATTCTAGAATAGATCCTGAGCTACGTCTAGCTGGGATGTACTACTATGATTTGACAATCTCGCGCAGTACTTTGTTTATCCACTTCGACCAGAAGCATTTTGATTGAGTATCTTATATATAATGACACCACTCCTCCTACAGTATGTTCCGGATATCCGAACTGTAAAAGGTAAAGATTTGGTGTAGATTCCGAATGGATTTATTTCTTGTAGAGACGTTACATGTAACGTCTCTACAAATCAGAAACCTAAATCGGCTTTAGCTAGTTCGGCAGCGGCGAAAACTTCCTCGTCGGGCTTTTCTTCCCAAGCGACATCGCCAATTTCAGTATAGAATTTCTCGTCATAGGGACGGGTACGTACCACGACTGGCATGGGGACGGCGTGACCGATGATTAGGGCTTGTTGCTTAGAATCGAGTTTAGCCAAAACCGATCGCAAGCTTTGTCCTCCAGAGACTCCGGTAAAAATGGCATCGATGTCTTTTTCGTCGTTCAGTAGAGCCGTGATCCGCGTCCCGATTTGAGACATGACTTCATTATCAATTCCAGAGGGGCGCTGGTCAACCACTAACAGGGTGACGAAGTATTTACGCATTTCTCTGGCAATAATACCAAAAATGGTTTGGCGAACGGTGGCAGAGTCGAGGAAGCGATGTGCCTCTTCGATTGTAATTACTAATTGACGCGGGCGATCGCAAGGATTTTTCGTCTGTAAAAATTTCTCGGCTTGATGAACGTAGTGCTGGTGAATGCGGCGCGAGATCAAATTTGTTGCCAGCATGTACGACAACATATTCGATTGCGAACCAAACTCAATCACAACATGTTTGCCTGCCGTTAAAGACTCCAAAATTTGTTTAATATAATTTTGCGGACAGACGGGGCGCATGTATTTCATGTCTTCCAGGCGATTTAGCTTGCGCTGCAATGCCATAATCGAAGACTTGTTACCCCGCTTTTCCTCGCAGAAAAATTGAATTTCCTCATTAGTCATGCTTAAGAGTTGGCTAATCCAAGCATTGCCAAACTCGTTACGCAAAATAATTGCATTTTCCAAACTGGCTTCAGACAGATTTAACTCATCCCGCACCAGCATCAAATCTTCAACTTCAATTTGGTCGTAGCTGAGGTAAAGTTCCTGGGCATCTCGTACGCCTCGCCGCCGCGTTGAGGCAGGGTCGAGGGTGTAGATTTGTACCTGTCCAGGGAATAGCTGTCTCAAGCCCTTCACGGTGCTAAAATGCTTGCCTTCGCGCACTGCTTCCCAGCCATATTCTGAGTGCATGTCAAAGATCAAGTTGACTGCTGCTTGCTTGCGAATAATGCCACACAAAAGCAAGCGAGTGAGAAACGATTTCCCTGTACCCGATTTCCCAAATACACCGTTGCTGCGTTCTACAAAGCGGTCTAAGTCGATGCAGATGGGGACATCCATATCCAACGGTTGACCGATGGCAAAATTGCGACGATGGGGGTCATCTTCCCAACCAAATACGGCGCGGAAATCTCGTTCGCTCGCATCGTAGACTTGACTGAAGTGACGGGGAATAGTTTTGACTGGCATCAGTTCGATACTGCTGCTACTTTGCGGCTGGTAAGATGCCAACCCATTTTGCCCATTTGAGTTGTTTTTTGCCTTTTGTAGAGACGTATCGCGCGTTTCTACATCTTCTTCGGGAGTAAACATCAGCATGGGTGCAAGTTCGATCGTCCCATACGTGCCACTACCTGCTAAAACTTCCCGCAAAAAATCATCGTCAGGATGGGGGGGGTTGGCAACAATTCTGTTACTAGAAGTACCGAGGGATACATCTGTCAGCATACAGAAAAAACGCGATCGCGCCCCTTCGACGACTAAGAATTTTCCCACCCGCATATCTTCTACCGAGACATCTGGGTGGAGTCTTACTTCTAAGCCTTGACTGAGAGAACCTTGGATAACAGAACCCAAGGGTAGTTGCGCCGAATTCATAGGATTAATCACGGCAAAATTTGCAATTTCCCTTGGCTTATCTTATGTCGAATTTTCGATCGTGGCTACAAAATAAGTTGTCGATAGTTGTTTGCTACAACAAACAACTATCGACATTAAGTTAGTCAATACTGATAGAAGTGGGTGCTGAGGGTGCAGTACTATAGCTGAAGGTAGATTTGCGGTATTGGGCGTAGAGGCGATCGCGCCAGGTGAAAAATGGTTCGTATACAATACTGTCAGCCAATCCTGGAATACCTTTACCTCTTACGGCAGGTGGGAGGTCGAGGTAAGGACCATCAGGAAATTTAATTAGCATCGACAAGCCAGCTACGGCTAAATCGGCTAAACAAGGTTCGTTGCCTAATAGGTATGGACGTTCTACCAGCAATAAACACAGTGCTTCTAGGTCTTGCTTTAAGTCTGTGGTGGCAGATTTAACGCTATCTGGACCTGAACCCACGCCAATTCCTAGGACTTTGAGTAACTCGCTGGGAATATATTCAACTAAACTTTTGACGATGTCAGGTGTGGTTTCTGGTAGGAGAGACTTGCGAAAACTTTGATCTTGACTGATTGCGCCAAATAAAGCTTGACGGCTTTTAATCCCAATTGATGCATCTGCCCATTCCTCCATTATCAAGCACAATGCTCGTTGAACTGGATCGGTGGGAAATAGAGGTCTATCTGGATATTGGCGATCGAGATACTTAGCAATCTCGGTAGAATCTGCTATAAATCTACCGCCATCTTTGAGTATGGGAACTTGTCTTTGTCCCGTCATTCTGAAGAGTTCTACCTGTCCTATGCCTGGTGTAACTTCAATTTTACGGTATTCTAATCCTTTGTAATCTAGGATTAAACGCACCTTCTCTGAGTACTGGGATAATTCAAATTGATACAGTTCTATCATTCGATCTCTCCTTGAATCAGTTATCAGTTATCAGCAAACAGGAGTCAGGAGTCAGGAGTCAGGAGTCAGAATTTACCACTGACTCACCCTACACCCCAGGCACGACGCACTACTCACTACTCACAGCTCACTACTCACTTTTTACTAAACAAAATAATCCTTCCTTAGCAAATGTTCTAAGGAAGGAAAATTTAAGTGTCTTTAGATCCACAATTTTTATTGATTTTTAGGCAGTTCGACGAGTGATTAAGCCCCAGATAAACAGTAGGATAATTGCACCCAGAACGGCAAAAATAATGCTTGGGATGGTTAACGCACCGACTCCAGCCGCAGCAGCTCCTGTCCCTGGGAAGATGACAGAGCCTAGCCAGCCTCCTACTAATGCACCTAAAATTCCAAGAATGATTGTCGCCAGGATACCGCCACCTTGATGACCAGGATAGATGGCTTTAGCGATCGCTCCTGCTATTAGTCCTAAAACAATCCACGCAATGATATTCCACATATTTTTAACTCCTGTCTCAACTCGTTTCAATTATTTGAGTGCAATTTATCACTTTCAATCTTGTAGGTTCCTCTACCTCAGGTGGTAATCTAAAGAAATATGAACGAACAATTAATCTGTGTAAATTTTTGAATCTATCTATATTAATATTTCTAAGAAATCTAATTGTAATCTGTCAAGAGTAGTAAGAAAAAATGAAATAAATTACATCAGATTTTAATACTTTGAAATGATTTCCTGGAAAGAATAGTATATACGATGAGACCCCGATAAGTTTAGTTGCAGGTTGCTTCAGCCAATTTCAATTAGCGTGGGATCGCGATCGGGAGTAGCAAAAGAGTGAAATCGCTCGTACCTGGCAATATCTCTACAGTTGCGTAAAGGATACCTTAAGGCATATATCAAACAGTAGAAATTCAAGAACAACCCAAGAAATTCAATGAGACTGTTGCAAAAATCGGTGAGAATAACGTTTCAGAGCGATTTTTTATTTTTCCATCCTCGCGCTGGGTTGAAAAAACCATTTGCCAGAATACTCGCTACTCGACAGAGTTTCATTTTGCTGCTTGGACTGGGACAAATTTTTTAGATTTTTAATAGAGCTGCTCTAACTATATATCTAACAACTATATATCTAATAACTTATAAGTGACGTTCCACTCTCGACTTCTGCTTGTCCCTACACCCCAGACGCTAAACTCTTTAACCACTCTCCTCAGCCCCAGACAAATTGACTTTTCGTGCAGTTTGTCAAAAAGATCGGAGAATGTTATAAAACTTAGGATTCTCGGAACACAACAGCAAAACGCTAGTCTAACAATTCTTGGAGCAATAGAGGAACGCAACAGTGAGAAAAATTCCAAATCGCCATCGTCTCAATCGCAACAATGCGCTCAAACTGCTAGCGAGCTTGATGGGAGTTGTAGGAGCGACGCTCCTTGTCGGATTTCCCGTGGGAGCGCAACAACCGAGTGGGGGAGCGACGAATCCCAAACCAAGCATTTTCAACGAACCCCCTTACAACCGTCGTACTGGTACGCCACCAGCAACAGCACCTACTACACCACCAACAACAGCACCTACTCCTCCAACTCCAGCACCAGGAGCAACCGAGCCTTCAACAGAGAATGTAGTAGCTCTAGCAGCTGCTAATGACTCATTCAAAACCTTGACAGCTGCTCTCAAAGCAGCAGGTTTGACAGAAACTCTTTCTGGACAGGGACCGTTCACTATTTTTGCACCGACAGACGCAGCTTTTGCCCAGCTACCTCAAGATGCTCTGCAAGAATTGCTTAAACCTGAAAATAAAGATATTCTGGTCAAAATTCTGACTTATCACGTAGTTCCAGGTAATGTTACATCTGGCGATTTAAAATCTGGGGAAGTCAAGACTGTAGAAGGTGGTGCAGTTAACGTACAAGCAGATCCAGCTAAGGGCGTGTCAGTAAACGATGCTAGCGTAGTACAACCCGATATTAAAGCTAGTAATGGTGTAATCCACGCGATCGATAGGGTGATGTTACCACCAGATCTGTAGGCAAGTTAAAAGTCGTAGGGGTGGGTTTTGAGCAAAAAATTTCTGACTAACGTTGTCGCTCTGTTTGCTAAACTCGCCCGTACACAGTCAAAGTGTATTTCAGTTGTTTTCTTGTGGCAAATCCTGTAAGTAACAACTGATAGGATTGATAGGATAATTTTAGTCATCCCGTTTAAATGAAAATTAGACGGGATTTTTCAGTTATCAGTTATCAGTTATCAGTTATCAGTGAGCAGTGAGCAGTGAGCAGTGAGCAGTGAGCAGTTACCAATTACCCATTACCAATTACCCATTACCCATTACCCATTACCCATTACCCATTACCCATTACCCATTACCAATGTCCATCAGCCTTTGTATTGTTGTCAAAAATGAAGAAACGGCATTACCTCAGTGTCTTAACAGCGTTCGAGGTATTGTCAAGGAAATAGTGGTTTTAGATACAGGATCTAGCGATCGCACGGTGGAGATAGCACGGCATTTTGGAGCAAAAGTACACCATTTTACTTGGTGCAACGATTTCAGTGCAGCGCGAAATGAAGCTCTGAAATATGTCAGTGGTGAGTGGGTTTTAGTACTGGATGCAGATGAGGTTTTAGTACCAGAAATTATTCCAGGTTTGCAGCAAGTAATTAAAAGCGATCGCATCTTAGTCATTAATCTGCTAAGGCAAGAAGTTGGTGCAGCGCAATCTCCCTATTCTCTTGTTTCTCGCTTATTTCGTCGCCATCCAGATATCTCTTTTTCCCGTCCCTATCATGCCACGATCGACGATCGCGTAACTGAAATTTTGCGTCGCGAACCTCACTGGCAAATTTGTAGTTTAGATCGGGTTGCTATCTTACACTATGGATATCAACAACAGCAAATTGCTCAAAAAGATAAGTTTGTTCAAGCTGAGAAGATGATGGCAGGCTTTTTAGCCAGTCATCCTGACGATCCCTATGTCTGTAGTAAATTGGGTGCGTTGTACGTACAAATAGGAAAAATTGAACTAGGAATTGAACTATTAGAACGAGGGTTGAAATCTGCGGCAAAAAATGAGGAAATTTTGTACGAGCTTCACTATCATCTGGGTATTGCTTACAGCCGCCAACAACAAATAGATCGGGCGATCGCATCGTATCAAATAGCCTCGGAACTTAATATATGTCCTCTATTAAAACTTGGTACTTATAACAATTTAGGTAATTTGTGGCGAGCGAAAGGAAATCTACAGCAAGCTCAATTTGCTTATAAAAAAGTGTTGAAAATCGATCCTAATTTTACTACAGGCTACTATAATTTGGGTATTACTTTAAAAGCAATGGGACAGTTTGTAGAAGCGATCGCGGCTTATGAGAAAGCAATTCAACTCAATCCCGATTACGCTCAAGCTTATCAAAATTTAGGAGTTACACTATTGAAAATAGGTAAGGTGAGCGAAGGTTTGAAGTGGTTCCAACCAGTTAGACAATTTGGAGGGATCTCTAAGCTCTGAAAAG
>ERZ1066120.75-NODE-75-length-101006-cov-13.491952_pt1 | contig 101006 bp, 92 predicted proteins | sample MGYA00382767_ERZ1066120 | MGnify/ENA primary metagenome ERZ1066120 (study PRJEB33369, sample SAMEA5778350) | biofilm metagenome | biome: Industrial cooling water; feature: Water cooling tower basin; material: Biofilm | place: United Arab Emirates | collected... | reverse complement strand
GGTGGGCCCGGCGGTCCCGGTGGGCCCGGTGGGCCCGGTGGGCCTGGCGGACCCGGCGGCCAGCGCGGGCCGGTCGCCGTGGAAGCGGCGCGCGCCACCACCATGCCGCTGTCCACCGACCTGGCCATCACGGGCAACCTCCGCGCCAACGAGGCGGTGGTGCTCAAGCCCGAAGTGGCGGGCCGGATCGTGAGGCTGGGCTTCGCCGACGGGCAGCGGGTGACGCGGGGCGCCACCCTCATCGAGCTCGACGGCGCGGTGCCGGCCGCCGAGGCGCAGCAGGCCCGGGCCGAGACGGCGCTGGCGCGCGCCAATTTCGAGCGCACCCGGGACCTGGCCAACCGCAATTTCGTGAGCGCCGCGGCGCTCGACACGGCGGCCTCCAACCTCAAGGTCGCCGAGGCCAAGCTGCAGGTCGCCGAGGCACGCCTGTCCCGCACCCGGGTGCTGGCCCCGTTCGCCGGCGTCGTGGGGCTGCGCAACATCAGCGTGGGCGACTACGTGCGCGAAGGCGCCGAGATCGTGTCGCTGGAGGACCAGAGCTCCATGAAGGTGGACCTGCGCCTGCCCGAGCGCTACCTGGGCCAGGTGCGTGCCGGCCAGCGCATCGAGCTGACCATCGACGCGCTGTCGGGCCAGACCTACAAGGCGCGCATCGAGGCGATCGACACCCAGGTGGACGCCAACGGCCGCTCGGTGCTGGCGCGCGCGGCCGTACCCAATCCGCAGGGGACGCTGCGCTCGGGCATGTTCGCCCGCGCCCGCGTGCTGCTGCAAGAGCGGCCCGACGCCGTGGTCATCCCGGAGGAGGCCCTGGTGCCGATGGGCAGCGACATGTTCGTGTGGCGCGTCGTCGACGGCAAGGCCGTGCGCAGCAAGGTGCAGACCGGCCGGCGCCGCGCCGGCCTGGTCGAGGTGGTGGACGGCGTGTCGACCGGGGACCTGGTGGTGAGCGCAGGACAGATCAAGCTGCAGCGCGACGGCACCGAGGTGCGCGTCACCGAGCCCGGCCGCCGACCGGGCCCGCCCGGCACCGACGCGGCCGCGGCCGCGGCCAAGGGGTAGGGCGGGCGCTCCGCCCGCCCTGATAAGCTCATCCGATGGTCATCTCCGACATCTGCATCCGCCGGCCGGTGTTCGCCACCGTGCTGTCGCTGGCGCTCGTCCTGCTCGGACTGGTCAGCTATTCGCGGCTCAGCGTGCGCGAATACCCCAAGATCGACGAGCCGGTCGTCACCGTCAGCACCAACTACCGCGGCGCCTCGCCCGAGATCATCGAGAGCCAGGTCACCAAGCCGCTGGAAGACTCCATCGCCGGCATCGAGGGCGTGGACGTCCTCACCTCCATCTCGAGACCGGAGCAGAGCCAGATCACGGTGCGCTTCCGCCTGGAGCGAGACCCGGACTCGGCCGCGGCCGACGTGCGCGACCGCGTGTCGCGCGTGCGCCAGCGGCTGCCGCAGGACGTGGACGAGCCGGTCGTCGCCAAGGTCGAGGCCGATGCCAACCCGATCATCTGGCTGGCGTTCTCCAGCGAGACCCTGTCGCCGCTGGAAGTCAGCGACCTGGCCAACCGCGTGGTCAAGCCGAGGCTGCAGACGCTGCCCGGGGCGGCGGACGTGCGCATCTTCGGCGAGCGGCGCTACTCCATGCGCATCTGGCTGGACCGCGACCGGCTGGCGTCGTACCGCCTCACGCCGGCCGACGTGGAAGACGCGATCCGCCGCCAGAACGTCGAGGTGCCGTCCGGGCGCATCGAGAGCATGCAGCGCGAGTTCGCCGTGGTGTCGCAGACCGATCTGGCGCGCATCCAGGAATTCGAGGACGTGGTGGTGCGCACGGTCAGCGGCTACGCGGTCCGGATCAAGGACGTGGCGCGCGTGCAGATCGCGCCGCTGGACGAGCGCACCCGCGTGCGCTTCAACGGCCGCGACGCGGTTTCCATGGGCGTCATCAAGCAGGCCACCGCCAACCCGCTGGTGCTGGCCGACGCGGTGCGCAACGAGTTGCCGCGGCTGCGCCAGGAGCTGCCCGCCGGCGTGTCGGTGGAAGTCGCCAACGACCAGTCGCTCTTCATTCAGCGCTCCATCGAATCGGTCTGGCGCACCATCGCCGAGGCCGTGGTGCTGGTGGCGCTGGTGATCTTCGTGTTCCTGCGCTCGGTGCGTGCCAGCCTGGTCCCGCTGGTCACCATCCCGGTGTGCCTGATCGGCGCCTTCGCCCTGATGCTGGCCTTCGGCTTCTCGGTCAACACGCTGACGCTGCTCGCGCTGGTGCTGGCCATCGGCCTGGTGGTGGACGACGCCATCGTGGTGCTGGAGAACATCTATCGGCACGTCGAAGACGGCATGAGCCCGATGCAGGCCGCCTTCCAGGGCTCGCGCGAAGTGGGTTTCGCGGTGATCGCCATGACGCTCACGCTGGCCGCGGTGTACGCGCCGGTGGCCTTCACCACCGGCCGCACGGGGCGGCTGTTCATCGAATTCGCCCTCACCTTGGCGGGCGCGGTGCTGGTGTCCGGCTTCGTCGCGCTGACGCTGTCGCCGATGATGTGCTCGCGGCTGCTCAAGCCGCATCCCGTGCACGGGCCCGTCTATCGGGCGATCGAATCCGGCTTCGACGCGATGACCCGCGGCTACCGCTCGACGCTGGCGGGCTCGCTGAGGGTGCGCTGGCTGGTGGTGTTGCTTGCGTTGGCGGTGGCGGGCGCGGCATGGTGGCTCTTCTCCACCACCAAGCGGGAACTCAGCCCCGTGGAGGACCGCGGCACCGTGCTGGTCATCTTCAACGGGCCGGACGGCGCCTCGATCGACTACACCCAGCGCTATGCGCGCTCCATCGAGCGCATCGCGCAGAGCGTGCCGGAGTTCGACCGCGTCTTCGTGGTCTCGGGCAACCCGACCGTGACCCAGGGCATCTCGTTCCTGCGGATGACCGACTGGGAAGACCGGCAACGCAGCGTGCAGGACGTGCTCAAGGAGCTGCAGCCCAAGCTGGCGCAGGTGCCGGGCGTGCTGGCCTTCGCGGTGGCGCCGCCTTCGCTCGGGCAGTCTCCGCGCGAACGCCCCATCAACTTCGTGATCGTGTCCTCGGACGACTACGCCGGCATCCAGCGCACCGTGGGCAAGATCATGGACGAGGTGCGCCGCTACCCCGGCCTGCAGGGCGCCGACACCGACCTGCGCCTGAACAAGCCCGAACTGAAAGTGCGCATCGACCGCGACCGCGCGGCCGACGCGGGCGTGCAGGTCGAGACGGTGGCCCGCACGCTCGAGACCATGCTGGGCGGCCGGCAGGTGACGCGCTTCAAGCGCGGGGGCGAGCAGTACGACGTGATCGTGCAGCTGGAAGCGGGCGAGCGCCGCGCGCCCGACGACATCAGCGACATCTACGTGCGCGGCCGCGGCGACGCCATGGTCCCGTTGGCCACGCTCGCGTCGGTCAACGAATCGGTCAGCCCGCGCGAGCTCAACCACTTCGGCCAGCGCCGGGCCGTCACCATCACGGCCAACCTCACGCCCGGCACCTCGCTCGGCGAGGCGATCACCTTCCTGGAGGACGTGACGCGACGCAACCTGCCCACTGGCTACGCCGTCGACTACAACGGGCAGACGCGGGAATTCAAGACATCTTCGTCGACGCTGCTCTTCACCTTCGGGCTGGCGCTGGTCTTCATCTACCTGGTGCTGGCCGCGCAGTTCGAGAGCTTCATCGACCCGTTCATCATCATGCTGACCGTGCCGCTGGCCATCGCCGGTGCGTTGGCGCTGCTGCAATTCACCGGCGGCACGCTGAACGTGTACAGCCAGATCGGGCTCATCACCCTGGTGGGGCTCATCACCAAGCACGGCATCCTGATCGTCGAGTTCGCCAACCAGCTGCGCGACGCCGGTCGGGACGCCAAGGCGGCGGTGATCGAGGCGGCCACGCTGCGGCTGCGGCCGATCCTGATGACCACGGGCGCGATGGTGCTGGGCGCGGTGCCGCTGGCCATCGCCGAGGGCGCCGGCGCGGAGAGCCGCCAGCAGATCGGCATGGTGATCGTGGGCGGCATGACGGCCGGCACGTTGCTGACGCTGTTCGTGGTGCCGACCATGTACTTGCTGCTGTCGCGCCGACGCACGCCCGCCGCCGACGCGCCCGCCGGTGAGACAATGGCGGCTTCGCCGGACGTCCGGCCCACAGCCGCCCCATGAGCATCCGACAAGTCGTCCTCGACACCGAAACCACCGGCCTGGAGCCGCAGCTGGGCCACCGCGTCATCGAGATCGGCTGCGTCGAGATCATCAACCGCAAGCCCACCGGGCGGCACTGGCACACGTACCTCAATCCGGAGCGCGCGGTGGACGAGGGCGCGCGCGCGGTCCATGGCCTGGACAACGAGTTCCTGGCCGACAAGCCGCGCTTCTCCGACATCGCCGGCGCCTTCGTGGAGTTCGCCGACGGCGCGGAATTGCTGATCCACAACGCCGCTTTCGACGAGGGCTTCCTCAACGCGGAGTTCAAGCGCCTGGGGATGTCGCCGTTGAAGGCCCATTGCGCCAGTGTCTTCGACACGCTGGCCATGGCCCGCGAGCTGCACCCCGGCAAGCGCAATTCGCTGGACGCGCTGTGCGAGCGCTACGGGATCTCCAATGCGCACCGCACGTTCCACGGCGCACTGCTGGACGCCCAGCTGCTGGCGGAGGTGTACCTGGCCATGACGCGCGGCCAGGACAGCCTGGAGATGGGGCTCGACGAGCATTCCCGCCAGGCCGCCGAGGAAGCCGAGGGCCCCTGGCCGCCGGCCGGGCTGGTCGTCTTGGCGGCCGATCCGTCCGAACTGGCCGCCCACGAAGCCGTGCTGGACCGGCTGGCCAAGGACACCAAGCGCGACCCGGTGTGGCGCATGCCGCAGGGCGCGGCGGCCTGACCGGCCCGGTCGCCCGGCTTCAGCGCAAGTCGGTCCAATCGAGCGGCCCGCGCCAGGGCCGCGCCGTCCTCGCCGATTCCGGCGCCTGGCCTGGCGCAGGTGGCGCCTTGGCCGTCGGCGGCGTGCCACCGGCAGCCGGCACCGGGCACGCGCCGGTGGTGATCAGCGACACGGCGGCCGCGAAGAGCGGGTCGGCCGGGTCGCCCAGCGGATGCCGCCAGTCGTCCGTGGCCGCGCAGCGCGGCGCCAGCCCATCGAAGTAATCCGCCGGCGCGTCCCGGTTGGCGCCTCCGAAGCTCACCGCGTTGAGCAGCTTGTCCGCGCCCACCGGCTGGGGATTGAACCCCACCGGCTTGCCGCATGTCGTGCCGCCCACGCGCTCGACGGTGCGCCACGGGGCAAGCCCGAACACCAGCAGCTCCGACGCCGAGCACGTCACGCCGGAGGTGAGGGCCACGACCCGATCGAAGCTCACGCCGGCCAGCGGCGCGCCCATCCGGACGATGTAGTCGGAGGCGGCTCGGCGGGCATTGAAGCGCACGAACCAGAAGGGCTGGTCGGCGGCGCCGGGTGCGAGCGTCCCCGCGATGGCGGCGGCCGCGGCCAATCGACCGCCGCCGTTGTCACGCAGGTCCACCACCAGGTCCTGCGCCCCCGCGGCGGCCAGCCGTGCGAGCGCGTCGCGCCAGGCGGGCACCGTCGGGTCCGTGAAGGAGGACAGGTACACGTAGCCGATGCGGCGTCCCGCGACGTCGACGACGCGGTCGGCCTGGACGGCACGGAAGTCGTAGGCCGCCTTCGTGATGGTCAGCACGGTCGTGGCGCCCGCGCGCTGGATGCTCAACTCGACCGATACCCCGGCGGTGGTCGGCCCGAACGCGGCGGTGACGCGGTTCTCCGCGACCAACGTCGCCACGGCGGTGCCGTCCACCGCCACGATGCGGTCGCCACGCACCAGCCCCGCGGCCGCGGCCGGGCTGTCCGGCTGGACGAAGCGCACCGCCAGGCTGGCTTGGTCGGGCGCCACCGCGTAGCCCAAGCCCAGGCCCACCGTGCGCCCTTCGTCGAAGAACGCCTGCGCGACCGCGCGCGGCTCGACGTAGCTGTACCGGTCGATCGGTCGCGCCCGCAGCGCCTCCAGGGTGGCTTCCGCGCTGTCGGCCTCCGGCGGATCGGTTGCCGGCAGCCGGTCGTTCCACAGGTACCAATCGCGCATGTAGGTCGCCACGGCGCGCCCCTCGGTGGCGGTCACCGCGGTCGCCGACGGCGCGGACCCATCGCCGCCGCCACCGCCGCAGGCGGACAACACGAGGCTCGTGGCGATCGCGATCCCGATCGACATCGGCTTGGCGGCGCGTGGGCGGGGCGTGCGGCGGCAGCGCGGCACGACGGCGAGGGCGGTGTCTGGCTTCATGGCGCGCGAGCCTACGCAGGCGCGGCAGGCCGTGCAAGGCGCCGTCCGTCGGGCCGCCACCCCCCGATCGGCTAGAATGCGCAATTCCCCGGAACGCCCTGGCCCCATGAAGGACACCCGCTCTGCGCGGTCGCCCCGCGACCGCAAGTCCCACCTGGCGCCCGACGCGGAACGCCTGGTCGCCGGCGCGCTCGGCCTGGCCAATGCCGGCAGCCGCATCGAGGACCGGTACTGGGAAACGCTGCTGGCCGAACGCATCGAGCGCTTGTTCGAGTCCGGTCACGTGCAGCCGGTGCACGACGCGCTGGACCGCCTGCAGCAGACCGATGGCGAGGCCCACGGCGCCTTGATCGAAGCCGTCGAGACCGCGTCCGAGACGCTTCGCATCGAGGTCGACGGCCAGCCCTGGGACGCCTTGCTGCTGTCGGCCCCCATCGTCGCGTGGACGCGCTTCGCCATTCCCGCCGGCCCGGTGCCCGCCGAGGCGGCCGAGCGCCTGACCACGCACTGGCGCGCGCACGTGCTGGCCGACGGCGTGCGCTTTCGCCTGGTGCCGTTCCTGTACAGCCTGGACCAGTTGCCGCGCGACTTCGCCGACGTGCGCCGCCTGGCCAAGAAGCTCGCGCATGCGCTGGCCTCGGACCAGGCGCCGCGCCTGGAGCTGCGCAACCTGCCCGAGACCGCCGACATGCTGGCCGACACGCGCTTCCTGCTGGCGGTGGTGGCCGCGCCGGTGGGGCAGCCGATGTTCCGCTGGCAGCAGATCGACACCAAGGAGCATGCGTCGCGCGTGCAGTGCCTGGAGCAATGGGTGGCGCAAGGCCGCCCGAACCTGGAGCCGCTCCTGCCTGGATGCGGCTTCGAGTCGCTGCTGCCCGACGCCTACCACATCAACCTGCGGGAAGCCGACCGCCGCGTGCGGCCCTACGCGATCCGTGCCGCGGTGCATTTCCTGACGCACGCGTTCTCGGTGGAGCCCACCCAGATCCGCGCCTCGATCGCCGCGTTCGGCGAAGACCTCGTGGACGAGTACCGCATCGGCCTGTCCGTGGGCGACCAGGACGAAGTGGCGCAGGGCGTGGTCTGGCCGCTGCTCGGCGGCGAGCACGAAGGCGAGGAGCCCAGCCCGCTGGAGCAGGTCAAGGAGACGCTGCGGGAAGCCGGCATCACGGACATCCGCGTCTGGCCGGATCTCATCGAGGCCGAGTTCTGCGAGGACTGCGGCGCGCCGCTCTTTCCCAACCCCAAGGGCGAAGTGGCGCACACCGAGATGCCTGACGACGTGGAGCCGGAAAGCGCCTCGTTCCACTGATCGGCGGACCCCGCTGATCCAGCCCCGAAGACTTCCTCAGCGGGCACCGCGCGCCGACGCCAGGCGCGCGCGCGCCTGTTCGATGCGCGCCTCCAGGTAGGCGTTGTAGAAGTCCGGCGAGGCGTATCCGACCAGCCGTTCGGCCAACTCGCCGCGGGTGCCCAGGAACAGCACCGTCGGGACGGCCCGCACCTCGAGCGCGGCCAGCCAAGCCGCCGGCGTCAGCACGCGGCCTCCCACGCGCAACGGCTCGCGCGAGGCCTGGTCGATCGCGATCACGCGCACCCGTTCGTCCTTCTCGCCGCGGTGCAGGTGGATCAGTTGCTCCCGCACCAGCGCAGCGCAGAACGGGCAATCCGGGCGCATGGCCAGCGCCACCACCACGTCCCCGCGGTCAGCGGCCTGCGCCAGCAGCGCGTCGATGTCGCTCGGCCGAGGCAGCGGCAACGCATGGCGGGTGTGGCGGCCCGGCGCCGCATCGATCGCCGTCGCACCGTGCCCGGCGGCGCCGGGCGAGGCGGAAGCGGCCGTCGAGGCGGCTCCTGCCGGGGCGAGTGCCGAGCACCCGAGCGCGCAGGCCAGGGCGGCGACGCGGAACTCCGGCCGGGCAGTCCAGTCAAGCATGTTGCGTTGCAGCTTGAGCATATGCGCAAACGATCATAAAGTCGGATCCCTGGTGGCAAGAGACGGAGGGCGGTCATGACCGGCTCTGGAGACGACGAAGAGGCGCGGCGCTTGTTCGAGAGGGTATCGCGGGTCTTCGCCCTGCTCGGCGAGCCGATGCGCGTGCAGATCCTGCACGCGGTCTGCCACGAGGAACGCACGGTCCAGCAGATCGTCGACGCGACCGGCGCCAGCCAGACCAATGTGTCGAGGCACCTGGGGCTCATGTGGCGGGCCGGCGCCCTGGAGCGCCGCCGCGATGGCGCCTTCGTGCGCTACCGCGTGGCCGACCAGACCTTGGTCGAACTGTGCCGCACCGTGTGCGTGCACATGGCCGCCCGCATGGACGCAGAACCGGTCGTCGGGCGGCAGGGACTGGGGCACCTCATCGACGACTGGACGCTGGCTTCGGCCTCGGTGTCGCCGGTCCCGGCCGATTCCCCGGGCGCCAGCGGCGGGTCCGCTTCGCGGACGCGGCGGCCGTGAACGCGCCGATCCGCATGCCGGGCCGCATCCAGCCCGCGCCCGAAGATTTCCTGTCCGGCGAGCAAGTCGTGTCCGCCCGCAAGGCGCGCCGCGGCTTCATGGCCAAGGCGCTGGCCTTCGGCGCCGGTGCGGCGGCCGCCGGAAGCGCGCGTCCGGCGGGCAATTCGGCCGCGGCTGGGACGGGGGCCGCCCCCGCTGCCGAGGGCGATCCGATGATCCTCGCGCCGCGGCCTTGGACCACCTCGCTCGGCCAGCCGGTGGCGGTCCGCGGCTACGGCCTGCCGTCGCAGCACGAGAAGGGCCTGCAGCGCCGCGAGAGCCCGGGCTTGACGCGCGTCTCGGCCGCATCGGTGTCCTTCTGCCCGTTGCAGGGGCTCTTCGGGATCATCACGCCCACCGGTCTTCACTTCGAGCGGCACCATCAGGGCTGGCACGACATCGACCCGTCCCAGCACCGCTTGATGGTCATGGGCCTGGTCCGCGAGCCGCGCGTGTTCACCATGGACGACCTGATGCGCCTGCCGGCGGTGTCGCGGATGCACTTCATCGAATGCGGCGCCAACACCGGCATGGAGTGGGGCAACGTGGCCGTGCCCACCGTGCAGTACACCCACGGCATGCTGTCCTGCGGCGAATTCACCGGCGTGCCGCTCGCGACGCTGTTGGACCTCTGCGGCGTGGACCGCAAGGCGGCCAGATACGTGCTGGCCGAGGGGGCGGACGGGTCGTCGATGACGCGCACCGTGGCGGTCGACCGCGCGATGGACGACGTGCTGGTCGCGTGGGCGATGAACGGCGAGATGCTGCGGCCCGAGAACGGCTACCCGCTACGGCTGGTGGTGCCGGGCGTGCAGGGCGTGTCGTGGGTGAAGTACCTGCGCCGCATCGAAGTGGGCGACTCGCCGTACTTCACGAAGGACGAGGTGCTGCATTACGTCGACCTGATGCCCGATGGCACGCACCGCGCCTTCACCTCGATCCAGGAGTGCAAGTCGGTGATCACCACGCCCTCGGGCGGGCAGGTGCTGCTGGACCGCGGCTACCACAACGTGACCGGCCTGGCCTGGTCGGGCCGCGGGAAGATCCGACGCGTGGACGTGAGCTTCGACGGGGGGCGCAACTGGCGCACCGCGCGGCTCGAGCAGCCGGTGCTGCCCAAGTGCCTCACGCGCTTCAACGTCGACTGGACCTGGGACGGCTCGCCCGCGGTGCTGCAGTCGCGCGCCATCGACGACACCGGCTACGTGCAACCCAGGATCAACCAGCTGCGCGCGGTGCGCGGCACGCGCTCGATCTATCACAACAACGCGATCCAATCCTGGCGCGTCGCGGCCAGCGGCGAGGTGTCCAATGTCCAGGCGCTGTGATCGGCCCGGCACCGCGCGCGCCACGTGGCGCGGCGTGATCGGCGAAGCGACGTCGGGGCGGACCGCGGGGGTGGCGTCCTCGTGGGCGCGATGGTCGCTGGCCGCGACGATGCTCGTCGGTGCCGCCGGCGTCGCGCATGCGCAAGCCAAGCCGCCGGGTCCGCCGCCCGCCGCCGTGCCGGCCTCCGGCGCGGCGCCCAACGCCGCCAAGGCGCCGTGGTCGGCGATCGGGCGACCCGCGACCCGTGCCGAGGTCGCTGCCTGGGACATCGACGTGCGTCCCGACTGGCGCGGCCTGCCGGCCGGCTCCGGCAGCGTCGCCAAGGGGATGGACGTCTGGGACGCCAAGTGCGCTTCGTGCCATGGCACCTTCGGCGAATCCAACGAGGTGTTCACGCCGATCGTCGGCGGCACCACCAAGGAGGACATGCGCACCGGCCGCGTCAAGGCGCTGGTCGACGGCAGCCATCCGCAGCGCACCACCATGATGAAGCTGTCGCAGCTGTCCACGCTGTGGGACTACATCAACCGCGCGATGCCGTGGAACGCGCCCAAGTCCATGACGGTGGAGGAGGTGTACGCGGTCACCGCTTACATCCTCAACCTGGCCGACGTGGTGCCCGACGACTTCGTGCTGTCGGATCGCAACATCGCCGACGTGCAGCAGAAGCTCCCCAACCGCAACGGCAAGCTCTTCTACACCGACCTCTGGAACGTGCGGGGCGCGGGCGACGTGCGCAACACGGCGTGCATGAGCGACTGCGCCGTGGAAGACCGCATCGCGTCGCAACTGCCCGACCACGCACGTGGCAGCCACGGCAACCTCGCGGAGCAGCACCGCGGCATCGGCCCGGCGCGCGGGCTCGGACCCAGTCGGCCGGCGTCGGCGCAGGGCCAGCCCCAACCGCAACCCCAACCCGTGGCGGCCGTCTCCAAGCCGCCGCTGGACCTCGCCCGCGCCTCCGCCTGCACGGCCTGCCACGCGGTCGATGGCAAGATGGTCGGCCCGTCGTTCCGGGACATCGGACGGCGTTACGCGCAGGCCACCGGCGCGGAGGCGCTGCTCGTCGACAAGGTGCGCGGCGGAGGGCAGGGCAGCTGGGGGCCGATGCCCATGCCGCCGCAGGCGCAGGTCAGCGAAGCGGACACGCGCGCGCTCGTACGCTGGATCTTGGGAGGCGCGCAGTGAACCGGGCGCGGCCTCGCGCCGTTGGTTATATCGATAGCATGCCGTCGAATGAGCTTCCTGCCACGCCTGGCCCGTCCTACGATGGCGGGTTGGGGATTCGATCCCGTCGCAAATGCAACATGGAGAGCCGCATGAACCCGACCCGTCGTCAAACCCTGCAGGCCGCAGGCGGCACCGGCCTGATGGCCGCGTTGGCCGCGTTCGGGCTGTCGGTCCCGGTCACGGCCCGCGCCCAGGGCGTGGCTGGCGCCTTCCAGGCCAAGAGCGTGTCGGACGCGCTCAAGGGCCTGGGTGCCGCCGCCCCCGCCGAGAGCAAGGACGTGGTGATCAATTCGCCCGACATCGCCGAGAACGGCGCGGTGGTGCCGGTGGCCATCAAGTCCAACATCCCCAAGACCGAGTCCATCATGCTGCTGGTCGACAAGAACCCGCAGCCGCTGGCCGGTGCCTACGACGTGCTGGCGGGCATGGAGCCCGAGGTCAGCTCGCGCATCAAGATGGGCCAGAGCTCCGACGTCATCGCGCTGGTCAAGGCCGACGGCAAGTACTACATGGCCAAGAAGGAAATCAAGATCACCCTCGGCGGGTGCGGAGGCTAAGGACATGGCAGATCCGATGAAGATCCGGGCGACCGTCAAGGACGGCGTCGCCGACGTGCGGGTGCTGATCGCGCACGAGATGGAGAGCGGCCAGCGGCGCGATCCGGCGGGCAAGCTGATCCCGGCCTGGCACATCACCGAGGTGACCGCCACGTTGAACGGCCAGCCGGTGATGAAGGCCTACTGGGGGCCGGCCATCTCGAAGAACCCGCTGCTGCAGTTCAAGGTCAAGGGCGCCAAGCCCGGTGACAAGATCGTCATCTCGTGGGTGGACAACAAGGGCGACAAGCGCTCCGACGAGACCACGATCGCCTGACCGAAGGCCACGGGCGGCATCCGCGGCGGCCCGGCCCGGCCCGGCCTGCGGCAAGAACGAAGCGAGGGAGAGGCAACACGATGCGAAGAATGCTCCTGGCGGCGGCCATCGCCGCCTGCGGCACGGCGCTCGCGCAGTCCGGCGGCGACAACACCATGCGCGAGATCGAGCGCTACCGGGAGGCGCTCGCGGCGGACAACCCGGCCGAGCTCTGGGAGGCCCGCGGCGAAGACCTCTGGAAACAGAAGCGTGGTCCGCGCAACGCGTCGCTCGAGCAATGCGACTTGGGATTGGGCCCCGGCAAGGTCAAGGGCGCCTACGTGCAATTGCCGCGATTCTTCGCCGACACCGGCAAGGTGCAGGACCTGGAGTCGCGGCTGGTGAGTTGCGTGACGCAGCTGCAGGGCATTCCCCGCGAAGACGTCGTGCGCCAGCCTTTCGGCGCGGGCAGCGAGCGCAAGTCGGACATGGAGTCGCTGGTCGCCTGGATCACTTCGGAGTCGCGCGGCATGAAGATGGCCGTGCCGATGGCCCATCCCGAAGAAAAGCGCATGTACGAGGTCGGCCGCCAGATCTTCTTCCATCGCGGCGGCACGCACGACTTCGCCTGCGCCACCTGCCATTCCGGCGACGACAAGCGCATCCGGTTGCAGGACCTGCCCAACCTGATGACCAAGGACGGCGCGCAGCGCGCGTACACGACCTGGCCGGCGTACCGCGTGTCGCAGGGCGAGGTCCGCACGATGCAGCACCGCCTGTGGGACTGCTTCCGCCAGCAGCGCTTCCCCGAGCCGGGCTACGCCTCGGACGCCATCACCGCGCTCACGTCGTTCCTGGCCAAGAATGCCGATGGCGGCGAGTACAAGGCACCGACGCAGAAGCGCTGACCCGGGACACCACTGACGATGAAGAAGATGCTTCTCTATCCGGCGTTGTTCGCCGTGACGCTGGCCGTGGCCGGCTGCACCGCCTCGCCGGCGGGCGGCGCGGGCGACGCCGCCGCCGCCGCGACCCGCAGCGGCGGCACCGACTGGCGCCAGGCGGCGCTGGACGTGATGCGCGGCTCCTTCCGCGACCGCGGCATCGCCACCAAGGACCGCATCGAGCAGGACGACCTGCAGCGCGTCTGCAGCCAGTACCCCGATGGCGACGTGCCCAAGGAAGTGGCCGCGCGCCTGGAGAAGGCGCAGGAAGCGACCATCCGCCAGCCCGCGGACGGCGAGTACCTCGGGGACTGGCGTGCGGGCGAACGCATCGCGCAGACCGGCGTGGGTTGGCAGTGGACCGACACGGCGCAGACCGTGGCGGGCGGCAACTGCTACGCCTGCCACCAGCTCAGCAAGGCCGAGCTGTCCTTCGGCAACCTGGGGCCTTCGCTCTACAACTACGGCAAGGTGCGTGGACAGTCCGACGCCGTGGTCAAGTACACCTGGGGGCGGCTGTGGAACTCGCAGGCCTACAACGCTTGCAACAACATGCCGCGCTTCGGACACAAGGGCCTGTTGACCGAGGCGCAGCTCAAGGACCTGATGGCCTTGCTGCTGGATCCGGCCTCGCCGGTCAACCAGTGAGCCGTACCGTCGGGTTCCGGTGATGAAGCGTCGCGATTTCCTGTCAATGCTCGCGGCCGGTGCGGCCGCCGGCCTCCCGCTGGCCTCGAATCGCGCGCTGGCCGCCGACGGCGACGCCTTCTACGAGCTGTCGCGCTTCGGCAACGCCAGCCTGCTGCATTTCACCGACTGCCATGCGCAGTTGCTGCCGGTGTATTTCCGCGAACCGAGCGTGAACCTGGGCGTGGGCCCGGCACTGGGCAAGCCGCCGCACCTGGTGGGCGAACCACTGCTGCGCGCCTTCGGCATCCGGCCCGGAACGCCTGAAGCGCACGCCTTCACCTTCCTGGACTTCGAACGCGCCGCGCGCACCTACGGCAAGGTGGGCGGCTTCGCGCACCTGGCCACGCTGGTCAAGCGCCTGCGCGCCCAGCGGCCGGGCGCGCTGCTGCTGGACGGCGGCGACACCTGGCAGGGCTCGGCCACCGCGTTGTGGACCGAGGGCCGCGACATGATCGAGGCCACCCGGCTGCTGGGCGTGGACGTGATGACCGGCCACTGGGAGTTCACCTACGGCGCGCAGCGCGTGCAGCAGGCCGTCGAAAAGGAGCTCGCCGGGCGCACCGAGTTCGTCGCGCAGAACGTCAAGACCGCCGACTTCGGCGACCCGGTCTTCAAGCCCTACGTGATCCGCGAGATCAACGGCGTGCCGGTCGCGATCGTGGGGCAGGCGTTCCCGTACACGCCGATCGCCAACCCGCGATGGATGGTGCCCGACTGGAGCTTCGGCATCCAGGACGACCGCATGCAGGAGATGGTGGACGAGGCGCGCGGCAAGGGGGCGCACGCCGTCGTGGTGCTGTCGCACAACGGCATGGACGTGGACCTCAAGATGGCCAGCCGCGTGCGCGGCATCGACGTGATCCTGGGCGGGCACACGCACGACGGCATGCCGCAACCGGTGGCGGTGCAGAACGCCGGCGGCCGCACGCTGGTCACCAACGCGGGGTCCAACGGCAAGTTCCTGGGCGTGCTGGACCTGGACGTGCGCGACGGCCGCGTGCAGGACCTGCGCTATCGGCTGCTGCCGGTGTTCTCCAACCTGCTGCCGGCCGACCCCGAGATGGCGGCGCTCATCGAGCGCGTGCGCGCACCCTATGTCGCGCGCCTGCAGGAACCGCTGGCGACCACCGACGCGCTGCTCTACCGCCGCGGCAACTTCAACGGCAGCTTCGACCAGCTGCTGTGCGACGCGCTCATGCAGACGCAGGACGCGCAGATCGCGTTCTCGCCCGGCTTCCGCTGGGGCACGTCGCTGTTGCCCGGGCAGGCGATCACGCGAGAGCACCTGATGGACCAGACCGCGATCACCTATCCGTGGGTGACGGTGAACGAGCTGTCCGGCGCGCAGATCAAGGAGATCCTCGAGGACGTCGCCGACAACCTCTTCAACCCGGACCCGTACTACCAGCAGGGCGGCGACATGGTGCGGGTCGGCGGGCTGACCTACGCGATCGAGCCGGACGCCCGGATGGGCGCGCGGATCCAGGACATGCGGCTGGGCGGTGCCCCGCTGGACGCCGACAAGCGCTATCGCGTCGCGGGCTGGGCGCCGGTGGCCGAAGGCGCCAAGGGCGTGCCGGTGTGGGAGCCCGTCGAGGCCTGGCTGAGGGCGCGTCGCGCCGTCGCCATGCCGCGCTTGAACCAGCCGCGCCTGATCGGCATGGCAGGCAACCCCGGGATGGCGTAGGTGCCCTCGCGGGCCGCGGCGCGTCCGATGGCGGCGAGGCTGTGCGCGGTGCTCTGCGCGGCGGCGTGGTGGCAGGGAACCGCGCTGGCGCAATCGCTCACCCAGCCGCCAGCCGAACCGCCAGCCCAGCCGCAAGCCGAGACCCATCGGCGCGCGCCGATGCCGTCGCAAGCGCCCGGCACCACGCAGCGCGCGCCCGTGTCCGTCGCCATCGAGCCGCGGCGCCTGTCGCCCAGCGCCTGGTACGTGCAGGGCGACCTCGGGCCGGTGTCCGGCGCCAACCAGGGCTTCAACGCCAACGCAGGCTTCGTGGTGACCCGCGAGGGCGTGGTGGTCTTCGACGCGCTCGGGACGCCGCCGCTCGGCGAAGCGTTGCTGGCGCGGATCCGCGCCATCACGGACGCGCCCATCCGGCACGTGATCGTGAGCCACTACCACGCGGACCACTTCTACGGGCTGGCCGCGTTCAAGCGGGCCGGCGCGCAGGTCTGGGCGCACCGGGCCGCCGCGCAGTACCTGGCGTCGGCGGCGCCGGCCGCGCGGCTGGAGGAGCGCAGCCGTTCGCTCGCGCCGTGGGTGCGCACCGACGACCCGGTGGTCGCGCCCGATCGGCTGCTGGACGCCGAGGCCGCCTTCACGCTGGGCGGCCTGCGCTTCAGGGTGCTGCCAGCGGGGCCGGCCCACACCGCCGAAGACCTGATGCTGTACGTCGAGGAAGAGGGCGTGCTCTTCGCCGGCGACCTCGTGTTCGCCGGGCGCGTGCCCTTCGTCGGCGATGCCGACACGCGCGGCTGGCTCGCCAGCCTCGAGCGGGTCGCGGCCTTGTCCCCGCGCGTGCTCGTGGGCGGCCATGGTCCGGCGTCGCGCAACGCCGCGGCCGACCTGGCGTTGACGCGCGACTACTTGGCGCTGCTGCGCCGCGAGATGGGGCGGGCGGTCGCGGATCTCGTCGACTTCGACGAGGCCTTCGCCGCGGCCGACTGGTCACGCTACGCCGCACTGCCGGCCTTCGAGGCGGCGCACCGCCGCAACGCCTACAACGTCTATCTGCAGATGCAGCGCGAAGCGCTGCAACCCGCCTCGCGCTGACGCCTGTCCAGGAGCAACCCCGCCATGAGCCCGACCAACCGCCGCGCGCTGCTCGGCGCGATGACCGCGCTGTCCATCTTCGTGATGTCGCCGACCGGCGATGCGCTGGCCCAAGGCGGCCCCGATCGCGTGGTCTACCACGTCGATGCGGCCGCTTCCCAGGGCCTGAAGGGCCTGCGCAACATCCGCAACCACCTCGACGTGGCGCCCGACACGCGCATCGTCGTGGTCACCCATGCCGAGGGCGTGGACCTGCTCATGGATGGCGCCAAGGAAGACAAGAGCGGCACCGAGTACGCCCCGCTGGTGTCGGCGCTGCGCTCGCGCGGCGTGCGCTTCGAGGTGTGCGAGATCACGCTGCGCAACCGGAACCTGAAGCGCGATCAATTCATCGCCGAAGCCGAATTCACGCCCTCGGGCGTCGTTCGGATCGGGCAGTTGCAGGCCCGCGAAGGCTACGCCTACATCAAGCCTTGACCGCGCGTCCGACCCGGCGACGAAAAGCGGCGGTGGCGCGCAATCACGGCCGGCGCGCCTGCTAGAGTGGCGGGATCATCCCGCGGCCCGCCATGCTCCCCACCGCCTTCGACCTCACCCGCGAGCTGCTTCGGCTCGACACCGTCAATCCGCCCGGCGACGAGCTCGAGTGCGCGCTGCGGCTGGCCGCGCTGCTGGAAGGCGCCGGCTTCACGGTGCGGCGCCACGACCTCGACGCGCGCCGCGCCAGCATCGTGGCCACGCTTCCCGGCCGCGACGGCACCCGGCCGCTGGGGCTCACCGGCCACCTCGACGTGGTCCCGCTGGGCGCCGTGCCCTGGCTGCACGACGCCTTCGCCGGCGACACGGACGGCCCCCGCCTGTACGGCCGGGGCTCCAGCGACATGAAGTCCGGCGTGGCCGCCATGGTGCTGGCCGCGTGCACGCTGGCGCCCAAGGTGGCCAAGGCGGGCGGGGCGGGGCTGGAGCTGGTGCTGACCGCGAGCGAGGAAGACGGCTGCGTCGGCTCCGCACGGCTCCTCGAATCGGGCCTGCTGGGACACGCGGGCGCGCTGCTGGTGGGGGAGCCGACCGCCAACGCCGCCTGCGTCGGCCACAAGGGCACGCTCAAGTTCCGCGCGCATTTCCGCGGCGTCACGGCGCACGGGTCGATGCCGCAGCTGGGCGACAACGCGGTGCACAAGGCCGCACGCGCCGTGCTGGACCTGGCCGCCTTCGACTTCGGCGCGCCGCCGCATCCGGTCATGGGGCGGCCCACGTTGAACGTCGGCACCATCGAGGGCGGCCTGAACGTGAACTCGGTGCCCGACCGCGCGGCCGTGGGCGTGGACGTGCGCACCGTCCCGGGCATCGACCATTGCGCGCTGTGCGGTCGGCTCCGGAGCTTGTTCCCTGCGGACACCGAACTGGAGATCCTCCAGGACGCCGAGCCGGTCTACACCGAGCCCGACGACCCGTGGGTGGCCCAGGTGCTGGAGACCACCGCCCGCGTGACCGGCGAGCCCTCGCCCGACGCGCCCGACACGCTCGCCTTCTACACCGATGCCGGCAACCTCCGGCGCGCCTACGGCGCCGTGCCCACCGTGATCCTCGGGCCGGGAGAGCCGTCGCAGGCGCACCAGACCGACGAATGGTGCGGCATCGAGCGCATCGCGCAGTCGCAAGCCATCTACGAGGCCCTGATCGCCCGCTGGTGCCGCGCCTGAGCGGGCCGCGGTCCGAAGCGCGCCCATCGAAGGAAAGCCCGCCGTCGGACGCCAGAGCCGACGAGTCCCACGAGAACCGAGGGGGAGACGACCCGCATGCGCACCGCCTACATCACCCACGCCGATTGCCTCAAGCACGAAATGGGCGACTGGCACCCCGAATGTCCCCGCCGCATCACGGCGATCGAGGACCGGCTGCTGTCCCGCGGCCTGCTCGACCTGTGCGAGCGCTTCGACGCGCCCGAAGCCACCATCGAGCAGCTGGCCCGCGTGCACGACCGCGACTACCTGGCGTCCCTGGAAGCGATGGCACCCAGCGGCGACGACTATGCCGAGGTCGACCCCGACACCTACATGAACGCGGCCACGCTGCCGGCCGCCCGCCGGGCGGCGGGCGCCGCTGCGCTGGCGTCCCGGTTGGTGCTGCGCGAGGGCTTCTCGCGCGCCTTCTGCAACGTGCGTCCGCCCGGCCATCACGCGGGGCGCCGACAGGCGATGGGCTTCTGCTTCTACAACAACGCCGCCGTGGCGATCGCCGAGGCGCGCGCGCTCGGCGTGTCGCGCGTCGCGCTGGTCGACTTCGACGTGCACCACGGCAACGGCAGCGAGGACATCCTTTCGCACGACGACAGCGTGCTGATGGTGTCGACCTTCCAGGCGGGGCTCTTCGCCGCGCCGCTGGCCGAGAGCGCCGCCGAGAACATGCACAACCACGCGCTGCCCAAGTACAGCCGTGGCGACGCGCTTCGTGAAGTGGTGCAAAGCAACTGGCTGCCGCGCATCGAGGCGTTCCGACCGGAGCTGCTGGTGCTGTCGGCCGGGTTCGATGCCCACCGCGACGACGAGCTGGGCCAGCTCGGCTGGCTGGACAAGGACTACGGCTGGCTGACCGCCGAATTGTCGGCCGCCGCCGACCGCCTGTGCGGCGGACGCATTGTGTCGGTGCTCGAAGGCGGCTATCACCTGGACGCCCTGGCCGGCAGCGTCGAACAACACGTGCGCGCGCTGCTGGCGGTGGACTGACGCCAGCAATCGCACGCACGGAGATCTCCGATCGATGGACCGCCACTTCCTCGCCGCGCTGTTCGACCCCAAGGCCGTGCTGCTGCTCCACGCGGGCGCCGCGCGCACCGAGGTCGTCGAGCTGCTGGCGGCGCGGCTGGCCGCCGCCAGCGCCGGGATGTCCCGCTTCGATCTTCGCGCCGGCGCGCCGGCACCGTCGGCCCGCCCCGGCGACGCGCTGGCCGTGCTGGCGCTGCCGGACGAGGACGTCGAGGCGGCGCTCGGGCTGGCCGCCCGCAGCGGTTGCGGGGCCGCCGTGGTCTTCGCCGAGCACGACGGCGCCGCCTGGCGCGAAGACTGGGCCGCGGCGGCCCGCCGGCTGCGCATCCACCTGCTGGGTCCGGCCGCGCTGGGCATCCAACGGCCGCACGCCGGTCTGGACGCCAGCCTGCTCGCCACCCCGGCCACGCCGGGTGGCATCGCGCTGGTCTGCCAGTCGGGCGCCATCGCGGCCTCGATGCTCGACTGGGCGCGCGACGCCGGCATCGGCTACTCCGCCGTGGTCGCGCTGGGCGACGAGATCGACGTGACGGTGGCCGACGCGCTCGACTTCCTGGCCAGCGACGGGCGGACGCACAGCATCGTGCTGTACCTGGAGGCGGTGCACGACGCGCGGCGCTTCATGAGCGCGCTGCGCGGCGCCACCGCGGCCAAGCCGGTCGCGGTCCTCAAGGCGGGCGGCGAACCCGGCGGAGGGCCGGTGCCGCGGACCGCGGGCTATTCGCGCGCCAGCTTCGGGGTGCCGGTGCCGGCCAGCCTGCGCACGGCCCAGACCCACGCGGGCGCCATGTTCGGCAGCCGCGACGTCTACGAGGCGGCCCTGCGCCGTGCCGGCGCGGTCCAGATCCGGTACTTCCTGCAGCTCTTCGCCACGGTGGAGTACCTGGCTTCCAAGCACCGGCCCCACGGCCGGCGCTTGGTCATCGTCAGCAACGGCACCGGCCCCGCCATGCTGGCGGGCGACTTGGCGCAGGAATTCCGTGTCGCCTTGCCCGAGCTGTCGGCGCAGACGTCCGAGCGCTTGGCGGCGCTGTCGACCGATGGGTCGGTGCGGCCTTCCAACCCGCTGATCCTGCGCGCCGACGTCGCGCCGGCGCTCTACGCCGACGCGCTGCGCGTCGTCGCGGCCGACCGCGGTGTCGACGGCGTGATGGCGCTGTTCGCGCCGCATCCGCTGGTGGACGCGCCGGCGCTCACGGACGCGGTGGCGGCCGCCGCGCGCGACCTCGTCAAGCCGCTCTTCGCGTGCTGGCTGGGCGACCACACGACGCGGCCGTTGCGCAAGGTGCTCAACGCCGTGCCGGTGCCCACCCTGCGCACCCCCGAGGCCGCCATGGCCGCCTACGCCACGGTGGCCAGCTACTGGCACAACCAGCAGCTGTCGATGCAGTCGCCGCGGTCGATCGCGGCGATCGGGCGGCCGGACGTGGAGGGCGGCCGCATGCTGCTGGACGCCGTCCTGGCCGAAGGCCGCACCACCCTGGACGACGCCGAATCCAAGGCCCTCCTGGCGGCGTTCCGGATCCCGGTCACGCAGACCACCGTCACCCGCAGCCCGACCGAAGCCATCGTCGCCGCCCAGCAGATCGGCTTCCCGGTGGCCATGAAGATCGTCTCGCCCGACGTGGTCCACAAGAGCGACCTGGGCGGGGTCGCGCTGGACGTCAAGAGCGTGGCCGAGGTGCGGGCGCAATACGCGGCGATCATGGACACGGTGCGGGCGGTCGCCCCGGACGCGCGCATCGAGGGCATCGGCGTGGAGCCCATGCGTCGGCTGCGGGGGTCGCGCGAGGTCTACGTGGGCGTGTGGCGCGACCCGGTCTTCGGCCCTGCCATGGCCTTCGGCGCGGGCGGCACGCAGGTCGAGTTCTCGCACGACACCACGGTCGAGTTCCCGCCGCTCAACCCGTTCCTGGCGCGCCGCATGATCGAGCGCACGCGCATCGCCGAGGCGCTGGCCGCGGCCGACGAAAGCGAAGCGGCCCGCGTGGGCGACGCCGACCCGTCCACCGCCGGCCTGGCGGGCGTCCGGACCGGACAGCGCCTGGCCGCCGTGCAGGCGATCCTGGTGCGCGTGTCCGAGATGGTCTGCGAGCTGCCCGCGATCGTCGAGCTCGACGTCAATCCGCTGGTGGTCGGACCCGACGGCGCGGTGGCGGTCGACGCGCGCATCGTGGTGGCGCCGCCGCGCGCCGCCGCCGACCGCTATGCGCATTTGGCCATCGTCCCGTATCCGACCGAGCTGCGTCGCGACTGGCAACTGCGCGACGGCACGTGGTGCACGCTTCGGCCGATCGATCCGCTGGACGCGCAGCGCGTCCAGGACTTCATGCGCGGCCTGTCCGAGAGCACCCGCTACTTCCGCTTCGTGTCGACCATTTCGGAACTGGCGCCGCGCCAGCTCGCGCGCTTCACCCAGATCGACTACGACCGCGAGATGGCCCTGGTCGTGGTGCAGCCCTCGGACCACGACACGGGCGGCCGCGGCAGCAACGACCCGGCACCCGGCGAGCGGATCGTGGGGGTGGTGCGCTACATGCTCAACCCCGACCTCACCACCTGCGAATTCGCGATCGTGGTGGCCGATGCGCTGCAGGGCCACGGCCTGGGCCGCAGGATGATGCAGGCGATCATCGACGTGGCCCGCGCCAAGGGCCTGGAGCGCATGGACGGCTACGTGCTGGCCAACAATTCCAAGATGCTCGCGCTGATGCACGCGCTGGGTTTCGAGGACCGTGCAGACCCCGAGGACCCGTCGATGAGGCTGGTGTCGCTGAAGCTGTAGAGTTGCGCCCCATGGAACAGTTGGAAAAATTCGCGGAGGACCGGTCCGCGCCCTTCGTCAGCGTGGTCACGCCGATCTTCAACGAGGCGGGCCACATCGCGGAGTTCATCGGCCAGCTGGAGGCCCAGCTCCGGCGCATGGGCCTGGCCTACGAGATCGTCGCCGTGGACGACGGCAGCCGCGACGACAGCGCGCGCCGCGCCTACGAGGCCTCGCCGTCGCACGCCGTGCGGGTCATCCGCTTTTCCCGCAACTTCGGAAAAGAGGCGGCCATGTCGGCCGGGCTGGAGTTCGCCCGCGGAGACCTGGTCGTCATCATCGATTCGGACTTCCAGCATCCCGTCGAGATGATCGAGGTCTTCGTGCAGAAATGGCGCGAAGGCTACGACATGGTCTACGGCGTGCGCGAGTCGCCCGAGCCCGAATCGGTGGTGAAGCGGTCCCTGCGTGCGCTTTTCTACCGCTACATCGGCCGGGAAGAAGGCATTTCGCTCCCGCCCAACGCGGGCGACTTCCGTTTGCTGGACCGCAAGGCGGTCGATGCGCTGAACCGGTTCTCCGAGCGCGACCGGATGATGAAGGGCCTGTTCGCCTGGCTGGGCTTCCGCCAGATCGGCGTGCCCTTCCGCGTCGCGCCCCGGGCCACGGGCGCTTCGCACTACAACCTGCGCCGGCTGTACCGCTTGGCGGCCACCGGCATCACGTCTTTCTCGGCGCTGCCGCTGCAGTTGTTCGGCGTGGTGGGGCTGGCCATCTCGGCGCTGGCGTTCCTGTATGGCGGCTGGATCGTCTTCGAGGCGCTGTTCCTCGGACAGGACCTGCCCGGCTTCGCCACGCTGGCTGCCGGGCTGATGTTCTTCGGCGGACTGCAGTTGCTGTCGGTCGCCGTCTTGGGGGCCTACATCAGCCGGATCTACCGCGAAGTGAAGGGCAGGCCGCTGTACATCGTCGAGCAGACCTACGGCTTCGAGCGGCCACGCGCGCTGGAGACGCGCCGATCCAATGTCCGCGCCTGAGCGCGGCGGCGTCGCCCAGGCCGTGCCCGCGGCCGGGAGCCCGACCGGCAAGCCGCCGGGCAGCCCGGCGTTGGACGGCAGCCGCCGACTGCGCCGATTCGTCTTCGTCGGCGCGTCGGCCGCGCTCGTCCACCTGCTGTCGGCGGCGCTTTGCGTGCGGCTCGGGCTGCACCCGCTCGCGGCGAACGTGGTCGCCTTCCACATCGCCTTCGTCGTGAGCTACATCGGCCAAAGCCGCCTGACCTTCGCGGACCGCGACGTGTCGGTGCGCGATGGGCTGCCGCGCTTCCTGGCCGTGTCCTACCTGGGGTTCGCCACCAACGAGACGATGTACGCGCTGCTGCTCGCGTACACGCGGCTGCACTACCTCGTGGCGCTGGCGGGCGTGCTGGTCGCGGTGGCCGCGATGACGTTCCTGCTCAGTCGGGCCTGGGCGTTCCGGGAGCGTGGCCCGCATCGAAGCGAGTAGGGCCGGGGGCGCCGGGCGCGCCGGAGGCGCCCGGGGCGTCGGATGGGCCTGCACCGCCCGAAGGCTTGGGCGCGGCCCGGTCGCCCGCGGCGTCGCCGCGCCGCTGCAGTTCGTCCAGCGCCTGCTGGTAGCGGTCCAGCACGCCGCGCAACTCGGCCAGGCTGTCCAGCGTCTGCTCCAGGTCGTCGCGCACCGAATGCCAGGTCGGCGGCGGCGCCGGTGGCGGCTGGAAGCGGGCTTGCGGAAGCGAAGCTTGTCCGCGCAGCGCGGCGTCGCCGCGCAGCCGCTCGATGAAGCGTTTGAAGCCGCTGTTCATGGACGCGAGTCTACGGGTGTCGGGCCCGGCCGGGCTGTGACGTTGTTGGCGAGCCAGGCGGCCTCCGGGGTGCCGCCCAGCCATCCGGAGACGCCGAGCAGCAGGACGGCGACGAAGGAAAGGGCCGCCGGCACCGCGAGCGTGTAAGAGGACATGGGCGCCCACTCGGCCGATGCGCCGACCATCCAGACCATGTCGTGAACGAAGGAAAGGACGAACGAGCCCACTGGGAGCCCGATCATCATCGCTTGGATGGGGTGGCCTTCGATCGAAGCGCGCGTGCTCATGCCGAATGCTCGGGTGCAGTCGTGGGGCGAACCCTGCGCGAGCAACACTCGGGCCCACCAAATGGACGGCATCCTGCGTTGTCAATAACATGGCGAGCCCCTGAACCGGACCTGCCCGCTTCCTTTGCCTCCGACTGCATGAACCGCAAGCGCCTGACCGTCTGTGCGGACGACTTCGGCCTGAACGCACCGGTCAGCCGCGGCATCGCGGCGCTGGCCGAACGCGGCCGGCTGTCGGCCCTGACCTGCATCGTCAACGCCCCGCATTGGCCGCAGGCGGCACCCGCGTTGTCGGCGTTGGCGCCACGGGTCTCGATCGGGCTGCACCTCAACTTCACCGAAGGCCGCTTCCAGAGCGACGGCAGCGCGCTGCCCGGATTGGGTGCGATGCTGCTGCGGGGCGCGGCGCGGCTGTTGTCGTCGTCCCGGCTGTCCAAGGAGATCCACGCCCAGTGGGACGCCTTCGAGCAGGTGGCGCGGCGCACGCCCGATTTCATCGACTCGCACCAGCATGTCCACGTGCTGCCGCAACTGCGCGACGCCCTGCTGGAGGCGGTGCGGCAGCGCGGCGCCGCGGTGGCGGTGCGCGGCCTGCATCCATCCTTCGGACCGCGCGACGCGGCGCTCAAGCGCGGGGTGATCCGCGCGCTGGGGGGCGCTGCGCTGTCGCGCGCCATCGATGCCGCGGGGTTGCCACGCAACCGGGCCTTCGGCGGCGTGCAGTCCTTCGGGCCGGGGTACCCGGTGCGTGACGCGTGGCGCGAGATGCTGCGCCAAGCGCCGGACGGTGCGCTGATCGCCTGCCATCCGGCCGACGCGCCGCCGCAGTCCGACCCGATCGGCCCGTTCCGGCTGGCCGAGCACGACTACCTGGCGAGCGACCGCTTCGCCGACGACTGCACGCAGGCCGGCGTCGAGCTCGCGCCGCTGCGCGCCGGCCCCTTCGCAGCGAGCCCCACCGACCGATGATGCCGCCCCGCAACACGCCGCTGCTCACGCCCTTGCAGGCGCTCGCCATCACGCTGGCGATCATCGTCATCGTCTTCCGGTTCAAGCTGATTCCGGCGGCCATCGCCGGCGTGCTCGTCTTCGTCTGGTCGATGAAGTTCGCGCGCCGGCTGGAGGCACGCAAGGTGCCGGGCGCGCCGATCATCGGCGCGGTGTCGATTTCCGTGCTCGTGATCGGTTTCCTGTCGGGACTGATCGCGGTGGTGGTGGCGCTGGTGCGCTCGGACGAGATGGCGCGCCTGCTGGTGAACCTGCCCAATTCGCTGGCGGCGCTGCGCGCGCAGCTGCCGGTGCGGCTCGGTGAGTCCATTCCCACCGACCTGGAGGCGTTGACCCGGGCCGCGGCCGACTGGTTGCGCCTGCATGCCTCGGCGCTGGGGCAGTTCTCGGCCGGACTGGCGCACCTGGTGGTGCAGCTGGTCTTCGCGATCGCCACCGGCGGGACGGCCGCCGTCTACTACAGCACGCGTCGGATCGACGCGCTGGACCAGCGGCTGCGCTTCGGCCGGCTGGCCGACGTGCTGGACCGCGTGATCGTGGCGCAAGTCTGGATCGCGGCCTTCAACACGCTGATGACGGCGATCTTCTTCTTCGCCATCCTGCCCCTGATCGGCTTCGCGATGCCGTTCGCCAAGACGCTGACGGCGCTGACCTTCTTCGTGAGCCTGGCGCCGGTGGCCGGCAACCTGACCATCAACACGCTGGTGGCGCTGGTGTCGCTGACCGTGTCGCCCTTGCTGGCGCTGCTCTCGGTCGCCTTCTTGATCGTGATCCACAAGACCGAGTACATCATCAACGCGCGGGTGATCGGGCCGCGGGTGCAGACGGCTGCTTGGGAGATCCTGGCGGCCATCGTCATCGGCGAAGCGCTCTTCGGGATCCAGGGCGTCGTGGCGGCGCCCTTGCTGTATCCCTATCTCAAGCGAGAGTTGGAAGCGATCCGTGCCGAGCGGGCCGGCTCGGTCGCGACCACGCTGCCGCGCGGTTAGCCCGGGCGGCCAGCCCGCAGGACAAGGCCGCCCGTCAGCGCAGCGCCGGCCGTCAGCGGCGGGCGACCAGCAAGCCCAGCAGGAAGCCGATGCTGGCGGCCATGCCCATCGACCGCCACGGGTTGTCATGCACCCAGTCGTCGGTGGCCAGCGCCGTGCGGCGTGCTCCTTCGACCGCGTCGCCTTGCATCTCCTGCAGGCGCAACTTGGCGCGCAGCAGGTTGGCCTCCACTTCCGAGCGCAACTCGCGGGCGCGGTCGCCGCTCTCGCTGGACGCGCGCGCGAGCATTTGCTGCGCGTCGTCGATCAGCGTGCTGAATTCACCGACAAGCCGTGCCGTCGTGCCGTTGCCGTCGTTCTCCATGTCGCCTCCCACGTGCGATGTCAGCCGGCGATCTTAGCATCGGCGCCGCGCAGGTCAGACCGTCGCGACCGGCGTGGCCGGCGAGCCCACCGCGCCCGGCAGGCGCAGCGGTGGCGCGGTGAGCAGGAAGCGTTGGCGGCCGTGATCGCGCAGCCAGCGCGCCAGCGGCGTCAGGTGCCACAGTTCGCCCAGCGGCAAGCCCAGCCGGAAGAGGCAGTGCTCGTGCAGCGGGAGGCTCGCGCAGCCGTGCGGCTGGCCGTTCGGCGGATGCGCCTCGACCGCGTAGTTGTCCGCCACCAGCGCCGCCATGCCGCAATCGTCGATCCAGCGCAGCAAGCGGGCATCGCGGCCGTCCAATGCTGCACCGGTGGAGTGGAGCGCGTCGACATCCGGCACGCCGCCCATTTCCACCAGCCGCTGGGCGAAGCCCGTGTGCAGGCAGACGATGTCGCCTGCTTCCACGTGGACCCCATCGGTCTCGAGCACGCGCGACAGCGTGTCCCAGCCCACCAGCGTGCGCGCGTCGCCCAAGTGGGCACGCAGATCGACCAGCACCCCTCGTCCCTGGACGCAGGTCTGCGCGATCCGTTCGATACCGAGCGCATGGGCGGCCGACGTCGAGCGCAGCGGTGCTCGCCGGCCGCCCATGTAGGCCCCGGCGGCATGCCGCGTCGCGTCCGACCCGGGCCCGTGGAGGTCATCGTGCTGCCCGGGCGCCTCCGGCCGCTCGGGCGCCGTCCAACCGGGCACGCCGGCTTGGTGTCCGTCGGTCGGTCCCACGATGTCGATGCCGGCCCGCCAGCCGTTGTAGAAGACGCGCTCCGGCACGCCGTCGCCATCGGCGTCGAAGAGGCTGCCCACGTGCGCCAGGCTGTCCCACTGCGTGGAATATTGCAGGTGCAGGATCGCGAGGTCGTCGCAGATGACGTCCGTGGTGCGCGCATCGACCCGTGACAGCGCGAAGTTCATGTTGGGCTGGCCGTCGCGCACGGTGGGTCGCAGCACCGGGGGATGGCGGCGCGGGTTCAGGACGCTGCCGCCAGGCAGATCCAGCGGCAGGCTCAAGCAGAACGCCAGCCCTTCGCGCACCTCCTGCGCGGCGGCGCGGCGGCGCTCGGCGGTGATCAAGTTGAGCCGTCCCAATTGGTCGTCCGGGCCCCAGTCGCCCCACGTGGAGCCTTCGGGGCGCCGGGTCCAACGGGGTCGGGCAGGCGCGGTCGGTTCCATGCGGATCGGGTCTCCGGTTGCGGCGTGGGCGTGGACGACGGGGATCGTCGCGATCCTAGCGTCCGATCCGCGGGAACGCGCATTGCCTGACCTCGGGGCCGGTCCATTGCCCGCCGCCCGCCAGGAGAGACGACATGCCCGACGACGCAAGCCGTGATGCCAGCAAAGCGGCCAGCCGCTTCACCGAGCCCCGCGCCGACGGGCGCGACGTGGTCTTCGAGGCCACGCGGGGGCACGGCACCTGGACGTTCCGTGTCACCGAAGACGCGTTGGCCCTGGCCAACATGGGCGAGCTGGTCGACGGCGACCCGATGGCCACCTTCCACAAGTGCCGCCAGTGGCTGCAAGACGTGGCTGAGCGCTACGTGACCGAAGGCTTCCCGACCGATGCGCCCATCGTCATGGACGCCGCGACGCTGACGACCGCCAGCGACCGCTGAGCGTCGCCGTCCGGTGAGGATCGGCGTCTAGCGACCGCCGGGGGCGCCCCCGGGGTCGGCCGGCCTGCGCCAGCGCTCCAGCGCCATGACGGCGCCGCCGGCGAGCAATCCCCAGAACGCACCGCCGATCCCGCCGACGCTGAGGCCGGAGGCCGTCACCAGGAAGGTCACGACCGCCGCCTCGCGGTCGCGCGGGGCCGAAAGCGCCGCCATCAGCGAGGCGCCGAAGGCCCCGAGCAAGGCCAAGCCGGCCACGGCCTCGATCAGCACGGGCGGCGCGGCGCGGACGAAGGCAGTGGCGGCGCCCGCCAGCAGCCCCAGCGCGATGTAGCCCACCCCCGAGACCACGGCCGCCCAGTACCGCCGTTGCGGGTCGGGGTGCGCGTCCGGGCCCGCGCACAGGGCGGCTGTGATCGCCGCCATGTTCACCGCATGGCCGCCGAAGGGCGCCGCGACGATGCTGGCCGCGCCGGTCGCCACCAGCAAGGGGCCCGGCTCGGGACGAAAGCCGTTGGCCGCCAGCACCGCGATGCCGGGCACGTTCTGGGACGCCATGGTGACGATGAAGAGCGGCAGCGCGATGCCGGCCAGCGCAGCCAGCGACAGCGTCGGCATCACGAAGGCGGGTGACGGCGCGAACGGGCCGAGCGCCGCCATCGAGACCGGCGTGGTCGCGAGGATGCAGACGGCAGCGACCAGCACCGCGACCGGTACGGCGTACAGCCGGGCGAACCGTGCCGTCACGGCCCAGGCCAACACGATCGCCAGCCCGGCTGCGGGGGCCTGCGCCACCGCCCGCACCGGGGCCAGGCACAGTGCCAGCAGGACGCCGGCCAGCATGGCGTTGGCCAACGGCGCGGGAATCGCCGAAACCGCGCGAGCCAGTGGCCGCCACGTTCCGGCCAGGACGATGAGCGCCCCGCATGCGATGAAGCCGCCGACGGCTGCCGCGAAGCCGCCGTCCACCGGTCCCGCCGCCGCAAGCAGCGCTGCGCCGGGCGTGGACCACGCCACGCTGATCGGCATGCGGCGCGCCACGCTCAGCCAGATCGCGCACACACCCATCGCGATCGACAGCGCCATCAGTCCGGATGCGGCTTGCCGGGGGCTTGCGCCCACCGCGCCCAAGCCTTGGAGGATCACGGCGAACGAGCTGGCGAACCCCACGAACGCAGCGAGCAGCCCGGTCAGGACGGCCTGGAGGGACAGCGGGCGAGCGGGAGCGAGCGCGTGCATGGTGGACTCGGGCGGCAGGGGCCGGCCGGCGGTCGGTTGGAAGGGTTCGGGCCGCGTTCAGTCCGCGATGCGGCCCCGGGCGGCCTTGATCCGGCCCCGGAGCACCTTGGACTCGACGCGGCGCTGCTGCGACGCACGGGTCGGGCGGGTCGGCCGTCGTGGCCTGGGCACGGCCGCGGCGGCATCGACCATCTCCTGCAGGCGCGCCACGGCCTCCGCCCGGTTCTTCTCCAGGCTGCGGTGCTGCTGCGCCTTGATGACGACGACGCCGTCGGCGGTGATCCGTTGGTCGCGCAGCGCCAGCAGGCGCGCCTTGACCGGTTCCGGCAGCGACGAGCGGTGGACGTCGAAGCGCAGGTGCACCGCGTTCGAGACCTTGTTGACGTTCTGGCCTCCGGCCCCCTGGGCCCGGATGGCGCTGACCTCGATCTCGTCCTCGGAGACGGTGGGGGAAGGCGGCGGCCCGCCGCCGGTCTCGGTTCGCATCGGCGGCAGGATAACCCGTGGCGCCGGGCTCCTCGGCATCTCCGTGTAAAAGTCGCTTAGCGGTCAGGGCCCGGGACTGATAAGGTATCGTGTTGCACGATCGCATCACCTACCCACCCGCCCATGAACGCGAATCACGAAAGAGCGCTTCGAGCGATTGCCGGCGGCGCGCGCACGCTACCCAAGCTGCGCACCGCGACCAACGCGGTCGCCTGGTCGGCCATGAAAGTGTCCTTGCAGGAATTGATCGCGGCCGGCCACGTCAGCCGCGGCCGCGGCAGCGTGCTGTCGCTGACCACGGCAGGCCGCAACCTCATCGCGCCGGCGGTCGCCCCGCCGCCGATGAAGCCCTACGTGCCGCCGCCGCCCACGGTCCGGCGCGCCGGTTCGGACGACTGGGAGCGGATTCCCTCCGTGGTCGGCGACCAGGCGGTGCCCAAGATCCGCGGCTGACGCGCCCTCGCGCGAAGGCTCCATCCGACGCCAGCCGCCCGGCGGGCCTGCAATCGCGCGCGCGCCGCGCTACCCTGCAGATTCACAGCAACGCAGCAAGGGTCCGCCATGCGCCGCCTTCCTCTGTCCGTGCCGGTTCTCGCGGCCGCCGCCGCCATCGCCGCGGTCGTGCTGCCGACCTCGGCGCACGCGCACGGTTCCCGCATCGGGTTCGGGGTCAGCGTCGGGGTCGGCCACGGTTGGGGCCCGGTCGGCTACGGCGGATTCCGCCCCGGCTGGGGCCATGGGGGTTGGGGCCGCTACGGTCCGCGCGCGGGCGCGGTCATCGGCGCGCCCCTGGTGTTCGGTGCGCCGTACTGGTCCGCCCCGTACTACGCTCCGCCGGTGGTCGTGGCACCACATGGTTACTACTATCCCCCCGTGCCGGTCGGGCCGCCCGTGTACGTGGGGCCGCCGGCCTACACCGGGCCGTCGGCCTACGTGGGGCCCGCCCCGTCGGCCCCCAGCCAGGGCCAAGGCGGGGCCGGGGCTGGGGCCGGTGCGTTGCCGCCGGCCGGCTACGCGGTGTTCTCATGCCCGAACGCGTCCCTGGTGGCGCGGTTGGCCGAGGCGGCCGGGCGCGGCGGGCTGTCCACCGGTGGGGCAGGGGCGATCCTGGGCATGCTCCTGCCGGGCGAAGCGGGCAGCCGGATGGACGTGCGCGAGCAGGCGTGCATCGGGCAGGCGCTGGAGCTCGCGGCCGAAGGGCAGCGGGTGTCTTGGGGCGCCAGCTTCGGCACCGGTCAGTATTCGGTGGTTCCGGGGCCGTTCGAGGCGCGCGACGGGTCGACCTGCCGCAGCTTCGACGCCGAGATCTCGTCCGACGGCGGCAGCCGGCGCGCCCAAGGCAGCGCCTGCAGGCGCTCCGACGGTCTGTGGGTGGCGCAGGCGGGTTGATCGGATGCGGGCGCGTCAGCGCTTGGCGGCGACGCAGTCCGTGCTCATCTCGACCGTCTCTCGGGTCAGCGTCGTCGCCCCGGCCGACAGCGTCAGCTGCGCCTGGACCCGCTGCGACAGGCAACGCTTGAGCGGATCGTAGGCGGGGCGAAGCCGGGCGCCGGTCTTCAACGACGCCTGGCTGTCCCGACCGCGGTACACCCCGGAGGGGTACTCCACCGCCAGGGTGTGGCGGCGGCCCTCGAACGACAGGTGCAAGTAGCCGCCCACGAACATCCCGACCAGCGTGCCCTGGCGTCGAAGCGGCCGGTACACCGCGGCGGCGCCTTGCGGCTCCGCCAGGCGGCTGAAGTCATCGAGCTTGCGGGGTGCGGTGGCCACCGGCGAGACCGCGGCGGCGGGTGCAGGGGCGGGCCGTGGCGCCGCGGCCACCGGTGCGACGTCGACGTCGGTGGCTGCGGGCGTCGCCATCGGAGTGGGCGCGGGCTGGCTGGCGGCGTTGGCGGGATCCGGCGCGGCCGGCTCGGAAACGGTCGAGCAGGCGACGATCGACAACATCGACAGCAGCAGCGCGGAACGGAAGATTCGCATCATCGGCGAGCGCGGCGGCACGGGCTCGGATCGGTTCGGGATCCGGCATCGTCGCCGCCGTGCCGGCCCCGCGTCGAGCCGGCGCCGACTTTCCGCCGGCCCGGCCCGTCGAACGGCCCGCGGGTCAGCGCAGCAGGGCGTCCAGGCGTGCGCCGAGCGCGTCCGCCAGCACCGGGCCGCGCGCCTTGGCGATCGCCGCGACGTAGCGGTCCCGCAGCGCGCGGTAGTCTTCCAGCGTCGCCGCGCGCTCGGCGGCCAACTGCAGCATCAGGCCTCGCAGCCCGATCAACTCGCGGATGGTGCCGGCGAAGAAGGCCTCCAGCTCGGCCAGGCGCCGTACCGACTGCGCAGCGCGAGCGGTCGCCGGCACCGTTGCGGCTGGCGACATCGGTGGGCGCGGCCCGGGCTTGGGCGCCACGGGCGCCGCCGTCGGGGCATCCGTCGCAGGCGTGGCGTGGACGGGCGTCGGCTCGATGAAGCCCAGCAGCTCGAGCTGCGTGAACATGGCCTCGTCGATGCCGATCGAGCCCAGGCGCTCCACCATGTTTCCGGCGGGCGTGCGTCCGTCGATCATGACCAGTGCCCAGCGCAACCGCAGCGCCGAACTCGACGCCGCACGTTGCTGGAGCTCGGCATGGCCGGCTTCGGTCTTGCGATACACGACCGCCCCGAACCGGCTGGCCTGCGTCGGGGTCGGCGCTTCCAAGCCTTGCAGCATGGTCATGCGTGGGTCTCCTTTACACGGCGTTCGATCGGCCCGGGCATCCAAGCCCGTCGTCGACTCATCCTATGCGTGGAGAGCGCATCAGCAACGCCGCCTGTAGCGCCAGCGTCCGCTCGGGGCCGACGGACGGTCGGGCCACCGGGTTGCGTCCCGCCGCCGGCCCTCGCGGCGCGCGGCCTCGCGTGCGGACGCGCGCCCTCAGGCCGGTGGCGACACCACCACGGCCACCGGCGTGAACGCCTTCCCGTCGAACTCGTAGCCTTTGCCGGCCACGACCTCGGCCTGTTGCGCACGCGTGCCGAGTTCTTCCGCGACGGCCTGGCGCAGCTTCTCGATGTCCTGCCCGTCGCCGTTGAGCCTGAGCGCGAGGATGCGGTAAGCATCGGGCTCGCCGCGTCGGCGCAGGGTTCCCTTGAGCTGCCTGAGCCCGGCGGCGATCGCCACCGGCTTGGTGTCTCCGGCGGAGATCACGGTGGCGCGCAAGCCGCCGGTCAGACCCATGACACGAACTTCGTAGTCGACCTTGCTGCGGCGGGACGCTGCGTCAGCGAGGCCCAGCCCCACGTCCACGCGGCATGGCTGCGCGTGCCGGATGAGCGACTCGGCGATCGCGTAGTGGTCGGCACCGCCTTCCGACGTTGCCAATCCGCCAAGCACGGCATCCACGACCTTCGGCTTGGACGTTCCTCGAGACATAAGCGATTCCTCTGCTTCGATGCATGCCACAGGGCGCGTGGCGAACCGATACCCGCGGTGATTCCCGCGAACGGCGAGGCGTGACCATATCAGAGAGCGGGCTGCGCCGCCGAATCGCCGACGCGCGCTTATCCGAGTTGCCGAGTCGGGCCGACCCTGCTATAGCGCCTTTGCGTCATGCGCTCGTAGCCGCGACGCGATAACGGCGTCGTCGCGTCGGGCTGGTGCACCGCGCGATCACGCGGCGTGCGCGGCTTGCCCCGCCGGGTCCGAGTGTCCCGTTGCGACGCTCCGTGGGGGCTCCAGCTCCTCGATCGGGCCCGGCGATGCGTGCCGCAGGTCGTCGAGCGTCGTCGCGCATCCGTAGATCAACACGTCTTGCGGCCCGCAACGCGCCAGGCCTGCGCGGATCGCATCGCGCAGGTCGGGCACGCGGTGCAGCAGCGCGGGCGCGAACCCGGCGCCGATGGCCGCGCGGCCGATGTGCTCGACGATCTCGCCGTGGGCACGGCCCCTGCGGTCGTCCATCTCGTACAGCACCAACTCGTCGAACGCGCGGGCACAGGTCGCCCCCACTTGTTCGAGCGCGAGGTCCGGGCGATCACCTGGCACCGTGACGACGCCCACCAGGCGCTTCGCGCCGAGCCGTCGCCCGGTGTCGGCCACGGCGTGGTACGCGGCGGCATTGTGCGCGTAGTCGACGACCACGGTCGTGCCGGCGACGCGGAACAGGTTCATCCGCATCGGGTTGAGCGCGTTGTCGCTCCGGAAAGCCACCAGGCCCGCACGGATGGTGTCGGCGTCGAAGCCCGCCGCCCAGGCCGCCGCTGCGGCGGCGAGCGCATTGGCCACGTTGTGGCGCGCCATGCCCGCCAGCGTGAACGGGAGCTCGCGCACGTCGACGACGGGCGTGCGCTTCTCCCCGCCCTCGACCAGCGTGATCACCGTGCCGTCGAGCAGCACGGCGTGGCCGTCGGCCGCGACGTGCGCCGCGAGGCCGGCGCCGCGGGACGCATCGGGCGACTCGGTGGTTCTCGCCATCGCGCGTAGCCCCTGCCGCATCGAGAAGAGCACGGGACGGCAGCCCGGCGCCAACGTGTCCACCATCGCCATGCAGTGCCGGTCGTCGGCATTCAGCACCGCGGCCCGGCGAGCCGTGCGCGCCACCAATCCCTTGAGGTGCGCCAACTGGCGCATGGTGTCGATGCCGTCCAGGCCCAAGTGGTCGCCCTGCACGTTCAACACCACGCCCACGTCGCACCGGTCGAACCCGAGTCCGCGCTTGAGCATGCCCCCGCGCGCCGTTTCCAGCACCGCCGCCTGGACCTCCGGACTGCCGAGCACCATGCGCGACGACCAGTAGCCGGTGCGGTCGCCCCGCGCGATCGCCCGTCCGCCGATGGACACGCCTTCGGTCGTGGCCGCGCCCACGACCAGGCCGGCGGCGCGCACGATGCCGGCGATCGCCAACGTGGTGGTGGTCTTGCCGTTGGTGCCGGTCACCGCGATCAGCGGAATCCGGCCGTCGCATCCCTTGGGGAACAACGACTCGACGATGGCCGCGCCGGCCCGTCGCCGGCGGCCGGCCGACGGTTGCTCGTGCATCCGGATGCCGGGCGCCGCGTTCACTTCGATGATGGCGCCGCCTTGCGTGTCCAGTGGCCGGCCGATGTCGGCGCACACGAGGTCGATTCCGGCGACGTCCAACCCCACGGCGCCGGCCGCGCGCACGCAGGCCCGCGCCACGTCCGGATGCATGGCGTCGGTGACGTCTTCGGCGGTGCCGCCGGTGGAGAGGTTCGCGTTGCTGCGCAAGGTCAGCGCCAGACCGGCCGCAGGGACCGTGTCGAGGTCCAGTCCCTGCTTGGCGAGGGCTTCGACGGCACCCGCGTCCACGGGGATGCGCGTGAGCGCGCTGCCGTGTCCTTCGCCACGAAGGGGGTTGCCGCGGTTCTCGGCGTCGATCAGCGCACGCACGCTGCGCACCCCGTCCCCGGTGACCATCGGCGGGCGCCGCTTTGCCGCGGCGACCGCCTTGCCGCCGACCACGAGCACGCGGTGATCCTCGCCCGCGACGTGGGCCTCGACGATGACGCGGCGGCCGAAGGCGGCGGCGCGGTCGAAGGCGGAACGCAAGGCCGCCTCGTCGCGCACGTCGACCGTCACGCCCTTGCCCTGGTTGCCGTCCAAGGGCTTCACGGCCGCCGGGCCACGCAGTCGTGACCACACCGCCACCGCCTCGTCCGGTAGACGGACGATCTCTCCGCGCGGCACCGGGATGCCCGCGTCGGCGAGGAGCCGCTTGGTGAGGTGCTTGTCGCTGGCGATCTGCACCGCCGCCAGGCTGGTGCGTCCGGTGATGGTGGCGCGCACCCGCTGGGCGGAGGCGCCCCAACCCAGCTGGAAGAGGCTGGCTTCGGTCGAGAGGCGCGTCACCGGGACGCGACGCGCGCGCGCGGCCTCGACGATCGCTCGGGTGCTCGGCCCCAGGGTCTCCTGTCGCGCCAGCGCGCGCAGCGGCTCCAGCCGCGCCTGCAGATCCGGGAAGTCGCGTCCGTCCGCGAGCGTCCGGACGATCTCCACGGCAAGCGGCAAGGCGGCGCGCGCCAGCGGCTCCGCCGCGTACGAGCACACGATGCGGTAGCGGCCCGGCACGCCCCTCACCGCGCGCGCCTTGCCGAAGCCCACCGTGGGCCCGGACAAGCATTGCAGCTCGATCAGGACGTGCTCGGTCACGTGCGCCAGGTAGGTGCCTTCGCGCAGGCGCTCGACGAAGCCGCCGCGCCGCCGCAGCGAGCAGCGGTGTTCGACCAGCGTCGGCATCAACGCCAGCAGTCGATCGACGAAGCCCGGCAGCTGGGCCGAGCTGAGGTCGGCCAGCGCCTCCAGGTCGAGCACCGCCATCAGCACCGGCCGCGGCGAATGGATGTTGGGGCCGCGCAGCAGCCGGGTCTCGACGATCTTCACGGGCTGCGCAGCGCTGTGGCGGGTCTCAGGACAGCGTGGGTTCGGTGACGGTCGAAACGCTGATGACCGCGGCCACGGCTTCGCGCAAGGCCCGCGGCACCGACCCGGCCTCCGGGCCGCGCAGGTAGTAGCGCGCCCCCGCCGGCAGCAGGTGCAGCTTCACGTTGACCAGCTCCAGCCGCTCGTTGCGGGCGATCTCCAGGAAGTTCGACGACATCTGGCGGCCGTCGACGATGGTGATCGCGCCGTTGCCGATGACCTCGAAGCCGGCGCCGTTCTCGATCACGAGCGCCGTGTCCTCGTCGATGCCGATGCCCAGCAGATACGGGTTCTGCGCCACGACGCCCAGCAGGCGCCCCAGCCGCTGGCGCTCCGAGAAGTGCTGGTCGACCACGATGCGCTGCAGGAAGCCGAGCCCGGCCGCCAGGTACGTGTCGCCCTTGGAGGGCAGGGCATCGCTGGACAGGCTGGCGGCCATCATGTGTTCCGACATGGCCGACGCGCCCGCGCTGGTGCCGGCGATGCACGCGCCGCGCTCCTTGAACACGCGGTGCATCGCCGCGTCGATCAAGGTGCCGCCGATCATCGCCAGCAATCGCTTCTGGTCGCCGCCGGTCATGAAGATGCCATCGGCCGACAGGATCTGCCTGGCCAGTTCCGGGTCGCTCGCCTGCTCTCGGTCCCGGATCGCCAAGTGGGTGCGGCTCTGGACCCCCAACGCGCCGAACGCCTCGTCGTAGATCTTCCACATCTCGCGCTGGACCGTGCTGGCCGCGGTCAGGACGACGACCTTCGCGGACGGCCCGCCCGCCAGCTCGACGAAGCGCGCGAGCACGGTCTTCTCGTTCACGCGGTCCTCGCCGCCGCCGATGATCACGAGGTGACCTGCGCGGCGCGTGCGGTCGCCCTGGGCCGTGCCATCCGGCAGGCGGTGCCCGTCGACCGGATCCGGCGCGCCACCGGGCAGCGCGCCGCGCGCACCGGCATCCGATGCCGCGCCCAGTTCGGGCATGTCAGTCTTGCGGGCCATGTTCGACGATGTGGAAAGGCATGGAGCGATTGCTCGCCGCGGCCGCTTCGCCGCGGGCGAGGCCGATGAGCCCGACGTCGCTGTCGTCCGGCAGCAGGGCGACGCCGCGCTCCAGCGCCTGCGCCAGCGGCATGCCGCGCTCGATCCAGTCGTACACCGTGCGCGCGAGCATGCGCGGCACGATCATCTCGCCCACTCCCGTGACCGCCACCGCGCCATGGGCGCCGACCCAGAAGCCCGCGCCCGGGATCGGCGTGTCGCCGACGCGGCCGCGAAGCGCCGGGGCCGAGCCGCCGGTCGAGCAGGCCACCGCGAAATGCCCGTCCGCGTCCAACGTCACGGCTCCCACCGTGTCGCAAGCCTCCTGGGATGCGTCCGACCCGGCGCCCCCACCGCCTCGCGCCTGCGCGTGGCCCTTGAGCGCATGTTCGGCGAACCCCTGTTCGCGGGCGAACTCGATCGCGCCGGTGCCGGCCAGCAGCCAATGGCGCGTCTCGACGACACGCCGCGCCACCAGCACCGGGTTCTTCACCGCCTGGAGACACGCCACCGCGCCCAAGCGCCCGCGCGAATCCATCACGGAGGCATCGCATTCGATCGTGCGGCGATCGCTGCGCAGGATGCTGCCCGTGCCGGCGTTGAAGCGCGGGTCGTCCTCCAACGCGACGACGGCGTCGACCGCGGCGGCCAGGGCGTCCTCGCCGGCGCGCAAGCGGCGCATCGCGGCCTGCGCGGCGACGGCGCAACCATCCTCGTTGGCCTTGCGGTTTCCTGCGCCGCCATGCGTGACGACGGCGATCCGCCGGGCTTCAGCGTGCATGCGGTGTTCGCATCCTGTGCGGCGTTGCTGGACGTGCCGGGCAGCGAAGCACCGCGCATGCCCGTGGCGTAGCATCTTCGGATCGGGCGCGTCCGGGAGATGCGCCTCGGCCTTCCAGGCGTCGAAGGGCGGATCCGATGGAATCCTGGGTGTACGCGTTGCTTGCAGACGCGGTGTTGATCGTGCACGCCTGCTTCGTCGCGTTCGTCGTCCTGGGGGCGGGTCTCGTGCCGCGTTGGCCACGGCTGGCATGGATCCACGTGCCGGCGGTCGCCTGGGGCGTGGCGGTCGAGCTGGCGGGCTGGGTCTGCCCGCTCACGCCGCTGGAGGACCGGTTGCGCCGCGCGGCCGGGCAGGGGGGCTACGGCGGCGACTTCATCGGCCACTGGATCCAGGCGCTGCTGTATCCGGCCGGGCTGACGCGTCCGCTGCAGTGGCTGCTCGCCGCCTTGGTGCTGGCCATCAACGTGGCGGCCTATCGGTCGCTGTGGCGACGCCGCCGCATCGCCGTGCGCTGATCCCGGTCGTGGTGCGCGCTCCGTCGGCACTCGCCGATAATGCGCCCGCTGTCATCCTTCCGCTGCGTCTCGACGGGACCCGCATCTTGAATACCGCCGCCTTGCCCGACGACTGGCGCGCGCGCCTGGCCGCGCGTGTCGAAAGCCCGATCGCCCAGAACATGCTGATCGTGCTGATCCTCGCCAATGCCGCCATCCTCGGCCTCGAAACGGACGCCGACGTCATGGCGCGTTGGGGTGGCCTGCTGGCGCGCCTCGACCAGGCGTTGCTGGCCGTCTTCGTCGTGGAGATCGCGTTGCGCATCCTGGCGCACGGCAGGCGTTTCTTCCGCGATCCGTGGGGGGTGTTCGATTTCATCGTGGTGGCGATCGCGCTGGTGCCCGCCTCCGGGCCCTTCGCCGTGCTGCGGGCCTTGCGTGTGCTGCGGGTGCTTCGCCTGCTGACGCTCGCCCCGAACATGCGCCGCGTGGTCGGCGGGCTGTTGCGCGCGATTCCCGGGCTGGGCTCGGTGTTCGGCGTCATGACCATCATCTTCTACGTGGGCGCGGTGATGGCCACGCGCCTGTTCGGCGAGCGCTTCCCCGAGTGGTTCGGCTCGCTGGGCGCGAGCGCCTACACCCTCTTCCAGGTGATGACCTTGGAGAGCTGGTCGATGGGCATCGCCCGCCCCGTGATGGAGACGCACCCGCTGGCGTGGCTCTTCTTCATTCCGTTCATCCTGATCGCCACGTTCACGATGCTGAATCTGTTCATCGCCGTGATCGTCAACGCGATCCAGACGGACGAGCGGGAAGAGCTCCGGGCGAGCGACCCGCACCCGGCGGCTTCGTCCGCGGATCCCGGGCTCCACGCGCAGCTCGGCGCGTTGCGAGAGGAGATCGCTGCCTTGCGGCGGGCGGTGGAGCAGGGCGCGGCGCGGCGCTGAGGCCCTCGCGACCGACGGCTTCCCGCGGGTCAGCGGGCGCAGCCCGACGGCGCGCGCCCGCGCCACCGTCCCGGGGCGCCCTCGTGCAGCGTCACGCGCGCGCCGGCATTCCACAGCGGCCCCAGATCCGCGCGATCGGCCTCGGCCAGCGCACGCGCGCCCGTCATGCCGCCGCGCACCACGCGTCCGGCCCCCCAATGGGACAGGAGGGTCGCCGTGAGCCGGGTGCAGCGCGGGGCCGCGATCGCGGATTCCAGGCCCGCGCGGCGCGGGTGGCGGTCGAAGAAGGCCCATGCGATCTCCGGGAACACCGGGCCGCGGCGCTGCGTCCAAGGCCCGTCGCGCCCGTGCGGGCCTGAAACCCAGTAGTGGCCGTGGTCGGTGTCCGTCGGGTCGGCGGTCGCCCGCGGGCCGTCGAAGACCACCGTTTCGACCAGCGTGTGGCCGCTCGCCGTGCCGTCGATCGTGTGGCGCGCGTGCTCGCAACCGAAGCCGGCCTCGTGGACGTGGGCGCACGGGCGTCGTGAGACCGGCGTTGCCGCGCCCGCTGAGCCCGCTCCGCCCGAGGGCGGCGCGAAGGCCGCCAAGTGGGCGTCGCGCAAGCGCGTCGCCGCCTCGGGCAGGACGGTGCAATCGTTGGCGCCCTGCAGCACCAGCAAGGGCACCGGGTAGGGGTGGTCGATCTCGCCGTGCATGTCGGCCACCACTTGCCGCACCGCGTGGAACGAGGCCGTGCCGGGGCAGCGGCCCGACAGCGACACGGCGGCCGCGTCTTCCCCGTATGGCAGCCCGGCCGCGCTGGCCACGGCGGCCCAGTACTCGTTGTGCGCGACGGCCGCCGCCACGGCCATCGCGCCGCCCGAGGACAGCCCGACCACGTATCGCCGCGCGGGGTCGATCGCCAAGCGCGACTCCACGTGGCGCGCGATGCGATGGAGGTCCTCGACCTCGCCGCGGCCCTGGTGGCGATGCTGGTCCAGCCAGAATCCCCAGCATCCACGGTTGCGCGCCTCGACGTAGCTGGTGACGTGGGGCACCACCAGCACGAAGCCGTGGCGGTCCGCGGCGGCCACGAGTCCCCAGTCCCGCAGGACGTCCTCGTGCGTCTGGCGACAACCGTGCAGCGCCATCAGCAATGGCGCGGGCGTGGCGGCGCGGGTCGGCGAGTAGACCGCGTAGACGCGGTCGCGCGAGCCGGGATGGTCCCCGGCGGGCAGCGTGACCACGTCGAGCGTGCCAGCGGCCGCGGCCAGGGCTTGCATGCCCAGCATCACCGCCAGCAGGGCCCGCGCGCTGCCGGGAGCGTGCCGCGCGCTTGTGCAGGCACGGGCCCATCTATAAATTGCACTGACAACAGGCGAATTCATACGAGGAGACAAGGCTGCCATGTTCATCAGGAACGCCTGGTACATCGCGGCATGGGCCCGCGAGATCGAGGACCGGCCCTTCGCCCGCACCATTTGCGGCGAGCCGGTGGTGCTGTTCCGCGACCGCGAGGGCCGCGCCTTCGCGCTCGAAGACCGATGCTGCCACCGAGGCACGCCGCTTCGCTTCGGCGAAGTCGTCGAGAACGGCTTGCAGTGCGGCTACCACGGGTTGGTCTTCGACGGCAGCGGGGCTTGCGTCGAAGTGCCCGGGCAGGATCGCATCCCGCCGCGGGCCCGCGTGCGCAACTTCCCGCTGGTGCAGAAGAACGGCTTCCTGTGGATCTGGATGGGCGATGCCGACCGCGCCGACCCGGCCGGCATCGTCGATTACCCCTTCCATGACGACCCGGCCCGCTGGCCTTACAAGGGCGAGGTCTACCACGTCAAGGCCAACTACATGCTGATGGTCGACAACCTGATGGACCTGACCCACCTGGGCTACGTCCACAAGAAAACCATCGGCGGCAACCCCAAGGTGCACGTCGAGGCGCAGATGACCGTGACGCGCAAGGAGGACGGCCTGCACTTCATCCGTTGGATGCTGGACTCCCAACCGCCGCCCACTTACGTGAAGGCGGCGGGCTTCACCGGGCGGGTGGACCGCTGGCAGGAGTTCGAATGGGTGGCGCCCGCCAGCATCCTTCAATGGAGCGGGGCGCTCGATGTCGGCAAGGGCGCGCACGAGAATCGCGACCAGGGCGGCTTCCAGCTGCGCATCTTCCACGGCCTGACGCCCGAAACGGACGAGAGCTGCTTCTACTTCTGGTCGGCCGCCAACGGCTACCGCCAGGACGACCCGCAAGCCACCGAGCAGCTCTTCCGGGAGATCGACACCGCCTTCCAGGAAGACAAGGCGATCGTCGAAGGCCAGCAGCAGCGGCTTGCGCAGACCGGCCACGAGCGCCTGGTGGACATCGCTTCCGACGCGGCGCGGGTGCACATGCGCCGCACGGTCGCTCGGCTGGCCGAAGAAGAGACGGCCCGGGCGCTCGCGCACCAGGGGGCCTGAGTCGGGCCCGGGCCCCGGGCCGCAGGGCTCAGGCCTTCATCGGGCACTGCGAGACATAGGGATCGGGGTGGTCCTTCAGCACGGCCCCGCGCGTCACGAAGCCCAGCGCGCCCGACGGGCCCTTGACCACCTCGCGCAGGTAGTAGGTCTGCACCGGGAATTGGTTGGTGTTGAAGCGGAAGTCCCCGCGCACCGAGGTGAAGGGCGCGCGCCGCAATGCGGCCAGCAGCGCCGGCTTGTCCTCGATCTTCCCGTTCACGGCCCGGATCGCGCCGTCGAGCAGGTTGGCCGCGTCCCAAGTCTGTGCGGCGTATTCGGACGGCACGTAGGCGTGCTTCTTCGTGAAGACCTCGACGAAGCGCCGGTTGGCCGCGTTGGGCAGGTCCTCCACGTAATGGCTGCCCATCTGCATCCCCACCGCCGCGTCGCCGATCGCCTTCAGGGTGACGTGGTCCACCGTGAACACCGAATAGAGCGGCACCTGCGCGCCAACCCCGGACTGCGCCCATTGCCGCACGAAGTTCACGCCCAGCCCGCCCGGCATGAAGACGAACGCCGCCTGCGGCTTGGCCGCGCCGATCTGCGCGATCTCGGCGGCGAAGTCGAGCTGGTTCAACGCCGGGTAGACCTCGCCGGCGATCTTGCCTTTGAAATAGCGCTTGAAGCCGCCCATCATGTCCTTGCCGGCCTGGTAGTTGGGCGCGAGCAGGAACACGCTGTCGGTCTTGCGCTGCTGCTGCAGGTAGGCGCCGGTGGACTCGGCCGCGCCGTCGTTCTGGAAGGCGACCGCGAACAGCAGCGGGTTGCAGCCCGCCCCGGCCAGCGGGGCGGGGCCGGCGTTGCACGACAGCACGGGAATGCCCGCCTTGAAGGGCGTGTCGACGCTGGCCATCAGCACGTTGGAGAAGTTGAAGCCCATCAGCACGTCGATGCGGTCGCGCTCCACCATCCGGTCGGCCAGCTGCTTGCCGACCTCGGGCTTGAGCTGGTCGTCGCCATAGACGATCTCGGCGGGCAAGCCGCCCATGCGGCCGCCGTTCGATTCGAGCCAAAGGTCCATCGCGTCGCGGTAATGCTTGCCCAGCCCGCCGCCGGGGCCCGAGAACGTGTTGATGAAGCCGATCTTGATGCGGTCGGCCGCGCGGGCCGGGAGGATCACCGGCGCGAGCGCGGCGGCCGCGGCCGCCTTGAGCGCGACGCGACGGCTGGCGTCGTGCGTGGGGGTCGACGGCGGCGTGGGCGTCGCTTCGGGGGGGCGGGTCGTCATGGTCGTGTCTCCTCGCGGGCCGGTCCCGGCCTCGTTGTCGCCGGTGGCGCCGGTCGTCGCGGCGAGCCTAGACCAATCGCGGCGCCACGGCAATGCGTACCGGCATGCTGCGCGCGCGCAGTTGCCCGCAACCCGCATCGACATCCTGCCCGGCCGAATGTCGCAGCTTGGTCAGCACGCCGCGCCGATGCAGCGCGCGCGCCATGGCGGCCGCGCGTTCCCAAGACGGCCGGCGGAATTCCAGGTCCGGCAGCGTGTTGTAGGGGATCAGGTTCATCACCGCGTATTTGCCGGCGAGCAGGCGTGCGATCCCTTCGACCTCGTCGTCGCCATCGTTGACGCCTTCGATCAGCGTCCACTGGAACTGCACCGGGTAGCCGCTGGCGCGCGCGTAGGCCTCGGCCAACTCCACCAGCTCGGCGGGCTCGATGCGTGGTGCGCGCGGCAGCAGGCGCTCGCGCAGCGCCGCCCGCGTGGTGTGCAGCGACAGCGCGAGCGCCGGCTTCACCGGCCCCGACGGCAAGCGCTCGAAGACGCGGTAATCGCCCACCGTGGACAGCACGAGTTCCTTGTGGCCGACGGCGCCGTGCGTGGCGAGCAGCTCGATGGCTTCCATCACGGCGTCCAGGTTGTGGGCCGGTTCGCCCATGCCCATGAACACCACCTTGCGCACGGGACGACGGGCACGGGCCAAGGCCACTTGCGCCACGATCTCGGCGCTGCCCAGGTGCCGCGCGAGCCCGGCGCGGCCGGTCATGCAGAAGACACACCCGACCGCGCAGCCGACCTGGGTGGACACGCACAGCCCCCCGCGCGGCAGCAACACGCTCTCGATGGCCTGGCCGTCGGCGAGATCGAGCAACATCCGCACCGAGCCGTCCTCGCCGGGGTGTTCGGAGCGCACCCGCAGCAGTGCCTCCAGGTCCGCCTGGATGCCGGGCACGGCACGATCCAAGGACGCGGGCAGGAAGTCCGCCGGACGACGGCGGTCACCGGCCAGCGGGCGCGCGTGCGTCCAGCGCCGCAGCAGGCCGGCCTCGTGGCAGGGCTTCGCGCCGTGCGCGCGCAACTGCGCGCGGAGTCGTTCGATGTTCACAGGACGGGCGGAGGCCGCACGGCGGGCGTGCCGAGTCCGCTATTGTCGCCGATGCGCCGTTCCGATCCGACCCGAGCCCCATGCATCCCCAACGCATCGTCTGCCTGACCGAGGAACCCACCGAGGTGCTGTACGCGCTGGGCCTGTCGGATCGCATCGTCGGGATCTCCGGCTTCACGGTCCGGCCACCGCAGGCCCGGCGCGAGAAGCCCCGCGTGGCGGCCTTCACCAGCGCCCGCATCGACGCGATCCTGGCGTTGCGCCCCGATCTGGCCGTGGGGTTCTCCGACCTGCAGGCCGACATCGCGCGGGAGCTGATCCGCCACGGCGTGGAGGTGTGGATCAGCAACCACCGCAGCGTGGCGGGCATCCTGGGGTATGTCCGCCGGCTGGGCGCCCTGGCCGGGGCAGCGGCCGCGGCAGAGGCCTATGCCGACCGGCTGGCGGCGCACGTCGACGCCGTGCGGGCGTCTGCCGCGCGCCTGGAGCGCCGACCGCGCGTGTACTTCGAAGAATGGGACGAGCCCTGCATCAGCGGGATCGCCTGGGTGAGCGAACTGGTCGGCATCGCCGGGGGCGACGACGTGTTTCCCGAGCGCGCCGTCGCACCGCTGGCGCGCGACCGCATCCTGGCCGACGCTTCGGAAGTGATCCCGCGCGCGCCGGACATCGTGATCGGCTCGTGGTGCGGCAAGAAGTTCCGGCCCGAGAAGGTGAGGGCACGGCCAGGATGGGACGCGGTGCCGGCGGTGCGCGATGGCGAGCTGCACGAGATCAAGTCGCCCCTGATCCTGCAGCCGGGGCCGGCCGCCTTGACCGACGGGCTGGACGCGCTCCACGCGATCGTCCGGCGCTGGGCCGCGCGCGAGCGAGGCTGAACCCGCCCCGCGGATGGTGCCCGGTCGACGGATCGGCTCGCCGGCCACCACCCTGTCCGGTCGCGGGCCTTCGGCCCCCGTCCGTCACCGCGAGACCGCGGCCCGTGCGTCCGAAGGCGCCTCGGCGGCTGGCGAGTCGATGCGTGGGACGGCCGGTTCCAGGCCGGCGTGCACGACCTGCTCGACGATGTCGGCCGCGGCGCGCGCACCTCCTGCCGCAGCGATCTCCGGCTGCAGCCGACGGGCGCCTTCCCGCAAGGCAGGCTCGTGCAGCACGCGGCGCAGCGCCGCGCCGATGCGCGTGACGCTGGCCGACCCGGGCAGCACCAACCCGGCGCCTGCGCGCTGCACCCGCTGTGCCACTCCCGGCTGGTCGAACGCCAGCGGGAGGCAAAGCAGCGGAACGCCTTCGGCCAGCGCATCGAGTGCGGTGTTCAGCCCCGCATGCGCCACGACCGCGTCGGCACGGCGCATGGCTGCCCGCTGATCCACGCGATCGACCACCCACGTGGCGGGAACGCGCGCGGCCTGTGCCGGCGTCAAGCCGCCGCAATGGGCCACCAGGGACTGCACGCCCAGGTGTTGGCAGGCCAGCGCGATCCGGCGCAGCAGGCCGTGCCGGTGGCCTTGCAGGGTCCCCAGCGACACGAACACCAGCGGCCGCGTCGGATCGACCGGTGGCAGCGGCGCCGCAGCGGCTGCCTGGGTCGTTCGCAGGGGCCCGACGAAGTGCATGCGCGACGCCTGTCGCCGCGGGAAGTCCAAGGCGCGGGGCAGCTGCACGATGTCCGCCAAGGGCGAGAGGCAGTCGTGCAGGCGCTGCTTGGGTGCGCAGCCCAACTGCTCGGCCAGCCGCGCGATCGTGCGGTCGTGCGCTGCGGTCATCCAGTCGGCGATGCGCGTCGTCACCACATTGCGATGCAGCGCCTCGTCCGTCTCCTGGTACGGAAACGGCAGCACCGGCAAGGGGACCAAGGGCTCCCGGTTGATCGGCACGGCGCTGGCCACCGTCACGCAAGGCAGTCCGAGGTGCTCCGCGACCAGGCTGCCGGCCGCCTCCATCTGGTCCGACACGACCGCGTCGATGCGCGCCGTGCGAAGCAGCGCCGGCCCGGCTTGGCAAAGCGACTCCGTCATCGCCGCCATGTCGCGCACGATGGCGCGCACGCCGAAGGGCAGTGGGCGCAGCCGTGCATGGCGGGCCATGTCGGCCGGCGTCCACGGGCAGCCGTCCGCTGGTAGCGGCAGCATCGCCAGCGCAGTGCCGGCGGTCAGCGGCGCCAACTGCGGGTGATGCACCAGGAAGCAGGCGTGGCCGCGGTGCGCCAGTTCGTTGGCGATCGCGATCATCACGGCCACGTGGCTGGCCAGGGGAGGGCAGAAGAACGCGATGCGCACGAAAGCGACTGTAGCCTGACCGGCGGGATGGCAGGGTTCCAGGCAAGACTTGTGCTCAGGCATTCCCATGCCGACGCGAACCGATCCCTTCGTCCCCCGTTCCGCGCCCGACGCGCCCACCGGGCGCTCCGGTTATCCCGCCCCTCCGAGCCGAGCCGCATGGTCGAAGCCGCCGGGCGGCGCCTCGGGATCGGCGCTCGGCCATGCATGCCGCCTGATCCTGCGCGGCGCGACGCCCGTCGTGCACGTGTCGTGGCTGGCCTTGGCGGCCGTTGCCGTGTTCGCGGCCGCAGCGGGGCGCTGGTCGGACGTGCTGGTCGCCTTCCTGTGCTTCGCGTCGACGCTGCTGCCGTTGTCGATGCCCTCGTTCGCTCGCATCTCGCTGCCGGCGCGCGCGGTGGATGCCGTCGTCGTCTTCTTCGTCGCGACGCTGGGGTTGGGCGAGATCTTCGACTTCTACTGGATGTTCCGGCCGTGGGACTGGCTGATGCATTCGGCTGCCGGCTTCGGCGTCACCTTCGCCGGGGCAGCGCTGATCGTGTCAGCCGTCGGCGGCGGGTCGGTCGCGCCCTTGGCGGGCGCGCTGCTCGCGGCGGCGTTCTCGGTGGCCTGCGGTACCGGATGGGAGATTTTCGAGTTCACGCTCGACCGGTTCTTCGGCCTGAACACGCAGAAGGGCTTCACGAACACCATGCTGGATCTGGTCGCCAACACGGCGGGCGCCGGCGTGGCGGTCTTCTACGTGCGCCGCTGGTGGGCCGGGCACGCGGAAGTCGGGCCGACGCGCGTCCTCGGCGAGTTCATCCGCGCCCATCCGCATCTGTTCCAACGGCAGCCTCAAGTCCCGCAGAAGGTGCGATAGGACGCCGTGACGGTTGCCGACGCCGGCTCGGCGTACGGGGCGTTCGCGTCGACATCGTCGTAGGGGCGCCGCAGGGCGTCCAGCAGCCGCTCGAACGGGCCCAGGTCGCCGTGGTCCGAGGCGGCCGACAAGGCTTCTTCGACGCGGTGGTTGCGCGGAATCACCAAGGGGCTGACCCGACGCATGCGCTCGGCCCGGGCGTTGCCGGCACGCAAGGCGTCGATTCCGGCGTGCGCGTCGTCGGCATGGCAACGGTCCCGCCAGCGCGGCAGCCATGCCTCCAAGGCCTGCGGGTCGGCGAAGAGGGCCCGCAGCGGCTTCTCGTCGCCGTCGGCTGCGTCGGCCAACCGGCGCCAAGCCAGCGTGAAGTCCACGCGCGCGGCCTGCAGCAGCGACAACCAGTCTTCTGCCAACGCGGTGTCGCGCGCCGCCGCATCGCTGCCGCCCCCGGACACGTCGCCCGCCAAGCCGACAGCGCCTCCCGGGGTGTCCAGGCCCATCTTCGCCCGCTGCCCGCGCAGCCAATGGGCCTGGAAGCGACCCGGGAAGGATTCGAGCACCTGGGTGGCTTCCGCGGCGGCGGCGTCCTGGTCTTCGTCGATCAGCGGCAGCAGCGTTTCCGCCAGGCGGGCGAGGTTCCAGTTGGCGATGGGCGGCTGGTTGCCGTAGGCATAGCGTCCCCGACGGTCGATCGAGCTGAACACGGTCGCCGGGTCGTAGGCCTCGAGGAAGGCGCACGGACCGTAGTCGATCGTCTCGCCCGACAAGGTCATGTTGTCGGTGTTCATCACGCCGTGGATGAAGCCGACGTTCATCCATTGCGCGATCAGCGCGGCCTGGCGCTCGGCGACGTTCTCCAGCAACGCCAGGAATCGCCGCGGCGATCCGGCCAGGTCCGGGTCGTGGCGCGCGATGGTGTACTCGGCCAGCTGCCGCACGCGCTCGGTCTCGCCGCGCGCCGCGAAGAACTCGAAGGTGCCGACCCGGATGTGGCTGGCCGCCACGCGCGTGAGCACCGCGCCGGGCAGCACCGACTCGCGCACGACGGGCTCGCCCGTGGCCACCACCGCCAGGGCGCGCGTGGTCGGGATGCCGACCGCGTGCATGAACTCGCCGATCAGCAGCTCGCGCAGCATCGGGCCCACGGCCGCTTTCCCGTCGCCCCCTCGCGAGAACGGTGTGCGTCCAGAGCCCTTGAACGCGATGTCGCGCCGCTGTCCGGCCCGGTCCACCACCTCGCCCAGCAGCACCGCGCGGCCGTCCCCCAACTGCGGGGAGAAGCCGCCGAACTGGTGCCCCGCGTACGCCTGCGCGATCGGCTCGGCGCCCTCCGGCACCGTGTTGCCCGCGAAAATGGCAGCGGCCGCCTCCGGATCCAGCATCGCCTCGTCGATCCCCAGTTCGCTTGCCAGGGGCCGGTTGAGGAAGAGCAGCCGGGGCTGGGGCGCGGTGGCGGGGCGCCAAGGGACATAGAAGCCCTGCAGCTCGCGGGCGTAGCTGTTGTCGAACTGGAATGCGGGAGGAGCGCTCATGGGTCCGGATCCCGAAGAAGTGTTTCAAGGGAGGGCAAGCAGGCGCCGTGCCGGTCTCGATGCAACACCTGAGCCGCTGCCGCCAGAAGGTCATCCGGATGCAGCATGGCGTCGCGGGCCGCGCAGGCGATGGCGTATTGCCGCCGCGTCGAAGTGAACCTCGGCTCGTGGCCCACCGCATCCCACACGGCTTCCAGCGCGTCGCAGGGCGGCTGGTCGCCGCGAGCGATGCGGTCGGCGAACCGAAGGCTGGCCGGATGGGCCATCAACAGCGCTTGGGCAGCGGCGCTCAGGACGTCGCGACGCGACTCCGCATCGACCGGGCAGCAGTAGATCACGTGCGCCAGTGGCGTGTCCCCCACTGGAACAGGCTGGCGCGTTCCAAGCGGGCCAACGCCGGTTCCTCGAGCAGCCGCCGAAGCGGGTGCGACGCTGGGTCGTCGAGGCGCGACGCTTCTTCGAGCGCGCGTCCGGCGGCGGCCCGCAGGGCGGTCCAGTCTTCCTCCAGGCAAAAGCGGCGCAACTCCGCCAGGTGGTCGATCAACGCGCGCCGCGAGGCGTCCGCGGGCATGCGTGCCATCTTGGCAGGGTGGGCCACCGCGTCCACGACTGCACGGACGTTGCGCCGGTCCACCAGAACCTGCGCCACGAGCGCCACGTATTCCTGCACCTGGCCGTCCCGGGCCCGCAACACCAGCGCTCGATCGGCCGAGTCGCCGCCGTGGGGCTGCATGGCCTCGGAGATCAAGCGGGCCAGCGATCGAGCGAACGGCGCACGAAGCTCATCGACACCTGCTGCACCGCCCGCCTTGGCTGACCGGAGCGCTTCCAATGCGAAGGCGATGGCCGTTGCCGGCCCGGCAGCCTGTGCTGCCGCGAGCGTGGCGGGCAAGGCGGGCATGCGGAAGCGCCGGATGGCGCTCTGCAGGATCGCTCGGAGCGGCTCGTCCGGGCTGGGCAGCAAGGCCTTGCGGGGCGGGGATCAGGCGGCTTGCGTCGGTGCCGCGGCCGGCGGCCGGTCGAAGTCGCTCGCGTCGTGGCGCTCCGGCAACTGGGTGGCGGGATCGCCCCAGAGCCGGTTGACGCGGCGGCCCCGCTGCACGGCGGGACGCGCCGCGATGTCCGCTGTCCAACGCTGCACGTTGGCGTAATCCTTCACTTGCAGGAACTCGCCCGCCTCGTAGAGTTCGCCCATGGCCAGCACCCCGTACCACGGCCAGATGGCGATGTCCGCGATCGTGTAGTCGTCGCCGGCGATATACCGGCTCTCGGCCAGGCGCCGGTCCAGCACGTCCATCTGGCGCTTGACCTCCATGGCGAACCGGTCGATGGCGTACTCGATCTTCATCGGCGCATACGCGTAGAAGTGGCCGAAGCCGCCGCCCAGGTAGGGCGCGCTGCCCATCTGCCAGAAGAGCCACGACAGGCACTCGGCCCGGGCCGCGGGCTCGGTGGGCAGGAAGGCGCCGAAGCGCTCGGCCAGATGCACGAGGATGGCGCCCGATTCGAACACCCGGATCGGCTTCGGGCCGCTGCGGTCGAGCAGCGCGGGAATCTTGGAGTTGGGGTTGACGTCCACGAACCCGCTGCCGAACTGGTCCCCTTCGGTGATGCGGATCGGCCAGGCATCGTATTCGGCGCCGGCGTGCCCCGCCGCCAGCAGCTCTTCCAGCATGACCGTGACCTTGACGCCGTTGGGCGTGGCCAGCGAGTAGAGCTGCAGCGAGTGGCGGCCCACGGGCAAGGGCTTGTCTTGCGTGGCACCGGCGATCGGACGGTTGATGTTGGCGAAGCGCCCGCCGCTGGCCTTGTTCCAGGTCCAGACCTTGGGTGGGGTGTAGGGGGTCGAGTCGTCCATGCGGGGTGATTCCTTGGAGGGGTGGAAAGCGGCGTGGAGATCAGCGATGGTCAAGCGGGCGACATGGAGCCCCTGACCCGGTCCGACCGGCTGCGGATCGCCTGCACGAAGAAATCGGCCGTCATGCGCACGGCCTCGTCGATGCGCGTCTCGCGCCGGTACCCGATCGATGGCTCGCGCACGGCCAGCCCGACGCCGGAGAGCACGGCATCGAGCATCGTCGCGAGCTCGTTGGTGCTCAACGCGATCGACGTCGGTTCTGAGTGGGATCGGAGCCACTTGCGACTGTCCGAAGCACGCCAGATCATCAGCGAAGAACGGGACGAATCCCGACGGCAGCGCAACACGCACGCGCGTGCGTCGCGACTGCGCCGACGCGAGCACGCCGTCTTCCAGGTTGCGCACCAACGGAAGGAGCTTCTGGCCGAGCGGTGTCAGTGACAGGCCTTCCGGCCCCCGCATGAACAGCGGCGCACCGAGCGAGCGTTCCAGTGCGGTCAGGCGGCGCCCGATCCTCATGTGCTGCACCCCGGCGGAACGGGCGGCACCCGCCAGCGTTCCGTCCTGCGCTGCGAGGGGGAAGTAGCGCAAGTCGTCCCAGTTCAACGGAGCATGGTTCGGCACCGTGCGATTGTACTCAGCCGATTCGATGCCGGGCATCTGCGCACAGCCCTGGGCACCGATGGGGAATCCACGTGCCGATCGTGTAGACCGAGGATCAAGGCTCCGCCGGAATACGACCCAACGTCGCCGCATCCGTGGAACCCGATCTCCGAACCGCCGTGCCAGGCGGGCTGCTCGCCCTTGCGATCGCGGCGCTCGCTGCGGCCTGCGGCGGGACGATGCCACGCCGGTCGACGCGGCGGTTCCCGCCGCCACCGAAGCGATGCATCGGAATCGCTTCGCGAGCGAGCTTGTCGCCGTGCATCGACCAACGCCGGTGCAGGCGCACGCAATGGCGATCGTCCAGATCGCCGTGCACGACGCGCTCAACGCGATCGAGCCGCGCTACCCCACCTACGCGTACCACGGCGCTGCGCCGGGCGCGGCGCCGGCCGCGGCCGTGCCGGCAGCCACCCGGGACAACTTGGTGCGCCTTCTGCCTCCGGCGACGGCGGCTGTCGAAGCCGCGTATGCGGCGAGGCTCGCCACCGTGCCGGACGGTCCCACCAAGGCGGCCGGCATCGCCGCGGGACGCACTCCAGCGGCGGCCATCCTTCCGCGTCGCGACGCGGACGACCCTGGCGCGGCGATCGGGATGCCATGCACGGCCGGCGCGCCTGCACCGGCCGTCTACCAACCGACGTAGCCACTGGACGCGCTGATCGGCGGGGGCATCGGCGCCTTGGCGCCATTCTCGGTCGACGATGTCGTCCCACCGCGGGTTCCACGACGGGCCAAGGCGTGCACGAACAGGCGGCGCGGGTCTTCTTCGACCGCCTCCAGGAAATCGACCTGCATCTTTCCGGACGACGATTCCTCACGGGCGCCACGCCCGCCGAGGCGGACTGGCCCCTTCTCCCGTCCCTCATTCGGCTGGAAGGGGTTCACCACGGCCGGTTCAAGCTGGACGGGGGGCGTCTGGTCGACTATCCGAACCTGTGCGCCTATCCCGCGACCTTCATCCGTGGCCGGACCAAGCCTCGGCTGTTCGACGACCGCATCGGAGCGCTGCGTGCCGACGTGAAACATCCGCAGGAATCATTGGTCACGAACCTTCGAGGCTCATCGTTCGCTTCCTATACCGTCCGTGAAACTAATTTACAAAGACGATGTGACTCATGACTCACGGAAAGCCTGACAAGAACGCAGATGAAGGAGCAGGAGCGCCTTCCGAACAGAATCGTCGGGTGCCGGCTGGCGTGTATTGGAACGCCCGCTCGCCGCACGATCGTCCGGCGCACGTGCGAAGCCCCGAGATTCCAAGCGCTCCGATTCCGTAGCGACCCTACATGCACTCCGAGCAACGATCCCGTCTGGGTCGGCGCTCGGTAAGACCCGTATCACCGGTACACCGGAGAGCAACAGCATAGAGCCACCTCAGGCGCAGCTCCGACCGAACGATAGTGCCTTGAACCGCCTCATGGGATGCTCAGACTTGGCTCATGATTGCCCGGTCGATCGTCGTCAACATCCAGGTCGTCGCATCCAGGAGTTTCGACTTGGTTCGGATGAAGCAAGGCTTGGCGTCGGCACCCCGCGTGATCGCCGTCGTGTTGGCGGCCACCCTCCTCGTCGCATGTGGCGGCTCGAACGGCGATGCCGAAGGCGTCGTCAGCACGCGCGTCGCGCCGGAGATCCGGCAGGTGTTCGACAAAGCCGCGTATGCCAGCGCAGCGTGGGGATTGCGCGTCGTCGACCTCGATACGGGGGAGATCTTGCAGGACTTGGCCGGCGACCGCGCGTTCCGGGTCGGCTCGGTGCGCAAGTTGTTCTCCGTCGGCCTCGCGCTCGACGCGCTGGGCGCCGACCATCGCTTCAGTACGCCCATCCACCGCCAGGGCGGCGTCAACGGGGCCGGCGTGCTGAACGGGGACCTCGTGCTCGTGGCCAGCGGGGACCTGGCGATGGGCGGCCGGACGTTGCCCGACGGGTCGCTGGCGATCAGCGACTACGACCACAACGAGGCCAACTCGCTGGGCAACGCCGTCCTGACCGCACCCGACCCCCTGGCCGGCTTCGACCGGCTCGCCCGGCAGGTGGCCGCCGCCGGCATCACCCGGGTCGCGGGCGACGTGGTCGTCGACACGCGCCTCTTCGAGCCCTTCGACTTCCGCGGCGAGTCCAGGATCAGCGCGATGTTCGTCAACGACAATGTCGTCGATGTCTCGATCGGACCCGATGGCGCGACGGACTGGCGACCGAAGTCCGCGGTGTTTCCGGTCACCTCGACCGTGGTCCGCGGGCCGGCCAGCGCGCCGTTCGAGCTCGAGCCCGAGCCGGCCGCCTGCCTGGGAACCGCGGGCTGCGCCGGGCGCGTCAGCGGGACGCTGCCCGCCGGGTACACGCCGCCGCTGACGGGCCGCTACCCCATGATCCGTACCTTCAGGATCGCGGATCCGGCGACCTATGCCCGCAGCGTGCTGATCGAGGCGCTGGCGCGCGCCGGGGTGATGGTCGATGCGCCGGTCGTCGCGCCCAATCCCGTGCAACGGCTGCCTGCCAGCCGTGGCTACGATGCCTCCACCCGCGTGGCCGAGCTGGTCTCGCACCCCTTCCTCGACCAAGCGCGCCACATCTTGAAGGTCAGCTACAACATCGGCGCCGACACCAGCCTGATGCTGTTCGGGCTCACCCAGGGCGTGACCACGCAGGCGGGCGCGCTGGCGGCCGAGCGCGCAGCGCTGGCCGGCCGCTACGGCGTGGCGACCGACGCGGTCCGCTTCATCGATGGCAGCGGTGGCGGCGACACCACGGCCACGGCCAAGGCGGTCATCGACCTCTTGCGTGCCATGGCGAGCGGCCCCAACGCGCAGGCGTTCCGCACCGCGCTGCCCAGCCTGGGCGTGGACGGCTCGCTGGCATTCGTCGAGGACTTCGCCGGCGACCCGAGCCTGGCCGGCGCGCGCGGCCGCGTCCAGGCCAAGACCGGCACTTACCTGGTCGGCGGCGGCGCTGGCCCGGTGCTCGCGGCCCAGGCGTTGGCCGGCTACGTCACCGCCCGCAGCGGACGTCGCCTGGCCTTCGAGGTGGTCGTCAACGACGTCGCTCCGATCGGCAGCCTGGATGACATCCTCCAGGTGTTCCAGGACCAGGGAACCATCGCGGCGACGCTTTGGAAACTGCATTGAACGCGTACCGGCGCGCCGAGCCGCAAGACACCATGCCCGACGCCAACACGACACGGGTCGACATGACTCGCCTGCTCAAGCGTTCGCTCGTCTGGTGCGCGATCGCGCTGTCGGTCGCGGCCTGCGGCAGCGGATCCGGCGACAGCGCCCCGCCGCCAGATGTCACCGCCTTCGGAAAGGCGCACATGGCATCCGGCCTCGCAGACGCGACAATCGAAGTGCAGGACCTCGATGGTCGCCGGCCGCAGGTGCTCACCCGCACGACGCTGGCCAACGGCAACTTCACGTTGGCGCTGCCCGCCGAGCGCGCGGGCGCCTTCCGGCTGGTCTTCCGGGGCGGCACGCACGCCGGGGCGCCGTTCGGCAACGCGCTCGTGCTCGACGTCGAGCGCTTCGACCCGAACCGCCACCTGCTCTACGCCAACGCGGTCACCACGCTGGCGGCGCGCTACCGCGACCGCCACCCCGGCGTGGGGGTGGCCGAGGCGACCGCCCGCGTCAAGCGCTTCCTGGGCATCCCTGCGGCCTCGGACGCGGGATTCGACGTCGCCAATCCAAAGCAGACCTACTTCGACCACGCGCAGTTGCTGGCGGCGGCAAGCACGTCCGGAAAGCCGCTGGCCGCCTACCTGGACGGACTCGTCGACGAGATGGACCGTGGGGTGGCCAAGCGTGCCTTTGGCGCCGCCACGCCGATCGACGCCGACGCGGTCAAGAAGTTCTTCAAGAACGCCGCCAAGGGCCTGGCCGAGCACTTGGGCGACGAGCTCTTCTCCTGGGCTTTCGAGTCGATCCTGACTGCGCTGGGCATCAGCTCGCAGTCGGAGCTCATGGAACAGCTCCACGAGATCAACGCCAAGCTCGATGAACTCCTGAACCTCGTGAACGAAGTGCTCAGCGAGACCAAGCAGACCGAAGCCGAGATCGTCTCAGTCGCGTTGCTTGGCGCGGTCTCGGACATCAAGGCGCAGTACGCGTTCCTCACACATGCTGCCGGGTACCCTGCGCTCGCTTGCGTCGTCGACCCCGCCACGCGACGGCCGGTCGATCCCAAGTGCGCCGACGAGTTGAGTGGACTCCAGCAAACCGTGCGCGCCCGCGTCGACGCAATCCTCGACCCCAACGTCGGCATCGTCCACGACGTCGAGTTGCTGCGCACCGCGATGGCCGCCTCCACCAGCGAGCGAGGCCTGATCGTGCGGTGGAACGAGTACCTGAAGACGACCAAGCCCTTCTACGGGCCCGCGCCCTACGACGAGCTGGTCGAGATCAGCGCGTTCTACGAAAGCGTGCAGCTGACCGCGACCAACCTGATCGTCGAGGCCTACATGGCCAAGGCAGCGTCGGACCGCGCCAGCGCCAAGTACTACGTACAACTCCACGAGGAGGCCGTGGCCAAGCAGGACGCGCTGCTCGGCGAGCAGCGCGGGCGCAACGGCGTGGTGCTGGACCTGCGTTCGAAGCTGACTTGGCAGCAGGCACCGGTGTCGAACTTCCCGGCGTCGGCCTTCCTGCCGGAAGGCGACTACTGGGCAAGAGCAACCGGCATCTGCGCAAACCTTGCATCGACGGCCTTCGCCGGCTACGCGAGGTGGCGCCTTCCCACCGACCCCGAGTTGCACGAGGTCGTCAAGGGCAGTCCGAACCCGACCGGCAACGCCGACGGCGGCAGCGGCATCTTCGCGTGGCTTCAAGCAAATGGATTCAGCGGCAGCGCCGACCCACGCACGCCCCTGTCGTCAGGGTTCGTCCTCGGCAACGCCTACATCTCCAATACCGAGAGCGGCATCACCTACGAGTTCTACGAAGCGCTTTCAGACAGCGGTGTCAATTTCATCCATCGCTATTGGTCCTCGCGAGGCCAGCCCTACGACGTGCCCACGGGTGCTTGGTGCGTGACCGAAGAATCCAAGACCGCGGGCGGCGAGGGCTAGCCGCAGTCGCCGCGCGGCACGTGATCCGGGCGATCGGGGCGCTCATGCGGCCACCTGCGCGTGGATCGATTCGGTGTGGCGCAGCAGCGCGGGCTGGAGGGCCACGAAGCGCTTGAGCGGCGTGTCGATGTCGAAGTAAAGGACGTTGGCCATGAAGCCGTACAGCGCTGCGTCGGTGCTCGCAGGTTGCGGACCGAAAAGACAGCCCCCAGCCGGAGCCACGCTGGCCAGTGCGCGCAGGTCCGCGAGGCCGCGCGCATACACGTCGTCCGGCGCGTAGCGGCCGATGCCCTGGTGCCGATAGCGCTCCGAGTTGTAGGTCCGCGCCGCGTCCATGGCGTGCGCCGAAAGGGACGGATGGGTCGTGAGCATCGCGTCCCGGAACGCGGGCCAGTAGTGGTCGTCACGCCAGCGCGAATACGACATGACCCAATAGAGGTCGTCGAGCGTGCGCCGGATGAACAGGTCCGCGGTCCGCTGCGCCGGACCCAGTTCGGCGTCCATGGTGACACCATGCCGCGCGATCACATGGGCGATGATCGCGTCGCTGTCGCCGACGATCGTGCCGTCGTCGTCGATGTAGGGCAACTGGCCGCGCGGCGCGGCGCTGGCGTCGAAGACGTGCCGGTGCTCGAACGGCAACCGTGCGAGTTTCAGGAAGGCGAAGGCCTTCAAGCCGAACGGGTTGTTGTCCGCCACGCCGAAGAGCGTCGGGTACGAGTACAGGGTGATCATGGCGGGGATGCTCCGTGAGGATGGCTGGACGCGACGCGCCGGCCTAGACGCCCAACACGTCGTCGAGCCAATCCAGCGCCACCCGGTTCAGGCGCGATCGGTTCCCCATCTCGCAGTGCCCACCGGCACCCTGCTCGGCTGTGAAGCGCACCAACGTCTTGTCGCAACGCAGGTCGTCGAAGAAGGCTTGCGTACCGCGGGTCAGCGGGTCGTCCTCGGCGAGCGTCACGAGCGTGGGGCAGCGGATGCGCTCGATGCGTCCGTCCAGCGTGAAGGCTTCGGCCGTGCGCAGGTAGTCGCGCAGGGTCGGGACGCCGTGGACCCACAGGCCGCGCTGCACGATCGACCAGCGCAGCATGCGGTCGCCCACGACGAACTGCCGCATGTTCTCGACCAGCGCGTCGTCCAGGGTGGCGAGGTCCGCGGCCGCGGCCGGCGTCCCGCCCAACCGGACTGCGAGCGCGCGAAAGCCGCTGGCGAGGTCGCGCTGGCCGGGATCTGCGATGCAGGCGGCCAGCCGGTGCTCGCCCGAGGCGGCGCGCGGCGCCAGGTGGCCGCCCAGGCTCCAGCCGCTCAAGGCGATGCGCGCCGGATCGACGTTTGGCAGCGCGAGCGCCCGATCGACGACGGCGCCGACGACAGTCTCCCAGTCCGGCCGCAGCGGCAGGCCGTGCTCGATCAGCATCTCGCCCTGGCCGGGCCCGTCGAAGACCAACGCGTGGTAGCCGCGGCGCGTCGCCGCCACGGCCGACGCGAAATAGACGTCGGTGATGGCGCCGTCGTAGCCGTTGCTGAAGATGATCAGGGGCCGCACCTCGTTAGCGCGGCCCGCGGCCGGGATCAAGTAGCCGGGCAGCGTCGTGCCGTCGAAGGGGATGCGCAGCGGCACCGCCGGCTCGTCGCCCAGCGCCAGCGCGCGCTCGAAGGCCGCGATCTGGAGGCGATGCGACGACCGCACCCGCGGGTCGACCGGCGCGCCGAACAGCGGCGCGCCGGCCCGCGCGTGGAAGCAGGCCGCGCGCAGGTCGAGCTCGCGCGCGCTGGCGCAGTGGCCCTTGGCCAGGGCCTGCGCGGCTTCGCTCGAGAAGCGCTCGGCCGCGCGCGTCCAGGCCGCGTGGTAGGCCGCGTCGTCGCCTGACCCGATCTCGTGCGCGACGCGGGCGACCTCGCCCCAGTCGGCCCCGCCGTACGGGATGTAGGCGAGCGGCCAGCTGCCCAGCCGCTCGTGCAGCGCGTCGTAGAAGAGCCGGTTCAAGGCGCCGCGTAGATCCGGTCGATCAGCTCGCGCGCGATCGCCGTCGCAGTCGCGCCGCCGGCCGGCGACGGGTCGAGGTTGGCCCAGACGACCACGGTCACGTTGCGTGCAGGATCGTGGCCCACGAAGGTGTTGTAGCCGGGCAACTCGCCCGTGTGCCCGTAGAGCGGGCCGAACTTGGCGATCGCCAGGCCGTACTGCGCGCTGCCGGCGGGCGCATCCGCCGAAATGGGGCGCACGCTGGCCAGGCGGCGCGCCTGCAGCGCCGGCCCGAGCACCCGGCCGCCGGCCAGCGCCTGCGCCCAGATGACGAGGTCCTCGGCGGTGGAGATCCCGGCGCCCGCGGCCCAGCCCCACGACGGATTGTCGAAAGTGCGGTCGCCGGGCTGGAAGGTGCCCGCGCGGGCGGCGGCCAGCCGGTCGGCGGGCAGGCCCGCCGGGTCCATCGTCTCCACGTTGGTGCCGTACATGTAGCCGCGCGCGTACGGAGCGGGCAGGCCGTTCGCGTCGTCGGCCGGCAGCAGCGTGTTGCGCATGCCCAGCGGCACGAAAAGCCGGTCGCGCATGATCGCCGCCAGCGGCTTGCCGCGCTCGACCTGCTCGGCGATCAGGCCGAGCAGCACCGTGTTGGTGTTCGAATAGGTGAAGCCCTGCCCGGGGGCGAAGTACGGCGGGCGCGCGAAGGCGATCGAAAGCAGCTCGTCGCGCCGCCAAACGCGCTGCGGCGCGTCGTCGAGCGCCTGGTTCAGCTCGACCGTGGTCGAGTAGTTGAAGAGGCCGCTGCGCATCTCCAGCAGCTGCGCGATCGTGATGCGCTCGCCGTTAGGCACCTCCGGGCGGTACTTCGACACCGGGTCGTCGAGCGAAAGCAGCCCCTCCTGCGCCTGCTGCAGGATCACCGTGCCGGTGAAGGTCTTGGTGACCGAGCCGACGCGGATGTGGTCCGAGACGGCGGGCGGCGTCGTCCCGCGGTAGGTGGTCGCGCCGTAGCGGCCGGTGAAGTCGCCCGACGGCGTCCGCACGACGGCCACCGCGCCGGGCACCAGCAGCTCGCGCGCGCGCGTCTCCAGGACGGATTGCAGCGCCGCCGGGTCGATCGTCCGCAGGGACGGCGCAGCGGGGCTCGCGGTCACCGGATCGCCGCCGTCGCTGCTGCACGCCGCGCCCAGGGGTGCGATGAAGGCGATGGTGGCCAGCAAGGAGACGCGGATACGTTTCAACTCCGTCTGTCCGCTTCCGACAGGCAATCGGTGCGAGTTCGGCATCGGTTCAGTACTTCGCTGCGAAAGGTTGAGCTGGACGCCAGGACGTCATCGCGCACGATAGGCAGGTCATGCGCGCGGTTCCTGAGCGGCTCATGAGCAAAGTCTGCTGTTTCGACGAGGCCGACGATGCCGGGTTGCGGCACACTGGTGTCTGGGAGGGCACCCGCAGAGAACGCAAGTCGATGATTGATGAAAGAAACACCACCAACGGCGCATTTGGCGGCGGGCTGTTCTTTGACCGATTCCACCTAGCCGGGCCGCACGGACCGCTAAGAATCGACGGCGAGGTCGTCGAACTGCCTCGCAAGCCGCTGGCGCTCCTGTGGACACTGTCCAGCCGCAGCGGCGACGTCGTGACCAAGGAAGAACTGCTGGCGACCGTCTGGCCGCGAGTCGTGGTGAACGAAGGTGCGATCTCGGCCTGCCTGCGTGATCTGCGCCGCGCGCTCGGCGACGATGCCCGCCGTCCCCGCTTTATCGCCACCGCGCACGGCATCGGCTATCGCTTCCTCGCCCCGGTGACTCGCGCTCGCAGCGCCGCCGCGGCGGCTTGCCCCTCCCCGGCCGTGCCGGCGGCTGCGGTCAACGGCACCCCCTTCGTCGGTCGCACGACCGAACTGGCACGCTTGCGCAATGCGTACGCGCGGTCGGTCGCGGGCCAGCGCCAACTCATGTTCGTGAGCGGCGACGCGGGACTGGGCAAGAGCCGGCTGGTCGACGAATTCGTGTCGTCGTTGGAAGCCGAGGCGCAGGCGTCTCGCGGCGATCACGAAGACGCATGGCTGGGACACGGCCAGTGCATCGAGCAGTACGGCCAAGGCGAGGCGTACCTGCCGCTGCTCGAAGCCGTCACTCGCTTGTGCCGCCAACCCGGTGGACGCGCACTTCTGCCGCTGCTTCGGCGCCACGCGCCGACTTGGTTGGCGCAGCTTCCCGGGCTGCGCGAGGACGACGCGCCCGGAGCGGGCACGCCGGTGACCGTGCAGGCCGGCTCGGTCCAGCGGATGCTGCGCGAGCTCACCGAAGCGCTCGATGCCGCGGCGGCGCGGCATCCGCTCGTCCTCGTGTTGGAGGATATGCATTGGTGCGACCGCCCGAGCGTCGACTGGCTGGCCATGTGGGCGCGACGCCGCGAACCGGTCCGCGCGCTCATCGTCGCCACTTGCCGGCCGGTCGAGCTGGTCGTGGACCGGCATCCGCTGGCGCACACCAAGCAGGAGATGGTTTCGCGCGGCATCGCCGGCGAGATCGCCCTCGGCCCGCTGCAGGCGCCGGAAGTGCGCGCCTATGCCGAGCAACGGCTGTCCGGCTTGTCGGCCCTGCCCGAGCTGGCCGCGATACTCTACCGCCGCTCCGAGGGCTACCCGCTGTTCATGGTCCACATGGCCGACGACCTGCTACGTGCCGGAGGCGAGCCGTCGCTGGACGATGCGTCACTGGCGGCGAGCGTGAAGGACCTGATCGAGACCCAACTCGTCCGCCTGGCGCCCGATCAGCTCGACGCGCTCGAGGCGGCCAGCCTCGTTGGCACGGAGTTCGCGGCGGCCGCCGTGTGCGCGGCGCTCGACTGGACGGTCTCCGACACCGAGGCGATCCTCGAAACGCTGGCGCGGTGTGCGCAGTTCATCGAGCCGTGCGGTTTGGCCGAGTGGCCCGACGGCACTGTCAGCGGACGCTACGTGTTCCGGCATGCGTTGCACCGTGACGTGCTTCGCGAGCGGCGCGGCGCGGCGCGGCGGGCGCGCTTGCATCGACGTATCGGCGAACGCCTCTCGGCGGCCTTCGGCACAGGTTGCGTCGACGTTGCGGCCGAGTTGGCGAACCACTTCGAAGCCGCCCGGGACGCACGGCGCGCGGCGGGTCACCGGCGCCAGGCGGCCGACAAGGCCTTGCGGTGCTTCGCCTACCGCGAGGCGCTCGCCCACGCCGACCAGGGCCTCGAGCTGCTCGCCTCCTGGGCGGGTGGCGGCGACGACCGGCTGGAACTCGAGCTTCAACTGGTTCGCGGCTTGGCGCTGCTGGCCACGACCGGTTACGGAACGCCCGAGGTGGAGTCGGCCTACACGCGGGCCTTGGCCTTGGCGACCCGGCTGGAGGACGACGCGACGATCGGCCCGATCTTGGCGGGCCTGTACAACCTGTATCTGACGCATGCCGCGTTCGCGCGGGTGGCCGAGATCGCCGATCGGCTGAAAGCGCTCGGTGAGAAGCACGCGGACGCGGCGCTGGCCATGCTCGAGCACAACGTGCGCGGTTCGGCGGCGGTGTTCACCGGTGACGTGGCGGCGTCGCTGGCGCACGCGGGGCGCACTCTCGCGCTCTACGATCCCATCGCGCACCGCGGGTTGGCGGCATCCTATGGCGAGGATCTCGCGCTCGCTTCTCATCACTGTGCCGCACTGGCGAGCTGGATAGCCGGTGACGCGACGAGCGCGGCCCGGCATCTGGCCACCGGCTTTGCGCACGCGCACGCGATGGACGATCCCTTTGGCGAAGCGCAGATGCTCTGGATGGAGGCGCTGCTGCGTCTGGACGATGGCGATGCCGCCGGCGTTGACCGGGTCACCAGCCGCCTGATCCAGCTATGCGGCGAGCACGATATCGCGTTGTGGCTCAACGGCGGGCGGATTCTCCGCGGTGGCGCGCTGGCCGCCTCCGGCCAGATCGAAGCAGGGCGCGCGCTGGTGGAAACGGGGCTGCAGGCCTGGCGCGAGGCGGGCACGGTGCTGATCCAGCCGTACTGGATGTCGATTGCCGCGCGAGTCGAAGCCGCCAGCGGCCAACCCGACGCGGCCTTGAGGCTGTTCGAAGAAGCACGCGCGATGGCGCAACGAACCGGCGAGCGGTGGTACGAGGCGGAGATCCACCGGCACGAAGGCGAGACATTGCTGCGTTGCGCCGAGGCTAGCGGCGAAAGCGACTCCCGTGCGCGAGCCTGCTTCGAACGAGCCATCGTGCTGGCCGACCAGCAGGGTGCTCGTTTGTTCGAGGCTCGTGCGCGCAGCAGTTTGCGGCAGGCGAGTACGGAAGCCGCACGTGTGAACCGGTGACTTGAACCATCGCGAGTTGGTTACGCCAACTCCACTTGATGTCGCCAGTGAGCCGCTTGATCGTGTTGGTCGAGTGAATCTTGGACTGGTGCTCACAGCCGTCTATCACTTCGGCCAGCCGCGGCCAGTTGGCGCGGAGCTGATCGAACGGCGCTGCCCCAGCTTCTGTATCCCAACCGTGGATTCAACGCAGCGGCGGGCGTCAATGCAGAGAACTGGTCCACATGGGACTCCAAGGTGCCAGATGCCGGCGGGAGCGCGCTACTAGTTCTTCGTGCATCTGCCTCGATCAGGGTTTGGAGCAGCGCCCACAAAAGGACGGTTAGGGCGTGTGCATCAAGTCGATCCCGAGCCTCGATAACGCGGTGGAACGGCCGATATGTTTGGGTTGCGGCCAACCACCCATCGCCAAGGGGTGGTTCCGAACAGCAAGTGCTCGAAGTACTTCACCAGCTCGGGGGTGATGCAACGGGCTTGCCAGGCGGGTCGGACCGCTTCAGCACGGGCAGCCAGACTCGGATCCAGGCGCGTCAGCGCAAGCGCAATGTCGAGGACCCATTGGCTGCTTGGCCACCGGTTGCGCTTCGCGCTTCGCAAGAACAGCCATTCCCAATCTCGATTGACGGGCACGTTGCCCGGGTCCGGTACCTTGCCGTCAAGGTAGAGCTGCACACAGTTTTCGATGAATCGTGTCGGCGTGCCTTCGTACCAGGTGCGATCCGCATCGCTTGCCGGCCCAGCTGCAATGCGCTCGACTCGCTCGACATCGGCCCGCGTGTTCGCGCGTTGACGCGCGAGTTGTCGCACCGCCTCGACCCGCTTGGGCGCTTCCCGCTCCTCATGCTCCGCCACGTTCCAGGGAGCCACGAACGCCACGCACTCTTCGGTCAGCGGCGCCTCCGCGGGCGTGCGGGCGTCGCCCTTTTCACAGAGCCGTTCGGTCATTCGCAGCGACCGCGTGGCGTCGAGTGCTGGCTTGTACCCGTAGGCGGTCTTGATCGCGTCGAGCGCGGCTGCAAACGCGCCTTCACGCCGAAGGAGTTCGGCGTAGAGTTGCAGCTCGGTCGGCGCCCTCAAGCCTGTTACCTGGTTCGTGCCCCATGCGGCCCGAAGCGCTGCCAGTGCATCCACACGGCACGCCACAGCAGCGACCGCAGCAGGGTGGTCAGCAAAGGCGGCCGTGGTCCCATTGGTCCTCGGCCAGGCGGTACCGCCTGCGGTCACGGGCGCCTGCACAGCGCTGTGCCCGAGACGGGGGGCTGAACGGACCACGTCGTCGCAACACCAGGCCGCTTGCAATGCGAGCCACAGCGCGTCGACCGCTCGGTCCTGCGCCATCATCAAACACGAGGCCGCTCGAAGCCGGTTGGCTTCTTCGGGGATGTCCGGGGCGAATCGACGCGACTGGTAATCGTCGCTGGCAAGGCGGGCGGCAAGATGTGGGGGTGTCCGGGCGATTTGCTGTGCGGCATGCGCGCAATGGCTGCAGCGCTGGACGTAGGCCACTTCTTGGCTCGGCCGCTGGCGGCCTTCACGGTGAAGCGTGAGTGCAGCTTGGCCCCAAGGGGCACACGCCGATACGCGCGGGGCCCGCTGCGGCGTGCCGCACAGCGAGCACCGCGTGCGTTCGAGCCACAGCAGTCGCCTTGACGGCGGGCCGCCGAACTGAGGAGGGGCTCTGTAGTCATACGCGCGCGCGCGGACCTCTGCGGAGCGATCGATCTGGTCGACCAGCACCCCGTCGATGAACTCGACGTCAATGACATTGTGGTGATCGAACGCGGATGACAAGCCGCCCGAGTTGTGCCGATCGCTCCCAACGCGCATGCTCCCAGTGAATTGCATTGGCAGTTGCATATCGCGGTAAACCCCCTTCACCGCGGGCGGCGCGTTGCCGATGCGAGGGTAGGGGCCTGCTGCCCAGATCCGCGCGCGGTCCACCTCGAGCTTTCCGTTTCGTACGGCGTAGCGGCAGACGAACCCCCGTTGGCAACCGGTGTTCAAGGTCGCCGGATGGAGACCGTAACGCCCTGGCCAGAAGAGTTCGCCTGGAGACTCCTCGAGGATGTAGTAGTCGACGCCGTCCAACTGCAGCGAGTCGTAGGCTTGCTCGGTCATGGCAGATGCCTCGCGAAAGTGACGTCGATGCACCGGCTGCGGCCAGGTGCGGATGGCTTGAAAGACGGATGCTCTGCGGCTCGACGATCGTCAGGCCGCGCGGGAGGCACCGACGCGCGGCGCGTCCATCCACCTGGAGGCCAGCCTGCGGGTCGCCGGGCGGGCGTTCGACCATGGTGGCCTGCGTCGCAGGCGCCGGGAGGCCGCGATTCATGGGGCAGGGGGCTTGCCCGCAGCGCGCCAGCGCTCGACAAGCGTGTCAACGAGCGTCTTGACGGCCGCCTGCGCCTCGGGATCCGGCGTGTCGGCGCTGCTCGCGCCCGAGGCCAGGCCCGACAGGCGCAGATGCAGCCGCCGCCGGAAGTCGACCGGCGCGCCATAGGCGACCTCCGCTTGAAGCGCTTGCTTGGCCCTGCCCAGGCCGCGCATGCGGCTCGTGTACTGCGCAGCGCGCTTGGCCTCCTCGGTGTACATGGCGTCGGCGATCTGCAGCGCCTGCTGCCGGTGAGCAGCCATGGTCTCGTACCGTGATTGCCTTGAGGCGTCGGACTCGATGAGCGCCAGGTCCGACCAGATCGAGGCTGCGTCCGGGCGGCACACCATCGACAGTTGGACTTCCCGGGGCTGAACGCCCGGGTACGTCACGACATAGCGCTCGGTGCCCATGCTGTCGACCACTGTCAATTGCCCGCCGCGCTGGCGCACCGTGTCGGCAAAATCCAGAAAGGCAGGCAAGAAGGCGCGGATGCCGCGCGCCTGCGCAGCGTTGTCCATGTAGGCGCCGCCAATGGCGAGCCTCAGGAAGACCGAGCGGTCCTCGTCGCGAGCGCACCAGTAGAAGGCGTGGGTGTTGATGCCGTGGCCCCAGAACCCGATGCAGCGGTAGCCGACGGGTGCATTCGCGAAGAACGTCTTGATGAAACCCTGCTGCAGGTAAAGCCGGTCGACGGACGAAGCGCTTGCCAACAGCATGCCGTTGCCGAGAGTGTCGCAAAGCGGCACGCCAGCCAACAATTGCTCGGGTAGAGCCATGCCGATGCGTTTCGCGAACGCGGCCCGCAACTTCGTTGCGTCAGCATTCTGTCCGTCGAATCGCTTGCCTTGGCTCGTCATCGGTCGCTCCGAATCGCAAATCGGCCACAGTGATGCACGCCCGGATCAGGAGACGGCATCTCGGGCGCAGCGCATACGGCGGGGGCCCATCTTGTGCCCGGACGCTGGAAGTCAAGCCCTTCCACGGTTGCCAGCATCACTGGCCTGGGTGAACCTGGCCCCGGACTCGACGATGAGGACCCGCGCCGGGTGCGCCTGTGCTCAGCGATAGCGTCGAGCGCGCGGACAGTGCGGGCTCGGTCGCTTTCAGGCGGTTGCCGGCGGCTCCTGGTCAGCCAACCGGCCCGCTCCGCGACCGGGCAACGCGTCTGCCCCTCCGCCGTCAGGCCATCCCAAGGTCGAGCCGCTGATCGCACCATCGAACGAACGCCTGCTCGAAGATGGCCCAGGGCTCTCCGGCACCGCTTGACCACACGCCGTGCGCTTTCCCGCCCATGGGCCGCCCGTTGTCGTTGAACGTACATCCGAGCACGCCGACGCGCTTGGCGTCATCGGTCGCGGCGGTGAGACCGACGCTGTGCACCTTTGCCGGCGACAGACCCGTGGATACATCGATGTCGAAGGTCCATGTGCCGCAGCGCAGGACGAGATGGTGATGATGCCAGCCATCGTCTGGCGTGGGCGGCACGAACGCCGCGATGCCGTGATCGGCAGTCCACAGTGCCTTGTCAACAGAGCGAGCTCCCTGCTGGATACACGTGAGAAGCGCGCGCAGCAGGCTCGGCATGATCCTCACGGCCATCCGCTCCGCTCGATGCGCCTGCACGAGCCTGAGCATCCAGATGAGCCGCATGGCAGACGTCGACATCGCTCGTCTGGCCAGCTCGCGTGCGGCTGGAAGACCGGATAGTCCCTGGTCCGGCGCCGAACTCGGCAGATCCGCCGCGCGGTAGCGGAAGAAGTTGTCGGAAGGGATGGCGCTCGGCACGTAGCCGAGATGCCCCGTCACCCAGTCGAGCGCGCAAAAGAGCCCATCCAGGCACACCGAGCGCAAGAGCACGCATGCGCCCTCGTCATGCGGGTCGGTGCCGCCCGAGGCGTGCGCAACGACGTTGAAGAAGTCATCCTCGCCGCGCTCGAATGCGGTGATGGCGCGCGCCACGGTCGCCGCGCCGATTTCGCCGCCTTGAAGTAGCGCCAGCCGCGCCGGAGGCAGCCGCGCCGGTTTGCGGTCCCTCCCAAACGCCGAAGACCGGACAACAGGTGAAGTGCTATCCCCTTTTGAATGCCGGCCATCCTCGATGAGCAGCACGTATGTCCTAATGCTGTCGTCGGCGGAAGGCGCACTGAGGCGGAGCACGAGCGCTTGGCGATGCGGCGACGTCTGCGGGCTCCATGCGCGGCACGCGGTCCGCACTCGAAAGGGGCGATCTTCAGCAATGCATCCGATTTGCTTCAGCGTGCGCCCGATCTCCCACAGCAATCCCAGGTACTCGGCTAGCAGACTCTTGATGGTCTGCCGATGCAAGGCGGCCAAGGCCTTGGAGTCATCGGCGTGAGCCGTGAACATCGCCTGGACGAGCGGCTCGTCAAACGGCCACTGCGGTACCGCATCAAGGAAGGCCTTTTCAAAGTTGACGCCACGCATGCCTGTTCTCCTCGTTGCTCACTTGCTGCTCAGTCAGAACTTCTTGAAGGCGAGGCGCTTACACGGGCGTCCAGCGCTTGCGCTGCGGACCGTCGCCCGGGCTGGTCTGTACGAATGCCATGGCAGACTCGTTGCGCGCGGTGGGTCCGGTTGGACTTGAACCATTGTCGGCGGCGTTTCTGGCCGCTGATCGAGCCGAATTTACGCCGGCCGCCTTGTGCATCCGGCGCAGTCCTGGCTGACCGGTGCTCAGCACGGACGCATGCGGCCAGCGCGGGCGGGCCGATCGTGGTGGCAGCCGAGCAGAGGCAAGTTGCATGTCGGCGCCTAGATAACACTGGCACCTCGTTCTGGCAAGCACCACACCGGCGTGGCGAGCACCCCCATGCTGGCAGGGCCGTCTATATCGGCGAGCCTGGCGGCGCTTATGGCCAAACGACGTCAGCCTCCTCAGGCGGCCGTTGAGAGGATGCTTCGCGTCTCTGCGCGATAAGACAGTGCCTACTGGACCAAGGGCTTTACGAGGTAGCGCAAAGCGCGCGTCAACTAAGGCGCTCGCCGACCTGGGTGAGCGCCATGTCGCCGAGTGCCGGGGCCAAGTGGTAGCCCGCCGCGGCGAGCCGCTCGAAAAGCGCAGCGAGCGGCGGGATAAGTTCGCGCCTGCGGGCGGCGACCAGCACCGCGACCGTCTCCACGATTGTCAGTCCGCGCCCCCTGGCCACCGCCCGTCCCAGGCGCTCGTCGATCAGCAGTCGCCCTAGCAGCGCCTCCGCCAACTAAATGGCGTCAGCCCCGCCTGTACCGAGCAAATTGGCAAAGGCTGTGGCTGGCTAAGGATGTGCGCGAACACCGAGGCGATGCATGCGTACCTGACCCAGCTCGGCGCGCAGCTCAACGACGACGTGCACGCCACACTCGTGCTCGACGGTGCCCTGCTCGCGATGGCGCCGGGCGCATGAGCCCGTGAGTCAGGCCGGCACACGTGCAACAGAAAACCCGAGGGGCGGCTACGTCGGATTGACTGCCGACGATTTGCGCCACATCGAGAGCGCCGAAGATCCCGGCCGTGCAGGGCGCTCGGTATCCGCAGCACCTGCAGCGGCGCGTCAACCGCTCTGAGAAGGTTCGACCGAGGTCACGCCGCCTGCACCGCGTGCGCTGTGATCTCGTATGACTTCATCCGGGCCTGATGGTCGAAGATTTGCGATGTGATCATGAGCTCATCGGCGCCGGTTCGCGCGACGAACGCATGCAGCGCCTGACCAACGGTCGCGGGCGAGCCGACCGCGCTGCACGACAGCACATCGTCCAGCATCGCTCGGGCCTGCGCGGGCAAGCGCTCGAGGTAGCCGGGGACGGGCGGCTGCAGCTTCGACGGCCGGCCGGTCCGCAGGTTGACGAACGCCTGCTGCATCGACGTCGCCAGCACCTGCGCCTGCTCGTCGGTGTCGGCGGCGAACACGTTGAACCCCAGCATCACGTACGGCCGCTCCAGCTGAGCCGAAGGCTCGAACTCGGCTCGGTACAGCGCGATCGCCTGCATCATCTGGGCGGGGGCGAAGTGGGACGCGAAGGCGTATGGCAGGCCCAGCATCGCCGCAAGCCGCGCGCCGAAGAGGCTCGACCCCAGGATCCACACCGGGACCTTGGCGCCCCTGCCGGGAACGGCCTGCACCGCCTGGCGCGGCTCGTCCGACATGAAGTCCAGCAGCTCGACCACGTCCTGCGGGAACGCATCGGGGTGGCTCGCCAGGTCACGCCGCAGCGCGCGGGCCGTCGTTTGGTCCGAGCCGGGCGCACGGCCCAGCCCCAGGTCGATCCGCCCCGGATAGAGCGCTTCCAGCGTGCCGAACTGCTCGGCGATGACGAGCGGCGAGTGGTTGGGCAGCATGATGCCGCCCGCACCGACACGGATCGAGCGCGTGCCGTCGGCGATGTGCCCGATCAGCACCGCGGTCGCAGCGCTGGCGATGCCCGGCATACCGTGGTGCTCGGCCAGCCAGAAGCGCCGGTAGCCGAGCCGCTCGGCGTGTTGCGCGAGCTCGAGCGAATTGCGAAACGACGCCGAGACGTCGCTGCCTTCGGCGATGGGGGCGAGGTCGAGAACGGAAATTGGGGTGGCCATGTCAGTCATATGCGCCCGGTCGCGGCGGCTTCAACGGTCTTGAGGCGTTTACTCAACTGACTGGCAAAGCACGGTGATCAGCATCAAGATCAGCGGTCAAATGTCGCAAGCTGAACGGGCAACGTCTTGGGTTTCTGACCATTGGCGCATCAAAGAGCAGTAGGGCTTGCTCACTCCTCGATCAGCGTTACAAGACGCGACTTCCTGAGCTCACCGGGGTCGCATGGCAGGTCGCACACGAACTCGAATTTTTCGTTTGCATTGCCGGGTGTGAAGTCGATTCCGCCGGCTGCGATAATTTCCTCCAGCGTAACGTCTCGCCGATAGGGCACCAGGAAATGGTGTACTTCCGGCATGCCTTGCTCGCGCACGTGCACCCAGACCGAGAGGCGCATCTTTTCGTTCGGGTTCGAGCGCGAGCCGGATTTCTTCGCGAAAGCCATGGCACTGGTCCAGGTTTGAGTTCGTCCCGGCCCCATCGTAGAGGAGTTCGTCAATGAGAGTGCTCGGCTGCCAGTGGGACGCGGAGGCTGGTCGGTAAGGGAGATTCACGGGGGCACGTGAACTTGGCGACTGGGCTGCCCCTGTTCCTCCGGACACATGTGGCCATCCAATGTGTCCGGAGAAACAGGGGCAGCCCATTCTGGGATTGAATCAATAATCCGCACAGCGGCTTCACTCAGATGCACGAGCCGCCATTGCCCGTTGTTTTCGAACACCCGTGCGATCCGCTGCGTCAGGTCGACCTTTTCCCACGGCAGCGTAAGCAGTTCGCCGCGGCGCATCGCCGTCTCGATTGCCAACTGCACGGCCTCTGCGAGCAAGGATGTCTTGCAGGCGCGAACCGCCCGCATGAGAACTTCTTCCTCGCCGCGTTCGAGCCGGCGCGTACGCCGCCCGTCAAGGTTCTTCGGCCGGCAAAGTGGCTGGGCGCCTGCGACGTTGTCCGGCAGGTGGATGCTCCATTCCTGCCGTGCGGCGAGGTGCGAGGAGTCGAGCCGCGCCAGGACCATCGAGCACAAGGGATGGCGACGCATCTTCGTCAACCGGCGCCGCTCGTCTTTGCAACCGCGTTTGGTGGGGGTGATTTCCGTGAGGTAGCGGTCGAGGATGGAGCCGAGCGTCTTGCGGTCGGCGACCGGGTAATCGACGAAGCGCGCGCTCGCGATGTCCGCCTCGCGCGCTACGCTCCAAGCTTCAGCGGCGGCGCGGGTCGGGAAGGTTTCGACGAGATCGGGGTGACCGAGCCGCCGAATGCGGGCTTGCCATCGCCCCGCCAGCGCTTGCCGGACGCGGGGAGTGACGCCTTGTTCGCAGAACTGCGCGGCGTAGCTTTCCGCGGCGCGGCGGCTCGCGGAGTCGCGCGCTATCGTCCGGTTCTTGCCGGCGCGCACCTGCCAAATACTGCGGTTCCTGATAGAGGCCATGGCTTCGAGTCGCTCCGAATGAGCGGAATGCGAAGCGATTGAGCCAAAAATGGCGCACGGCGGAAACCAGCCGGGCCGGATCGGGAACTTGCCGGGAGGAAACCGCTGTGAATCAGCAGTTTGTGATGGTGGGCGGCGCAGGGTTCGAACCTGCGACCCCTGCCGTGTGAAGGCAGTGCTCTACCGCTGAGCTAGCCGCCCCGTCGTGCGGGAAGGCGCGAATTCTACATCATCTCCGGGCGTCGTCCAGGCGGGGCTAAAGCCCACGGGCGGGCGCCTTAGAATTCGCCTTTCCCCGAGCCGGATGCGCCGCATGACCGACCCTTCCGCCCAGCGCCCGGTGCGCACCCGCTTCGCCCCCAGCCCCACCGGCTTCCTGCACATCGGCGGCGCCCGCACGGCGCTGTTCTCCTGGGCCTTCGCGCGCCGCCACGGCGGCACCTTCATCCTGCGGATCGAGGACACCGACGTCGAGCGGTCCACGCCCGAAGCCGTGCAGGCCATCCTGGACGGGATGGCGTGGCTGGACCTGGCGCCCGACGAGGGGCCTTTCTACCAGATGCAGCGCATGGACCGTTACCGCGAGGTCATCGGCCAGATGCTGGCCGCGGGCACCGCTTACCGGTGCTGGTGCAGCCGGGAAGAGCTGGATGCGATGCGCGCAGCGCAGGAAGCGCGCGGCGAGAAGCCTCGCTACGACGGCCGCTGGCGCCCGGAGCCGGCCAAGGTCCTGCCCCCGCCGCCGGACGGCGTCGCGCCCGTCGTGCGCTTCCGCAACCCTCAGGGTGGCGCCACCGCTTGGGACGACCTGGTCAAGGGGCCGATCGAATTCTCCAACGACGAGCTGGACGACTTCATCATCGCCCGGTCCGACGGCACGCCGACCTACAACTTCTGCGTGGTGGTGGACGACTGGGACATGCGCATCACGCACGTGATTCGCGGCGACGACCACGTCAACAACACGCCGCGCCAGATCAACGTGCTGCGGGCGCTGGGGGCGGAGCTTCCGCGCTACGGCCACGTGCCGATGATCCACGGGCCGGACGGGCTGAAGCTGTCCAAACGCCACGGGGCCGTGTCCGTCATGCAGTACCACGTCGACGGCTACCTGCCCGACGCGGTGGTCAACTACCTGGCGCGCTTGGGCTGGAGCCATGGCGACGACGAGATCTTTTCGCGCGACCAGCTGGTGCAATGGTTCGACCTGGCCAACGTGAGCCGCTCGCCCGCGCGCTTCGACTTCGACAAGCTCAAGTGGCTGAACAACCACTGGATGCGCCAATTGCCCGACGAAGAGCTGGCGGCGCGGGTGGCTCCGCATCTGGCCGAGCAGGGCGTGGATCCGCAAGCGGTGGGCGCGCCGCCCTTGGCCGCCGTGTGCGCGCTGCTGAAGGACCGGGCCTCGACGCTGGTGGAGTTGGCCGATCTGGCACACATGTTCTACGGCACGCCCGCGCCTTCGGACGAGGACCGCGCGAAGCATCTTCCCGACGGCGCAAGAGCGGCGGTGGCCGCATTGGCCGACGCCTTCGAGCGCTGCGACTGGACGAAGGACCAAATCGCTGCGGCGTTGAAGGCGACCCTAACAGGGCAGGGCCTGAAGATGCCGCAGTTGGCCGTCCCGGTGCGGCTGCTGGTGTTCGGCGTGGCGCAGACGCCGTCCGTGGACGCGATGCTGGCGCTGATGCCCCGTGCCGTGGTGCTGGCGCGGCTCAGGGCGTTCTGACTGGAGGCGGCGGCATGTCCAATCGACCCTGGTCCGACAGCGGCGTGACGATCGAGTCGCTGGTGGAGGCGGCGGTGCTGGCGCCTTCCAGCCACAACACGCAACCTTGGCTGTTCCGGCCGCACGAGGCCGGCTTGGACGTGCTCGCGGATCGGACCCGGGCGCTGCCGGTCAACGATCCCGAAGACCGCGAATTGACGATCAGTTGCGGCGCGGCGGTCTTCAACCTGCGGGTGCGGGCAGCCGCCCAAGGCTTGGCGGCCGCCGTCGAAGCGCTTCCCGACGACCAGGATCCCGACTTGCTGGCGCGCATCACCCTCGCCGCAGCGCCGGGCGCATCGCACGAGGCCGGGCTCGACGACGCGTTGGCGCGTCGACGCACCTACCGGCAGCGGTTCGCGCCCGATGCGGTGGCGTCCGAGGCGATCGATGCCCTGGTCGCGGCAGCCGGCAGCGAGCGCGCCACGCTCCACGTCCTCGAAGCGCCCGATCGGCGCGCGCGTGCAGCCGAGCTGGTCGCCGAGGGCGATGCCATGCAATGGGCGAACCCGAGTTGGCGGCGCGAGCTGGCGGCCTGGATGCATGCGCGGCGCCGGGGTGATGGCCTGGCGTTGCCCGCGTTGGCGGTGCCCGTCGCACAAGTGGTGGTCCGCACCTTCGACATGGGTCACGGCGTCGGTGCGAAAGACCGTCAGCTGGCGGATGAGTCGCCGCTGCTGGCGGTCCTGTCGACCGACGGCGACGCACCGCTCGACTGGCTGCAGGCAGGGCAAGCGCTTCAGCGCGTTCTGCTGACCGCAGCACGGCACGGGCTGCAAGCGTCCTACTTGAACCAGCCCGCCCAAGTGCCATCGTTGCGCCCCAAGCTGCAGCAGGTCACCGGCCGGCCCGGATACGCGCAAGTGCTGTTGCGGATCGGCACCCCGACGCAAGCGCTCCCGCCGGCCCCGCGCCGGCCGCTGGCGGACGTCTTGGTGTCGGCCTGAAGAGGGCGCTCTCCTGATGCGTTCGCGCCATCGGATCGGCGGCGACCGATGAGCCTGGTGGCGATGCTGGTGCTGGCGCAGGTCCTGCTGCCGCTGGCGCTGCTGGCTTGGGCGGGGGTCGCCCCGCCCCGTGACCGGACGACGTGGCTGCTGCATTCAGCGGCCATCGCGGCGCTCCTGGCATGGCTGGCCGTCGTCGGGATCTGGACCGTGCCGCCATGGTGGTCGATCTGGGTGTACGCCGCGCTATGGCTCGGCGCCGTCGTGCGCGGTGCCCGACAGTGGCGCCGGTTCCACGCGCTGCCGAGCGGACTTGCCGGTTGGGGGCTCGCGACGGTTTTCCTTTCGACCGGCGCTTACGCCACGCACGAGGCCTGGACCGCGGCGGTGGGGCGACGGCCGCCGGCAGGCCCGCTCGCCGAGATGCGCTTCCCCGTGGAGGGCGGCACCTTCCTCGTGCTGAATGGCGGCGACGACTTGCGCATCAACGCGCACCTGAAGACACGCGACGTGCCGGAGCCGCGCTTCGCCCGCTGGCGCGGCAACGGATACGGCGTCGACATCGTCGCGATCGACCGCTTCGGGTTGCGTGCGAGCGGCCTGCTGCCGACCGACAACACGCGTTACCGCATCTTCGGCTGGCCGGTGCTGGCGCCCTGCGACGGCACGGTCGTCCTGGCCGTGGATGGGCTGCCGGACATGGTGCCGCCTGTCTACGACATTCCGGCGCGTCTGGCAGGCAACCACGTGCTGCTGGCTTGCGGCCCTCACCACGTCGCGCTGGCGCACTTCCGGCGGGGCAGTGTTCGCGTGAAGGCGGGCGACCGAGTCAGGGCAGGCCGGCAGATCGCGGAGGTGGGCAACTCGGGCGGCAGCGACGAGCCCCACCTGCACATGCACGTGCAGTCACCGGGCAGCGCGGCCGCGCCGATGGGCGGAGCACCTATCCCGACGCGGTGGTCGGGGCGTTGGCTGGTTCGCGGCGACCAGCTCAGGACCGGTGAAAACGCTGGCGTACAGCTTTCCTCATCATCTGGGAGATGAAGACGGCGCTGGAACTTCGGGACGATCTCGTGACGCAGGCCAAGGCGCGCGCAGCGCAGGCGCGCACGACCTTGATTGGTCTGGTCGAGGAAGGGCTCGCCTTGCGTTTGCGTCGCACCTGATCGTCCGCATCGCGTGGACGCTGAGCGTTGGCTGGCAGACGCTCGACGTGCCTGCGCGGCCGGTGTGGAACCCGTTGAGCTTGGGTGTGGCGCCGTGTGCTCACGCGAATGCCGCGCACCTCGATGCGCGAGGTCTCGATTGGCCCTCTGACCGGCTGCATCCGAGTCTCGCGTCGTCGCCCTTCGGCTATCCTGCCGCCCAGCCCACCCGCACGCGTGGCATCCACCGTTTCCAGAGCCCAATCATGAATCCATTGTGTTCGACGTTGTCCACGGCCGCCGCCGTCGCCGTGTTCGCGTTCGCATGGCCGGCGCTCGCCGGCTCGCTCGGCACGTCTTCGGCGGCGGGCGGATCGTCCGCGTCGGTGGCCGCCTCGTCCGCCTCGGAATCCAGCGAGACCTCCAGCGACAGCTCCAAGAAGGCGGTCGCCGAACTGGAAGGGGCGTATCGCGTCGCCGACTTGGCGCCCGTCCCCGAGCGGCCGGAGCTCCTGCGCCTGACGCTGCGGCCGGTCGGGGCGCCCGAAGACACGGCCGACGTGCGCCTGCTGGTGCCGCGGCGAGCGGTCGAGCAGGGCCGTGTGGCGGCCGGCGGCGAGGTCTTCGCCAGCCGGCGCGACTACGGCGTCGAGCTCGCCCGCGCCGACACCCGCGAGGCGTTCCTGCTGGTGCTCGACGACGCTTGGCAACTCGAGTTGCGTCCGGTCCCGGTCGCGCTCTGATCGCCGCGGTGTCGCTGGCCGTCCGTACCTGCGCGGCCGTTTCCCTGGCGCTCGCCGCGCTCGCCTCGACCCCCGCCGCCGCGGGCCCGCTGGTCGGCCACTGCGGCCGGCCGGCCGAGCTCGACGCCCCTCGCCAGGACACGCTGCTGCGCTTCTCCGCGATCATCCGCTCCACGCTCGAGGACTCGGGCGCGCGGCTCGCGATCGTTGCACGCTCGGGGCTGGATCTCGGACGCTTCGGCCTGCGCTACTCGCACGCCGGCCTGAGCTTGCGCGCGAGCCCGAACACGCCCTGGTCGGTGCGGCAGCTGTACTACGACTGCGACGAGGGTCGATCCCGGATCTTCGACGAGGGGTTGGCGGGCTTCGTGACCGGCACCGGCGATCCGTCGGCCGGATACGTGGTCGCCATCCTCGTGCCCGGTGCCGAAGCTGCGCTCGAGCGCACCGCGCGCGACGACCGGCTCGCGCTTCGGCTGGTGGGCGGCCGCTACAGCGCCAACGCATTCGCGTTCGGCCTCGATCATCAGAACTGCAACCAGTGGCTGGCCGAGCTCATGGGCGTCGCGTGGGGCGACCTGATGGAGAGCGCCGATCCGCGGGCCGACGCGCAGCGTTGGTTGATGGCCGAAGGCTACGAGCCCACCCGGATCGACGTGGGCAACCCCTTGTTGGTGTTGGCGGCCGCCGTGCTGCCGTGGACGCACCTCGCCGGCCATCCGGCGGCCGACCTGGAGGCCGGCCGGTTCCGCGTGAGCATGCCGCAGTCAATCGAGGGCTTCGCACGGACGCGGGTGCCCGGCGCGCGCCGGATCGAGTTCTGCCACGCCAACGGACGCGTCGTCGTCCGGGAGGGGTGGGAGCCGATCGCGCCGGGCTGCGAGCCGGGCGGCGGCGACCGGGTGATCGAGCTCGATCGCGGGCGCCTTACTCCGTCGTTTCCACCTTCGCGAACTTCGCCACCTCGGCCCACTTCCTGAGCTCGGCCTCGATTTGCGCCGAGAACTGCTCGGGCGTGTTGCCGATCGGGAAGGCGCCGGCGTCGAAGAGCTTCTGGCGGGTATCCTCCTCGCGCAGCGCCTTGACGACCTCGGCGTTCAAGCGCTGGACGATCTCGCGCGGGATGCCCGCCGGGGCCACGAAGCCGAACCAGGTGGCCGCGTCGTAATCCTTGACGCCCAGCTCGGCGAAGGTGGGCAGGTCTGGCAACTGCGGGATGCGCTTGTCGTTGGCCAGCCCGATGGGCAGCAGCTTGCCGCTGCGCACGTGGGGCAGGGTGGAGGACAGGTTGTCCCAGATGATGGGCACGTTGCCCGCGAGCACGTCGGTCAGCGCCGGGCCGGCGCCGCGGTAGCCGATGTGGGTCATGAAGGTGCCGGTGCGCAGCTTGAAGAGCTCCATCCCCATGTGGCCCACGCCGCCCGTGCCGGAGGACGCGTAATTGAACTTGCCCGGGTTGGCCTTGAGCACCTTGATGAACTCGGCGTAGCTCTTGGCCGGGAAGCTGGGATGCACGGCGATGATGCCCGGCACCGCCGCGATGTTGACGATCGGCACGTAGTCTTTCCGCGGGTCGTACTTGATCGTCTTGTACGTGTTGGGCGCGGTGCCGCAGGTAGAGACCGTGCCAACGCCGATCGTGTAGCCGTCGGGTGCCGCGCGCGCGATCGCTTCGGCACCGATGGTGCCACCCGCGCCGGCGCGGTTCTCCACCACCACCGGCTGGCCCAGCACCGCCGTGAGCTTCTGGGCCATCATGCGGCCGACGATGTCGGTGCTGCCGCCCGGCGCGAAGGGCACGATCAGGCGCACCGGCTTGTTGGGCCAGCCCGCCGCCTGCGCGTGGGCGCGCGTGGCGAGCGCGGGCAGGGCCGCGGCCGCCCCGAGGAGGGTGGCGCCTTTCAGTACGCGTCGACGATCTTGCATGCGGGTGCTCCTTATAATGAACGCATCATGTCTGGAAACAGCCTCGGCCACCTGTTCTGCGTCACCACGTTCGGCGAGTCGCACGGACCGGCCATCGGCTGCGTGGTGGATGGCTGCCCGCCAGGGCTGGCGTTGGCGGAGGCGGACATCCAGCCCGACCTGGACCGGCGCCGCCCCGGCACCTCGCGCCACGTGACGCAGCGCCAGGAGGCCGATCGGGTCGAGATCCTATCAGGCGTGCACGAGGGCCTGACCACCGGCACGCCGATCGCCTTGCTGATCCGCAACGAGGACCAGCGGAGCAAGGACTACGGGAATATCGCCGATACGTTCCGTCCCGGCCATGCGGATTTCACCTACTGGCACAAATACGGCGCACGCGATCCTCGCGGCGGCGGACGCTCGTCCGCACGGTTGACCGCGCCCGTGGTGGCGGCAGGCGCCATCGCCAAGAAATGGCTGAAGCTGCGCCACGGCACCGTGGTGCGCGGCTGCATGACGCAGTTGGGCGAGGTCCCCATCCCGGTCGAATCCTGGGACGAGGTCTCGCGCAACCCCTTCTTCGCGGCCGATGCCGCGGTGGTGCCGCAGCTGGAAGCCTACATGGACGCGCTGCGCCGCGCCGGCGATTCCTGCGGCGCGCGCCTGCTGGTGGAAGCGCACGGCGTGCCGGTGGGCTGGGGCGAGCCGCTCTTCGACAAGCTGGACGCCGACATCGCGCACGCGATGATGGGCATCAACGCGGTCAAGGGCGTGGAGATCGGCGCGGGCTTCGACAGCGTCACCCAGAAAGGCAGCGAGCACGGCGACGAGCTCACGCCCGAAGGCTTCGTCGGCAACCACGCCGGCGGCGTGCTGGGCGGCATCTCCACCGGCCAGCCGATCCGCGTGTCCGTCGCGATCAAGCCCACCTCCAGCATCCGCGTGCCGCGCCGCTCGGTCGACAAGGCCGGCCATCCGGTCATGGTGGAGACCTTCGGTCGTCACGATCCCTGCGTCGGCATCCGCGCCACGCCGATCGCCGAGGCGTTGCTCGCGCTGGTGCTGATCGACCATGCGCTGCGGCACCGCGCCCAATGCGGCGACGTGCGCGTGACGCCCGGTCCGTCGGCCGCCTGAAGCCGCCCGTCGTGGTGCCCGCTGCCGCCGCACCGCCCGGCGGCGCGTCCGGCGGGCCGCGCGCGGTCCTCGCGCCCATGGCCGCGCTGCTTTGCGCGTACTTCGCCTACATCGGCATCTTCTCGCCGTACCTGTCGCTGTGGCTGGCCGAACGCGGCATGTCGATCGCGCAGATCGGCATCCTGATGTCGCTGCCGCAAGTGCTCCGCATCGTCGGACCGCCGGCCTGGGGGTGGGCCGCGGGCCGCCTCGCTCCCGAGCACGTGCTGCTGCGCGCGGCCGGCATCGCATCGGCGATCTCGGTGGCGGGGCTGTTCGTGGCCGACGGCTTCACGGGCCTGGCGTTGGTGCTGCTCTTGGTGTTCTTCGCCACCAGCGGGATCGTCCCGATCGGCGAGGCGATCACGTTGCGCGCGGTGGAGGGCGACGCGGGGCGCTACGGGCGCGTCCGCGTCTGGGGTTCGGTGGGCTTCGTGGGGGCGGTGCTGGCGGCAGGGCCGCTCCTGGACCGCTTCGGCTTGTCGTGGCTGCCGGTGCTGATGCTGGCGACCATGGCGGCGGTGGCCGCGCTGGCTTGGCGGCTGCCGGCATCGGCGCCGCGCGCGTCGACCGGGCCGCGGGTGCGTCTGCGCCAGCGGCTGCGAGAACCGGCGATCGCCGCGTTCTTCGCGTCCTGCTTCTTGATGATCTTCGCGCACGCGGGGTTGTACGCGTTCTACTCGCTCTACCTCGAGCACCACGGCTACTCGCGCAGCATGATCGGCGCGATGTGGGCGCTCGGGGTGGTGGCCGAGATCGCGCTCTTCTTCTGGCAGCGGCCGCTCTTTTCCCGGGTGTCCGCCTTGGCGCTGCTGTCCGCGAGTTTCCTGGTCTGCGCGCTGCGCTTCGGAGCGATCGCGTGGGCGGCGGGCGCGCTGGTGCCGTTGGTGCTGGCGCAACTGCTGCACGCGGTCACCTACGGCGTGCACCACAGCGCGACGATGGCGATGCTGCACCGCTGGTTCGACGGTCCCACCCAGGCGCGCGCACAGGCCGCCTACGTGGCGATCGGCTACGGCTTGGGCGGTGCCAGCGGCGGGCTCGCGGCCTCCTTGGCGTGGGAGCGCTTCGGGCCGCAGGCGGTTTTCCTGCTGGGCGCGGCCGCCGCGCTGGCCGGCTGGCTCGCCGTTGTCGTGTGCCGGCGGCTGGACTACGCTGGCCGGCCCAGATCCTCCAATTCTTCGGAAACGCGACGATGATCCGATCTTTCACGAGGCGTGCCGGCGTCGAACGCCGCGATGGCGCCGCTGGCTCCGTCCGCCTCGCCCGGCGCGGCATGGCCGCCGCCGCATTGCTGGCCGGCTTGGGGGTGGTGGCCGTCGGTTGCCAGAGCGTGCAGACCACGTCCAGCGGCGTGGTCGGCGTGACCCGGCCCCAGCGTATGAGCCCGCTGGTGAGCGAGGCGGAGTTGCGCCAAGGCGCGGCGCAGGCCTATCAGCAGGTCGTGGCGCAGGAACGCCAGAAAGGCAACCTGGACGTCGACCCCGCGCTCACCGCGCGCGTGCGCGGCATCGTGCGTCGACTGGTGCCGGCCACCGCCACGTTTCGCGCCGATGCGCCGGGCTGGCCATGGGAAGTGCATGTCATCCGCTCGAACCAGCTCAACGCCTGGGTGATGCCGGGCGGCAAGATCGCGGTGTATTCCGGGCTGATCGAGCGGCTGAACCTGACCGACGACGAGATCGCGGCGGTGATCGGCCACGAGCTCTCGCACGCGCTGCGCGAGCACGGCCGCGAGCGTGCGTCCGAGCAGGCCGGCGTGGGCCTGCTGGCGGGCGTGGTCTCCGCGGTGACCGGGCAGGCCGTCACGGGCGACTTGGCGCGCATGGCCTACGGCGTGACCGTGGGACTGCCCAACAGCCGCACCCACGAAATCGAGGCGGACCGCATGGGCGTGGAGATCGCCGCCCGGGCGGGCTACGACCCGCGCGCCGCCGTGTCGCTGTGGCAGAAGATGGGGCGGGCCACCGGTGGCGGAGGCGGTGGGCCGGACTGGCTGTCGACGCACCCCTCGCCGCAGAACCGCCTGGCGGATTTGGCCAGCTACGCCCAGCGCGTGATGCCGCTCTACGAAACGGCGCGCAGCGGCCGCTGAGCGACGGCCTCGGGAGGCGCCCGGACGGGGACCAGGGCGCCTCCAGGATGCCGGCCGCGCACCTTCCGTGCCATAATCGAAGTCTTTGATCCTTAAGACTCTTTGGAAGGTTGCCCAGGTGTCTGCCGCTGCACGCACGCTCTACGACAAGCTGTGGGAAGCCCACGTCGTCCGCCAGGAAGACGACGGCACCGCGCTCCTCTACATCGACCGGCACCTGGTGCATGAAGTCACCAGCCCGCAGGCCTTCGAGGGCCTGCGCCTGGCGAGCCGGCAGCCATGGCGCGTGTCGTCCGTGGTGGCCACGGCCGACCACAACACCCCCACCACGGGCTGGGACCTGGGCTACGACGGCATCGCCGACATCACCTCCAAGGAGCAGGTCGTCACGCTGGACGCCAACATCAAGGCCTTCGGCATCAAGGCGTACTTCCCCTTCCTGGACAAGCGCCAGGGCATCGTCCACGTGATGGGCCCGGAACAGGGCGCGACGCTGCCCGGCATGACCGTGGTGTGCGGCGACAGCCACACGAGCACGCACGGCGCCTTCGCGGCGTTGGCCTTCGGCATCGGCACGTCCGAAGTCGAGCACGTGCTGGCCACGCAGACGCTGCTCATGAAGAAGGCCAAGTCGATGCTGGTCAAGGTCGACGGCAAGCTTCCGTTCGGCTGTACCGCCAAGGACGTGGTGCTGGCCGTGATCGGGCGCATCGGCACGGCGGGCGGCACCGGCTACGCCATCGAGTTCGCCGGCTCCACCATCGAGTCGCTGTCGATGGAAGGCCGCATGACCGTCTGCAACATGGCCATCGAGGCGGGCGCGCGCAGCGGCATGGTCGCGGTCGACGACAAGACCATCGCGTACGTCAAGGGCCGGCCGCTGGCGCCCGAGGCCGCTGATTGGGAACGCGCCGTGGCGCAGTGGCGCACGCTCAGGAGCGACCCGGGCGCGCGCTTCGACGCGGTTGTGGAACTGCGCGCCGAGCAGATCGCGCCGCAGGTCACGTGGGGCACCTCGCCAGAAATGGTGGTGGGCATCGAGGACCGCGTGCCCGACCCCGATCGCGAGAAGGACCCCGTCCGTCGCGAAGGCATGGAGCGCGCGCTGCGCTACATGGCGCTTCGGCCGGACACGCCCATGTCCGACATCGCCATCGACAAGGTGTTCATCGGTTCGTGCACCAATTCGCGCATCGAGGACCTGCGCGAGGCCGCCTGGGTGGTGCGCCGCCTGGGCAAGCGGGTGGCGCCTTCGGTCAAGCTGGCGATGGTGGTGCCCGGCTCGGGCGTCGTGAAGGCGCAGGCCGAAGCCGAGGGGCTGCACGAGGTGTTCCGCGCGGCCGGCTTCGAATGGCGCGAGCCGGGGTGCTCGATGTGCCTGGCCATGAACGCCGATCGCCTGGAGCCGGGCGAGCGCTGCGCCTCCACCAGCAACCGCAATTTCGAGGGCCGCCAGGGCGCGGGCGGACGCACGCACCTGGTCAGCCCCGCCATGGCCGCCGCGGCCGCCCTGGAGGGGCGATTCGCCGACGTGCGCCGGCTCGGTTAAGGACACTCATGGACAAGTTCGAAGTGCACGAGGGGCTGGTCGCCCCGCTGGACCGCGCCAACGTCGACACCGACGCGATCATCCCCAAGCAGTTCCTCAAGTCGATCAAGCGCACGGGCTTCGGCCCGAACCTCTTCGACGAGTGGCGCTACCTGGATCGCGGCGAGCCGGGCCGCGACAACGCGGGCCGTCCGCTCAATCCGGACTTCGTGCTGAACCAGCCGCGCTACGCGGGTGCATCGGTGCTGCTGGCGCGCGAGAACTTCGGCTGCGGCAGCTCGCGCGAGCACGCCCCCTGGGCGCTGCAGCAGTACGGTTTCCGCGCGGTGCTGGCGCCCAGCTTCGCCGACATCTTCTTCAACAACTGCTACAAGACGGGCCTGCTGCCGATCGTGCTGCCGGCGCTGGTCTTGGACCGGCTGTTCCAGGACGTGGCCGCGCACGTGGGTTACCGGCTGCGCATCGACCTGCCGGCCCAGCGCGTGGTGGAACCCGACGGCACCGAGCACGCCTTCGACATCACCGCGACGCGCAAGTACTGCCTGGTCAACGGCTTCGACGAGATCGGCCTGACGCTTCGCCACGCCGACGAGATCCGCGCCTTCGAGGCGCAGCGCCTGGCGGCGCAACCGTGGCTGGCCAAGACGCTGGGGAGGGCGGCATGAGGATCGCCGTGCTGGCCGGCGACGGCATCGGCCCCGAGATCACCGCGCAGGCGGTGCGCGTGCTGCAGGCGCTGGCCGGAAACGGCCTGGCCTTGGAGATGGAATCCGCGCTGGTGGGCGGCGCCGCCTACGACGCCGTCGGCGAGCCGCTGCCCGAGGCGACCATCGCGGCGTGCGCCCGCGCCGACGCCATCCTCTTCGGCGCGGTGGGCGGCCCGCAGTACGACCGGCTCGACCGGCCGCTGCGGCCGGAACAGGCGCTGCTGCGGCTGCGCAAGCGCTTCGACCTCTTCGCCAACCTGCGCCCGGCCACCGTGTGGCCGGAGCTGGCGCATGCATCGCCCTTGCGGCCGGAGCTGGTCGCGGGCCTGGACGTGCTGATCCTGCGAGAGCTCACCAGCGACATCTACTTCGGCCAGCCGCGCGGCATCCGCACCAACGAGGCGGGCGAGCGAGAAGGCTTCGACACGATGCGCTACACCGAAGGCGAGATCCGCCGGATCGCGCACGCGGGCTTCGCGGCCGCGATGAAGCGTTCGCGGCGGCTCACCTCCATCGACAAGGCCAACGTGCTGGAGACCACCCAGCTGTGGCGCGACGTGGTGACCGAAGTGGGGCGCGAGTACCCGGACGTGCAGTTGTCGCACATGCTGGTGGACAACGCGGCCATGCAGCTGATCCGCAATCCCAAGCAGTTCGACGTGATGCTGTGCGGGAACATGTTCGGCGACATCCTGTCCGACGAGGCCTCGATGCTCACGGGCTCGATCGGCATGCTGCCGAGCGCGTCGCTGAACGCGGAAGGCTTCGGCCTGTACGAGCCGATCCACGGCTCGGCGCCGGACATCGCGGGTCGCGACGTGGCCAACCCGCTCGCCACCATCCTGTCGGCCGCGATGATGCTTCGCCATTCGCTGGGGCAGGACGACGCCGCACGCCGGATCGAGGGTGCCGTGCGCGCGGTGCTGGCCAGTGGGCTGCGCACCGCCGACATCGACGAGCCGGGCGGCAAGCGCGTGGGCACGCGGGCGATGGGCGATGCGGTGATCGAGGCGTTGAATCGTCAATAAGGGGACGGGGCACCCCTTCTCAGCGCCCTTTTCCATGGGCCTGGATCGGATGCCTGTCCCCGCTTTCGGGGTGTGAGCGATGGCTAGGTTGTCGGTAGGGATCGTCGGCTGGCGCGGCATGGTCGGCTCGGTGCTGATGCAGCGCATGCGCGAGGAAAACGACTTCGCGCAGGTCGACGCGGTGCTGTTCAGCACCTCCAACGCGGGGGGGCGTGCGCCCGAGTGGGCCGGCGGCGGCGTGCTGGCCGACGGCAACGACATCGCGGCGCTGTCCAAGCTCGACGTGGTGATCACGTGCCAGGGCGGCGACTACACGAAAGCCGTGCATCCCAAGCTCCGTGCGGCCGGCTGGACGGGTCACTGGATCGACGCCGCCAGCAGCCTTCGCATGGCCGACGACGCCGTGATCGTCCTGGACCCGGTCAACCGCGACGTGATCGACGCGGCGCTGGCACGCGGGCAGCGCGATTGGATCGGCGGCAACTGCACGGTCAGCCTGATGATGATGGCGCTGGGCGGGCTGTTCCGCGCCGGGCTCGTCGAGTGGATGACCTGCATGACCTACCAGGCCGCCAGCGGTGCGGGCGCGGCCAACATGCGCGAGCTGCTGTCGCAGATGGGCGCGCTGCACGGCGTCGTGCGCGAGGATCTCGCCGACCCGTCCTCGGCCATCCTCGACATCGACCGCAAGGTCACCGAGGCCATGCGCGCGGAAGCGTTTCCCAAGGCGGCCTTCGGCGTGCCACTGGCCGGCAGCCTCATCCCTTGGATCGACAGCGACCTGGGCGACGGCACGTCGCGCGAGGAATGGAAGGGCGGTGCCGAACTCAACAAGATCCTCGGCCTGCCGGCGATGGGCGAGGCGGGCTCGATCCCCGTGGAGAGCATCTGCGTGCGCGTGGGCGCGATGCGCTGCCACAGCCAGGCGCTCACCATCAAGTTGAAGCGCGACCTGCCGCTGCCCGAGATCGAGGGGTTGATCCGCAGCGGCAACGCCTGGGTGCGGCTGGTGCCCAACGACAAGGAGAGCACCGTCGCGCAGCTGTCGCCGGCGGCCGTCACCGGTACGCTCCAGGTGCCCGTCGGTCGGGTGCGCAAGCTCGCGCTCGGGCCCGGTTACCTCGGTGCCTTCACGGTCGGCGACCAGCTGTTGTGGGGCGCGGCCGAGCCGCTCCGACGCATGCTGCGGATCCTCGTCGGTCGCTGAAGCGGTACGGGCGGCGCCGCGATGGCGCCGCCGCGGCGCGCCCGCGCCGCAGCACGCGCAGCCGGCCGTCGGTCCTGCGCGCGCATGCATCGGCTGCCCCCCGTTTATCGCGGCTCGCGAGCAACTTCGGGGGGTTCGTCGCCTTGTTGGCTTGGTGGGCAGGTGCTAGCCTCGGCCGCACTTTTTCAACGAAAAGCCCATAAAGGGGTCTGTTCGTGCCCGACCGCAAATCGCGTCCGCTCCAGTCACGTCCCTCGTCCCGCAAGGCGCTCGCCGCCGCGGTCGCCCTCGCCGTCGCCACGATGTCCGGGGGCGCCGCTGCCGCCGGCCTCGGTCGGCTCACGGTGCAATCCGGCCTCGGCCAACCGCTGCGCGCGGAGGTCGAGATCACCTCGGTCAGCCGTGACGAGGCAGCCTCGCTCGCGGCGCGCCTCGCGTCCGTCGACGCGTTCCGCCAGGCCGGTCTGGACTTCCAACCGGTGCTGCAGTCGCTGCGGTTCGCGGTGGAGCGGCGCGGTACCGACCGCTACGTCGTGCGCATCTCCTCGGCGCAGCCGATCAACGAGCCCTTCGTCGACCTGCTCGTCGAGCTGAACTGGTCCAACGGCCGGTTCCTGCGCGAATACACCTTCCTGCTGGATCCGCCCGAGCTGCGCAGCATGCAGCCGCAAGGCGCGGCGTCCGCGCAGGCTCAGGACTCGGTGGTCGCCCCCACGCAAGGATCGGACCGCGCGACCACGGCCCGCACTGAGCCGGCCCCGCGCGCCGAGGGCAGCTCGCGCGCCGATGCCGCGCGGGCTTCCGCGACCGCCGAAGCGCCGGCGGCGCCGCGTGCTCGCGCCGCGCGTCCGGCGCAGGCCGACGGTGCCGCGTCGGGCGCTTCCCAGAGCGCCGCGCCGGGCGCCGACTACCGTGTCCGCAACGGCGACACGCTGTCGGGGATCGCGCGCCGCGTGCGGCCCGCAGAGGCCACGATCGAACAAGCCGCGGCGGCCATCTACCGCGACAACGCGCAGGCCTTCGTGGGGACCCCGGACCTGCTCAAGGCCGGCGCCGCCCTGAAGCTGCCGGATGCTGCCTCGATCACGTCGGTCGCGCCCGACGAGGCACGTCGCCAGCTGCGCATGCAGGCGCAGGACTTCGCGTCCTACCGCGACCGCGTCGCCGCCGCGCCGCGCGCGATGGAGTCGGCCCGTGCCGGCCAGAGCGCCGCGGGCCGCATCGAGGCCAAGGTCGACGAGAAGGCCGGCCCGGCCGATTCGCGCGACCAACTGAAGCTGTCGCGCAGTGCCGAGGCCGCGGGCGGCAACCCCTCGGCCGCCGCCGGCACGCAAGGTTCCCGCATCGCCGGCAACGAGCAGCGCGTGGCCCGCGATGCCGCGGCGAGCGAGCTCGACAGCCGCTTGAGGCAGCTCGAGCGCAACGTCAACGACCTGCAGAAGCTCGTGGAGTTGAAGGACCGGTCCCTCGCCACGGTCCAAGGCCAGCTGGACGCAGCCCGCAAGGCCGGCAGCCCGCCGGTGACCGGGCAGATCGGCCGCAACGACGCGGCTGCGGCGGCGCCTGCTGCCGCGGCGCCGACCGTGGCCGCCGCGCTGAAAGCACCGACGGCCGAAGCCAAGCCGGCGGTCGACGCGAAGGCTGCTGCCGACGCGAAGGTTGCTGCCGACGCGAAAACCGCTGTCGACGCGAAAACTGCCGCGGAAGCGAAGGCCGCTGCGGATGCGAAAGCCGTCACCGCCAAGCCCGCCGATACGGCCCCGGGCGCGGCGCCCGTCGAGCCCCAGGTCGATTCGACCGCGCGTGCCGCCGCCGCCGCCGCTGCCGCCGCTGCGGCGACCGGCGCGAACGCCGGCAACACGGATGCCGTGCCTGCGACGGACAAGCCTGCCGCGGAGAAGGCCGCCGCTGGCGCCAAGGCCGATGCCGAGACCCCGGCACCGACGGCCGCGCCGCAAGGCAGCCTGGCCGACCAGCTGCTGCAGCCCGACTACCTGCTGCCGGGCGTCGGCGCGTTGGCCGTGCTGGGCGCCGGGTTGGCGTGGCTGGCGGTTCGTCGCCGTCGTCGCGCCGAGAAGTTCGAAGACAGCCTGATCGCGTCGGACGCCTTCACCGCCAATTCCCTGTTCGGCGCGACCGGTGGCCAGAGCGTCGACACCGACGATGCCAGCGTCTTCGGCAGCACGGTGCAGCCCGCCACCGAGGCGCAGTCCACCGAGGTCGACCCGATCGCCGAAGCGGAGGTGTACATCGCCTACGGCCGCGAGCAGCAGGCCGAGGACATCCTCAAGGAAGCGCTGCGTCGCCAGCCCGAGCGCCAGGCGATCCGCGCCAAGCTCCTGGAGATCTACGCGGGCCGTGGCGATGCGGTCGCCTTCGGCGAGCTGGCCGGCGAGATGCATGCGGCCACGCAAGGCAGCAACGAGGAATGGCCGCGGGTCGCGTCCCTGGGACGCGGCATCGACCCGGAGAACCCGCTGTACGCCGACGGCGAAGCGCCGGGGCAGGGCGACGCGCAGGGCATGGCCGGGGCGGCTGCGGCCGGCGTCGGCGTGGCGGCCGGCGTCGGCGTGGCGGCCGGTGCCGCCGCGACCGATGATGCGCTGGGCGAGCCGCTGAGCCTGGACATGGGTGGCGCGGGCGAAACCCCCGAGCACCGCGACGTCGCCGCGTCCGCGTTGGCCGCGCTCGATTTCGAGTCGGACGAGAAGGCCGAGGATGCGGCCGCGCTCGATGCCGCCGACGCGCCCGAAGCCTCCCGGCCCTTCGGCCTGGATGCCGGTGCGTTCGGCGCGAACGCCGACGACGCGACCGGCATCGAGCCGGCCCGCGCCGCGGCGGAGGACGAAGGCGCACCGTTGGATTTCGAGCTGGACCTGGAGTCTTCCTCGGCTGAGGCGGACGAACGCCTGGACGGCGGTCTGCCCGCGACCGAGCGCATGACCGAGATCGCACGTGCCCTGGGCGACGACTTCGAGCTGCCGTCGCTGGAGCTCGACCCGCCCGCGGCCAAGGCGGCCGACGTGTCCGACCTGGCGCGCGTCGATCTGGACTTCGACGAGACGCCGTCGCCGCGATTCGAGGCCAACGCTGCGGCCGAGCGGCCCGCGATGGATCCGGCGCCGACCATGCAAGCGCGGCCGGCGGCTCCCGTGGCAGACAGCCGCGACCTCGCGACGGCCGGCGACATGGCGGACTTCTCGCTCGACCTGGACACCCTGCCCGAGCTCGACACGCCGACCGTGACGCGTGCGCGCAGCAGCGGCGCCCCGGCGCTGGACCTGGGCGGCATCGACCTGGAGCTGGAGCCGGTCTCGCACCTGGACGCGGCGGTGGGCGAGCAGGGCGGGGCGCGCTGGCAGGAGATGGCGACCAAGCTCGACCTGGCCGCCGCCTACGACGAGATCGGCGATCGCGAGGGCGCACGCGAGCTGCTCGACGAAGTGATGCGCGAAGGCGACGACGAGCAGCAGCACCGCGCGCGCTCCATGATCGCCAAGATCGGCTGACCGCCCGGTTGCGCGTCGCGCTCGGCCTCGGCTACGACGGGGCGCGTTTCTCCGGCTGGCAGACCCAGCCGGCGGCGCGCAACGTGCAGGACACGCTCGAGGCCGCGCTCGCCGCCATCGCCGGCCACGCGGTGGCCACGGTTTGCGCCGGCCGCACCGACGCCGGCGTGCACGCCACCGGGCAGGTGGTGCATTTCGACACCGACGCACGGCGCCCGGACACGGCTTGGGTGCGCGGCGTCAACGCCTCGTTGCCCGACGACGTCGCGGTGCGCTGGGCGCTGCCGGTGCCGAACGACTTCCACGCCCGGTTCGCGGCCACGGCTCGCACCTACCGATACCTGCTGCTGCAATCGCCGGCCCGAAGCCCCCTGTGGCACGGCCGGGCCGGCTGGAGCGCGCGGCCGCTGGATGTGTCCGCGATGCGGCAAGCCGCCGCCACGCTGATCGGCACTCACGACTTCAGTGCGTTCCGGTCCTCGCAATGCCAGGCCGCCAGCCCGGTGCGCACCTTGGATCGTCTGGACCTCGAGGACCGGGGCGGGCTGCTGGTGCTGACCGTGCGGGCCAACGCGTTCCTGCACCACATGGTCCGCAACATCGTGGGCGCGCTGGTGGCCGTCGGCCTGGCGCGCCGCCCGCCCGACTGGACGGCGGCGCTGCTGGCCTCGCGCGACCGCACGCAAGGCGCCGCGACCTTCTCGCCAGCGGGGCTTTACCTGGTGGACGTGGCGTATCCTGACCGATTCGCCCTGCCGACGGTCCGCACACCCTGGCCGGGCGACCTGATCGTCCCCTAGGTGTTCCCGATTCCCTGAGTTGGCATGAGAACGCGGATCAAGTTCTGCGGCATGGTCCGTGGCGAGGACGTGGACGCCGCGGTGGCGCTGGGCGCCGACGCGGTGGGCCTGGTGCTGTGGCCGCGCAGCCCTCGGGCGCTGGATGTCGAAGCCGCCCGCGCGTTGCGCCGCAGGCTGCCGTCCTTCGTCGCGGCGGTGGGCCTGTTCGTCAACGAGCCGGCGGATGCGATCGCGCAGGCGGCCTCGCGCATCGGCCTGGACGCGCTGCAACTGCACGGCGACGAGTCGCCCGACGAATGCGTCCGGGCCGGCGCGATGACCGGCTTGCCTTGGTGGCGTGCGGTCCGCATGAGAGGAGAGGGCGATTTGATAGAATCCGCCGCTTCCTTTTCGCAGGCCGAATGCCTGGTGCTGGACACCTGGTCCGAAGGCTATGGCGGCAGCGGCAAGCGCTTCGACTGGCGCTGGGCGCAGCTGCACGCGGCGCCGGCGCCGGACGGGCGACCTGGCCTGCCTGCGCGCATGGGCGCGGCGGCCCCGCGGGTGGTGCTGTCCGGCGGACTGGACGCCGGCTCAGTGGGGCAGGCCGTCTTGCAGGTGGGCCCCTTCGCGGTCGACGTCAGCAGCGGCATCCAGGGCCCGGACCCGCGCCGCAAGGACGCCGCATCGATGGAACGATTCGTCGCCGCAGTCGTCGCGGCGGACGCGCAACGCGCACAACGAGCATCCCGCACATGAAGCCCTACGACCTCCCCGACGCGCGCGGCCACTTCGGCCCCTACGGCGGCAGCTTCGTCGCCGAGACGCTGATGCACGCCCTGGACGAGCTGCGCCAGGCCTACGACGACGCCCGCAACGACCCGGCCTTCCGCGCCGAGCTGGAAGACGAGCTCAAGCACTTCGTCGGCCGGCCCAGCCCCGTCTACCACGCCCGCCGCTGGTCCGAGAAGCTGGGCGGCGCCCAGATCTGGTTCAAGCGGGAAGACCTGAACCACACGGGCGCGCACAAGGTCAACAACACGGTGGGGCAGGCGATGCTGGCCGCGCGCATGGGCAAGCGCCGCGTCATCGCCGAGACCGGTGCCGGCCAGCACGGCGTCGCCACCGCCACCGTCGCCGCACGCCACGGGATGGAATGCGTGGTCTACATGGGCAGCACCGACATCGTGCGGCAGGCCTCCAACGTCTATCGCATGAAGCTGCTGGGCGCCACGGTGGTGCCGGTGGAAAGCGGCAGCAAGACGCTCAAGGACGCGCTCAACGAAGCGATGCGCGACTGGGTCGCCAACGTCGACAGCACCTTCTACATCATCGGCACCGTGGCCGGCCCGCACCCTTACCCCATGATGGTCCGCGACTTCAACGCCGTGGTGGGCAAGGAATGCCTGTGGCAGATGCCCGAGCACGTCGGCCGCCACCCGGACTACGTGGTGGCCTGCGTGGGCGGCGGCAGCAACGCCATGGGCATCTTCTACGACTACATCCCGCACGAATCCGTGCGGCTGGTGGGGGTCGAGGCGGCGGGCGAGGGCATCGCCACCGGCCGGCATTCGGCGAGCTTGTCCGCGGGCACGCCCGGCGTGCTGCACGGCAACCGCACCTACCTGCTCCAGGACGCCGACGGGCAGGTCATCGAGACGCATTCGGTGTCGGCCGGGCTTGACTATCCCGGCGTCGGCCCCGAGCATGCTTGGCTCAAGGACAGCGGCCGGGCCGAATACGTGCCCATCGACGATGCCGAGACGCTGGCTGCCTTCCATGAATGCTGCCGCACCGAGGGCATCATCCCGGCGCTCGAAAGCAGCCACGCGCTGGCCTACGCGGCCAAGCTGGCGCCCACGCTGCCGCGCGACAAGGTCATCCTCGTGAACTTGTCCGGCCGCGGCGACAAGGACATGCAGACCGTGGCCGATCGCTCGGGGCTGGTGCTGTGAGCGCCAAGCCCAACGCCCGCATCGGCGCCACCTTCGCGCGGCTTGCACGCGAAGGCCGCACGGCCCTGGTGCCCTTCGTCACGGCCGGCTGGCCGGTCCGCGAAGCCACGCTGCCGGTGCTGCATGCGCTGGTCGAAGGCGGGGCCGACGTGATCGAGCTGGGCGTGCCCTTCTCGGACCCGATGGCCGACGGCCCGATGATCCAGCGGGCCAACGAGGCGGCGCTGGCCGCCCGCGTGGGCATGGCCGACGTGCTGGCCTGGGTGCGCGCCTTCCGCGAGACCGACCACGCCACGCCCATCGTGCTGATGGGCTACGCGAACCCCATCGAGCGCATGGGGCAGCACGCCTTCGTCGAGGCCTGCGTGTCGGCCGGCGTGGATGGCGTGATCGTGGTCGACTACCCGCCGGAGGAGTGCGGCGAGTTCACCGCGCTGCTGCGCGCGCGCGGCATCGACCCGATCTTCCTGCTGGCCCCCACCTCGACCGGCGCGCGCATCGAGATGGTCGCGCGCGAAGCCTCGGGCTATGTCTACTACGTGTCGCTGAAGGGCGTCACCGGTGCCGGCAACCTGGACGTTGCCGAGGTGCTGTCGCGCGTCGCCCGGATCAAGCAGACGGTGCGGCTGCCGGTCGGCGTGGGCTTCGGCATCCGCGACAGCGCCACCGCGCGCGCCATCGCGCAGGGCGCCGACGCCGTCGTGATCGGCACCCGGCTCCTGCAGGCGCTGGAAGGCGCTTCCCCCGAGCAGGCGCGCACCCGCGCGCGCGACTTCGTCGCCGACATCCGCGCCGCGCTGGACGCGCCCGCATCCCAGGAGAGCCCCGAGCGATGAGCTGGATCGAGAAGCTGCTGCCGCCGCGGATCAAGCGCAGCGACCCGGAGGCGCCCCGCAAGACGGTGCCCGAGGGGGTTTGGGTCAAGTGCCCTTCCTGCGACGCGGTGCTGTACCGCAACGACCTGGACGAGAACGCCAACGTCTGCCCGAAGTGCGAGCATCACCTGCGCATCGGGGCGCGGCGCCGGCTGGACCTGCTGCTGGACGCCGAGGGCCGCTACGAGATCGGCCAGTCGGCGTTGCCGGTGGATGCGCTCAAGTTCAAGGACAGCCGCAAGTATCCCGAGCGCCTGCGCGAGGCGATCGAGAACACGGGCGAGACCGACGCCCTGGTGGTGATGGGTGGGGCGATGCACACGCTGCCGGTGGTGGTGGCCTGCTTCGAGTTCGAGTTCATGGGCGGCTCGATGGGTTCGGTGGTGGGCGAGCGCTTCGCGCGCGGCGTGCAGGCGGCCTGCGAGCAGCGCGTGCCCTTCGTGTCGATCGCGGCTTCCGGTGGCGCGCGGATGCAGGAAGGCCTGATGAGCCTGATGCAGATGGCCAAGACCACGGCGGCGCTGACCCAACTCGCCGATGCCCGGCTGCCGTACATCAGCGTGCTGACCGACCCCACGATGGGCGGCGTGTCCGCCAGCTTCGCGTTCATCGGCGACGTGGTGATCGCCGAGCCGCGGGCGCTGATCGGCTTCGCCGGCCCGCGCGTCATCGAGCAGACGGTGCGCGAGAAGCTCCCGGAAGGCTTCCAGCGCGCCGAGTTCCTGATGGAGAAGGGCGCGGTGGACATGATCGTCGACCGTCGACGCATGCGCGAGGAGATCGCGCAGCTGCTGGCCCTGCTGCAGAAGCAGCCCAGCGACTCGGTCGCCTGAATCCCGCCTAGAGCGCCCGCGCCCGACATGACGCTGCCGACGACGCTCGACGGCTGGCTCGAGCACGTCGAGCGGCTGCATCCCCGTGCGATCGACATGACGCTGGACCGTGTGCGCGTCGTCGCGCGTCGCATGGGACTGGTGGTCGACGCCGAGCCCGACGCACGGCTGCCCGAGCTGACCGGCACCCGCCATGCGCTGGGCTGCGCCACCATCGTGGTCGCGGGCACCAACGGCAAGGGGTCCACCTGCGCGCTGCTGGAATCCGTGCTGCTGGCCGCCGGCTGGCGGGTCGGCACCTACACCTCGCCGCACCTGGTCGACTTCGTCGAGCGCGCCCGCATCGACGGCGAGCCGGTGCGCGCCGAAGCGCTGCTGCCCCACCTGGCAGCGGTCGAAGCCGCGCGGCAGGACGTGCAGCTCACCTACTTCGAGTTCACCACGCTGGCCATCCTGGCGCTCTTCCGCGACGCGGCGCTGGACGTGGTCGTGCTGGAAGTGGGATTGGGCGGACGGCTCGACGCGGTGAACCTGGTCGATGCCGACTGCGCGATCGTCACCAGCATCGACATCGACCACGCCGAGATCCTGGGCGACACGCGCGAGAAGATCGGCCTGGAGAAGGCCCACGTCTTCCGACCCGGGCGGCCCGCCATCTGCAGCGACCCGGCGCCGCCGGTCAGCCTCGTCGCGCATGCCGAGGCCATCGGCGCCGACCTGCGCCTGTTCGGCCGCGACTTCAACTTCCAGGGCGACCGCCAGCAATGGGCGTGGGCGGGCCGCAACCTGCGGCGCAACGCGATGGCGTACCCGTCGCTTCGCGGGGCCAACCAGTTGCTGAATGCGTCTGGGGCGCTGGCCGCGCTGGAGGCGCTGCGCGACCGGCTGGCGGTGACGCAACAGGCGGTGAGGCAGGGCTTCGCCACGGTCGAGCTGCCCGGGCGCTTCCAGGTGCTGGCGGGCCGGCCGGTGGTGGTGCTGGACGTCGCCCACAACCCGCACGCGGCGGCGCACCTGGCGCGCAACCTCGACAACATGGGGTTCTTCTCGTTCACCTACGCGGTGTTCGGGATGCTGCGCGACAAGGACGTGGCGCAGGTGGCGGCGCATCTGAAGGACAGCGTCGACCATTGGCTGCCCGTGGACCTGCCCGGACCGCGCGGGGCATCGGCGCTGCATCTGGCCGACGTGCTGCGCGCGGCCGGTGCCGGAACGGGGCCTGACCGGTCCATCGAGCCGCATGCGACACCGCGCGCGGCGTTGGCGGCAGCGCGATCCCGCGCGGGCGAGAATGATAGAATCGTGGTCTTCGGATCCTTCCTGACCGTGGCCGACGTGCTGGCCGCGCAGCGGGAACGGCCCAGAACCGACCGCTCCTGAACACGGTCTCCAGCCCGCGGCGCGTCGCGTCCAGCGGGTCACCGCTTTTCTCCAAATGGCCGAACGTCCGACCCGGAAGCCCTCTGCCCCCGCGAGCGGCCGCAGCACGGTCGACCCGGCGCTGCCGCACAAGAAGCGTGCGCGCCGGCGTGTCATCGGCGCCGCGGCCTTGCTGCTGGTGGCCGCGATCGTCCTGCCGCTGGTGCTCGAGTCCGAGCCGCGCGCACCCACGCCCGATCTGATCATGCGGATCCCGCCTCGCGACGCCGAGCCGCCCGCCAAGGCCGGCACCGGCGACAGCGCGGCCGCCGCTTCGACATCGGTCGCCGAGCCGCTGGGCAGCGGCGCCGTCGGCACGGACGACGCCAAGCCGGCCGAGCAGAAGGCCGTCGACTCGAAAGGCGGCGAATCGAAGGCTGTCGAAGCCAAGGCCGCCGAGCAGAAAGCCGCCGAGCAGAAAACCGCGGAGCAAAAGGCGCTTGAGCAGAAGGCGCCCGAGCAGAAGGCGGGCGCCGACACGAAGTCCTCGGACGCGTACTGGGTCCAGGTCGGCGCCTTCCGCAGCGAGGACGCCGCCACGCGGGCGGCCGACTCCGCTCGTGCCGCCGGCCTCACGCCGCGCGCAGAGAAGGTCGCGGCCTCCAGCGGCAGCGTCACGCGGGTGCGGGTCGGGCCGTTCCGGGACCGCGACGCGGCATCCCGCGCGCGCGACCAGCTCAAGTCGCGCGGCATCGAGGCGGCGATCATCGCGCCATGAGCGGCCTGACCGCCTGGGACTGGTTCGTCCTGATCGTGGTCGTGCTGTCGACCGCGATCGGCGTGGCCCGCGGCATGGTCCGCTCGATCTTCGCCATCGGCGCGTGGGTGGTGGCCTTCCTCGGCACGCCGCTCGTGGGTTCCATCCTGATCCAGAGCTTCTCGCTGCAGTCGGGCGGGCTGTGGGTCTACCTGGCCGCCTTCGTGGTGCTCTTCGTCGCGGTCCGCGGCGTGGGCGCCCTCGTGGCGGGCGGCTTGAAGAAGGTCGGCCTGGGCGGGCCGGACCGTCTGCTCGGCGCGGCGCTGGGCGTCTTGCGCGCGTTGGTCATCGTGGCGCTGGCGGCGGTGGCCGGCAGCACGCTCGGCATGGATCGCGAACCGGCCTGGACGGCGGCGTGGTCGCGTCCGTTGCTCGACGGGCTGGTGGCGCGGCTCGAACCCTTCCTGCCGGAGCGCGTCAGCGGCATCCGCCGCACCTAGGAGGTCGAAGGCATGTGCGGAATCCTGGGCGTTGTCGCCCGCAATCCGGTCAACCAGCTGCTCTACGACGGCCTGCTGCTGCTGCAGCACCGTGGGCAGGACGCGGCCGGCATCGCGACCGCGCAAGGCAAGACCTTCAACATGCACAAGGCCAGCGGCCTGGTGCGCGACGTGTTCAGGACGCGCAACATGCGCTCGCTGCCGGGCCAGTCCGGCATCGCGCACGTGCGCTACCCCACCGCGGGCAGCGCGGCCAACGCGGAGGAAGCGCAGCCCTTCTATGTGAACGCGCCCTTCGGCGTGATGCTGGCCCACAACGGCAACCTGACGAACTCGGCCGAGCTGCGCGAGGAGATGTTCCGTCGCGATCGTCGCCACGTGAACACGGACAGCGACTCCGAGGTGCTGCTGAACGTGCTCGCCCACGAGCTCGAGCAGGCCGCGCCCGGGACGTCGCTGGACCCGGACGCCGTGTTCCGCGCCGTGGCCGCCGTGCACCGGCGCGTGCGCGGCGCCTACGCGGTGGTCGCCGAGATCGCGGGCTACGGGCTGCTGGCCTTCCGCGACCCCTTCGGCATCCGGCCGCTGTGCTATGGCAGCGCCGAGACCGACGGCGGCACCGAGTACCTGGTGGCGTCCGAATCGGTGGCGCTCGAAGGCATGGGCTTCCGGCTGGTGCGCGACATCGCGCCGGGCGAGGCCGTCTTCGTCGACCTGGACGGCGGCTTCCACGCCCGCCAGTGCGCCGAGCGACCGGTGCTCAATCCGTGCGTCTTCGAGTACGTCTACTTCGCGCGGCCCGACTCCCTGCTGGACGGCGCCTCGGTATATGCCGCGCGCCTGCGCATGGGCGAGCACCTGGCCGACCGTGTGGCGCGCGAGCTGCGCCTGGGCGAAGTGGACGTGGTGATGCCGATCCCAGACACCTCGCGTCCGGCCGCCATGCAGCTGGCCCGCAAGCTGGACCTGGAGTACCGCGAGGGTTTCCTCAAGAACCGCTACGTGGGCCGCACCTTCATCATGCCGGGGCAGGCGGTGCGCCGGAAGTCGGTGCGCCAGAAGCTCAATGCGATGAGCGTGGAGTTCCGCGGCAAGAACGTGCTGCTGGTGGACGATTCCATCGTGCGCGGCACCACCTCGCACGAGATCGTGCAGATGGCGCGCGACGCGGGCGCCAACAAGGTGTTCTTCGCGTCGGCCGCGCCGCCCGTGCGCTACCCCAACGTCTACGGCATCGACATGCCGACCCGGGACGAGTTGATCGCGCACGGCCGCAGCGACGACGAGATCCGCCGCTCGATCGGCGCGGACGCGCTGGTGTACCAGGACATCGAGTCGATGAAGCAGTCGGTGCGCGACGTGGCGCCCCATTTGAAGGACTTCGAGGCGTCGTGCTTCGACGGCGTCTATCTCACGGGCGACATCACGCCCGAGCGGCTCGACCGCATGGAGGCGGCGCGCCGCATGCCGCGCGCCGTCGAAGAAGAGCGCCGCAACCAGCTCAACCTGCACTTGTCGTCCGAGGGTGGCGAATGAGCGGCCCGGCGGATCGTGACGCCGCGGGCGGCGTCCCGCGCGTCGGCGCCCGCGATGCGGACGCCGTCGGCCCCGACGACGACGGCATGGAGGCCTGGAGCCTGGAAACCCGCGCCGTGCGCGCCGGCACGCAGCGCAGCGCCTTCGGCGAGCACAGCGAGGCGATGTTCCTCACCTCCAGCTTCGTCTTCGAGAGCGCGGCGCAGGCGGCCGCCCGCTTCGCGGGCAGCGAAGACGGCAACGTCTACTCGCGCTTCTCGAACCCGACGGTGTCGATGTTCGAGGCGCGGCTGGCGTCGATGGAAGGCGGCGAGGCCTGCATCGCCACCGGCAGCGGCATGGCGGCCATCACCACCTGCGCGATGACGCTGCTGAACACGGGCGACCACGCCGTGGTGTCTCGGTCGGTGTTCGGCGCCACCATCAACCTCTTCGAGAACATCCTGTCGCGCTTCGGCGTGGCGGTGACCTACGTGTCGCCGACCGACCCGGACGAGTGGGCGCGCGCGATGCGCCCCGAGACGCGGATGCTCTATCTCGAGACGCCGTCGAACCCGTTGGCCGAAGTGGCCGACGTCGCCGCGATCTCGGCGATCGCCCGGCGCCACGGCGCCGCGCTGGTGGTCGACAACTGCTTCTGCACGCCGGTGCTGCAGCGGCCGCTTTCCCAGGGCGCCGACATCGTCATCCACTCGGCCACGAAATACATCGACGGGCAGGGCCGCGTGCTGGGCGGCGCCATCGTCGGCAGCCGGGAATACATCGACAAGAAAGTGCTGCCCTTCCTGCGCACGGCCGGCCCGAGCCTGTCGCCGTTCAACGCCTGGGTGCTGCTGAAGGGGTTGGAGACCTTGCCGTTGCGGATGCGGCAGCAGTCGGCCAACGCATTGGAAGTGGCGCGCTGGCTGGAGGCGCACCCGATGGTCGAGCGCGTGCTCTTTCCGGGGCTGGAGTCGCATCCGCAGCATGCGCTGGCGGCGCGCCAGCAATCCGCGCCCGGGGCGATCCTGTCCTTCGAGGTGCGCCCGGACGCGGTCGCGGTGGACGAGGCGCGACGGCTGGCGCGCGAAGGCGAACCCTTGGACGATGCGCAACGGCGCGCCGCGGCGTGGCGCGTGGTCGACGGCTGCCGGCTGCTGTCGATCACCGGCAACCTGGGCGACACGCGCACCACCATCACGCACCCGGCCAGCACCACGCACGGACGGCTCCCCGCGGCCGCGCGCAAGGCGGCCGGCATCGGCGAAGGGCTGATCCGGCTGTCGGTGGGGCTCGAAAGCCCGCAGGACATCTGCGCGGACCTGGCACGCGGGCTGGGGTCGACGCGCGGAGGTTGATCGCGCGACGTCGCGTCGGCACGCCACCGGGCGCAGACGATCGGTTGTCATCGACCGTGTGACCGGACGCGTTGACTCGTCGGATGGGTGATCTGCCCAGAATGGATCTGGCGGCCCGGACGACGATGGTCGTCGTCGCAGCCGCCACGACGGAGAACACGAACGATGCCGAACCGAAGCGCCATACCCAGTCGCCGCCGTACGCGGCTCTTCCACGCCGCCTTCGCCATCTGTGCCGCGGGCTTCGCCGTGGGCGCCCATGCCGCCCAGGGTCTGGACGCCGCGATCGGCGGCGGCCTGGGTGCCGCGGCCGGCACCGCGATCGGCCAGCAGGTGGGCGGCTCGACCGGCGGGATCCTGGGCGGCGCAGTGGGCGGGGCCGTCGGCGGGGCCGCCGCCACGCGCGGACCCGCGCGCAACGGCGCGATGGTGGGGGGCGCATTGGGTGGCGCGTCGGGCGCCGCGGTCGGCGGGTCCATGGGCGGTGGCACCGGTGCCGTTCTCGGCAGCGGCGTCGGTGGGGCTGCCGGCGCCGCGGTGGGTGCCGGCATCACGGCGCCGCGGCCGAGCATGCAGGCCGGCGTCCCGATGCGTGGCGGTGCCCCCGCGATCGTGGTCGATGACCGCGGTGGCCGCGGCAAGAAGGCGAAGGGCTGGGACCACCCGGGGCGCGGCAATGCTTTCGGGCATCGCAAGCGTGGCGGCTGGGACGACTGATTCCGCTGGATCCCGTCGAGCGACGTCGACGCCTGTCGGCCCGAGCCGCTGGCGAGGCGATCGGGCGGTCAGGCCGCGATCAGGCCGCGATCAGGACTGCCCCCACCATCCCGCCGAGCGGCCGGCGAGCGTCACGCCGACCAAGGTTGGCAGCGACAGCACCACCGTTCCTGCGGTGACGAGATCGGCCGGTGGCGAGGCGAGCGCGAGCGCGCCGAAACCAGCCAACCACGCGATCGCCACGGTTCCCAACGCTCGCGCCTCGGCCTTCTGGCCGTCTCCTTCCTTCGTGTCTCGCTGCATGGCAGTTCCGCCGGTGCCGTGTCCGAAGACTTGTTTTGACGCACGGGGCATGCCCGCGCGACGTCGTGACGAGCGTATTCCCTTGTCGTGACGCGAGTCGGCGTCGAGTGAAAGCCGGAGCCGGTCCCACGAGCAGGGCCGCCTCGGGTATGGCACGGATCACGGCGCACGCAGCACTCTCTCCATGGACTGCGCAGGCCAGCAATAGTCTGTGCGACCGCGGCGGCGGAGCCGACCACGGCGGCGCGGCAGGGCGCTGCGGCTGGTCTCAGCGGAAATCCCGCGACCGCCCGATGGAAGCGGTTCCCTGCGGCACCAGCCGCGACAGCAGCCCGGTGTGGTCGACCACCCGCCGCGCCAGCAGGTGCGCCACCCGGCCGCCGGTCTCGTCGTCGCGCTGCCACACGCCGTAGACGGTCATCAGCCGCGCGCCCAGCACTTCGGCCCGAAAACGCTCGATCAACCGTGGCCAGACGATCACGTTGACCGCGCCGGTCTCGTCCTCCAGCGTCACGAAGAGCGTGCCCTTGGCGGTCTCGGGCCGTTGGCGGTGCGTCACCAGCCCCGAGGCCCGCGCCGGGCGCCCGTGCGGAAAGCGCCAGAGCACCTCGGCCGGCTGCACCTGGAAGCGAGACAGCGCCCCGCGCAGCAGCGCCAGCGGATGCCGGCCGGTGGACAGCCCCAAGGACGCGTAGTCGGCGACGATCTCCTCGCCCTCGCTGGCGGGCGCCAGCCGCAACGGCGGCTCGGCGGCGGGCGCCTGCGCCAGCAGCGGCCCCGCCCGCCGCGCCTCGGCCGCGCCGGCCAGCCCCGCCACCTGCCAGCGCGCCTGGCGACGATGGCCAGCCA
>ERZ1066120.71-NODE-71-length-103691-cov-30.563713_pt1 | contig 103691 bp, 88 predicted proteins | sample MGYA00382767_ERZ1066120 | MGnify/ENA primary metagenome ERZ1066120 (study PRJEB33369, sample SAMEA5778350) | biofilm metagenome | biome: Industrial cooling water; feature: Water cooling tower basin; material: Biofilm | place: United Arab Emirates | collected... | reverse complement strand
CCGGTTCGAGCCTCACCTTGCAGAAGTCCCCCCGTCAGTTCACCTGTGCCGATGGAGGTGGGAGCACGACCGCGTCAACTCCGCCGCCCACACCAACCCCGACCCCGCCGCCCACGCCGACGCCGACATCTCCCCCCACACCGGATCCAACACCTACGCCGACGACGGTGACTTATGGTAAGCCGGAAGGGCATGTCGATGGGGCTGACTGTAGTCAGGTATATGGCTGGGCTTACGACCATCATAAGCCGACGACAAATATCAGTGTCGATATTTATCTGAACGGACAACTCGCCGTGACGATGAAGGCCGATGGCTATCGGGCAGATTTGGTGACCTATCTGCAAAGTAATGGACGTCAGGCCTTTAGCTGGGTAATCCCGCAGTCGATGCGTAAAGCGGGCAACAATACCGTCGATGTGAAATTCGCTGGCTCCAGCATTAGCCTGCAGAAGTCGCCCCGGCAGTTTACGTGCGCTTCAGCCGCCGGTGGCCGACTGGCCGCCACGTCGGAGCCAAAACCGAAGCAGGCCGAAACCAGCGGCAACTGGAGTACGTACCCGAATCCGGTGGAAGACGTGGTTATGGTTCAGATTCCTTCCGTGTTCGATGCATCGGCCCTGAATTTCATGCTGCATACGACCTCCGGCAGGCAGATTGCCATTCCGGCATCCAATGTACAAATTACGGAGGGCCAGGCCCGCGTTTCGCTGGCATCGCTGAACCTGCCTTTCGGCCTGTATTTCATCAGCGTCTACAATGAAGAAGGAGCCCTTCTGAAGTCGCTGAAGATAATGAAGAAATAATTAACTGATTCATAGGTGGTTAAGCGCAGTCTTTTTTAAGGACTGCGCTTCTTTTTTACGAAAGCGGCCGGGGCCTGAACGGCTGTCTCGTTGAGCAGTATGGCCTCCTGGATATAGGTCATCACTTGTTCTTCGTCGGGGTCATTCACCGCCCGGATAACCAGCGACCTGACGGTTTTACGCTGCCGGGTCTGAAGCAGACCGGCCTCATCGGTCATTTCGGTGCCTCGGAGAAAGGCCAGATCGACGCCACCTGTCTGGGTTTTAAGGGGATTGAGATAGCACAAATAACCGTGGCAATAATAAAACGGAACGCCCCAACTTATTTTTTCCCGTATGGAAGGGGAGGAGACCAGCAGAAGCTGACGTAGCCAGCGCAAAATAAGCTGATTCTGAGGAGATTGCAGATGGATATACTCGTCGACGTGCATAACGCTGCGGGTTAGGAACCGGATGGGAAACAATGAACAAATCGGGCGTCAGGGTAGTTGAAACAGCAGACCTGAAGCAGTAGTTTGAGGCACCTGGTGCATTTATTCCGATACTGCATTTAGACAACCTGTAATATAAAAAATTCGGTGAAAAGATGGATAGCTATTGGCTTGCTGGCCCTCGTGCTGGGAGGCATTATCGTTTACAATAAAGTACTCAAACCAGCTCCGGGACAGGAACGGCCCGGAACTGGCGGGAGTGGAGGAGGACGCGGTCAACTGGGTGGACCCGGAGCCGGACAGACAGCCTCCGTCAATGGATTTGTGGTTACTCCCTCCACTATCAAGGATGAAGTAGTTGCCAGTGGTACGCTGATAGCCGCCGAACAGGTCGATATTTACCCCGAAGTAGCCGGTCGGATTGTCACGCTCAACATTCAGGAAGGACGGCGAGTTGCCCGGGGAGCTCTGCTGGTAAAGCTCTATGATGCTGATTTACAGGCCCAATTAAAGAAACTGTATGTTCAGGAAGAAAACGCCCGCCGCACCGAAGAACGAAACCGGCGTCTGCTGGAACGCGGCGGTATCAGCCAGCAGGAATACGATATCGTAACGACGAATCTGCGGTCGGCACTGGCCGATATCGATCTGGTGAAGGCCCAGATCCGGCGGACGGAGATACGGGCTCCGTTTTCGGGCGTAATCGGTCTGCGGGAAGTAAGCTCCGGGGCCTATGTGACACCGAATACGTTGATTGCCAGACTACAGCAGACTTCCTCGCTCAAACTGGATTTCTCCGTACCCGAAAAATACGGTCCGGCGGTCCGGCAGGGTAGCCCGGTGGTGTTTCAGGTGGATGGTTCTCAGCAGAATTTTCAGGGAATGGTCTACGCCGTTGATCCCGGCGTGGAGGAAGACACCCGCAATCTGCGCATCCGGGCGCGTGTGAGCAATACCTCGGACGCCCTGCGTCCCGGTGCGTTCGCCAAAGTCAAACTGGTGATCCGGACGGAGCGGGCGTTGGTCGTACCGACCCAGGCCGTACTTCCGCAGACACGGGGTAAGCAGGTCGTGGTGGTCAATAATGGCAAAGCCGAATTTCGGGAAGTGACGACGGGCATCCGCTCCGCCGCAACGATTCAGATACTTTCCGGCGTACAGCAGGGAGATACGATTGTAACGAGCGGGTTGAACTTCCTGCGTCCGGATGCGCCGGTCAAAATTGCCAGAGTAGAGAGACTACCCGCAGAAAAGTCCGCTACGGCAGGATCGACAGCGAATGTGAGTATGCGATAAAACAACAAGGCCTGATGAGTTTACCTTCTCTTAGCTTACGCCGCCCCGTGCTGGCAATCGTCATGTCGATTGTCATCGTGCTATTCGGGGCCATTGGTTTCACGTTTCTGGGCGTACGGGAGTATCCGGCCATCGACCCGCCGATCATCTCCGTCCGGACAAGCTACACGGGGGCGAACCCCGACATTGTCGAATCGCAGATTACGGAGCCTATCGAAAAATCGCTGAATAGTGTCGAAGGCATCCGGACCATCTCATCGACAAGCGCCCTGGGTGTTAGTTCCATCACGGTAGAATTTGAACTTGGAGCCGACCTCGAACGGGCGGCCAACGACGTACGCGATAAAGTGGCTCAGGCGCAGCGGCAGCTTCCGCAGGACATCGATGCCCCGCCGGTAGTTTCCAAAGCCGATGCCAACTCGGATCCCATCATCTTCCTGCCGCTGCAAAGCACCACGCGGAATCCGATGCAGTTGTCGGACTATGCCGAAAACGTGCTGCAAGAGCGCCTGCAGACGATTCCGGGCGTCAGTCAGGTGACCATCTACGGACTCAAGCGCTTCGCCATGCGCCTGTGGATCGACCCGCTGAAACTCTCGGCCTATCGTCTAACCACTCAGGACATTCAGGATGCGCTGACGCGGCAGAACGTGGAACTGCCCGGCGGAAAAATTTATGGCAACAACACAGAACTGACCGTGAAGGCGGTGGGCCGCCTGCAGAACGAACAGGATTTCAACAACCTCATCATCCGGCAGACCAACGACCAGATCATTCGGTTCAAAGACATTGGTTACGCCGTTCTGGGGCCGGAAAACGAGGAAACCGCCTCCCGTCAAAACAACGCGTCGGGCGTCATTCTGGTACTTGTCCCGCAGCCGGGAGCCAATTACGTCGACATTGCCGATGAATTTTACAAACGGCTGGACGACATCAAACGCGAACTGCCGTCCGATATTATCATGGACGTGGGCACCGACCGCAGCCAGACCGTACGGCGGGCCATCGAGGAGGTGGCCGAAACGCTCATTATTGCTTTCATCCTTGTCGTGCTGGTCATTTTTCTGTTCTTCCGCGACTGGCTCATTTCCGTTCGTCCGCTCATCGATATTCCGGTATCGCTGGTCGGGGCGTTTTTCATCATGTATGTCTCCGATTTCAGTATCAATGTGCTGACGCTGCTCGGCATCGTGCTGGCAACGGGCCTGGTGGTCGATGACGGGATTGTGGTCACGGAGAACATTTTCAAGAAAATAGAGGAGGGAATGGACCCAAAACGGGCGGCCAAGGAGGGCTCGGAGGAGATTTTCTTCGCCGTTCTGGCTACTTCCATCACGCTGGCCGTCGTGTTTCTGCCCATCATATTTCTGGAGGGATTCGTAGGACGGCTGTTTCGTGAATTTGGGGTTGTTGTAGCCGGGGCCGTGCTGATTTCAGCGTTTGTATCGCTGACGCTGACGCCCGTTCTGAGCGTGAAGCTGGTCAGCAAAGATCACGGAAAGGGTTCGTGGTTTTACCGAAAAACCGAACCGTTTTATCAATGGCTCGACCGGAGTTACCGTTCGTCTCTGGAGACGTTCATGAAGCGTCGCCGCTGGGCCTTTGCGCTGGTAGCGATCTGTATCGCCATTATTTTCGGAATCGGTTCGACCCTGAAATCGGAACTGGCGCCGCTGGAGGATCGCAGCCGGATCCGGATTCCTATCACCGCACCCGAAGGAACGAGCTACGAAGCCATGTCGCGGCTGACCGAACGCGTCAACCAGTTTGTGCTCGATTCGATTCCGGAAGCCAAACTGACCTTCAGCGTAGTGGCGCCGGGCTTTTCGGGAGCCGGTTCCGTCAACACGGGCTTCGTTTTCCTGAATCTGGTCGAACCCGATGAGCGGAAGCGTTCGCAGCAGGAAATTGTCGACTATCTGAATAAAAATCTGAAGCGGTTCTCCGACGCCCGGATGATTCCTGTGCAGGAGCAGACGATTCAGGTGGGACGGGGCGGCGGTTTGCCCGTGCAGTTTGTCATCCAGAATCTGAACTTCGAGAAATTGCAGGAGAAACTGCCGAACTTTATGGAAGAAGTTCAGAAAGACCCGACTTTTCAGGGGGCCGACGTGGATTTGAAGTTCAATAAACCCGAACTGAACATTACCATCGACCGCGAAAAGGCCACCAATCTGGGCGTGTCCGTGCGCGACGTGGCCCAGACGCTCCAGCTTGCCCTGAGCAATCGCCGCCTGGCCTACTTCCTCATGAATGGTAAACAATATCAGGTCATCGGGCAGGTCGACCGCGAGAATCGGGATGAACCCGTTGACTTACAGGCTTTTTATGTGCGGAATACGGAAGGCAGGCTGATTCAACTGGACAATCTGGTGCGATTCGAGGAAGTGTCCAGCCCGCCGCAGGTTTACCACTATAACCGGTTCAAATCGGCGACGGTATCGGCGGGGCTGGCTCCGGGCAAGACCATCGGCGACGGTGTCGAAGCCATGCGGGCCATTGCCACCCGGACGCTGGACGACACGTTCCAGACGGCGCTGTCGGGTGCCTCCCGCGACTATGCCGAGAGCTCGTCCAACACGCTGTTTGCCTTTGTGCTGGCGCTGGTGCTGATCTACCTGATTCTGGCGGCTCAGTTCGAAAGCTTCACCGACCCGTTCATCATCATGGTGACGGTGCCGCTGGCAATTGCCGGGGCGGTATTCTCGCTCTGGATGTTCAACCAGACGCTGAATATTTTCTCTCAGATCGGCATCATCATGCTGATCGGTCTGGTGACCAAAAACGGCATTCTCATTGTCGAATTTGCCAATGAAAAACGTAAGGAGGGCCTGAACAAATTCGATGCGGTGATTGAAGCCTCGGCGCTGCGTCTGCGGCCCATTCTGATGACGAGTCTGGTGACGGCGTTTGGCGCCCTGCCGATTGCTCTGGCTCTGGGAGCGGCTTCCAAAAGTCGGATGCCGCTGGGCATCGTCATCGTCGGCGGGATCCTGTTCTCGCTGGTTCTGACGCTGTTTGTGATTCCGGCCATTTATTCGTTCTTCTCCCGCTACAAAGCGCCGGATCCGGTTTACGAAGAAATGGAAAACGAAGACCGGAAGCGGGAAATGGAGGAAGTGTAAATGGGAGTGTCTGGAACTGCGAAGCTCCGGATTTTGGGCTAAAGCCCTTTTTCATCCTGTGCAGCCACCCTATACCCCGGCGCTTTAGCGCCGGGGCAATTAAGCAGGCTTTTTAATTTCTCCGGGTTAGGCCAATTTCAGGGCTTTTTGTCTTTGGTTGCTTTCAATTCGTTCCCCATCAGCTTCAGCGTCAGGCCGGTAATGGCGTTGGTGGCCGGGTCGCGGCTAAAAACAATCATGGAAGCATACTGGCTCGTCGACTGAAACGTATCGGCCTCTTTCTGTTTCAGAAGTTTGAACTTGCCGTAGCTGTCGGCTTCGCCGTGGAGGTCACCGTTTTCCAGTGTGACGGCGTACGCTTTAAGGTTGCCGTTTTCCTCAAACGTATACGTACCGACGTAGGCACTCAGATCGTTTTTCTGAGATGTGGCGGCCTCATCCTGAGCCCGCAGAGAAGCGGAGGCCGAAAAGAGGAAGAGCAGGGCGAAGAGCAGATGTTTCATTAGGTAAGGAGTTTACAGAAAGTATAAAGATACAAAATGGTTGCCTTGCCTGCCAAATTACTATCTTGCCTGCTCTAAATACAGGGTGGATGGAAGCCGTTCAGCGACACGACTATAGCGTTCAGGAGTACTTTTCTCTGGAAAAGGAAAGTCAGATCCGGCACGAGTTCTACAAGGGTGAACTATATGCAATGGCCGGTACATCGTTAAATCATAACGAGATTGTTCAAAACGTTGCGCTGTCGCTTCGGTCAGAATTCCGCCCTAAAGGCTGTCGTGTGTTTTCGGAGAACGTAAAACTGGAGGTGGTAAAAGACATCTATTATCCTTACCCGGATATCGTCCTGACCTGCCATGCCGACGACATGACGGCTAATTACGTAATCAGTCAGCCTAGTTTGATTGTTGAAGTATTATCACAGTCGACCGAAAAGCATGATCGAGGTTTTAAATGGCTGCATTACCAGCGAATGTCCTCACTGAAGCATTTTATGCTGGTCACGCAGGATGAATGCCGGATAGAACTTTACAGTCGAAATGGGCACTTCTGGCGGTATGAGGCGTTCGATTCGATGGAACAGACGATTCGGTTCGAGCATCTGGCTTTTGAACTCGCCGTATCAGCAGTTTATGAAACTATTACATTTGTGCCCCCCGGCAACGAAGGGCCCGAACTGGTCATTCGTTAAAACGGCAGTTTGCTCAGATCGACGTTCCCGCCTGTCAGAATGATGCCTACTTTCTGTCCGGCAAATTGCTCTTTATTTCGAATCAGGGCCGCCAGCGGTACGGCGCACGACGGTTCGATGACAATCTTCATTCGTTCCCAGATCAGCCGCATCGCCGCAGCGATTTCCGGGTCCGAAACGAGCAGAATATCCGAAACGTGCTGCTGAATGATAGCCAGCGTCCGCTCACTCAGCGAAGTCAGCAGCCCGTCGGCAATTGTCTGGATGTAAGGTGCTTTCTCGACCTGCCCGGTTCGGAACGACAGCACCGCATCGGCGGCCCCTTCCGGCTCACCCGCCACGACGCGGACTTTTTCACCAAAATAAGCGGCGCTCAGACCCGTACCGCTCAGCAGACCGCCCCCGCCGACGGGGGCCATCAACACGTCGAAAGGACGCTGCTGCCCGGCGTCTTCCAGCAATTCTTTGGCGGCAGTTGCCTGTCCGGCAATGACGCGGTCGTCGTCGAACGGATGAATGAGCGTAGCCCCCGTTTGTTCAATAACCTCCCGAACGCCGTCTTCACGGGCCTGGAGGGTGGGTTCACACTCGATGACTTCCGCTCCGTAGCCCCGGACGGCGTCTTTTTTAACCTGAGGTGCCGTGCGCGGCATCACGATAATCGCCCGAAGTCCCGTTTCCCGCGCAGCCCAGGCAATGGCCTGCGCATGGTTGCCCGACGAGTGGGTCGTGACCGGCCCCGAACTGGTTCCCTGGCCGATAGATTCAACCAGTTGCCGCACGGCGTTCATGCCGCCACGGGCTTTGAAAGCGCCGATTTTCTGAAAATTTTCGCACTTGAAATGGATGTCTGCGCCAGTGAGCTGGTTGATGTAGTGACTGGTGAGTACCGGTGTACGATGAATGTAGGGGCGGATGCGGTCGTGCGCTTCCCGAATGGTCGAGGCCGAAATCATAGCTGCAAAGGTAATCGATTACGGAGCCTCCGCAATCACGTCGTCGCACTCGCTGCCCCGCAGCAGCAGTTCCCGAACCAACGCCGGATGGGAGTTGCTGATGAGATGCCCCGCCTGCGGCAGATAGATAAACTCGGCCCGCCTGCCGGTCAGAACCCGACGGGCATAGTTCAGATTTTCGGGATCGACCAGCCAGTCCCGCCCGCCCTGCATCACCGTCACCGTTGCCCGGACGTCGGTCCAGAGCGTATCGAGTTGCCGAAGCTGACGGACGTGAGCGAATTTTTCGTCCGTTGCCATATTGATCTGGTCATGCAGAAACAGCCGGATGAGCGGGAAACGCCCCGCCCGCGAAAACCACCAGAATTTCTCCCGGTCGGGGTCGATGGCTGGGGCCAGCATATACAGATGCCGTACGTTTTCGGGATACAGAATTGCGAGTCGGGCGGCAATGGGCGCTCCAAACGAACGACCCAGAACCACGGCAGGCTTTCCCGACCGGTTGAGTTGCAGGGAGGCGGCAATCCACTCCGCCTGCTGGCGCAGATCGGTCAACTGACGCCGACGGACGCCCTTTTTCTTCGACCGTCCGTAGCCGGGCCGGTCGACGGCAATGATTTGATACCGGCGATACAGCAGACTATCGTCCATCAGGCGCAGATAGCCGTACCAGCTTCCCGGAGCGCCATGAATGAGCAGCAGCGGTGGCAGCGTGTCGGCACCAATAGCGGCGCAGAACAGATTCATCCCACCGGCGTCAATCGTGTGGTAGGTGGGCCGGGCGGGTCGGGTGGCATAGTGGCGCTGCAGGTCTCGTTCGGTCATCCGCCACCGCCGGAAACAGCCGGACAGCAGCAATGGCAGGGAAAGCAGCAGAAACGGGAACAGCCAGCGGCGAAACATAACGAAGGTGACGGTCAGGGCAGACTAAAGATAAAAAAATCTTCCGTACGACCGAAAGCATCACAGCAGGGAAAGCTGCCGGGACCCCCGTTCATGTTCCAGCAGCCATTTTTTGCGCCATAATCCACCCGCATAGCCTGTCAGTTCGCCGTTCGAGCCAATGATGCGGTGGCAGGGGATGAGAATCCAGATGGGGTTGCGGCCATTTGCCAGCCCCACGGCCCGAATGGCTTTTTCGTCGCCCAGGTGGCGGGCCAGGGTCAGGTAGGAGAGGGTCTGACCAAACGGGACGGATAGCAGTGCCTGCCAGACACGCTGCTGAAACTCGGTTCCCTGCGGTTTGAGTGGCAAATCAAACACCTGCCGACGGCCTTCGAAATAGTCCGTGAGCTGCTCCATGCAGCGCTGAATGGGTTCTGTCAGTGGAGTGCCGGACGTTTCCGCCGGACCGGCCTCATTCAGGCAGCTTACGGCGTAGATGCCGGTTTCATCGCCGGTTATCGAGGCTAGTCCGAGGGGGGTATGCAGGTAGGCCGTCTGCATGAATCAGGGGAAATATTTCTTTACTACGTCGTCCAGCATGTCACGGGTCAGCGGCTTGCTGCGGTAGCCGCTGACGTCGCCAAACTCCCGCGCCCGGCGCTCATCATCCGGGTTCAGGGAGGTTGTCAGCATCATCAGCACGACACGGGCTTTCTGTTCAGGCGGCAACTTCTCATATTCCTCAAGAAATTCGAACCCGTTCATGCCGGGCATGTTGATGTCCAGCAGGATAACTTCAGGTCGTAAATAGCAGTCACTTTCCGTGTTTTTTAACAGTTCCAGCGCCTGCAGACCATTCTCGGCAATGCAGACACAGTCGCAGAGGCCGGATTCTTCGATGATGAGTTTATGTAGGAAATTATCGTCGGGGTCGTCGTCAACCAGCAGGATGCAGTTGATTTTCCTGGGCATAATGTCGAATCGGTTTGATTGTTTTAGGTACTGAGAAAAAGAACGTACTGCCCTCACCTATCTGGCTTTCCACACCGATACTGCCGCCATAAATTTCCACGATTTTCTTACAGGTAGCCAGTCCAATGCCTGTTCCGGGGTATTGCGTTCGGCCATGCAGCCGCTGGAAAATCTGGAACAGTTTGTTGAAGTGGAACGATTCGATGCCGATACCATTGTCCGAAACGGAAAACCGGTGATCATTCGTCCGTTCTTCCGATCCAATCCGAATGTGCGGGGCAATGTCGGGTCGGCGATATTTGATCGCGTTGGAAATCAGGTTCTGAAACAACCGCTTGAAGTCCGTCCGGTGGGCCGTAATTTTCGGCAGTTCGCCCACGTCGATGACGGCCCCTGACTCGCGGATGTCATTAGCCATTTCTTCGCGTATTTCCTCAATGAGAAGCTTCAGGCTGAAGGTCTCGAAATCATTGCTGCTGCCGACGCGGGAGAATTCCAGCAGGTCGTTGATGAGCAGCCGCATACGACCCGCTGCCGCCGAGGACGTATGAAGCAGTTTCTGCGCATCGGCATCCATCTCCTGCCCATAGCGACTCTCAAACAGGCCGAGGTAGTTTTCAATCGTCCGCAAAGGCGACTGCAAATCATGGGAGGCAACATAGGCAAACTGCTGCAGTTCCTCATTGGAGCGGCGAAGTTCCTGGAGAGCCTGCTGCCGGAGCCTGAGCTCGCCCTCGTATTCCTGCGAGGTGCGCAGACCCAGGGCTTCGTTAAAATACCGGTAGAGCGCCACGACCGTCCCGATGGAAACCAGCGCCGTCAGGAACCGAATCAGGGCGTTGAACCGGTAGGCCGGCCAGTAGAACATCGTGGCGTCGACCAGGTGAGTGAAACCACAAAGCAGAATAAATGCCCCAAAAAGCCAGAAAACGCTCATCAGCGGAACGCCCCGTTTAATGAGGATATACCGAACCAGAAACAGGGGAATTGCCATGTAGGCCCCCCAGATCATCAGGTCGGAAGAAATGTACAGCCAGCCGTGAAAATCTGTCCAGTTACCGCAGTACCAGCGCGGCGGCCAGTCGCTGGTATCGAACATATTTCTAAAAAAATCGACAACCTCATTCATGAATGCATGTGTAAATACTTTATCATGACCTAACTTATAATCCTATCGCAAAATAAGCCAATTAGACCCACATTATCGCGGTCATTCCGGATGACTAACCCATGATTCGGTTTAAGGTTTGCTTCGTGAAGCCGCGGAAGGCATATGTTTCCGTAAAAACTGATCCATTGTTTCATAGGTGCGCACCCAGTTGCGGTGCAGCAGAAAACTGTGTACGTCGTCGGGAAAGACAAGCACCTCCACCGGCACACGGCGTTCCCGCAGTTTCTGCACCAGATCGACCGTTTCGGCAAAGGTAACGTTCCGGTCGTCGTCGCCGTGGACAAACAGACAGGGCGACCGCCAGAAGTCCAGATTGAAATTGGGGGAGGACTCGAAGGCCACTTTGGCTTCCTTTTCGCCGATACCCCAGCCGCCGCCCGGCGAGAAGAAATTGCCCCGCCACGACCAGTCGTGTACGCCGTGGAGATCGATGCCGCAGGCAAACAAATCGGAGTTTCGGGCCAGCGCCAGGGCCGTCAGATAACCGCCGTAGGAGCCGCCCCACAGACCGATTTTCAGCGGGTCGACGTCCGGGCGGCCTTGCAGATACCGGGCAGCCGCCAGTACGTCCTGATACTCCGAAGCGCCGCGTGGCCCCTGCCGTTCGGCCCGCCGAAACGCCTTGCCGTAGCCGATACCCGTCCGGAAATTTACGGATAAAACCACATAGCCCTGAGCGGCCAGATACTGGTTCATGGCGTAGGCATTGGCATAATAGCTGCCCCGATAATGCCAGCCCAGCAGCATCTGCCGGATGGGGCCGCCGTGGAGGAAGATAAGGCCGGGGCGTCTGGGTGTATGGGCAGAGGGCGCAGGGCCGGGGGCATGGGGCAGAAAAAGCTGGGCGTGGATGTCCAGTCCGTCGGGGGATTTGAGCACGACGGCTTTGGGTTCAATCAGCGCCGCCGCTGGAAATTGATCCGGTGGACGGGTGGGATACAGCCGCGTTTCGGGGCCATCCGGCAGGCGACGGGCGGCAATGCCGGTGCTGCGGTTCCAGGAGGCCGACCGGTAGACGATGTACGATCCGGCGACGACGGGATCGGTTTCAATGCCTTTGCCCTGCGTGATGGGTTCGTTTTGGCTCGTGGTCAGGTCGACCCGCCAGAGGTGACGGCGGTCCCGGTCGGCGGGGTCGAACCGGGGATTATTGCTGCTGTAATATAGAAACCGACCGTCGGGAGTCAGAGCCGTTTCTTCAACTTCGAACGTACCGGGCGTCAGCAGCATAGGCGGCCCTGTTTTAGTCGGGTCGAGGGCGTAGAGGTGCATCCAGCCATCGTGTTCCGAATAAAAAACGATTTTGTTGGACGTAGTCCAGCGCAGCGGCTCGGCGGGGTAATACTGCGCAAAACCGCCATCGTCGGCGGGCGACTGAAACAATTGCCTGCTTTCACCCGTTTCGGCGTCGGCCTCCCGGATTTCAAACGGCTGTCCCCCCATGATGTTTTCGAGTTCGCCGTGGCGCTGACCCGGCACCCGCATAAACGCCACCTTCCGGCTGTCGGGCGACCAGACCGGCAATTGATCCCGATCCACGCCCGGCGACAGCCAGGTGATGCGCTGCCGGGACAGGTCATACACGCCGATGAAGTTGTGGTAGCCCCGAAAACTGGTGAAGACGATTTTCTGTCCATCCGGCGACCAGCGGGCCTCGCCCTGCCGACCCCGTGCGGAAAAGATTTTGTTTGTGGGAATATTTGTCTGTTTGGCTGTTAAATCCGCTACGTGGAGTTGCCCGCCCTGGCTAAAAAGTAGTTTTGTGGCGTCGGGCGAAAACTGGGGTCGGCTACCGCTGCCGATCCGCAGGGGCGGGCCGCTGCCGTCGGTCGGTACCACGAAGACCGTCTGTTCGGCCCCGGCGGGATCGCTGGTGGGATTGGGGCTGACGCCCTCGCCGTTTTTGCCGCCCCCGCGCACGTAGGCGAGCAGCGAGCCGTCGGGCGAAAGCTGTAGTTCCGTCAGATCCTGCCCATCGTCGGCGCTGTATTGGGTCAGTTGGCGGGAGGCGTTATCGGAAAAACGGTGCGTCCAGAGGTTGCGGATGCCTTCTTCGCTGGCGACCCACGCGACGCGGTCGGTTTGCGGAGCCGCCACCAGGCCGGAGCAGTAGGGTGCCGACAGCACGTTGCGGATGGTGTAGCGGGGCTGGGCCGACGACGGAGAAGAAATGAGTGTGATCAAAAACAGAAGTAAACCTGGGCGCATGGAGCAGGGAAAGGGTTGAACCAAGTTACGAAAGTATCCGGAAGGGCCGGTTATAATCGATGGCGGAACAAAAAAATCCCCCGGCAGCCTTTGCCGGGGGATTGCCCTTACTCAAATAGCCATTGAACAACTTAGGGCATACTTCCCTGCGAAACGGATGCCGAGTTGCCGTTGCCCATCTGCTGAATGTTGGTCAGGTGACCAAAGCCTGTTTGCGAGACCGAGATGACGTTACTGTTGCCGGTCTGGTCGAAATATAGCGTGTTTTCGTCACCCGTCTGCGTAACTGTCAGGCTGTTACCATTGCCGGTTTGGTAGGCAAAATCTTCAAACGACCCTAAAACATTCTCGTATAGGTTGCCGACGAAATTGCCGTTGCCCGTCTGGTCGACGTCGACCTGGTTGTCATCGCCGTTCTGTTCGATGTAGGCGATGTTTTCGTTACCTGTCTGGGTGATGATGCCGCTGTTGGCTTTGCCTACCTGATCGAAGACAATATTGTTTCCATTCCCCTCCTGGTAGATGACGGCCACGTTGCCACCGTCGCCGACCGACTCCTGGTCGATGCTGCTCAGATTGTCGTTACCCACCTGCGTAATAGTTACCTGATGGTCGTTGCCTTCGTACTGGTCGACACCTGCGTAATTGCCGTTGCCCGTCTGGGTCACCGTAATCAGGTCGCCGTTGCCTTCCTGCTGTTCGAGATTGGCATTATTCCCGTTGCCGGTCTGGGTCACCGTAATGACGTGATCGTTGCCGCTTTCCTGCTCCAGATCAGCTTCATTGTCGTTGCCGGTCTGGGTCACTGTTGCCTGGTGGCGGTTGCCCTCCTGGTCGACTTCGATCTCGTTGCCATTGCCGCTCTGGGTCGCCGTCAGGGAGTTGTCGTTACCTATTTGGTTGAAATACAGAATGTTGTCGTTGCCGGTCTGGGTCAGGTTGGCGCTGTTGCGGTTGCCCTGCTGAAGGCCCGCATCGCGCTGTTCGAATCCGCCCTCTTCGGATTCGATGTAGTCGAGCCGACCGATGAAATTACCGTTGCCGGTTTGGTCCGTCGTCAGCGAGTTGCGGTTGCCAATCTGGTCGAAATACAGTGTGTTGTTGTCGCCGCTTTGGGTGGCCGACAGGTTGTTGCCGTTGCCGGTCTGCTGGCCGAGGGTATAGAAGGTGCCCCATTCATATTCCTCGATGCCCCCCGATACGGCGTTGCCGTTGCCCGTCTGCTCGACGTCGGCCAAATTCTCATTTCCCGTCTGCTCGATGGCGGCGTTATTCTCATTCCCCGTCTGCCGGGCCTCGACCTGGTTGCGGTTGCCCACCTGCCAGAAGTCCATGCCGTTATCGTCACCTGTCTGCTGGAGGCTGCCTGTATTTCGGTTGCCGTTCCACTGCCTCAGACTGGCATCATTGCCGTTACCGCTTTGCCCGATGGTGCCTTCGTTGTTATTCCCGTATCGCTGGTCGATGCTGGCGTAGTTGTCATCGCCTTCCTGCGTGAGGGCGGCCTGATTCTTATCGCCCCCATCCTGGTCAATCTCGGCAAAATTATCGTTGCCGGTCTGGGTTACGCTCAGATTGTTGTCATGGCCTAACTGATCGGTGTCGGCGGCGTTACCATCGCCCGTCTGCTGGTAGCTGGCACTGTTGCGGTTGCCAATCTGCCACATATCCACCCGGTTGTCGTTGCCCGTTTGCCCGATGGTACTCTCGTTGCGGTTGCCAATCTGCTCGATGTCGGCCCGGTTGAGGTCGCCCGTCTGGATGATGCTGCCCGTATTGTCGTTGCCCTGCTGGGTATAGTCACTGCGTCCGAATAGGTGGTTGACTATGTTGCCGTTGCCCTCCTGCGTTGCGCTGAAGGTATTGCGGTTGCCCTGCTGGTTGAAGTAGATGGCGTTATCGTCGCCCGTTTGGGAGAAGTCGGTGCTGTTGCGGTTGCCTTCCTGTACGCCTGTTTTGGGAATGAAGAATTTACCATCTTCCGTGTAGATGACGTCGCTGTCGCCGATGAAATTGTCGTTGCCCGTCTGGGTGGCCGTCAGGCTGTTCTTTTTGCCCGTCTGGCTCACGTCGGTCCCGTTGCCGTTGCCAGTCTGGAGCACGGAGGCGGCGTTGTCCTGGGCGTAAGCGAAACTTAGCCACAGCAGTGCCGCACCGGTCACTATCAGTTTTTTCATAAAAAGGAATGTGTTAGAGAAAAAGTGAACATGGTCGACTCCGGCGGTTCTCGCATGAGCCTGCCTGACGTCGATTATCGAGGGTAAAGTAAGCCACGACGAGCCTACCCAAATCGGACATTTTACCCCCTCAAATCAGACATTTCGTTGTCAAACGTTCTTTTTTGCCTATAAAAGCCCGGTCTTCGGGCCGGGTATCGCGTCAGTGTTCACTCTGCGCTCAACGGGCTCTGGCGACCTGTCTGAAGGAAACGATGACGCGGGCACAAAAACAAAACCCCCGGCCAATGTTGGCCGGGGGTTCCTGATATAACCGGTCTGGATTCCGACTTACGGAGCGTTGCTCTGTACGACCACCGCCGTGTTGCTGGTGCCGCTCTGAATCACTTCGGCAAAGTGGCTGAAGCCCGTCTGCGTTACGGTCATGCTGTTCATGTCGCCGAACTGGCCGAAGAGAATCGTATTCTCGTCGCCGTCCTGCGTCAGCTCGATGTCGTTGTCGTTGCCGTACTGAGGTCCGAGGATAAAGCTACCGGTGGCACCGATGAAGTTGTCATTACCCGTCTGCGTCGACGTAAAGGTGTTGTTGTCCGACTGGATGCCGATATCGCCCCGGAAGACGCCCGTTTTGTTGCGGTCGCCGGTCTGGGTCATCGTCGTGACGTTGTTGTTGCTGACACCGCCAAAATCAACCGCCTGTGCATCGTTGGTGTTGCCCGTCTGGGTGATGTAGGTCTGGTTGGAGTTGCCCTGCTGCCAGACAAACGCGTTGTTATCATCGCCTGTCTGCCGGATTTCGGCGTAGTTGTCCTCACCTACCTGCCACAGACCGCCAATGCCGAAGTCGAGGCCATTGTCGGAGAAGCCGATGATGTTGCCATTGCCTACCTGCGACACAACGCCGGTATTGCCTGTTCCCTGCTGAACGGAGCCGAAGTAGTTACCGTCGCCAAACTGACCCAGATACAGGCCATTGCCTTCGCCAATCTGCTCGGCAAGCGCAAAATTCCCATCGCCGTACTGCGGCGCCCAGATGTAGCCATCCACGCCCACGATGAAGTTGTCGTTGCCTTCCTGATAGGATGCGAATATGTTGCCGTCGGCCGTACCGCTGAAGGTAGCGTCCCGGAAGACACCCGTTACGTTATTATTGCCCACCTGAATCATTTCGGCCAGGTTGCCATTGGCTCCACCGAAGTCATAGGCCTCGGCATTGTTTCCATCGCCGAGCTGCAGAATGCTGGTGCTGTTGTCATTACCATTCTGCCAGACAAAAGCGTTGTTTCCATTGCCACCCTGACCGACATAAGTAGCGTTGCCGTCGCCTACCTGGGTGACGCCGTCGCCATCGGGGAAGAAGCCGCTGGTGGCGTTGCCCACCGTGTTGTCGTCACCGATTTGCTCGACGACGGCGTCATTCGCCATTCCGGTTTGAGATACGCCGGCCTGGTTGCCCAGGCCGTCCTGATACACCGAGGCTGTGTTGTCTTGTGCATACGCGAACGTCAGGCTGAGGAGAGCCGCGCCCGTAAACAGTAGTTTTTTCATAAAAATGGATTAGAGAAAAAATGGTTGTGTTGAAAAATAACCGGTTATAGACCTAAAAGTAGAACAATAAAGGTCATATTATCAAAGATTTAAATGATTTATTTGTAAATTTTCTTAACCGGTAACATAGAGTATAATGTCCATTTTATCATTAGTTAGAAACACGCATTTAAAGCATGAATTCTGTCTGGTATATATCGGAAAAAGCCAATTATTAGTTGTATAAGCAAAATGACCCGCCACAGCATGGTAGCGGGTCATTTTGCCAGTATAATCCTGAGTCGGCTAAGTGGCAGCAACTATTTTGCCGTAAATCGTTTGATTGTTCCCGCCGTATAATCGAGTACGTACAACTCTTGGGTGGCGTCTTCACCGAATGCTGAGACCTGTCCGGCATTGTCAATGATCCGCTGGTGACCGGTTGCTTTATTTCCCGAAAAACCCAGCGCCCAGATCCGACCGCTGCTGAAATCACCAAACAGGTATTTCCCCTGAAGGGCCGCCACCCGCGAGCCACGGTAGACGGCCCCTCCGGTTACGGAATTGCCGTCTGCACCGTGACTATACTGGTGAATGGGATTGATAAGATTACCGGAATCGCAGTTATTCTTTGGATTGAAACACGCCTGGCCTTCTTTCAATCGCCATCCGTAATTGCCGCCCTTCGTCACGATATCAATCTCCTCGATGGCGTTCTGTCCCACGTCGCCGGTCCAGAGCTGACCAGTGCGGGCGTCGAAGCTGAATCGCCAGGGATTACGAAGGCCATAGGCGTATATTTCCTCCAAATAACCATCCCGGTTGCCGGCATAGGGATTATCTGCCGGTATTCCGTAGGTGCCTTTATCCTGTTTGTTAACGTCGATGCGCAGAATCTTGCCCAGATACGTGGTTCGGTCCTGCCCGTTGTTCTGCGGGTCGTTGGCGCTGCCGCCATCACCCGTAGCAATGTAGAGGTAGCCGTCCGGCCCGAAGGCTATTTTGCCGCCATTGTGATTGGCGAACGGCTGCCGGAATTTCAGCAGGACGACCTCGCTGGCCGGGTCGACGGTGGGGGCACTGGCCGAAGCTGCTTTGAACCGGCTGATGACGGTCTCACGGGGATTGTTTTTCGTGTAATTGACAAAGAAGAATCCGTTTTGCTCGAAATCCGGGTGAAATGCCAGACCCAGGAGTCCCATTTCGCCACCGGAAGCAACCCGGTTGCGGATATCCAGGTAAACGGCGGACTCGCGGGTGTCGGCTTTATTGTCGAAAACGCGGATACGGCCATTCTGCTCGACGACGAACAGGCGTTTATCACTTTTGCCGGCATACGTAAACTCAACCGGCTGGTCGAATTTGAGATTCGGGAAAGCATTTTCCAGTTGCACCACGCTTGCTTCCTCTGTTACAGACGCGCTGGCGGCCTCTTCCTCCTGAGGCTGGCAGGCCAGCGACACCATGAACGCGAAAGCCGCCGTTGCCGTGAGCGATCCAAACAGAGCCGTTGCCGTTTTCTGTATGTAAGTCATCGCAGTTCGAACGAAGTTTTCTACTTTCGTCATATCAAGGAGCAGACCAGGGCGTTTGCTGATGCAGTTTTTGTGCGTTATTTGTTGAAAATCAGCAACCTTTGCATGTTTCCGCCCCGTTTGCCAACCTTTTGAATTTCGGATGCGTTGTTGTGTTGATTCCCCGTTTCGGGGAGTGTCGTCTACTACTGATTTTGCTTCGTATGACCTCCGTTGAACACCAGTTTTTAAGTCGCCTGGCTGATCAGAATGCCACCTACCAGTATCGGCTGCCTTCCCGGCCCGACGTGGGCCTTTTTCTGGACGCCCTGACTCGTTTTCTGTTTCCCATTACGCAGGAGTGTCGTCCGATGGAAGTCGATTGTCTGAATCAATTTAACCGGCTCCGTCAGAAACTGGCGTGTCTGCTGGAGCCGCTTGCCGATAATCTGACGGGGACGGGAGAGGAAATTGTCCGGCAGTTTTTCCACTGTCTGCCGCCGATTTATGAAACGCTCCTGCTGGATGCCCAGGCTATATCGGCCAACGATCCGGCTTCGGTGGGTGTGGAGGAGGTCATGGCCGTTTATCCGGGATTTTACGCCATCGCGGTCTACCGACTGGCCCACCAGCTAGCGGAACAGGGCGTTCCGCTGCTGCCCCGCATGATGACCGAATACGCACACGGCCATACGGGAATCGACATTCATCCCAATGCCCGCATCGGTTCGTCGTTCTTCATCGATCACGGTACGGGCGTGGTCATCGGCGAAACGACCGAAATCGGCAACAACGTGAAGATTTATCAGGGCGTCACGCTGGGCGCTACGCATGTCGCCAAATCGATGGCGCAGAAAAAACGCCATCCCACCATTGAGGATAATGTCGTGATTTATGCTAATGCAACGATTCTGGGAGGGCATACGGTCGTCGGACACGACTCGGTGATTGGCGGCAACGTCTGGCTGACCCAGAGCGTAGAACCCTTCTCGCTGGTCTATCACCAGAGTCAGGTCGAGGTGCGGTCGCTGACGGAGTGAAGGTAATTGGTTGTTGAGGATCAGGTAAATGGTTAGTTGTTTTACCTGGTCACCTAATTACCCATTTACCCAACTTACGGTCGCCAGCTCTTCACCAGTTCCTTAAGTTGATCGATGATGGCGATGAACAGCGCTTCGCTTTTGTTGACTTTCGCCATGCTGTATGCACCTTCCAGCGACGACAGAAAAAGGTAAGCCTGCGCCTCCGAGGGTATGCCGGAACGAACCTGACCGGCTTGTTTCCCCCGCTCCAGGGCCGCCACCAGACGGGTATGCATGTGCTCCAGCACCCGCTGCAGCCGCGTCCGAAACCCTTCGTCGATGGGCGACATTTCCTGAATAAGATTGTTGAGCGGGCAGCCGAGCCGTACGGTTTCAGTATTTATCATCGACTGATGAATGTCCAGCAGATGTATAAGCTGAGCAATGGGATCGCCATCTTCCGTGAGCAATTCATTGAAAGGCCGGGTGTAGAGCGGTTCCAGAAGTTCATCGACAACGGCGTACCCCAGCGAATATTTAGTATCGAAATAGTGATAGAGCGCTCCTTTGGTGATACCCAGGTGCTGAATCACCTTATCGGCCCTTAACCCCTGGAAGCCGTTGCGGCGGACATCGGTGAATACGGCATCCAGAATTTTATCGCGCGTTTCAATCATGATCATGAACGGATGCCGGTTTTCCGGCACCCTGGAGTCTGCCCAGGCAGGTTATCGACTGCGTCGGGCCGGTTTTGCGAGTTTCAGCGAAGCCCGCGTACAAACCGGCGAATGGTCTCACGGTAAATCTGTTCCGACTGTTCCATCGACTGCTGATTACGCAGCATCATTGCCAGCATAATCATACCGTGAGAAATGGACCACCATTCAAAATAAAGCTTCTGAATGCTCTCTTTCGACTTGGGAATAAACGAGAAAATTATTTCGCGGACAATCGTATTGATGGCCTCCATCTCGTCGGATTCCGACACGGGCAGTGTACAGTAGGCACCGTTCAGATTATACATCACCTGATAGATTTCCGGCTGGGAGGTGGCAAACTGCCACTGTACGACCGAAATTTCAAACAGGCGCTTCTCAGGGTCGCGGTATAAATTGCGAATGCGTTCGTATTCACCACGGAGGTGACGGAAGCCCTCGTTCCGAATCTCATCGAGCAGCACGTCCTTGCTGTCGAAATACTCGTAAACGATGGGGGCACTGTATTCGATGGCTTCCGCAATCTTGCGAATCGAGACGGCCTGCCAGCCTTCGCGGCGGGCAATGTTCTTGGCGGTCAAGACAATTCCAGAACGGGTTTGTTCCCGGCTACGTTGCTTACGCTCAAGTATCTCCATTAGGTCAGACTTGCAAGTTAACAGTGTTATTTCCGGGCGTTAAACTACGGAAATATGATTTGAAATACCATTCAAAATTAGTCTATAAATTTTGTAGAAAACAATAAAAAAAATTTAATTTGACTCTAATCATCTGACAATGAATAGATTGAAACGATTTTGCAGGGGTAATTATAATGCCATTTTAATCATCCCTTGGAAGAAGAGGAGTGACACCTGGACAGGTAGCCGGGTGTGGCGTCATTATCACAGAAGACAAGCGATTCGGGCTCAGATTTTCTGACTTAACAGCAGCAACCGGTCGTCGCCGAGCCTGAATTCGCTGCCTTCGAGGTCGCTGAACGCTTCGGTTACGGGCAGCCCCGCCAATTGGAGCATGCGTCGCAGTTCAGCCATCGTATAAAGGTAATGCCGGGCCGTCCGGCGCTCGGTTCCGGCGCTGCCGATGTAGGTCAGATGCGACTCGATACAGCTTTCGGCAGCGATGTATTCATTATCGAGCAGGAGCGTAATGTCGCCGACCTGCATCCAGGACCGTTCCTGAAAGTCGGGTAGTATGCTTTCGGCAATCATGCCGGTGTCGGCCACAAAGCGCCCGCCGGGTTTGATCTGTCCGGCAATTTTTTGCAGAAACGCCAGCATGTCGTCGTAAGGCAGGAAGCTAAAACTGTTGCCCATGCAGTAGGCAGCGTCGAAGCCCCCCGGAAGCGCCACGGTCAGGAAGTCGGTATTCACGGCCTGAGCCGACAGGTTTTCGGCCCCGGCCCGGCTGTTGAACTGGTGAACCGATTCTGCCGAAATGTCGACGCCCGTTACCGAACACCCCAGCCGGGCCAGTTCCAGAGCGTGTCGACCGTAGCCGCAGAATACGTCGAGCACGCGGTGGCCGGGCTGCAGTTCGAGCAGGTCGTGCAGGAAATCGACCTCGAACTGAGTCTGATCCTCGGTCTGGGCCGCCTGCCAGGCATCCTGTACCAGTCCGTGAAAGAAGTTGTCGTACCAGGGCATATTCTAAACGCAAAGACGCAACGTATTACGCAGAGACCGCAAAGGATTTCTCGGCGAACTTTGCGTTGTTCTTAGCGTCTTTGCGTTTGAAAATTTTAAAGCGATTTTAAGGTTTCCTGCACAGCTTCAAAATTCGGCACCTCGCCTGCATTATCGAGAACTTCTGCATACTTTATGACGCCGTCTTTGTCGACCACAAACGCCGACCGTTTGCTGACGCCCTTCAGGTTCATTACAAACGTCTCATAATAAGAGCCATACGCCTGCGATGTTTCTTTGTTGAAATCTGACAGCAAATCGAACGGCAGATTCTGTTCCTGTCGGAATTTGCCCAGCGTGAAGGGCGAGTCGACCGAGATGCCCACCACATCGGCATTCAAGGCTTTATACTGTGCAATATTATCGCGCATTTCGCAGAGTTCGGCGGTGCAAACGCTGGTAAATGCCATAGGGAAAAACAGAATGATCAGGTTTCTTCCCCGAAAGTCCTGCAGCGAGACCTCCTTTTTTTCGGTGTTAAACAGGGTGAAATCAGGAGCCTGGTCGTTAGGTTGAAGTGTCATATTGTTAGAGTAACGGGTAAATGTGCTTATGCACTAAAGTAAGTGCCAAAATAGACGGCAAGTTATCGCCGGAAGTCCATTTTTACGAATAATTCACCCCTTTGTCTGAAATTACATGCAAACATTCTGGGGTATCGACCTCGGCGGTACTAAAATCGAAGGCGTTATTTTGTCGGCTCCTTCACCGGATGCGGTCGTTATCCGGCACCGCATCGATACCGAAGCGCACAAAGGCTACGACCACATCGTCGGTCAGATTGTCCGGCTCGTCGACCTGCTCAAAGCCGAAACGGGTTACAAACCCGACCACATTGGTTTTGGCACACCCGGCACCTTCGATCCCCGGCGACGGACGATGAAAGGCTGCAACACCACCTGCCTCAACGGTAGGCCGCTGCCGCAGGATCTGGAAAAAATACTGGGTCTGCCCGTGACCGTTGCCAACGACGCCAACTGCTTCGCGCTGGCCGAGGCAACGATGGGTGTCGGGCCGGAGGTGGTTCCGGATTTTCGGTGCATCTTCGGCGTCATTATGGGAACCGGCGTGGGCGGAGGGCTGGTGTTTCGGGGCGATGGAAAAGCGTTCGTTCAGAACGGCCTACAGGGTATCGGCGGCGAGTGGGGGCATAATATCCTTGAAGAGAACGGTTACGACTGCTACTGCGGCAAACGCGGCTGCGTCGAACAGGTTTTTTCCGGTCCGGCACTGCAACGCTTCTACCGCGATTGCAGCGGAACGGACCGCAAGCTGAAAGAGATTGTCGAGCGCCATAAAGCGGGTATCGATTCCCACGCTTCGGCCACTGTCGACCGGCTGCTGGAATACTTCGGGCGGGCTATTTCGACGCTCATCAACGTACTGGACCCGGATGCCATCGTGCTGGGCGGGGGCGTCGGCAACATCGATTTGCTGTATACGGAGGGCGTCGAGCGGGCCAGAAAATACGTCTTCAACAACGGCATCATCGATACCTACATCCTCAAACCCAAACTCGGCGACAGCGCGGGGGTCTTCGGAGCGGCGATGCTGTAGGTTGTTACACAGAGTTAACCAGAGAATATCAGAGATAATCAGAGCTTTTATCAAAATACCCCTCTGTGTATCGCCGATTCACTCTGATTATCTCTGTGTAACAACCTACATCTGTGTAACAACTCAACCCCGTGGCCGCCGACTGCCGCCCTGCTGTTGCTGCTGAGGCTGCTGGCCGCCACCATCGCCGCCACCGTCGCCATCGCCTTTCAGGTCGTCGTTACTGACCGACTTGCGGCGGCGCTGGGGCTGGTCGAAGCTCATCTTGCCGATGCGGTAGCTAAAGTTCACCCGAATGCCCCGGTTATACAGATAGGTCGTGTTGCTCTGGATGAACGCAGGCGAGGCCAGTTCGTTGCGAATACGGAACGTATTGGACAGGAAGTTTTCGGCGGCCAGACCCACGCTGCCTTTCTTGTTCTTAAAGTCTTTCTTAAAGCCCAGGCTGTAATAGGCGAAGCCCCCCTGGAAGCCCTGCAACTGCACCTGACGCCCCCGTGCAAAACCAAAGCCCTGAATGCCCCAGCCGTTTTTGAGGGTCACGTTCGTAAACAGCCGACCTGAGACCACCCAGCCTTCGCCGCGGGCGTTGAGCGTCGGGTCGGGGCTGTTGTTGGTCAGGATCGTGTAAAAACTCTCTACGCCGCCGCCAATCTGCCACTTCGAGAGGATGGTTGCATTGCCAAACAGGTTCAGACCGTACGACTCCTGTCGGCCAATATTCTCCGGTCGGGTCAGCACCACGCCCAGCGAATCGGTCCGGCGGACGCTTTCGATGGAATTGTTGGTGCGGCGGGCAAACAGGGTGGCGTTGATGAAAGTCTGTTTAATGTACGTGCTTGTCCCGATTTCAAAATTGTCGGTCAGTTCCGGCTCCAGGAAAGGGTTGCCGGTGCTGATGCTGATGGGGTTGATGAAGTTGATGTTGGGGTTCAGCGACTGAATGCCGGGGCGCTGCAGTCGGCGGTTGTAGGCAAACTTGACGGTTTTGCCGCCCTTCAGCGTTTTCGACAGGTTGACGCTGGGAACCAGATTGTTGTAGTTCGGAATGTCGAGCGTCTGCTCCTGCTGGAAACGGGCCTGAATGTTCGTGTATTCATACCGCAGACCGGCCTTCATCGACCATTTGTTCTTTGTCGTGGCCGTATAGGACAGATACGAAGCCGCTACGTTCTGGTCATAATCGAGCGTGTTGGCTGGTCGGGCCGGATCGGGCAGGGGCAGACCGTCGACGGAACCCCGCCGGAACTGGAAATTACTGTATACCTGCCGCAGAATCGCTTTCCCGCCAAACTCAATCATCTGATTTTTACCAATAGGCGACTGATAATCAGCCTGAATAGTGATTTCCTGATTATAGCTGTCGTTGTTGTTGAATTCCGTACCCGTCTGAGTCTGGCTGGCATTCAGAAGTCGGGCCGTAAAGTCGTTCTGGCGGTTGTTGCGGCTAAACTGCGTCAGCAGGCTGAACTCCTGCTGCGGCTTTTTGAACGTGCGCGTGTAATCGAGGTTGATGTCGACCGTGCCCGACAGATCCTTGCTGTCGACGTCGCGGTAGGTGAGCGAACGCGTTACGTTGTTGACGGGATTGAGGCTCCGCTGCTGAAAAAACTGGTCCTGAAAGCCGTTGCGGGTACCATAGCGGACGGAGGCCGTCAGGGTGTTGTTCTTATCGATATCGTAATCCCAGCCCAGTTGATATGAACCAAACATTCCCCGGTTGAGCGACTCGATGTTCTGCCGGAAATCCGACGTAGGCCGTCCGCTCTCGAACGTGCGCTGGAAGCTTTCGGTTTCACCGATGATATTGTAATTGGCCCGCCCGAAGCCGCCCAGCGTAAAGCCCATTTTGCCGGTGCGGTAGCTGCCGTTGAGGCCGAGGTTGGCCCCCCGGTTGCCCACGCCCGTATCGATGTTGAGCGTCAGGCCCTGCAGCGTGTTTTTCTTCGTGATGATGTTGATAATACCCGCCGACCCTTCGGCATCGTAGCGGGCCGAGGGGCTGGTGATAACCTCTACCGACTTAATCATTTCTGCCGGAATCTGACGAAGGGCATCCGCCACGCTTCCGGCGATGATGGTCGAAGGTTTATTATTAATCAGCACCCGGACGTTCTGGCTGCCCCGCAGACTGACGTTGCCGTCGAGGTCGACGGTCAGCATGGGCACCTTCCGCATGACTTCCGTAGCATCGCCGCCCCGATTGGTGATGTCGCGTTCGGCATTATACACCAGGCGGTCGACGCGCTCTTCCACGATGTTGGCCTGACCCACGACGTTCACTTCCTGGAGGGTCTTGATTTCGGGAGTAATACGGATGGTGCCGGCGTCGATCTCGCTGCGGCGGCCTACGCTGACGGTGCTTGTCGTAAAGTTGCGGTAGCCGATGAACGATATCAGAAGCTGGTAGTCGCCGGGCGCCACTTTACTGAGCGTGAACTGCCCTTTTTCGTCAGCGACGGTGCCATCGATGGGCTTCTTCGTGTTGATGTCCAGCAGGGCTACGCTGGCATATTCGACGGGTTTACCGGTGGTCGAGTCGATGACAGCACCCGTAATTTTGGCGTTGCCCCGGGGCGTATTGTCATTGGCCGTGCCCGGAATGGTGGCGGGCTGGCGATTGCCTCCCGGCATGCCCCCCGTCGGAAACTGCGCAAAAACTGCGGATGAGCAGAAAAGAAAGAACGGTAGAAGTAAATTTTTCATAAGCTGGTTAAAAAACCATTCCAGGGCTGTATTCTGAAAATACCTGCAAAAATAGGGGGAAGTTTACGTAGTAAAGACTCGGAATGCAGGTAAATAGTTTTGATAAAGGCCTAACGGTTTATAATAAGTTCAAAAGGAGGTGAGAATGGATAGGTGGAAACGCTGACTAGGAACGCTTCTTAATGGATGTCGATGCTATGTTTGTTATCCAGGTTTGCTGTTTGGGTAGAAGAGTGACGCCAGTGCCCCGGCCCACGCCGCTGAAAATTTCGTTCAAAAATGTGAGTGTATGGGCCATCAGTGCTTCGTAATGACCATTGGCGGCGGGCGACGATGGCCCCAGTAGCCTGGGAATCCCGTTGATCAACTGTCCGTAGATGTGGAAATAGGCGTGAGTTGTGTTGTTAAAACCAGTCAGAATCCGGTCAGCGTGCGTATAACGGTCAAACCAGCCGAGATACGTTTCAGGATCCTGAGCATTGTAGAGATGCAGAATGGGGAAGTTTATTTTTTCGACGCGGTAGAACGGGCTGGCGGCCAGCAGTTGACCCCCAAACTGCGAGCCAATGCCGCCGTCGTAACTAATCACTCCTTTGATATTTTTCTGGCGAACAGCTAGCCCCATCGCCGATTGGGCACCAAAACTTACGCCCAGCGCAGCAACTTGTGTGGCACTATATTTCAACGATTTACGTAAAAAATTTATGGCATATTCGTAATCCCGAATTTCGGTCTCCATCCCGACAGAATTAACGTCGAGTTCCGCCTGCAAATACCCTTTGTAGGGTACGTTTACGGCCACCATACCGTGGCTCGCCAGATACTCACCCAGCAGCGAGAACTCCGCCGCCGATCCATGAATGAGTAGAACCACGGGAAATGTACCCGATTGCGGCGAAGCATTCTGAATCGCTTTCATGGGTTTCCCAATGGTCAGATAGCGGTTCCACGCGTCCATGTCGGCTTTTTCCGAACGGGGGTAGCTCAGAAACTGACGGATGGCTGCCGCATCGTTCCGGCTGGAGGTTACCAGACTATCCTCGTGGCCCAGCCGGTGGACATATTCGACAAAACGCATGGACTTCCGGGTCGACGCTCTGGCCGGATACCAGATATTAATCTGTAAAGCCCGACCCGTGCTATTCTGCGTCCGCGACGGACGACTGTAATCCAGTTCGACATGAGACTGGTACCCTACATTGTGAGCACCGAAACAAAGATGCTTCAATTCGTGCTGACCGTAAGACAAAAGGGAGAAAAGCAGGGATAAAACGAACACTGATCCTGAAAGACGGAACCGTTTCATGGCCTTTTCTTTTAGAACGAATTGGACTTCGGCTCAGGCAAAGTACCGCAATTGTCGGCAATGCATCTACCTCAGAATGAGGTATATTGATGAAAGGTCGGAATAGCAGTCGAAACCATCTTCGCCCCGGTCGATTTATCTCTGCAAAAGACACGGGTCATGCCCGGCGAACCCTTCAATTACACGCTCGATTACTGTTTCGTCCGGCGGATTCATCAGGTGAGTGGCGGGTTCAGCCTGCGATGCCTGTCTAACGACATTCTAATAAGGTTTTCATCTGGTTCTAACGCTGCGGCTGGACATTCGCATCATTAACGGCAACATTCAATCCTGTCAAAAATGAGCAAACCATTTTTCCTGTCCGCAGCGCTCTCTGCCATTCTGTGCGCAGGCTTTACGTCCTGTCAGACGACTGGTGAAACTAAAAAAGATGAATCGACAACGGCCCAGGCCTCTGCTGCCAATACCGAAAGTTACGAATCGCTCCCATACCCCCAGACGCCCGATGAGGCTATTGCCCGGCTGAAAGAAGGTAACCGGCGATTTGTAAACGACCAGGCCATCCACCCCAACCGGAGCGACGAACGTAAAATTGTTCAGGCCAGAAAGCAAACGCCTTTTGTGGCTGTAATGAGCTGCAGCGACAGTCGGGTTCCTTCCGAAATCGTGTTCGATCAGGGGCTGGGCGATATCTTCGTGGTCCGAACGGCGGGTCAGGTAATGGCCGACGCTTCTGAAGGAAGTCTGGAGTTTGCCACGGCGGTGCTGGGCGTGAAGGCCATCGTGGTTATGGGACATGAAAAATGCGGGGCAGTGAAGGGTGCCATTGGCCGCGACCCGCTGCCCGGAAAAATCGAGTATGTCGTCAATCAGATCCGGCCGGCCATCAAACCGCATATCGGCAAGGAAGATAAACTGGAGGAGGCTGCTCACGACAATGTCGTGTATCAGGTTAACCGACTGATCCGCCTGGACCCTATCATCGGCAAAGCCGTTCGGGAAGGCAAAATCAAAGTAGTGGGTGCCTACTATAATCTGGATACCGGCAAGGTTGAGTTTATGGACGAAGCCTCGAAGGAGTTTCTTTAACTAAATCATCCAAAATACGCAGACGCACAGAACTGACCAGAACATAACTCAGTTCTGTGCGCACACACATCTTAATCAAACATGAAAAAAATCTGCTTTCTGACCGCTTTATTGTGTATGACGGCTCCTGTCTGGGCGCAGGTGCCGCAGCAGTACATGCACTGGTACACCTACTTTGGTAACTTCCGCATCCATGAGAAATGGGCCATTCACTTTGATGGGCAGGCCCGCATCGACGAGGGCCTCGGCCAGGCCCGGCAAATTCTGCTTCGGCCCGGTTTGCAGTATGTGTTTAACCCAAAAATGAACCTGACGCTGGGCTACGCCTATATCAGCAGCTACGTACCGGCGCTGGACGCGTTCGCACCCGAACACCGCATCTGGGAGCAGTTCATCTACCGCCACCGCAATGACCGTTATGACATGACGCACCGCTTCCGGCTCGAACAGCGCTTCGTAGCCGCCAAACGGCGCAACGGCGACGGCGTTGTCGAGACCGCCGACTGGCAGTATGGTAACCGCATCCGCTATTTCAACCGGACGCTGTTCCCACTGAAAGCAAAGCTGACGTCGGAACTGCCGTTCTACCTGGCCGCTCAGAATGAGGTGTTTATCAACTTCGCCAATCAGCAGATCAATCCGAATGCTTTCGACCAGAACCGGCTGCTGCTGGCGATTGGAGTGGTACATAAAAACCGGACCCGCTACGAAATCGGTTACATGAACCAGTTTCTGAATGCCTTCAACGCCAATCGCCGGATGAATCACATTCTGCACTTCTCCGTGCTGCAGAATCTGGATTTCCGGCGGGAGTAACGGACGGTACGGGAGCGGATGATCAGAATTTCTGACGAGTTCCGGGCGACGGCTGTTATGTAACCCGGAAAGCTTTCCGGGCAAACTTCCCCCGGAAAGCTTTCCGGGTTACATAACGATGCCACGCGAACCATTCGATTACACACTCGATTACCGAAATCTGGACCTGCGCCGACAGCCTGAACTGTACCGCGTCGGAAAAGGCGAGCAGGGCGTTTTGCTGGTTCAGCCTTATAAATCGGAAATCCTGCCCCATTGGCGGTTCAAGACGCCCGACATTGCCCGCGAATCGTCGGAGACGATTTTTCAGCTATTTCTGGAGTATAAGGCCAAAGGCGATTTTGTGGGTATGGACATGGCCCGAAAATTTCTGCAAATGGGCGTCACGCGTTCGCGCCGTTATGCCAACCACCGCACGGGGCAGAAATACGACGGCCCCGTGCCTGCCGACCAGAAGGGCCGCAGCGGCGCACACGGGCGCGACGTGTTACCTCTCGACACCGACCCCGTCAAGGCCGAAAGCGCCGCCATTTTTCGTGAAAAATACCTCCAGGCCCGCGAAGACCCGGAGTATAAGCGGCTGCGGAAAGAGTGGCAGGAGCGGTACGGGTAACCCGGAAAGGCTTTCCGGGCTACTGCGCTTCCACGACTGCAATCGCCACCATGTTTACGATTTCGCGCTCCGATGAGCCTAACTGTAGAACGTGAACGGGTTTGCGGATGCCGAGCAGAATCGGGCCGATGGCGTCGAACCCGGCGGCACCCGACATCAGGTTGTAGGCAATGTTGCTGGCCGACAGGTTCGGGAAAATCAGTGTGTTGGCCCCTTCATCACCGAGTTTGTTGAACGGATGGCTCTGGCTGAGCAGTTCGCTGTCAAAGGCCAGGTGGGCCTGAATTTCGCCCTCGACCACCAGATCCGGATGTTTCTCCTGCAATAAATCCACGGCCCGGTTCATTTTTTCGGCGTCGTCGCCCCGGGCTGAACCAAAATTGGAATAGGTCACCAGTGCAATGCGGGGTTTGATGTTGAACCGCTCCACAGCCCGGGCTGTCAGTTCCGTAATTTCCACGATTTCTTCTGCCGTGGGGTTGAAGTTGACCGTCGTGTCGGAGAAGAAAAGCGGGCCGCGTTTGGTCAGCATGATATACATACCGGCCACTTTCTGCACTCCCGGTTCACGGCCAATGACCTGTAGGGCAGGCCGGATCGTGTCGGGATAGTTACGGGTCAGACCCGAAATCAGGGCGTCGGCCTCGCCCGTCTCGACCATCATCGCCCCGAAATAATTCCGGTAATACATCCGCTTAACGGCTTCGCGGGCATTGATGCCCTTGCGGCGGCGTTTCTGGTAAAACAAATCGGCGAACCGCTGTACCATCTTATCCCATTCCGGGGCGCGGGGGTCGATAATGGGCGTATCGCCGAGGTCGAGGTGGTTCTGTTCGATCAGCGAACGAATAAGCGCCACTTCGCCGAGCAGAATCGGATAGGCGATGCCTTCATCCCGCACCTGCTGGGCCGCTTTCAGCACTTTCAGATTTTCGGCGTCGGCAAAAACGACGCGTTTCGGGTCAGACTTGGCCTTGTTGATAATCACCCGCGAAATCTGGTTGTCCTGCCCCAAACGCCGGGCCAACTGCTGCTCGTAGGCTTCCCAGTCGGTGATGGGCTGCCGGGCCACGCCGGATTCCATCGCCGCCCGTGCCACGGCGGGGGCTACCGTCACCAGCAGACGCGGGTCGACCGGTTTCGGAATGATATACTGGCGACCAAAAAGCAGATTGGATTCGTTATAGGCCAGGTTGACCAAATCGGGAACGGGCTTCTTGGCTAAATCGGCCAGCGCATGAACGGCGGCCAGCTTCATGGCTTCGTTGATTTCCGTCGCCCGTACGTCGAGCGCCCCCCGGAAAATGAACGGGAAACCCAGCACGTTGTTGACCTGATTGGGATAATCCGAACGGCCCGTTGCCATAATGATGTCGGGGCGGGCCGCTACGGCCTCCGGATAGCTGATTTCGGGTGTGGGGTTCGCCATCGCAAACACGATGGGGTGGTCGGCCATCGAGCGCACCATGTCCGCCGACACCACGTTGCCCTTCGACAGACCGATGAACACGTCGGCCCCGGCCATAGCTTCTTCCAACGTATTCAGATCGCGGGAGGTAGCAAATTGCCGTTTGCGCTCATCGAGGTCGGTGCGGTCGGCCCGGATAACGCCCTTGCTGTCGCACATCACGACGTTTTCGACCGATGCGCCCAGCGACACATACAGTTTGGTGCAGGAAATGGCCGATGCCCCGGCCCCGTTGACCACGATTCTGACGTCACCGATGCGCTTTTTGACAATCTCCAGAGCGTTCAGCAGGGCGGCGGCGGAGATGATGGCCGTACCGTGCTGGTCGTCGTGCATGACCGGGATGTTCAGCTCCCGCTTCAGCCGCTCCTCGATTTCGAAGCACTCCGGCGCTTTGATGTCTTCCAGATTCACCCCGCCGAAGGTCGGTTCCAGAATCTTCACCGTCCGGACAAACTCATCGACGTCTTTGGTGTTGAGTTCGATATCGAAAACGTCGATGTCGGCGTATATTTTGAACAGCAGCCCTTTGCCTTCCATAACGGGCTTACCGGCTTCGGGGCCGATGTCGCCCAGACCCAGCACGGCGGTGCCGTTGGAAATGACGGCCACCAGGTTACCTTTGGCCGTATACTTATATACGTCCTCCGTATTAGCGGCAATTTCAAGACAAGGCTCGGCCACGCCGGGCGAATAGGCCAGCGTCAGGTCGCGCTGCGTAGCGGTTTCTTTGGTCGGAATGACTTCAATCTTGCCCGGACGGCCTTTTGCGTGGTATTCGAGAGCGTCTTCGCGGCGGATTTTCTTCTCCATCAGACAGTGGTGAATGAGTTTCAGGGCCGCTAAGGTAAAGAAAAAGTCGGTCAGGCCACGGAGGTGCGGCGCAGCAATTGCCGCATGGCGGCAATGTGACTAACAAGTACGAGGGGTACGATGAAACCGGGCAGCCAGACGAACGGGAACTTCAGTACACCGACGTTTGGCTGGTCGAAACCCCATTGCTGAAACGGCAGCGGAGCCGCCAGAACCGCATTGACGACGATATTCAAAAGGAATGCCAGGCCGACGACGTTCCACAGAAAGACCCATTTCAGGGAAAGGTTTCGGTATAGCAGACCGTAGGCGACGACCGGGGCGGTCAGGCCAATCAGTATGTCCGGGTTGCGACCTTCGAACGTCATCAGTTCCGGCACCTGTCCAGTGACACACAGCCCATACAGCGTCAGTTCAACCGGGAAGCGAATCGTGTGTAAAACGGTAAGAAAAGATAAGGGAATGGCATCATAAAACCGTTGACCAGTCGGCATCAGCAACGCTCCCAGGCCTATTGCAACCGGTGGTAGAATAGCCAGCAGGAACCGGGGCACTGAGGCGTCGATGTTAAGGAAAAAACCACGGCCCGACAGGACTCCCAGAAACAGAAGCCAGAGAACGATGCCGACCAGCAGAGCGGTCGCAGATTTGGGATGGGAGCGGCGAAGTCCGGCGTAAAGCACGGCTACCAGCGTCGTTGTCGTCAGGCCGAAAAACAGGGCCAGCCAGAGCGGTGGCTGGCTATTCAGATACGTCAGATTGGGTTGCATGAGTACCGTTGTTTGGTGGAACGATACGGCAAAGGAAATAGGGGAGAAACCCCGGCAAAAGCAAACGAGAGCGGTTTTCTACGAATGGTCACGGATTCTGCAATGAATGGTCAGGCAGGCAGCGTCTGGGTCAGGTGTGGGAAAGCATCGTAGCGTGTTGGAATCTGCTGGCCGTTGGTTTTAACGAGCAACACTACCTCGCCGCTCGAATAAAAAGGAAATCGGAAACATCAGGTCAGGATGTCTTCCGTATCGGCGTAGACAACGGAAAGCGGCAGCGTCAGACCGATGCTATCGAGCGTGATGTGACCGTCGACCGAGTCGGCTTCAGAAGCGATATACCAGAACTTCGATTCGCCCCGGCGAAACACCTCCGCCCGTACTTTCTGCGAGTCAATCAGTACGTATTCCCGAAGTGTCTCAATTTTACGATAGAGTTTGAATTTTTCGCCCCGGTCATAGCTCTCGGTACTTTTTGAGAGAACTTCGATGAGGATTACCGGATTAACTATTGCATTTTTCTGAATATCCGAATATTGATTTGGACCGCAGATGACCATGATGTCGGGATAGGTATACAGACCTGTTTCTTCCACCAGTAATCGTTGATCACTGGAAAAGCTCCGACAGGTTTTGCCACGCAGGAAACCGCCAATCTCTATTGAAGCATTTTCCTTGATGCGATTATGATTCGGTGTACCACCGGCCATCATGAATATCTCGCCCTCATAATATTCACTCTTGTAATCAGCCTCGCGTTCCAGTTCGAGATATTCTTCAGGCGTGTAGTGGCTCTTCGGCGGTGCGTTCATCGGAAAAATATTTTTCCAAATATACCGCTTCCGGTAAAAATGAAAAACCCCGCTGGTGGGCGGGGTTTTGTAACCCGGAAAGACTGCGGTCCGCCGCCGCGGTCCGGGTCTGTGCGAAGCACAAGAATATTACGCCTGACGGCGTCGCAACGGCGCACCGTCCCGGACCGCGGCGGCGGACCGCAGCCTTTCCGGGTTACAGTTACAGTTGCGGCTGTTCGGCCAGGGCTTTCTCGTCGACGTGTCCCGGCTTGCGGTTGCGCATCCAGAAATACAGCACCGTAAAGGCCACAATCAGAATGATGGGGAAGGTGGTCATCTTCGCCAGCGTCGCCTGTCCGGCGGCCAGTTCGAGGGCATCGCCCGTCAGACCGGCGGCGGCTTTTTCGGCCCGTTCGCCGTCAATCCAGCGACCGATGAAGGGCTGAAAAATCGAGGTCGAGAACATACCCACGCCGCCGATGATCGACATGCCCAGAGCGCCGCTCAGCGGAATGCGTTCGGCCACAAAACCGACCATCGTCGGCCAGAAATAGCACACGCCAATGGCGAAGAACACAGCGGCAAAATAGGCCATAGCCCCTGTTTGGGCTATACTGAACATATAAATACCTATTGCGGCGAAGATGGCTCCGCCCAGCAGTACGCCCGTCTGGTCGAGACGGTGAATGATGGGGCCGCCAAAATACCGGCCAACGGCCATCAGACCCGTCACCAGCGCCAGAATCAGCATCGGGCTGGCCCCGCTCTTGCTCATAATCAGGCCCACCCATTGCTGCGGCCCAAATTCAGAAATAGCCGTCAGGGCCATGCAGCAGAACATGAAAATATATAGCGGCGTCAGCATGGCGCTGAAATTCCTCGCCAGCGAGGTTGCTCCCACCACTTTCGACTGCGGGAACGCCTGCCCGAAGAACAGGAATGCGTAAATGATGGTCGGAATCATGATGACCCAGATTTGCGCCTGCCAGGGCATGCCTGAGTCGGTCATGAACTTGGAAATCAGACTGCCGATGACGATGCCGCCGGGGAACCACATGTGGAAGCGGTTCAGCATTTTGTTCATGTCGTTGCCCGTATACATATCGGCGATCATCGGATTGCAGGCCGCTTCCGTACAGCCATTGCCGATGCCAATCAGCAGCGTCGAAATGAGCAGGGTATTATAGCCCCCGGCGTAGATGGTCAGCAGAATGCCCAGCGTGTGACACAGAAACGCAATCTGCATGATCAGCTTCGGCCCAACGGAATTATAGACCAGCCCGCCGATGATCATCGAGATCGGGAAGCCCAGAAACCACATGGAGTTGATAAAACCCAGTTGCTCGGCGGTCAGGCCGAAACTGGTGCCTAACTGGGGCAGAATACCGGCCCGGATGCTGAACGAGAAGGCAGTGGTGATGAGGGCAAAGCAACTGGCGTTGAAAAGCCGGTTGGCGTTGACCGCTGTTGTTACTGGTGTTACCATAAGACGTGCGTGATAGAGGGTTTAGTAGTGATTATGACTGTGCTGAATGTGAAGTTTGTTCGGTGAAAGATGCAAAATTTTCAAAAAAAAAGTAAACCTGCTAATTTGCCCGTCACATTGCAACGGGGCCTGATGGTAGAAACCGGTCTTTTTTGTCTTACACCCAGAAAGTTGTTTACCCCATTTTTTTACTTTTTTATTATTACAGAACCGACACTTCTCTGCTGGAATTATGACGCACAGAAAATTGCGAATGGGCATGGTGGGCGGCAGCCTCGAAGCCTTCATCGGAGCCGTTCACCGACGGGCCGCCGCCTTCGACAACGAAATCGAACTCGTCTGCGGCGTGTTTAGCTCGAACGCCGAAAAATCGAAAGCGACCGGCCACGCCCTTTACCTGCCCGACAACCGGGTATATGCTTCCTACGAGGAGATGATTCAGCGGGAGAAAGAGTTGCCCGAAGGCGAACGAATGGATTTTATCTCCATCGTAACCCCGAATCACATGCATTTTCCGCCCGCCAAAATGGCCCTCGAAAACGGCTTTCACGTTATCTGCGACAAACCGATGACGCTCAATCTTCAGGAGGCCAAAGATCTTGCCAGAATTGTGGAGCAGACAGGGCTGGTCTTCGGCCTGACGCACAACTACACGGGCTACCCGATGGTGAAAGAGGCCCGCGACATGGTGCGCAACGGCAAACTGGGCAAAATCCGGAAGATTGTCGTGGAATATCCGCAGGGCTGGCTGTCGAAGAAAGAGGAGGATACGAATTACAAACAGGCCATCTGGCGTACCGACCCGACCAAATCCGGGGCGGCGGGCTGCATGGGCGACATCGGCACCCACGCCGAAAATCTGGCCGAATACATCACGGGTCTGAAAATCACCGAACTCTGTGCCGACCTGACCACTTTCGTACCGGGCCGTCAGCTCGACGACGATGGCAATGTGCTCCTGCGTTTCGAAGAGGGCGTGAAGGGTGTTCTGCACGCGTCACAGATTGCCAACGGGGAAGAAAACTCCCTCAAAATCTTCGTTTACGGCGAACTCGGCGGTCTGGAGTGGCACCAGATGGAACCCAACACCCTGAAGTATAAATCGAATGAAGGTCAGCGGCTCATCCGTCCGAAAGTGGGCGAGATGTCGGCGGCGGCGGCAGCCCACATCCGGCTCCCGGCGGGCCATCCGGAAGGCTTTTTCGAGGCGTTTGCCAATATTTACCGCAACTTCGCCTACGCCGTCAAAGCGCACATGAATGGTCAGCAGCCCGACCCGACCTACGACTTCCCGACCGTGCAGGACGGCGTCCGGGGCCTGGCCTTCATCGACACCGTCATCGCCTCCTCAGGGGACGACTCAACGAAGTGGACGAAGTTTAAAGAGTGAAAGAGTGAAAGAGCGAATGAGTGATATAGAGACAGATGGTTTTGGAAATGCTGGCTGGGTTAATGAACCACCAGCAGACTACTCCGGGTATACGAAGAGCCAGTTTCTGGATGATATGGAGTATCGTCTCCGAAACTTTATGCTCCGTTGCGTAAAGGTGTGCCGCACGTTACCCAAAGAGTATGACGCCCAGCATTTTGGGCACCAACTTATTCGTTCATCGTCTTCAGCAGCGGCTCATTTCCGGGCAGTTCGGCGTGGCAGGAGCCAGAAAGAATATTATGCCAAACTAAGCATCTTAGTAGAAGAGTTAGATGAGTCACTTTTCTGGCTTGAAACGCTCGTTTTAACCGAATTAACATCTGAACACCGTTTGTCTGACCTAGTAGACGAAGGGTATCAACTCCTGAAAATTTTATCTAAATCTCGTAAAACAGTGAGCGACTGAAACAAAGAGTGAATGAGCGAAAGAGTGAAAGAGCGGCTACCGCATTAGGCCCCAACGTAGTTCATTTTGGTTAATCACCGCAGCGGTGTAGTCGACCAAGCCGGTACGCCGCGGGTCCGCCCGTGCGGAGCGGGACCATTCTTTCACTCTTTCACTCTTTCACTCTTTCGCTCTTTAAATCATGCAGAAAATCAACGTTGGCGTGGTCGGCACCGGATTCATCGGCCCCGCCCACATCGAAGCCCTCCGTCGCTTACCAAACGTCGAAGTGGTCGCCCTGTGCGAAGTCAATCAGGAACTGGCCCGTCAGAAAGCCGACAGCCTCGGTATCGAACGGGCCTACACGTTTGACGAACTCCTGAGACAGGACGACATTCAGGCGATTCATATCTGTACGCCCAACTTCCTGCACTACAGCCAGTCGAAGGCGGCGCTCGAAGCGGGTAAGCACGTCATTTGTGAAAAGCCACTCGCCAAAGACCTGGCCGAAGCCGAAGAACTCGTGCAACTGGCCGCCAAAACTGGCCTGGTCAATGCCGTGCATTTCAACCTGCGCTATTATCCGCTGGCCCGACAGATGAAGGTGATGCGGGAAAAAGGCGATCTGGGCGAAGTCTACAGCATTATCGGCTCCTATTTGCAGGACTGGCTCTTCTACGAAACCGACTACAACTGGCGGCTCGAACCCGACAAATCCGGCGACTCGCGGGCCATCGCCGACATAGGTTCGCATCTCATGGACATCATTGAATACATTACGGGTCTGAAAACGGTGGCGGTCATGGCTGATTTCAACACCATCCACAAAACCCGCAAGAAGCCCCTGAAACCGGTGGAGACGTATTCAGGCAAGATGCTGCAGCCGGAAGATTATGCCGACGTGCCCATCAACACCGAAGACCATGCCAACGTGCTGCTGCGGTTCGACAACGGTAATCGGGGCGTCATTACCGTCTCGCAGGTGTCGGCGGGCCGCAAAAATCAGATGAAACTGGAGATTGCCGGTTCCAAAAAAACCTTCGCCTGGAACTCCGAAGCGCCGAACGAAATGTGGGTCGGCAACCGCGACGGCTACAACCAGACGCTTACCGACGATCCCTCGCTGGTGTATGCCGAAGCCCGGTCGGTCATCTCATTCCCCGGTGGGCATAACGAGGGCTTCCCCGACACCTCCAAGCAGATGTTCAAAGAGGTTTATGCCGCCATCGAGGCCGGTGCGCAGCCCGAAAATCCGACCTACCCGACCTTCGCCGACGGCTACCGTGAACTGCTGATCTGCGAAAAAATTCTGGAAAGCAACCGGAAGCAGGCGTGGGTAGAGGTATAGGAAATTGCGTAACTTATGCGGAAATTTTAACCAGTATAAGCCATGCAATATCAGGCAAGCTACCGGCATATTATCACTATCGAGCCGGGAAAACGCGGCGGAAAGCCCTGCATTCGGGGTATGCGAATTACGGTTGGCGATATTCTGGGTTGGTTGGGTGGAGGCCGAACACCGGATGATATCATCGAAGATTTTCCGGAACTGACGCATGAAGACATTCGGGCTGCCCTTCTCTACGCTGCCGACCGGGATGACAGTACGTTACTCATGGCCGCATGAGACTGCTTTTTGACCAGAACATCTCCTTTCGCGTAGTAAAGCAACTAAAAGCCTTGTTTCCTGACATCATCGGTGTCTGGGAAGCAGGGCTAATTAATGCGGATGATTACGAAATCTGGGAGTATGCCCGGCAACATGGATACACAGTAGTAACCTTCGACAAGGACATTCCGGCTATTGGCTCGGTCAGAGGGTTTCCGCCAAAAATTATCTGGTTGCGTACAGGCAATCTAAACAACCTGGGAATCGTATCACTTTTTATAAACCACACCGAACAATTCAACGATTTCATTGCCAGACACAACAAAGGGTGTCTGATGGTGTATCTGCCTTTTACCACAGATTCAAACCCGCAAGATTCATGAAAACCATGAAAGGTCCGGGCGTATTTCTCGCCCAGTTTCTCGGTGATACCGAACCCTTTAACTCACTCGATTCCATCGCCCGCTACATGGCCGACCTCGGCTATACGGGCATCCAACTCCCGACCTGGGACCCCCGTGTCATCGACCTCAAACAGGCCTCGGAAAGCCAGACGTACTGTGATGAACTGAAAGGTAAACTGTCCGACGTCGGCGTGGAAATCACCGAACTATCGACGCACCTGCAGGGGCAGCTTGTGGCCGTACATCCGGCCTATGCCGCTATGTTTGCCGGTTTCGGCCCCGCCGAAGTCGCCAATGATCCGAAAGGTCAGCAGGAGTGGGCAACGAACCAGCTTCTGATGGCGGCCAAAGCCAGCCAGAACCTCGGCCTGACGTCGCACGTTACGTTTTCGGGGGCGCTGCTGTGGCCGTTCATGTATCCCTGGCCGCAACGCCCGGCGGGGCTGGTCACTACAGGCTTTCAGGAACTGGCTCGCCGCTGGAAACCCATTCTGGACGCCTTCGATGAGGCGGGCGTCAACGTCGGCTACGAGCTGCACCCCGGCGAAGACCTGCACGACGGCATTACGTTCGAGATGTTCCTCGACCACGTCGGCGGACACCCACGGGCGGGCATCAACTACGACCCCAGCCATTTTGTCCTGCAACAGTTGGATTATCTGCAATTCATCGACTTCTACCACGACCGGATTTATGCCTATCACGTCAAGGACGCCGAGTTTAACCCGACGGGCAAGCAGGGCGTTTACGGTGGTTTCCAGGGCTGGGTCGAGCGGGCCGGGCGGTTCCGGTCGCTAGGCGACGGTCAGGTCGATTTTGCCGGTATTTTCTCCAAACTGGCGCAGTACGACTACGACGGCTGGGCGGTGCTGGAGTGGGAGTGTGCCATCAAACATCCGGAGCAGGGGGCGGCGGAAGGCGCTCCGTTCATTGAAAATCACATTATCCGCGTCACCGAACGCGCCTTCGATGACTTCGCCGGAACTGGTGCCGACGAAGACTTCAACAAGCGGGTGCTGGGCCTGTAGAACGCAGCGGCGCTGCCTTTACGTTTTAAACTCACAGACCTGTAAGGTTTCTAAAACCTTGCAGGTCTTCTATTTTCCTGCAGGTCTTCTATTTTCTTGCGGGTCCTTTATTTTATAGAACGCTTTCTCTCTACAGGCCTTTCTTTATTGGTCGAAAAACTTATATTCGTTACCAAATCATTCAGCACATACTCATGGCAGGTCAGGGTTCGGGCGGCAACGTCATTGCGGCTCTTTGCAGTTTCTTCATTCCGGGATTGGGCCAGTTGCTGCAGGGGCGGCTGGGCATGGCGATTGTCCATTTTGTCCTGGCGGGCGTTCTCTGGTTTTTTCTGCTCGGCTGGGTCATTCACCTGTGGTCCATCCTCGACGCCGCCCGGTTCAGTCCGGCCCGTTAGCCGCTAGTCAGCTTCTGCCCGGAGGTACTTTTCTGCGTATCCATACCTCCAGCCAATGCTGGTGACGATAGCGGCGGCAACGATCTGCAGCCCCCGACCGTCACAACAGCCGGAATAGCAGAGACAAAATACCACGTAGAGGATTCGTTTGGGCAGATCGATGGGAATAGTCTAACTCATATAACCTAAATAGTATATAATTGAACTTAAATATTGTATTGTGAACAATATAGTACTAAGCTTGTTTTATTCAAAGAAACAGCGTTTTTGTACATTCGCGATACGAGTTAATTAGTAAGCATGAAAAAATATCAGTTGCTGCGGGAGTTGCTGGATTTTGTTGACCGGTTTGAGAAGGAACAGCCTGATAATGAGCAGCAGACGTTGTTTAACTTTATGGCCTGGATGAATCAGCGACTCGTTGACCGGCATCGAACGGGACAGCAGCCGTCGGAGCCTGGAGAACAGCGTCTTGAGTCACCAGATATTTATCTGGGCATTATGATCGGTTATTTATACCGTTATTCGCGTATCTATTCAAAGAAGGCACTGGAAGATACACCGCTGGTAACTCAGGATGAATTCACCTATCTGGCTACCCTGTGGCGGCATCAGCCCATGACCAAGGTGGCGCTGATTGAAAAAAACATACACGAAAAAACAACCGGCACCGAAATCATTCGCCGACTGCTGGCAACGGGGCTGGTCGAGCAATACGACGACCAGGAAGACAAACGAAGTAAGCGTCTGAAGCTGACCCAGAAAGGAATTCAGATGCTGATGACCCTCTGGCCGGTTATGGGTCAGGTAGCCGTCATAATGGGGGGGGATTTGAATCTGGAGGAAAAGATGCAACTGGTCGGTCTCCTACAACGGCTTCATGCTTTTCACAACCCCATTTTCCTGAACCGGCGCGACGAAAAACTAACGGATTTAATACAGGACGAAATCCTCAAAAAGATACAATAGAATAAAGAAAACAAAAATATAGTACATTATTGAACAAAAATAAACCATATAGGTTTAGATGGTAAACGACCAACCATCTAAATGTACTTTACTACTAAACTGCTACGTATGGGCCTGACCGGGCTGTTGCTCGGCTGGTCTTTTCTTTACGCTCAGACACCCATCACGGGGACGCTCACCGGTACGGTGCGGGATAAAAACACGCAGGAACTGCTCATCGGCGTAACGATCCAGATTGACGGCACGACCAGCGGAACCGTGACCGATGCCGAAGGCCGTTTCAGACTGATTGTGCCGGTCGGGAACTATAACATCCGGGCCAGCTACGTGGGCTATCAGCCGCAGGTGAAATACAACCTCAGCATCACCTCAGGCAATGCCAACGAAACCGCTTTTGAACTCCTGCCCGCTGAAAACAGCCTCTCGGAAGTGACCGTAACGGCCAACCGGGCAGTGGCCGCCGTTTCGACGCTCGAAACACCCAACTCGATTCAGCGCCTGACGACCGAGGAGATCAAGACCAACCCCGGCGGCAATTTCGACGTCTCACGGGTGATTCAGACCCTGCCCGGCGTGGGTGGGTCGGTGGGCGGGCTGCGCAACGACATCATCATCCGGGGTGGCGCTCCCAACGAGAACGTTTTTTATCTGGACGGTATCGAAATTCCGGTCATCAACCACTTTCAGACCCAGGGCGGCACCGGCGGTCCGCAGGGCATTCTTAACGTATCCTTTATCGAAGACGTCACGCTTTCGTCGAGTAGTTTCGATGCCCGCTACGACAACGCGCTGGCATCGGTGTTTCAGTTTAAACAGCGGGAGGGAAGTCGTGAACGGCTGCAGGGTAACCTTCGGCTGAGCGCTACTGAACTAGCCCTGACCGGAGAAGGTCCGCTGGGGCGAAAAACCACCTTTCTGGCTTCCGCCCGGCGATCGTATCTCCAGTTGCTCTTCCAGCTCATCGACCTGCCTATCCGGCCCAATTACTGGGATTTTCAGTATAAAATCACGCACAAATTCAACAACAAAACGACGCTGACGGCGCTGGGCGTCGGCGCTATCGATGAATTTACGTTTGCCGTACCGAAAGAATCTTCGCCGGAAAAAGAATTTACGCTTCGGTCGATTCCGCTCATCAACCAGTGGAACTACACGGTCGGGGTGTCGCTGCGCCGCCTGATCGATCGCGGCTACATCAACCTGGCCGTCAGCCGGAATGCCTTTAACAATGCCGTCGACCGTTTCGAGGATGGCCGTCTGGGCGACATCAGCCGCCGAACGCTGCGCACCCGCTCACGCGAGACGGAGAATAAACTGAGGTTCGACGTCAATCAGGCCATCGGCGGCTGGAAATTCTCGGCTGGGGCCGTTGTGCAGTACGTACAGTTCGACAACCAGTTTACAGGCCGCATTCGGAACGAGATACGCGATTCGACGGGGGCCATCGTCCAGCCCGGCATCAATGTCTCGTCGCTGACCGATCTGTCGTTCTGGCGATACGGGGCGTTCGGGCAGGTCAACAGAAGTTTTTTTAATAACCGTCTGGGAGTATCGGCGGGCATCCGGGCCGACGGCAACAGCTTCACTACCACCGGCAACGACCTGAGCCGAACGCTCTCACCCCGCCTGGCGCTGTCGTATGCTTTAACTGATGTCTGGTCGGTCAATGCGGCGGTCGGGCGGTATTACAAGCTGCCGATCTACACGGTTCTGGGCTTTCGGGAAGCTGCCGGGCCTTCGGAGCCGGCCCGCTTCGTTAACCGCAACAGTCTGTATATGCGCTCGGATCATTACGTGATGGGCGTCGAATACCTGCCCAAACCCACCACCCGCTTCACCCTCGAAGGATTTTACAAACGCTACAGTCAATACCCGGTTTCGGTGCAGACGGGTATTTCGCTGGCGAACCAGGGCACCAATTTTGATGCGCTGGGCAACGAAGCCGTCCGTAGCACGGGGCGGGGCCGAACCTACGGCTTCGAGGTCTTTTTCCAGCAGAAACTCGTCAAAAACTTTTTCGCGGTGGCGTCGTACACGTTTGTCCGGAGTCTGTATTCAGGCGTCGACGGGCGGCTGGTACCTTCAGCCTGGGACAACCGGCACCTGTTTTCGGGGCTGTTGGGCCGCCAGTTCGGCAAAGGCTGGCAGATGGGTCTGAAGTACCGGTTTGCGGGTGGAGCGCCCTACACGCCGTTCGACATCGAAGCGTCGCAGCGGAACTATCTGTCTCTCGGACAGGGAATTCAGGATTTTGAGCAACTGAACACGCTTCGGCTTCGGCCAACCAGTCAGTTCGATTTCCGGCTGGATAAAAAATGGAACCTGCCCCGCCTGACCTGGAATGTGTTTCTCGACGTGCAGAACGCCTTTGTAACGCCGACACCGGGCTTTCCCGAATTTGTGCTGGCCCGCAATTCGGAAAACACGGGTTTTGCCACTACCGACGGTCGGCCCCTGCTGCCCGACGGCAGCAATGGTATCCCGCAGATTCTGAGCAACAACGACCCGTTCGTAACGCCGACGCTCGGTTTCATCGTCGAATTCTGATTCAGAAAGGCAGAGGCCGGGAGCCTTCGATTCTCCGGCTTCTGCCTTTCCGATACATGACGCCGACATCTGACATCATCAAAGCATTCAAGGAGCGGCCCGTCACCACTCTGGAAGACACTGATATTTCATCATTCACGTACTTTCCATTAACTTACATGGCAATTCCCTGAATGAACGCGACGGGGTACGTCCGCAGCGGTTCCTATACCTGTTCATACCACTTTTATGCGGGTTTCTACCCTTTTCTGTGTTCTGTTTTTTCTGCTATTCATCAGCCCTGCCGCAGCTCAGCGGGTCACGCTGAGCGGAACGGTGATGCGTTCCGACACCAGCCTGCCTGTGATCGGTGCCAGTCTGTTCGTTGTTCAGACCGGTGCCGGAACCGTTACGGACGAGGAAGGCCGTTTCTCGCTTTCGCTGCCGCCGGGCGTCTATGATATCGAACTCTCGTCGGTAGGCTACCGCCGCGATCGGGAGCATATCGTCGTCAATCAAAACCGAACGGTTGTCTTCCGGCTTGTTTCCAAAACATTCGAACTGGATGAGATACAGGTGCGTGATCGCCGCGAGGATCAGAACGTCCGGGACGTCACGATGGGGCTCGTGCAGCTCGATATTCGTCAGTTAAAAAAAATGCCCGTCGTGCTGGGCGAACCCGACATACTGAAGGTAGTCACGCTGCAGGCGGGCGTCTCGACAGCGGGCGAAGGAGCGGGCGGCTTCAACGTACGGGGAGGCCGCACCGACCAGAATCTTGTGCTCCTCGATGGAGCGCCGCTCTTCAATACCTCGCACCTGCTGGGATTCTACGCCAATGTTAACGCCGACGTGGTACAGGAAGCCGACCTCTACAAAGGTACGTTTCCGGCACAGTATGGCGGGCGTACGGCCTCGCTGCTGCTGATCAACACCCGATCGGGCAACCGGGAAGCCTGGCGGCTTTCGGGCGGTGTCGGGCCGCTGAGCAGCCGCCTGGTGGCCGATGGTCCCATTACCAAAAATCTGACGCTGCTCGTGGGCGGTCGCGTGGCCTATCCCAATTACCTGCTGCGGGCGTTTCCGGAGCGAAGTGCCGCCCGTCAGAGTCGGGCGTTTTTCTACGACGGTACGCTGCGGCTGCAATACACGCCCAATTCACAGAATACGCTCTCGCTGACGGCCTACCGCAGTGATGATGATTTTAAATTTCCCGGCGACACGCTCTACGGCTGGCAGTCGGACGTGCTGTCGGCGCGGTGGAGCAGCCTGCTGACGCCGCGTCTACAGTTCAATCTGCAGGCCCTTTACAGCGGCTATGCCTTTCAGGTAGAAGGAATCCGGACGTTTCAGGAGTTTTGGCTGCAATCGTACATCCGTCACCGCGAGGCCAAAGCGGATGTGTTTTATACGGTGAACGACAAACTGAAGGTGCAGGCGGGAGCCAATGGTATTCTGTACCAGATTCAGAAAGGTGACGTGAAGTCGGTGGGTGATCAGTCGACGGTCAATTCGCAAACGTTGCAGCCGGAATATGGCCGGGAAGCGGGAGCGTATGTGCAGTCGGAATGGAAACCGAGGCCGTACCTGACACTACAGGTAGGCCTTCGGTATTCGCTTTTTGCCCAGACCGGGCCGTTCTGGCTCAATCGCTACGAGTCTGGTCTGCCCCGCTCGCCCGAAACCCTGATCGATTCGGCTCAGATTTCCGGAAATCAGGTCATTCAGCGCTACGGTGGCTGGGAGCCGCGTCTGGGTCTGCGACTGCAGCTTGCGCCGTCGACGGCAGTGAAGCTGAATTACAGCCGGATGCGGCAGTATGTTCACCTGATCTCAAACACTACGGCTATCACGCCCGTCGATTTCTGGAAACTGAGCGATCCGTTCGTGCCAGGACAGGTAGCCGACCAGGTTTCGGCGGGTATTTTTCAAAACATGAAAGAGAACACGTACGAACTCTCGGTAGAAGGCTACTACAAAACGCTTCAGAATCTGGTCGAATACCGGAATGGAGCCACACTGCTGCTCAATCCACGCCTGGAAACCGACCTGCTGCCTGCCGAGGGACGGGCGTACGGTATCGAACTGAATCTGAACAAAACAAAAGGCCGTCTGACCGGGCAGTTGAGCTACTCCTTCGCCCGTTCGCTGGTGGCGGTGCAGACGCCGTTTTCGGAACTGCAAATCAACGACGGCAACTGGTTTCCGTCCAACTTCGACCGGCCGCATAACCTGTACGTGCAGACCCGGCTCGACCTGAGAAACAACTGGACATTTTCAACCAATTTTGTCTATAGCACGGGTATACCGGCCACTTACCCCGACGGGCGATATGTTTTCGAAGAACAGCCGGTGGTCGATTTTTCACGCCGCAATCTGGACCGGGTGCCCGATTATCACCGGCTGGACGTTTCATTCTCGAAAGACACCCGCGTCAGCCGTAGCCAGCGGCGCTACAGCATCTGGACGTTCGGCATCTATAATCTGTATGCCCGACGCAATCCGTATTCGATATTTTTCACCCGAACGTTTCAGCGAACGGCTTCCTATCGCCTTTCGGTATTTGGTACGCTGATTCCATCACTGACCTATAACTTTTATTTCTGATGAAGCGGTGGATTTTCTGGTTTGCGGGCCTTATACTGCCGGGTCTGATGATTTCCTGCCTCGATGAAGTAAAACTGCCCATCCGAAACGAGAAGCCCCGGCTGGTGGTCGAAGGGCAAATCTCCAGTGACAGACCGCCGTATTTTGTCCGGCTGACCTATTCCACTTCGTTCGGCTACGACGACAGCCCCGCCGGGCCGGTTCCGGCACCGAATGCCACGGTCAGCATCAGTGATCAGACGGGGCGGCGGGTGGTCCTGATTCCCGACGGGCGCCCCGGCCACTACCGAACCGTGGACACATCCTTTGTCGGGCGGGTGGGGAACCGGTATACGCTTTCGGTTAATTTGCCTGACGGTCAGCGGTTCGTTTCACGTCCGGAAACGCTGCCTGCCGTCCCGCCCATCGACAGTGTGTATGGCGTTCTGACGAAAACGGACAATCTCAGCGCCCCTTTCGTGTATGCCTTTTACGTGGATGCGCGGGACCCGGCGGGCGAAACCAACTATTACCGCTGGACGGCCAGAGCCTACAGCAGCAAAATCTCGACCGGCGTTCCCTGTTCGCTGGGCAGTACGAGCTTCTGTTATTTCCGGTGCTGGGTACCCGTTGCCAGTCAGGAGTTTGCGCTTTTTTCGGACAATGCTACCAATGGCAACCCCATCCGCCGTCAGCTCGTTATCCGGTCGCCGGTATACGCCCTCGGGCCGCATTTTGTGGAGGTGAAGCAGTATGGACTGACGCGGGAGGCCTATCAGTTTCTGCAGCGATTCCGGGAGCAGCAGTCGCGGGTGGGCAGCATTTTCGACCCACTGCCAGCCCCCATCATCGGCAACATCGTCAACGCCGACCGGACGGATGAATATGCCCTGGGGTATTTTCAGGCAGTGGGCGTTACGACCCGGCGTTTACAGAACTATGGGCGGGAGGCTGAGAGACCGGATCTTCGGTCGTTTCTGACTTCGCTGCCGGTGCCATTTGGTGACTGTCGGCGGGTGTTCGCTTCGGAGGGAGCGTTTGATTTTACGATTCCGCCGCCGGGGTTTTAAATTAATAGAAGAGCCCCTCTTCCTCTATCAACTGCGCCAGATTAAGAGTGACGTCTTCCAGCACGGGAACGGTTACATCCCAGTTGTGCGTAATCCAGTCGGCATTCGGGGTGGCGACAAGAATCTTACGCGGCTGGGTCGTGATCCAGATGACGCGCCCGACGCCGAAGTCGAGGAGCCGTTCGGTTTTTTCGTAGACGTAGCTCTGCTCACGGGAAATGAAACCTTCCAGATCGATACGTACGTCGAGTTCGATGGCGACTTTCGGGGGCGTCTGAAAGTATTTATCGTTCAGCAATAGACCAGCTTTCTCAAAAATGGCAATGTCATTGGCAAGATTATTTCCTCTGTCTACATGAATACCGGACTCGTTCGTGACCAGTAAATACTGCTTACGATTAATCGAATTAAATAAATAGCCGTGGATTAATGACACCAATGCGGCCTGTAAAGAACTGCTGCCCATAATTGCTTCCGGCGATTTTTTTTGGGACAAAACTTCCCTATAGCCCTTGTAGTATAGCGGGCGTCCGTTGAGTGTTTCGTAGACGAGAGAGGCGGGCACCCGTCGGCGTCTGGGCTGGGTCGTATCAATCGCTGTTGCCATAATTTCCGTTCAAGTCTGCTTCAATAGTACCGAAGATAACAAACAACGGCAACTTTTCGCTTATCTTTCCGCCTAAACCACTCCACTACATGGCGAACGTCCTTCTTGTCGGCGGCACCGGAAATCTGGGCCGAAAAGTGGCTCAGGAACTCCGCAACGCCGGGCACGAAGTCACGGCTATCGTTCGAAATGAGCAAAGAGCCAGCATTCTGAGCCCCTTCATTCAGAAAACCATTCTGGCCGACGTGCTGAAACCGGACGCCTTCGCCGGGGCGGCTGTGGGTATCGACGTCGTGGTCTCGACGCTGGGCAAGAGCGTTTCCCTCTTCGACTTCAGCCGACCGTCGTTTGAGGAGGTCGACTACGAAGCCAACCGGCGGCTGCTCGATGAGGCCCGGCGGCAGGGCATCCGGAAGTTTATCTACGTGTCGGCCCTGGGTGCTGAGAATCATCCCGATTTAACGTATTTTTCCGTTCACCACCGACTTTCGGAGGACGTAAAAGCTTCAGGGCTCGATTACGGCATCGTCAAGCCGCCCGCCCTGTTCAGCGCATTCAGGGATCTGATGCAACTGGCAAAAAAAGGCGCTCTCGTAACGCCCGGCGACGGCCTTCACCGAACCAACCCCATTTACGAGGGCGACCTGGCCCGCATCATCGTGGAAACCATCCACCAGCCCAGCCTGGTCATCGAGGCGGGCGGCCCGGTCGTGTATACGCGGAAAGAGATAAATGAACTGATCCAGAAATACATAGCGCCGGAGCATACGGTCCGAAGCATTCCGCTAAAATTAGCACTGGCGGGCTTACCCGTGACGAAATGGCACGGCCGGAACCTATATGATAAAACCGCCTTTTTTCTGGAGGTTATTCAGCACGACGTACTGGCGCCGATGATAGGCCACACGACGCTGGAGATGTATTTGCAGCAACGTCTATACGAGCAGTGATCGGTTGAACGAACGCCGTCGGGTAACAGAAAGGATAAACCCGTTGCATAAGATTCTGATTTGAGAGAGGCTATCGTGGCGGAAGGGTTCCGGAAATTTTGGTGTTATTTTGCCGCATGACTTCATTTGCCTGTGCGGCGCTGTTCGACATGGACGGCGTCATTGTCAATAACATGAGTTACCACATCGATTCGTGGTATCAGTTTGCCGAACGCTATGGGCGGCAGATTTCCGATGAAGAGTATTCCCGCCATATCAATGGCCGCGTGGCGGCAGATTCCCTGCCCTATGTGTTCGGACGGACGCTCACGCCCGACGAAATCACCACGCTAACGGAAGAGAAGGAAGCCATCTACCGCGATCTGTACCAGCCGCACCTCCAGCCGACGCCCGGCCTCACCGTTTTCCTGACAGCGTTGAAAGCCAACAATTTCGGTCTGGCTGTGGGTACGTCGGCCCCCGTCAGCAACATCACCTTTACGCTCGACGGCCTGAACCTGCGGTCGCGCTTCGACGTGATTATAGATGCTTCCATGATTCAGCGGGGCAAGCCTGATCCGGAAATCTATCTCACCGCCGCCCGGCGTCTCGGCGTTGCGCCTGACCGCTGCGTGGTGTTTGAAGATGCGTTTTCGGGCATCGAAGCTGGTCTGCGGGCGGGCATGAAGGTGGTGGCGCTGGCGACGACCCACACCCGCGAGGAACTGGAAGCGACCGGTGCCCAGCGGATTATCCCGGATTTCAGGGACATAGACGCCCACTGGCTCAAGCAGTTGATGGAGGAATAAGCCAGTCTACACAAAGCGAAACGTATGCACATCGGCATTGAGATTGGCGGAACCAAACTGCAGGTCGTTACTGACAATGGGCAGGGACGGATAGGAGAACGGTTTCGGTTCGGGGTCGAAAAGGAAGCCGGAGCCGAAGGCATTCTGCGGCATATCCAGACGGCACTCAGCCAGATTGACGGACCCGTCCGGGCAGTGGGCGTGGGCTTTGGCGGACCGGTCGACGGCGAAACCGGGCGCATTGCCGCCTCTCATCAAATCAACGGCTGGGCGGGCTTTGGCCTGACTGACTGGCTGAAGCAGCAAACGGAGGCCGAACGGATCCGGGTGGAAAACGATGCGAACGTAGCGGCGCTGGGCGAGGCCCGACACGGCGCCGGAAAGGGCTTTCGGCGGGTATTTTACATCACGCTCGGCAGCGGCGTGGGCGGCGGCATGGTGGTCGATGGGCAGCTTTATCGGGGGGCGTCGCCCGGCGAGGCCGAAATAGGCCACATCCGGCTCGACAAACACGGCAAAACGCTCGAATCGGTCTGTTCAGGCTGGGCGGTCGACAAAGACGTGCGCCGCACGGTCAGCGAACTGCCCACCGGAAGTACGCTGAAACGGCTCGTAGGGGACCGGATAAGCGGCGAAGCCCGGTTCCTGATTCCGGCGCTTCAGCAGGGAGATGGCTGCGCCCGGCGTATACTCGACCGGGTCTGCGACGATCTGGCCTTCGGGCTGTCGCACGTCGTGCATTTGTTTCATCCCGACGTGATTGTACTGGGCGGCGGATTGTCGCTGATGGGCGAACCGCTGCGGGCGGGCGTTGAAAACCAACTGCCTGAATACGTCATGAGCGCGTTTCACCCGGTTTCGTCGGTTCGGCTGGCGGCACTGGGTGAAGACGTGGTCCCCACGGGAGCGCTGGCATTATTATTAGGTGAATGAGCGAATGAGCGGTCCGCCGCAGCGGTGATTGGCGGTTTAGTAATTGGTGAACCGCCCAATCAGCATTCACTCATTCACTCAATCACTCAATCACTCATTAAACCATGCAGACCTATTTCAACGAGTACCTCGACCGGCACCGGGCCGTCATCGCATCCATCCCGACCGACCGGGTAGCGCAAATTGCCGAACTGTTAAGAACATGCTGGGAAGAAGACCGCCAACTGTTTGTGTTCGGCAATGGTGGTAGTGCGGCCAACGCTTCGCATTTCATTACCGATTTGGGCAAAGGGGCCTCCGACAAGCTAGGTCGCCGGTTTCGATGCCTCTCGCTCAATGACAACACCGCCTGGCTGACGGCCCTCGGCAACGACTATAGCTACGACGACGTGTTTTCGGGGCAATTGCAGAACTACGCCCGACCCGGCGATCTGGTGCTGACCATGAGCGTCAGCGGCAGTTCGCCTAACCTGGTCAAAGCCGTCCGGTGGGCCAACGACCACGACCTGACGACCATCGCCCTTGTCGGCGGCAAACGGGGTCAACTGGCCGATCTGGCCCACGAAGTCATCGTCATCGACGACACCCACTATGGCCGCGTGGAAGACGCCCACATGACGATTTGCCACATGCTGTGCTATGTGTTTATGGAAAGATAGAATTTTGAATGAGTGAATTTTGAATGATAGAATAGGCTCCGCAAATTTCGTGTGGCGGAGCCTATTCTATCATTCTACCCCTCTATCATTCAATCATTCAGCTATAGCGATCATTCCGCCAGGGATACGCCGTATTGGAGTAGCCGCGTTCTTCCCAGAAGCCTTTGCGGTCACCGGCCATGAACTCGATACGTTTAATCCATTTGGAGCCTTTCCAGGCGTACAACTGGGGCGTAATCATCCGGACGGGGCCGCCATGTTCGAGCGGGAGCGGCTGCCCGTCGACCGTGTGGACCAGCAGTACGTCGGGTTTGAGAGCTTCGGCGAGAGGGAGATTGGTGCAGTAGCCATCGTAGCCGTAACACATGACGTGGGTGGCCGTTTCGTTGGGCATCACCAGCGCCGCCAGATCCAGAAACCGTACGCCCACCCAGGCCATGTCGAGCTTCGACCAGGTTGTCACGCAGTGGAAATCGGAAACGTCTTCGGTCTGCGGCAGGGCCATGAAATCCGCCCATTTCAGACGTGTCGGCTGCTCCACTTCGCCATCCAGATTTAGCTGCCATTTGTCGGTGGGGATGTTGGGATGATAGCCCAGATCCAGCACCGGCCATTTTTTCGTCACGGTCTGGCTTTTGGGAATCTGCGGCATCCCGTGGCGGTTTGGCGGCCCGGAACCCAGCGGGCGGTTCGGTCCGTCGATACGGTCGGTGATAGACGGCGTCTGCGCCATCTGTTCCTCAAACCGCCGTTTGAGCTTCATCCGGGCGTCGATGATGCGGGCAAGCTTATCGTTGGTTTCCATGCGAGCTTGTTTGAGGAGATAACGCGGGGAGTGGGGGTGGGGTTTTGGTATTTGATGTATGCTGAAGAATAAGGGTTATTCAAGCGGATAAACAATTTAGAGATGGAAATATGTTCCGTAAAAAATTTAATTAAATAGTCAATTAGTTTAAATAAATTTGATAAATACTGCAAGACTTTCCTACATTTGGGGATTGATGTCAATTATGACAAACGGACCATATAGAACAAGACTAAAAAAAATAAGACAATTTTAATGAAACAAATATTTGAACTTTCAACCATTTTATTAGCGACTATTTTAGTAAGTTGCAATAGTTACGGGCAAAAAAAAGACGATTATTCTTTCAAAATAGACAGTTTAATCAAAATGACAAATCCACGAAGTTTCAACGGAGTGATTTTAATTACTCAAAACGGTAAAACAAAATATACGAGTGCCTTTGGTTATTCAAATTTTGAAAAAAAGATACCTTTAACAACTAGTGACAATTTTATAATTATGTCAAACAGTAAACAAATTACGGCTGTTTTGATATTAAAAGAAGTTGAAAAAGGTAAAATTGACTTGCAAAGTCGAGTTAGAAAATATTTGCCCGACTTGCCTCAAACCTGGGCGGACACTGTTACAGTTCATCATTTATTAAATTTTTCTGCTGGAATAACTGATATAGACAAACCCTTGCTTTTCAATCCAGGCTCTGACTTTAAGTATGGTAACACAGCTTATATTATGCTTGGAAAAATAATTGAAAAAACAACAGGAAGAAAATATATTGATGTAGCAAACGATTTGTTTAAAGAATTAAAAATGAAAAATACATTTTGTTTTGAACAAGAAAAATTGCAAAATCGAGTTCAAGGTTATAGAAACACAGGAAATAATTTTGCTATGGTAGGTAAGCCAATTGAAAATGATGATATAGTCTCTGCTGCTGGAATTATTTCAAATATAATTGACTTAAATACTTGGGACAAACTGTTACACAAAGGAAAAATTCTAAAACCAGAAACTTATAAGTTGATGACAACATATTCTATTACTTCACAACATAACGCTTTTGGAAAAGAAAAAATAGGTTATGGTTATGGTATAAGAATTAGCGACAAAACACCAATTAAATATGTTGGACATACAGGTGGAGGTTCGGGTTTTGTATCTTTTAAAGTTTACTTTCCTGAAACAGATGTGGACGTAATTGTTTTAGAAAATCAATCTAATGAAAATATAGATTTATTTTACGAATTTGAAATTAAAATTAGAGAAATTGTAATGAAAAGTAACTTAATGAAAAAATAACTACCACCAACATCGGTTTGGTAATATGGCGGCCGAAGTGCTTCTATAAAACATTTGTGCAAGGTTCGGCAGCAGTAATTCTATTGAACTTTTGTGCTAAAAATCCGCCACATCGCCAAGCCCCAAACCATTGGACGAACTTTTAAAGCCAAAACACGTAATATAAAATATGTTCATTGTATACCAAATACGAAGTCAGCTTGCCAAAACAGTAAGTTTAACAAGCACCGAATGCCCAAATTGCAAAGAAACGGGAAACCTAAAAATGGAAATTTACCAAAAATACACTTGGATTTTTGGGCCTATATTACCTGCTGGCAAAACGGCATTTTTAGATTGCGATGCTTGCGAACAAGCCATCCCTGTAACCAAGTGGAACAAGGAACTTGACAAGATATATCGTAACGAAAAAAAGAATACCAAAACACCATTCAGGTATTTTAGAGGATTTATTGTATTAATCCTAATATGGTTACTACCGTTAACACTCATAAAATTGGGCGTTGTAGTGCCCAATAAATTAGGCAAAAAAATGGAACAAAGCCGAGTGGACCAAAAAGCCTTAAAGAGTGGAAATCTTTTTTTTGGAATGTTAATGAAAAATGATGGCAAAATACCTGAATGCAAAGTAGCAAAAATAGTAGAAACAAAAGGCGACTCTCTTGCTTATATAGTTTTGAGCAAAAAAACGTATGAATATAGCGACGGATCGGATATGCAGGCAAGCGACTTTTCAGGTAATGATTTCGATACTGAGCCAATAGAAATACTATTGGACGGATTACGAAAAAATGGTTCGGCAGTTAAAAACGATGGATCTAGAATTGCCTTTATGAGTTGTACTTATGTTTTAAAATAATAAAATATGCAAATTAATAACCCCAACAATGATTTTGAATACAGCGGTCCACCTAAAAGACAAGCATTTGGAAATGCTATTCTAAGTTTAGTTGTGGCAGCCTTATTTCTTTGGTATTCTTATCACCTCTATTCACAGTTTAGTGCAGCCGAAAATGGACAAACCGTTACTATGCCAGCATTACTATGGATAACCTACGATTATGCAGGTAAATGGCCTATAATAACCTTTTTTGTATTATTGAGTTTTGGGTTTATATTTGCAACTTTTGATCACATTAAAAAATACAAAGCATCTAAACATCAAGATTTTTAAATCAAATTTTTATATTTACTGATTATGGAAAATTAAAAAATAAACTTCTCCCAACAAGAATTTGGCAAAGTGGAGGCAGGAGTGCTAAATTAAACATTAATAATTCTATTTGGTATTTGTACAAAATTGACATTTGTGCTTCGATTTCCGCCATATCGCTAAGCCCTAATCCGTTAAGCCGGGCTTTTATAACCCACCCTTTTTTCTACCGCTGCTCCACAAACACCACCAGCAGAATTGAGGCGACTAAATCAATCGTGTTGCCTGCCGAAACCGACACCGTGCCGAAGCGGAAGACGATGGTGTGTTTGCCCGCCGGGACGCGTAAGGCCCGCAGCACGTAGTCGGCTTGTAGGTGAGGCACTTCACGGATCTAATAGCAGGACAGTATGGCTTTACTTAGATACGTTATAGTTGAGCGAGCAGGAAATCAGAGGGATTCACGATCCGCACACTGCCATAGGGATGAAGAATCAATAAATCTTCATCGCCTGAAATCAGGTAAGTTGCGTTTGCACTAACCGCCGCCTCCAGAAATTTATTGTCTTTTGGATCACGACAGTCAGTAATGCTGTGGCTGATATCTACCCATAACACAGCCTTTTCGTAGGTGATCAGGAATCGCTGACGGTTCTCCCGACTCACATATCTGTCAAACTTAGGCCGCATCAATACCTCGGTTAATTCACTAAAAGTGGCTTTCGAGCAAATCAGGAAGCCGGTTAATCGGGCTTTCTGTAAAGCCTGCGCCGGTTTGGAGTCGGCAAACAAGACAGCACTAATTAACGTATTTGTATCGAATACGAATAATGGACTTTCACTCATCATCTCGCAGCAATTCGTTCAACTGCTCCGGCGTCAATCCATTTCGAGCGGCCTCCTGTTGCAAAACGACGATGCTTTGTTGTAGGTCGTCGTCTAACTGCGCTTTACGGATAACCTTCCAGGCGTTTGCAACGGCATTTGAACCGGCCAGCACGGAAGACAAGGCTTCGTTGGTCTCCTCAACGGGCAACACAATAACCTCGACGGGCCTTTGCCGCAGTTCAACCGGCACTTTAATCGGCAAGTTTCCGGCAGCATCGGGCGTAACAATTTGGCGAATGGCATTCATTAGCGTTGCGTTTTATCAAATATACCGAAAAAAACCGGGGCCGTCGAGTTTCATCAACGGCCCCAGATTATCAAACAGGTTCGCTTTCCTTCCTCCCCCGTCGTTCCACAAATACCGCCAGGCCGACAAACGCCACCAGCAGAATCGAGGCGACTAAATCAATCGTGTTGCCCGCCGAGACCGAAACGGGGTCGAAGCGGAAGACAATGGTGTGTTTGCCTGCCGGGACGCGTAAGGCCCGCAGCACGTAGTCGGCCCGCAGGTGAGGCACCTCACGGCCATCGATAGTCACCTTCCACTCGTCGCGGACATTGTAGTACATCTCCGAAAACACGGCCAACTGCTCGGTGCGGGCGTTGCTCTCGTAGGTCAGTTCGTTGGGTTTGTAGCTCGTCAGACGGATGGCGTTGTTCACCGAGTCGGGCTGGATGGTCAGGCCCTGCAACTGACTCGCAAACCGCTGATCGACTACGGCGGTGCGGCGTGGGTCCAGCGTGTCGAGCGCCCGCATTTCGGCATTGGCGTCGGGTACAATCCGATATTCTTTGACAAACCAGGCATTACCCAGCGCACCGGGGTTGGGCTGGGCCACGGGTGCGCCCGGCTGTCCCTGCGGTCCCTGACTCTGGCCGATGAAATATTTGGTATTGAGCATGTTCACCACGTTCTGGTTATTGCGGGCAATCTGAAACTCCACGAGTTCCTGATAACGCCGCATTTTGGCCGCGTGGTAGCCGCCCAACGAATGATGGAAATACGAAGCGCGGGCGTCGTTCATGAAACTGGTCGTCAGGTCGAGCACGCGGAAATGCGGGTCTTTGTCGGCCAGAATCTGCTCGTCGGCAGGGGTGGGCGACAGCGTCTGCTGAATGGCGCTTTTGCTGACAAAATCGTCGTTATTCAGATACCGCTTGTCGACGCCGAACATATCGAACAGCACCAGCAGAAACAGCGCCGGATAAAACACGGTGGATTTGAGCGTCCCGCGTACGAACAGAAAAATCAGTCCGCCCGCCAGCAGAATCAGCACCGCCGACCGGAAGGCATCGGACCGGAACATGCTGATGCGGTCGTCGATGATGGCCGCCATCACCTGATTGGCGAGGTCTTTATTCTGAAAGCTTTGTTCCAGACTTGAAACAAAGCCTTCGTCGTTGGCCCCCCGGAAGTCCATGAACAGCGTTGGGACGAGGGCCAGCAGCAGACACAGCCCTGCCGTGACGCCCAGCGAGATCAGGAGGGGGCGTTGAATCGAGGGGAACGGGATCGATGCCATCCCTCGAAGGGATGGCATCGATCCCGTTCCCCTCGATTCAACGACAGTCAGCCGCTTCAGTGCCAAAATGCCCAGCACCACCAGCGGTAACTGCGCCAGTGTCAGCACCATCGTCACCGCCCGAAACTTGTTGAAGCCGGGAAAATAATCGAAAAACAGGTAGTTGATGGCCGGGAAATTTTTGCCCCAGGCCCAGACGACGTACAGCACAAACGTTGCCAGCGACCACCATTTCCAGCGACCCGGTACGATAATTAACCCTAAAACAAACAGAAACACCACGATGGCCCCGGCATAGGCCGGTCCGCCGGTACTGTAAATATCGCCGTGATACAGGGGCAATTGCTGTACGAACTGCTCCGCCATGCCAGCCTCTACACCGATACCGGTCAGTTTTTTGTACGTCTCCGAATCCTTCGTCAGCGACCCGACCGACGGCCCGCCCGTGAAGTTCGGAATCAGCAGCGTCAGCGTTTCGCCGATGCCGTAGCTATATTGGAATGCATATTCCTTATCCAGACCGCCTTTCGTGTTTGCCGGAGCTGGAGGGGGCGTCGGCTGACCGGGCGCGGGTGTCGGCGTGATGGTCAGCTCGGACTTGCCCCGCGTGGTGACGGTCGAGTAGTCGGCGGCACTCCAGAGGCGGGTCGTGTGGGTTCCGACGGCAATCAGGGCGGCCACGGCCAGCGTTCCGCCCGCCAGCAGCAGGTGCCGGACCTGACCCCGGCGCAGGGCGTCGATGCTTTCCATCAACACGTAAATCAGAATGCCGATGGCTAAATAATACGTAATCTGAACGTGGTTGGCGTAGAGTTCCAGTCCCAGAAATAGGGCCGTAACGGCTCCGCTGAGCAGGTAGCGGCCCCGCAGAGCCAGCACCACGCCCGCCAGCACCCCCGGTGCGTAGGCGATGGCGATGATTTTGGAAACGTGACCCGCTTCGAGACTGATGAGGTGGTAGGAGGCAAAACCGTACCCCACGGCTCCCAGGGCCGACAGCCATACGCCTGCCCCCAGCGACAGCATGAGCACGTAACCGCCGAGCATGATGAGCCAGATGTAGTTGGCCGGGTCGGGGAGGAGCAGGTTGATGTACTGACCGAGCCGGGTACTGAGACTGGCCGGATATTCGGCGGCAATCATGTAGGAGGGCATACCGCCAAACATGCTGTTAGTCCACCACGACCATTCGCCGGTCTGTTTGTCGAATTCGACCACCTCGCGGGCCGCCGATACCGACTGGATGATGTCGTGCTGATTGAGTCGTTTACCGTTCAGGACGGGGGAGCAGTAGATCACCGCCAGCAGCGCAAACCCAGCGACAGCCAGCAGGTGAGGAAGAAAGCGTTTGAAAGACATAACTCGTGGTTCCGTACAGCCGAACCCGCAGGTCCGGGAAATTCATCTGTAAAGAAACGAGTTTTTCGTCAAATGATTTGGATGGGATATTGGTGGCACCAGTCAAAATGGTATTCGAAGCGGTCGAACAAATCAAAGTCCCGTTAGGGACGGTCTGTCAATAGCGGTCCATACGTTTACATTCTGCAAAGCGCCGTAGGTGCGGCCTATAAACCTTAGCTTATCATTACAGGTCGCACCTACGGCGCTTATAGATGATTTCCGGGATTTCGCTCTATTGACAGGCCGTCCCTGACGGGACTATTAAGTGAATGTACAATGTAAAATGTATAATGGGCGAATTAGGTCAAGTGCCTCATTGTCAACTATTTAATTATACATTTTACATTATACATTTAATTTGGGCTTGGTACTTACCAGTATAATTATAGGATAGGGAATCTGATCACTTCTTTAAATCTGCCAGCGTCCCGGTAACTTTCGTTTTGAAGAGGCTGTTATCAAAACTGTCGTTGCCTTTTTCGTCCATAATACGTCCGCTGAAATTGACTTCATACGACGTGTTTTTCTTCTCGAAAAGCGTTTTCCAGACAACGTTATCCAGTTTATTAGGCCGCATCGTCACCGGAAAAACGACGGGCGTCGTGCTGTTTCGGGCGATTTGAATCGGGTCGGGCTGCGACCCTTCGGCCACCACGTCGCCGTCGACGCTGACCGTATATTTCGTGTCTTTAAACCGGAAAGGGAATTTATTTTTGTTGGTCACGTCGACTTTCACGGCCATGTCGGTGCGTTTCAGGCCCACTTTACCGAGGTCAACCTGTTGGATATTAATTTTTGGGATATAAAAAGCGGGTAATTTCTTGTCTGTATTTACTGAAAACGTGCGTTCGCCCAGAATGGGGACGTCCATGTCGAAGGTGGCTTTAACGCGGTAGTCGACGCTGTCGACGCCCCGATTTTCCAGATCTTTCAGGATATCGACCAGCTTTTTAAGATACAACCGAACTGGCATTTTCACTAGTGTGCTGTCGTCGGATTCAACCTGAATGGTTTTTCGGTAGGCATCTTCAGCGATTAAAGTCGTGTCGATATACAGCTTATAATCAACCTGTTTGGCTTTGAAAGCAACGGGAAGGGGATTGTCGATGAGCATCTTCATGGTCATGTCCATGCGCTCGTCGTCCATGTTCGTTACCACCATCGAACTCATTTCCACGCGGGGCTTCAGGGCCGTTCCGTGCGGTTCGCCATCCGCTTCTTTTTTCTGATTTTTATACCAGAAATACGCCCCGCCGAAACCGACGGCCAGCAACAGCAGCGCAATCCATCCTCCTCGTTTCATTCTCCTCTGCCTGGGTTTGTGGAGTAGAACCTGTTGTTTGGCGGGATGTTTCAATGAGCCCGCCACTTCGCAGAGATTGTTTGACAACGGTCCTGAACGTCTCACCGTTGCCGGGAAAAATGAGGTCTGGCCGGATTCCCGGTTTTAATCTGCGGCGGCCAGTTCCCCGCGTGGGCTGGCTTTCTGACGATTTTTGAGCCACCGCTTACCAAACGAAATCGACGGCAGTTCGACCCACTGGTAGAGCGAGTAGGAGAGTAGTACAAGGATGAAAATAATGGGCAGACTGTCGATGAGCGTCAGAATGCGGAAGCGGGTCGACAGGCCAAAGAGGCTTATATACTCTGTCAGCGGCCCGACGATGGGCTGATGGATAAGGTAAAAGCTATAGCTGCACAGCCCTATCGGCACCAGCAGCGACTCCCACCACCGGTTGGGACGGTCGGGTTGCCAGAGGTATTTTTCGAGCGCCATTGCCCAGAGCAGGGCCGCCCCAAGGTGAGCAAAATAGTGCCAGACATAGAAGTACTTACCGGCCATATACAGCGCTGTCAGCGCCAGCAGTGCGGGCGTGGAAATGCGGAACGTGCGGCGACCGTTTACAAAATTCTCGGCCATCCAGGCGCCCAGACCCCAGATGCACCAGTTGGGCAGGACAAAAAACATCAGCGCCGAGTTCTGGTTGGAGCGAATGTCGATGAGCGCCCAGAACACCACGTAGGCCAGGTTGAAGGCGATCAGCCCCAGGTTGAGCGCCCGGATGCCGAAGCGGCGGCTCAGCCACAAAAACGCCGGGTAGATCAGGTATAACTGCCACTCCAGGGCCAGACTCCAGAACGAGGAATTGATTTGGTAAATGGTGCTGTCGGACAGGTTGTGTATCAGCAGCACGTGTGACACCACCGACCACCACCCCGCCGGGTCCAGCAGAAACGTTCGGGTGTGGTAGGCGTCATAAACCGTGAAAAAAAACAGGGCCAGCAGGTAGGGCGGGTAGATGCGCCAGAAACGCCGGGCCATAAACGATCGAAAATCCAGCCGGTCGGCACCACTCCGCAGAAACGAGTAGTGAATCAGAAACCCGCTGATAACCAGAAATAGCTGCACACCAGTAGCCCCGTAAGCCGCCGGAAAGAAGGTATAGAAGAGATGCAGAAACGGCTGATTGGCGGTATCCAGCACCAGGTAATTGCGATATCCCACTTCCTGCGAAAATTCCATCATGAAATGGAAATAAAACACACACAGGATGGCTACTCCCCTCATTACGTCGAACCGATGCAGTTGGTTCGGCAATTTCTTATCCATGCAGTACAGTTTATCGGACCAAAGAAACTAATTTGACCCGATACTACCAGACGGGCCCGGTAAAAAGACCGCACGGAACGACGACCCGTCCGTAGCGGTTTACTTCATTTTTACGATAGTGACGCCCGCCCCGCCCCGGTCGGCGTGTTCGTCGCGGGTGCTGCCCACCTGCGGAAACGTGCGCAGATGCTGCCGGACCAGTTGCCGCAGAATGCCGTCGCCCTTGCCGTGAACGATGCGCAGTTCGGGATAGCCGAGCATGATGGCGTTGTTAAGAAAATTGTCGAGCTCCACGATGGCCTCTTCTCCCCGCCTGCCCCGGATGTCGAGGTTAAAGCTGAAGTCCATCATCTTCTGGTTCAGGTCGATACCCGAAAGTTTCGGCTTCACCGACTCGCCCGTAGCGTCCCGGTATGCCTTGCGGCTGACCTTTTCGAGCCGGTTTAGTTTGACGGTCGATTTCAGGTCGCCGATCCGGATTTCGGCATCTTTGCCCTTTAGCGTCAGCACTTCGCCGGTGGCGTTCTGCCCCTGAATCCGGACGTAGCTGCCGACCGCAATGGGGCCGCTTTCGGGCTGGTATTCTTCTTCAACCTCTGCCGGTCGCGTATCGTTGACCAGTGTTTCGGGCTTTAGCTGTTTCTGTTCGAACTCTTCCAGTTCCATCCGGGCCAGCCGCGTGATGTCGCGTTCGGCCTTGCTCTCCTTAATCTCGCGAATGGTGTTTTCGATGCGCTGATTGGCTTCCGATACCAGTGCCTTCGCTTTCATTTTCGCTTCGTTCAGCAGCCGTTTCTGGTCATTATCCAGGCGGGTCTGCAGCGCGGTCGTCTCGGCGAGCTGCTGCGCCAGTTTGCGCTGGTTGATGCTGATTTCCAGGTTTTTTTCGGAGAAAACGCGCTTTTCGATGTCCAGTTCCTTCAGCAGTTTTTCAAAATTTACCTGCTGACTGCCCAGCTTTTCCTTCGCCCGGTCGATGACGGCTCCGGGCAGGCCGATTTTGGAAGCAATTTCAAAAGCGAACGAACTGCCGGGCCGACCAATCTCCAGTTCATAAAGCGGCTCCAGATGCTCGCCGTCAAAGCGCATGGCTCCGTTGACCAGCCCCGGTGTTTTATCGGCAAACAGCTTCAGGTTGGTGTAATGCGTATTGATGACGCCAAAGGCCCCCGACCGGTTCAGTTCCTCCAGAATGGCTTCGGCAATGGCCCCGCCCAATCCCGGCTCGGTGCCCGTTCCGAATTCATCGATGAGAAACAGCGTTTTTTTGTTCGACAGCGTCAGGAACGACTTCATGCTCGTCAGGTGCGAACTATAGGTGCTGAGGTCATTTTCCAGCGACTGCTCGTCGCCGATGTCGATGAACAGATTCTGGAAAATTCCCGCCGTCGAGCCTTCATACACCGGAATCAGCAGACCGCACTGCACCATGTATTGCAGCAGCCCTATTGTCTTCAACGCCACCGACTTCCCGCCTGCATTGGGGCCGGAGATAATCAGAATCCGTTGCTGAGCGTCGAGCCGAATGCCCAGCGGCACCACGTTTTTACCGGATTTTTCAAACGAAAGAAACAGCAGCGGATGCCGGGCGCCCTGCCAGTCGACCAGCGGCTGGTTGACCAGTTTCGGCAGTTCAGCGTTCAACTGGTTAGCCAGTTTCGCCTTCGCCCGGATGAAATCGACCAGACCCAGAAACGTAGTCGCTTTCTGCAGGTCAGGCAGATAAGGGCGGAGCGTGTCGGTCAGTTCCCGCAGGATACGGTGAACTTCCCGCCGTTCCTCGTATTCGAGTTCCCGGATTTCGTTGTTGCTGTCGAAGACCTCGGCGGGTTCGATAAAGACGGTCTGACCCGTCGCTGACTCATCGTGAATGAAGCCCTTCAGTCGTCGTTTGTGCTCGGCGGCTACCGGAATCACCATGCGGCCATTGCGGATAGTCAGCGACACGTCGTCGGGCACCCAGCCCTGCTGCCGGGCATTGCGCAGAATGCTGTCGAGCTTGCGGCGCAGCCCGGCCTGTTCGGAAAGAATGCGGCGGCGAATGTCGGCCAGGGCGGGGGAGGCCGTGTCGCGGACGTGCCCCCGGTCGTCGATAACGCGCTCGATGGCGTCTGTCAGGCGCTTGTCGATGCTGACCACCGCCGCCAGCTCGGCCAGATAGGGAAAGCTGTCGGGGGGGCGCTGTTCCAGAAATTTCAGAATCTGCTGGATGGTGCGTAGCGTCAGCTTCAGGTCGAAAAATTCCTCCTCCGTCAGCATCATGCCTTCGATGCGGGCCTTTTGAAGCTGGGGCCGTATGTCGAGGTAGCTGGAGGCTGGAAACTCGGATTCATACTGGACGATGGACTTGAATTCGGCCACCTGCCGCAGCATTTTTTCGATTAACTGGAAATTATCCGTAAACCGGATTTTATCGACATAGGATTGACCCAGCGGACTCAGACACGCCTGCCGCAGCAGGTCGCGGATTTTATCGAAACCTAATTTTTGTTCGAACGATTCAGGATAGAGCATTCAATAGTGACTGATTTGAGTAAGATCCGGGTCGGTCAGGTCGGCCCGCTGCGTTGAGGTCCCATCCTGACTCTGCCGGTTGTACTGAGTGAATAACACGATTCGTATATTGCCGGTTCTATGCAGAACGCTTCATCATCCAGGCCTTTCCGGCTCGTCGAGTGCCCCCGCGATGCGATGCAGGGCCTCGAACGCTTCATTCCTACGCAGGACAAAATCCGGTATCTGAACGCCCTGCTGCGGGTCGGGTTCCACACGCTCGACTTCGGAAGTTTCGTTTCACCGAAGGCCATTCCGCAGATGCGCGACACGGCAGACGTACTGGCCGGTCTGGATTTGTCGGACACCAAAACGCAGCTCCTTGCCATTGTTGCCAACCAGCGCGGGGCCGAAACCGCCTGCTCATTTCCCGAAATCCGGTATGTTGGCTTTCCGTTGTCGGTATCCGAAACATTCCAGCAACGCAATACGAATAAATCGATTGACGAAGCCTTTGCCGACGTTGAGGCCATTCAGAATGGCTGCGAAAAAACCGGAAAACAGCAGGTCGTCTATCTGTCGATGGGCTTCGGCAATCCCTACGGCGACCCGTATAGCCCGGACATTGTCGGACAGTTTACGGAGCGGCTGGTGGCGCTGGGCGTCCGCATCATCGCTCCCTCCGACACCATCGGTTCATCGACGCCCGAAAGCATCGAAGCTCTCTTCGGACATCTGCTGGCGGCTTTCCCGACGGTGGAATTCGGGGCGCATCTGCATTCGACGCCCGACCGCGTGGCCGAAAAAGTGCGGGCCGTTCATCGGGCGGGTGTCCGGCGCATCGACGGGGCGCTGCGGGGATTCGGCGGTTGCCCGATGGCGAAAGACGACCTGACCGGCAACCTGCCTACCGAACAGATCATCCAACTGCTCGAAGAATCCGGCGAAACACTGCTCATTGACAAAATCAGGCTCGATGAAGCACTGCGGCTGTCGACGGAGATCATGTAAGTCTCACATCAGCGTCTGGGCTTCTTCCTTCAATGCTTTCAGGGCCGGCGCTGTCGGCTGGAGATTCTGCTGTAAAATTTTATCAAAAATTCGTTTCGATACATCCAGCGCCGGGGCGTCGGCGGCCACCTCGGCAGCGGCCCCGTTGATGAGCGCCATCACCTCGTTCATGGCCGTCTGCGTCTGTTCCCAGACGGTCTGGCTCATGTAAATCTGCTGCGACACGTTGTGATTGTATTCTTCCCGGATTTCGCGGAGCAGGAGCTGCTGCTGTTCGAGCGCGGTCGTGGCCTGACCGCCCAGCCGGAGCAGAAGGTTGTTGGGCGTAATGCGCTCCAGAAACAGCGTAATGCGTTCGTAGGCCTGCAGCCGCACGGGAATCACCGTTTCGGCGTATCGATTCTTCAGGTCGATGCGCTGTTTTTCAGCGTCCCGTTCGAGCATCAGCCTGACGGTCAGATACATGCCGTATAAAACAAGCCCTGCCGGTATGATGAGTTTCAGGAGTTCTTCGAGAATGGTCATGGTGACTTTTTTCGTAAAGAGACAAAGTTTGTAAATTTAAGTTTGCAAATAAACGGTGAATATGGTTTCCGATGCGCTTGAACGCCCGATTGACGTAACGCCCGAAGCCCGCGAACAGATTCTGGACACGCTGGCAAGTAATAAAATTCCCGAAAGCTACGGCCTGCGGGTGGGGGTGCGCGGGGGCGGCTGCGGGGCGTCGTGGCTGCTGGGATTCGACCAGCCGGGCCCCGGCGATAGCGTGTATACCGTAGACGGTATCCGGGTCATCATCGACGCAAGGCATCTGCTTTATGTACTTGGCGTTCAGGTGGGTTTTGAGATGGGCGACGAGGGGAAAGGCTTTACCATCCGTAAACCGGAATAACCGGTTGATCTATAGAATATTAGAAATCAAATGCGGGTCATTATTTTATTAAAAATACAGAAGAGACCTCTATTTCTGGCATGATTTTAGGGAGTTAGCTGGCACAGCGTTCCCTTCAATCTATTGTGACACTTCTACTAAATCGACAACTTTTTCTCTGGATTGCGGCACTGGCGTTTGGGCTGGCGCTGTTTTTCGTTGTCGTAGTGGAACGGAACGCAGACCCGATTACGACAGTACGCTACATTGAGTCCGTAGAGAAGCACGTCCGTCGGGAACTGGAGACCGGGGAACAGGACCTGCAGCGCCTTGCCAGCGCGAAACCATCGGGCTTCGCTGCGTTTCAGAACGGAACCGCACATCCGTCTTTCATCTTTCGCAACGATAGTCTGATCGCCTGGTCGGATCACAGGATCGTACCGGACAATAGCGTCCTTCGGCTGCGTTCGTTCCCGGCGTTCGTTCGACTGCCGCATGGCGGTTTCATTGCAAACCGGGTTGTGAGGACGCGGTTGGGCGACACGCTGACGACGGCATCCCTGCTGCCCATATACCGACTACCGCCGGGAGAGCCTTCTTCGTCCGTTCAGTATAATCGCTCCCTGTTCCCTGTCGACCCCATTTCCGTTTCCCTGAAACCTCTCGCCGGGTATGAGTCCATACTGTCCGCCGACGGGCGCTTTCTGTTTGGCTTTCAGCCGCCTGTGTTACGGACTCTTCTGCCGCCCCTGCCGTTGCGTACAACGGTTCTGCTGGTCATCGGTCTGTTTTTTGGGGGTATCTACTGCCTTCTTCATGCGCTAAAACGGCACTGGATGGAGCACCCTGGCCGAAGTCTGGCGTGGCTGACGGCGGCAATGTTATTGCTGCGGTCTGGCTTATCCTATGCCGGAACATTGTTTCTGATTCCTGAAACGAATCTGTTTACCTCTGCATCGGGTCTGCCGCCGGGGGATTTATTGCTGAACGCCCTTTTCCTGCTGCCATTGCCTGTGTATGCGGCCCGAACCTACACCCGTTCGTTCGCCTATCACCAGATCCTGCGCCAGTCGGCCTGGTCGAAAGCGCTGATTTCGACCGGGTTGGTGCTGGCCGGTTATGGCGTGTTTTATTATTTTCTCTTCGTACTGAATGGGATTGGGAATTGTACGCCGCTGACCATCGACCGTGTTCTGATGGGACGGTTCAGCCTCGCCAAACTGGTTTGTCTGCTGACCTATCTGAGTGCCGCCAGCCTCTATTTTCTGACGGTTCACCTGATGGCGCATCTCTTTATCCGGCTTAACGTACATCGGGTGCAGGGCGTCGTGCGGATTGCGTTTGCCACGGCGGTTGCTGCCCTGACGGTACTGGCCCTGCAGGGTACGGCGAGCTCCGAACTGCCGGGCGGGGCCTTTCTGGTCCATATGCTTTATTTTCTACTCCTTTACACGCTGCGGCTGCCATATACGCTGCATTCCAGTCGTCAGCAGACCTTACTGCTCTACCTGTCGGCAGGGGCGCTCGTGTGCGCAGTTTTCGGCGGAAAGCAACTGGCCGACAGTGCTTTCCTGTTTCTGATTGGTACGGGTTTTGTTCTGCTTGTGCTGCTGGTGAGGCTGTTGATGCTTCGCCTGCTGGGTCGCAGCCTGACGTATGCCCTTCAGTTGCAACTGCTGCTCAACAGCGCGGTCTTCTTTCCGTCCGTTCTCATCAGCGCGGGGCTGCTCCTGGGAATACGATCCGTTTACGATGACCGTCAGCAAGCCCTTGCCGGGCAGATGGCCCGAACTATTGCCGTGAACGTACAGCCCTACCAGGAAGCTTATCTGGCCGGGCGGGTCAATCTGGCCTACCTCACGGACGTATTGCGCCGGTCGGCACCGCCCGACGGCCACGGACTGGCCGTTTATGCGAATCGTGGCCTGCTGGAAACCGCCGCACATTCGGTTTCACCGCCCGCCGCTGCGGCCCCTCCGTACGTCAATCCACAGGCATTCACCCGGATAACGCAGCAGGAAGGGCAGCCGGTGATTCTGGACGAGCGGTCCGGAAGCCGATCCCATCGGGTTACGTATATCCTCCTGCGCTCTTCCGAAGGGCGCCGGATCGGAATCCTCCGGTTGTCTTTTCGTTCGTCTCCTCATGTAACCAATCCATCCTATATGCAGATTGTATCTACCGTTTTGAGCGTCGTTGCGGCTCTGTTCCTGGTTTTTCTGCTCGTCTCGCATCTGGCCTCGACGGCCATGACCCGCCCGCTGCGCTTTCTCACCCGGCGGTTGCGTAAAACGGGCCTCGACCAGCTAAATGAACCCCTGTCCTGGAAAACCGACGATGAAATGGGGCAACTGGCTGGAGAATATAACCGTATGCTGACCAAACTTGAGGAACGAAAACAGGCCTTTTCGCAGAGTGAAAAGCAGGCTGCCTGGGAAGAGATGGCGAATCAGGTGGCGCACGAAATCAAAAATCCGCTGACACCCATGAAACTGAGCCTGCAGCAGTTGCAGCGCACGATGTCGGCCGATACGCCCGCCGCCAAACGGATGATGCAGCGAACCATCAACTCGCTGCTCGTTCAGATTGACGACCTAAGCGACATTGCGGCCTCCTTCGCTGATTTCGCCAAAATGCCGCTGCCTAAAAACGAGGTTTTCGAGATAACCAACGTGCTGAACCGGGCCGCCGACCGTTACGCCGACGACCAGAAAATCACCCTCGAACGGGACATTGTCGACCATCCGGTGCAGGTTATTGGCGACCGCCAGCTCATTGGTCGGATTGTGACCAATCTGATTATCAACGGTATTCAGTCCGTTCCGCCGGGCCGCAAGCCTCTGATTCGGCTTCGCCTGAGCGTTAACCGGGGAACGGTCAACCTGGAAGTGAGCGACAACGGGACCGGGATTCCGGAGGCCATTCGCAATAAAGTGTTTCTGCCGCACTTCAGCACCAAACGCGGTGGGGCTGGTCTGGGGCTCGCCATTGCCAAGCGGGGTGTCGAACACGCGGGCGGAACCATCTGGTTCGAGACCGAAGAAGACGTTGGAACTACATTCTACATCAGCCTCATTCAGGCCAATGGCGTTGTGGTGCCGGGCCGCGACCGGATGGTCAGGGCATAAAAAATCGGGTCTGCCGCAGCCGACCCGAACCGGTTCCCTTTCGGATTTATATTCAGGCAAATGCCTCTTCGAGTGATACGTGTTTCCAGTTCTCGCCCGACCGAATGCGGTTCAACTGGGTGTGCGTGATGCCGAACTGCTTGGCGATCATCTTCAGTCGGTTCTTGTCGTTCTTCAGAAGTTTCTTGATAATCAAAACTTTAGACTCGGTGAGTTTGTAGTTGCGCGTCCGCTTGGGCAGTTCCCGGTTGATGATGTTCGGGTTGTGGCGGTTGTGCTCAATCATCTCATCTTTCGTCGCCCATTTCAGGTTTTCGAAGTAGTTATTCTGCTTGTTGTGGTCGAGATGAATGACGTACGTATGGGCCGCAGAGGGCTGTTTCAGAAAATGAATCGCCACCAGCTTATGAATATAATGGTTCATCGTTTTGCCTCCGGCCCGAATGTTCAGCGAACGATAGCCCTGGATAACGGACCCTTTAATCAGCGCACCATATACGGGGTCGCCCTGAAAACTTTTCAGACGGCCATAGTTGGATACTTCATAACGGGGCGGGTTTTGTACGCCGGCGAACGTGATGGGAACCCATTTCTCGTTCCAATAGCTGGTGTTCTTATAGCTGGTCATAAAATTAGGTTGCGAGTTGAAGTGAATCCTATGAAGATTTTGTTTAACAAACATAGAACAAAAACTAAACGCACAAGTTAGAAAGCGATTAGAAAATATTCTAAGATTGAGCGAGTTATCCACGTCAAGGAAGGGGAGACAACGAACGAAAATGCGGACGAGCTCCCAGGGAAGAGCTCTTTATGTTTATTTATGTACAGTTTATATTAAACAAAATTTATTAAAATTTTTAGCTCCTAAACCGAATCCATTCCGAATGGGTTAGAGTTCATACACACCTTGTGATACCCTATGAGCAAGAAGACACTGATTGTGGGTGCATCCGAAAAGCCGGATCGCTATGCCAACCGGGCGGCACACAGCCTGCTACGGCATGGACACGAGATCGAAATGCTGGGACTGCGTGAAGGAGAGATTCAGGGCAACCCCATTCGCACGGGTCACCCGGATTTGAAGGATATCGATACGGTAACGATGTATGTCTCACCGCGAAACCAGACCGGTTACCATGAGTACATCAAACGCCTGAAGCCCCGGCGGGTCATTTTCAACCCCGGTACGGAAGACCCGGCCTTCATGCGCGAACTGAAGCAGGAGGGCATCGAACCCGTGCAGGCCTGCACGCTGGTGATGCTGTCGATTGGCAATTATTAAAGAGTGAAAGAGCGAATGAGTGAAAGAGCGGTCCGCCTAAGTGACTCGAATGCGGAACACTCTTTCACTCATTCGCTCTTTCACCATTTAATCAGCGCCGACGCCCAGGTGAAGCCGCTGCCGAAAGCGGCCAGGCAGACCAGGTCGCCAGCTTTGACCCGGCCCTGCTCCCAGGCTTCGGTGAGGGCTATGGGAATGGAAGCCGCCGTGGTGTTGCCGTAGCGCTGAATGTTATTGAAAACTTTCTCTTCAGGCAGGTTCATCTGCTGCCGCACATAGTCCGATATCCGAATGTTGGCCTGATGCGGCACCAGCAGCGAAATATCTTCCGGCTCGAAGCCATTGGCCTTCAGGCCTTCCCGAATCACTTCCGTAAAGCGCACGACGGCATGTTTGAACACAGCATTGCCGTTCATGACGACATTAAAACCGCCCTCCCCGAACATTTCCGGACTGGCCGAGCGTCCCGGACGACTGCTGCCGGGGTCTTTTACGTACAGGTCTTCGGCAAAACGCCCGTCGGCATGTAGATGCGTCGACAGAATGCGGTGTTCGGGATCGTCGGTGGCCTGCACGACCGCCGCCCCGGCCCCGTCGCCGAAGATGACGGCCACGCCCCGGCCCTCCGTGCTTTTATCGATCCACGTTGACTGAATCTCGGCTCCTACGACCAGAATGGTTTTGTACATACTGGTCCGGATGAACTGGTCGGCGATGGAGAGCGCGTAAACGAAGCCCGAACACTGGTCGCGGATGTCGATGACGCCGATGCCTTCCATACCCAGTTCCCGCTGCATCAGAAAACCTGAGCCGGGAAAATAATAGTCGGGCGTGATGGTGGCGTAAACGATAAGATCGACGTCGGTCGGCTGAACGCCTGCCCGTTCGAGGGCCATGCGCGAGGCTGCCGCTGCCATGCTGGCGTTGGTATCTTTGCCGTAGGTGAAATAACGCCGTTCGCGGATGCCGGTTCGATCCTGAATCCATTCGTCCGACGTTTCCATGAACTGGGTCAGGTCGTTATTGGTGACGACGTTTTCAGGGACGTAGTAGCCAAGCCCGGTTATTTTGGAGTAAGTCATTGGTGAAAGAGTGAAAGAGTGAAAGAGCGAAAGAGCGAAAGATTAACAAAGTCGCTCTTTCACTCTTTCGCTCTTTCACTCATTGATGTATCGTGTACTCGTACGATTCCATAATCAGGTTGGCGAGCAGTTGTTTGCAGGCGGCTTCGACGGTTTCGCGGGCGGCGGCTTCGGTTTCCGCTTCCACTTCCATCCGGATGTGCTTACCAATGCGGACGTCGCCGACGTTGTCGATGTGAAGATTGTGCAGGCCCAGTTTGACGGCCTTACCCTGCGGGTCCAGAATTTCCTTCTGGGGCATTACGTTAATTTCAGCAATGTAGGTCATTTAAAAAAGGGAGTAAAGGGAGGAGAGGGAGGAAGGGGAGGAAAGGAGAAGGGAGGAAAGGCGAAGGGAAAAGCGGGTTGACATCCGTTTTCCTTTTACTCTCTTTCCTCCTTTCCTCCTTTCCTCCTTTCCTCCCCTTTCTCCTTTCCAACTATTGATAATACTATATACAAGACAATCACCAGCGGCACCGCAGCGAACTGCAAAAATAGCAGAAGCAAAACGGAAAGCAGTAGAAATATATACTTGATTCGATTCTCCGCCCAGCCGAATGATTTGAACTTCAGCGCAAACAGGGGTAATTCAGCCACCAGCAGATACGACATCAGGAGGCTGTAAAGCGTCAGGAACAACGAATTTTGAATAAAATCTGCTAATGCCGGATTCTGTAGAATGAACGGAAACGAAGCTACTACCAGCCCATTGGCCGGGGTTGGAACGCCAATGAACGAATCGCTCTGCCGGGTGTCGACGTTGAATTTTGCCAGCCGCAGCGCCGAGAAAACCGCCAGAAACAGAGCGACGTAGGGCAGCCAAACCGGTGCAGTGTCCGGAAACAGGGCATAGACGATGAAGGCGGGCAGTACGCCGAACGTCACGCAGTCGGCGAGTGAATCGAGTTCTTTGCCAATCGGCGATTGCGCATTGACCAGCCGGGCCACGAATCCATCGCCAAAATCCAGTGCCGCCGCCAGCAGAATCAGCCACGAAGCGGTGGTGAGTTCACCCCGGAAAACCTGCATGATGCCCAGACAGCCGCACAGCAGATTGCCGCAGGTCATGGCGTTGGGAAGGTGGCGGAGGAGGTTCATGGGGTTAAATGTATAATGAATAATGTAAAATGAATAATGAATGGAGCGCTACACATTATACATTGTTCATTATCCATTACCCTTAACGAAGGGGTTGGTGCGCTTCTCGTAGCCGATGGTGGTAGTGTCCATATGTCCGGGGTAGATGGTATAATCATCGGGCAGGGTGTAAAACTGCGTCCGGATGCTGTGAGCCAGCGTTTCAAAATCCGACAGCGGAAAGTCGGTGCGGCCAATGCTGCCCCGGAACAGCACGTCGCCGCCGATGACGAACCGGTCTTCGTGACAGACGAAAGCGACGTGCCCCGGCGCATGGCCCGGCACAAACCGCACTTCCAGCGTGGTGTTCCCGAACGTAACCGGTTGCCCTTCCTTCAAAAACTGGTCGACCTCCGTTTCTTCATACTGCGGCAGACCGTAGTGCGGTGCCAGGATCTTCGCCGCTTTCAGCACGGGCAGATCTTTCTCGTGAAGGTATAATTCGATGCCATACGTACGTTTGACGAATGCGTTGCCCAAAACGTGGTCGACGTGCGCATGGGTATTGAGCAGTTTGACGGGCTTCAGGCCGTTTTTTTCGATAAAATGGCTCAACTCGCCCTGTTCCTGGCGGGTATAACAGCCGGGGTCGATGATGACGGCCTCGCGGCTATCGTCGTAGAGCACGTAGGTGTTTTCGGCCAGCGGCGAGAAAACGAACGAATGAATCTGAGTCATAGGTGAAATATGTAACCCGGAATAGCATTCCGGGTCTGCCGCAGGCAGAAAAGCTTGTGCTTCGCACAGACCCGGAAAGACTTTCCGGGTTACAGAATTAAAAACACCGTCGGTCGTTTGTGCAAATCTGGAGTCTGCTTTTTCCATTCCCGAATAGGCAATGTACGGATAAATTCGTCCGGGGCCGTAATGTCGCAGGCAATGCAAAGCTGCGTATCAGGCTGGCACTGCATCAATATATCCTGTAAAAGGGCGTTGTTGCGATACGGTGTTTCCATAAAAATCTGGGTCTGCTGTCGCTGCTGCGCTTCTTTTTCCAGATGTTTCAGCGTCCGGACGCGGTCGTGGCGGTCGATGGGCAGATAGCCGTGAAACACGAACGACTGACCACTCAGCCCCGACGCCATGAGCGCCAGCAGAATCGACGACGGGCCAACCAGCGGCTTCACGTTCCAGCCCAGGCGGTGCGCCAGCCGGGCCGCTGCGGCCCCAGGGTCGGCCACGCCGGGACACCCCGCTTCCGACAACACGCCCGCGTTTCGATTCTGTGCCGTCAAATCCTGCAACTGCCGCCGGATATCGGCTTCGGGCGTGTCTTTATTTAAGTCAAAAAACGTTAGTTCGTCGATGACCCGCCCGGTTTTCAGGCTGCTGATGAACCGGCGGGCCGTGCGGACGTTTTCGGCAAAATAAACATCCAGTTCCGTAATAATTTCCCGGATTGATGGCGACAGCACCCGGTCGGCGGTATCGTCGGCAAGCGGGCAGGGAAGCAGGTAGAGCGTAGGCATGTCAGCGATTGATAAACTTTACCAATACGTCCACAAACTCAGCCGGTTTGTCGGCCTGCACCCAGTGACCCGCCCCTTCGATGGTTTCCAGCACGGCGTTGGGAAACAGTTTACGGATGCCGGGAAGGTCTTCATCCCGCACATAACCCGACTCGCCGCCCCGCACAAACAGCGTCGGCTCCGGAACCGGGTGGGCATTGCGGAGTTCTTCGCCGACGCCGTGGATTTCGCGTTCGATAACGGGCAGATTGATGCGCCAGTCGAACTGACCCTGTTCGTTGCGGTACAGATTTTTGAGCAGAAACTGCCGGACGCCCAGACTGGGTTCATAACGGCTCAGAATTTCATCGGCTTCGTTCCGGCTTTTCAGATCAGCGAGATTCACGGCGTTCAGGCCGCGCAGAATCTCGCCGTGATGGATGGGGTAAAACTTCGGCGCAATATCGACAACAACCAACTTGCTGAACGCGCCCGGATACGACATGGCAAACTGCATCACCACCTTACCGCCCATCGAATGCCCGACCACTACGGGCGACGGCAACTGATGCTCCTGAATGAACGCCATCAGGTCGGCGGCCATCGAATCATAATCGAACTCATCGCTGCGGGGCGAGCGTCCGTGATTGCGCTGGTCGACCAGAAACACGCGATAGCCCTGTTCGGCGATGATTTTGGAGATAGTCAGCCAGTTGTCGGACGAGCCGAAAATGCCGTGAAGAATAATAATCGGTGGGCCGGATTCGCCCACCTGTCGGTAGTAGAGTTTCATGTCTTTTGAAACGCAAAGGCGCGAAGCACACGCAAAGAACGCTAAGATATCCCTGCGATCTTAGCGCCTTTGCGTTAAATCTTAAACTACATACACCACTTTTTCCCGCTTTTCCACCAGCGTTCCGAAGGCATCCAGCGCATGACCGTGTTCGCGGGCGACCTGCACAAACTCCGAAACAGCCCCGGCGTCGACGGCGATGAGCAGACCGCCGCTGGTTTGCGGATCGGCCAGCAGAAAACGTTGGTTTTCGGGCAGTTCGGCCACTTTGTCGCCGTAGCTCGCCCAGTTGCGATGGGTGCCTCCCGGAATGCTTTTCTGCGCCAGATACGCTTCGGCAACGGCCAGTTTCGGCACTTTTTCGTACTCGATTTCAGCGCTCAGGCCGCTTCCTTCCGCCATTTCGATCAGATGGCCCAGCAGCCCGAAGCCCGTTACGTCGGTGAGGGCTTTCACGTACGGCAGTTTACCCAGAAAAGCGCCGAACCTGTTAAGCTGAACCATCTGTTCCGGAGCCAGGGCGGCGTGTTCGGGCTGTAGCAGCCCTTTCTTCTGCGCCGTGGTCAGGATGCCGACGCCCACCGGTTTGGTCAGAAACAGGCGACAGCCTTCCGTAGCCGTGTTGTTCTGTTTGAGGTGGTTGAGACGCACTTTACCCGTAACGGCCAGCCCGAAAATGGGTTCGGGGCTGTCGATGCTGTGTCCGCCTGCCAGCGGAATGCCCGCTTCGGCGCAGATAGCCCGGCTGCCGGCCATCACCTGCCCAGCCACTTCGGCGGGGAGTTTGTCGATGGGCCAGCCCAGAATGGCAATCGCCATCAGCGGTTCGCCGCCCATCGCATACACGTCGCTGATGGCGTTGGCCGAGGCGATGCGCCCGAAATCGAACGGGTCGTCGACGATGGGCATGAAAAAATCCGTGGTGCTGATGATAGCTTCGCCATTGCCCAGATCCATGACGGCGGCGTCGTCGCGGGTATCGTTGCCTACCAGCAGATTCGGGAAGTGGGCCGGGCGACCGGGCCGCAGGTCAGTCTGGTTGCCATGCAGGATTTGTCCCAGCACTTCGGGCGAAATTTTGCAGCCGCAGCCTGCGCCGTGGCTAAACTGCGTCAGTTTGTATATTTCCGTTTGTTGCATCATACAAAAGTAACCAGATTGGGAATTTGGCGCTGCCAAAATGGTGAGTGACTGGCTTCGGGGAAGGCTAAGCAAGTTGGGAAGAATAAATGATAGAACCCGAATGCGCCAAAAAGCGATAAAGTTTTAACTAACTGTTTAAATGAGGTTTATGTTCTTAAAAAATAATTAAAAATTTAACCATCCGGACTTAACAAAAACTTAACACGCCAAAATAGTACCCTGCGGGCATAAATCTGTAACTATTTCGGGAAGATAGTGGGAGAAAATAGTCTAGATAGTATTTTACTAAGAAGCGTTGGTTGGCGCTGAACAAAAATAGTCGTTTATTTGCGGCTAAATTGAGTAAAGCATCTGATGCACTTCGACTTACTTTCAATCAAACAAAACAAGTTTATGAACAAAAAGCTACTGTGTTTACACGCAGTTGCGCTGCTGTGCGGTCTGTTCCTTGCTTTTCTGGGGAATACGGCGCTGGCGCAAGGGGTCACAACGTCCTCCATTACCGGGGTCGTCAGTGATACGAAGGGCGAGTCGCTTCCGGGCGCAACCATCGTGGCCGTCCACACCCCATCGGGCACCCGCTACGGAACGACCACTAATACCCAGGGCCGTTACACGCTTCCTGCCGTGCGAATTGGAGGCCCTTATCGCCTGACTGTCACCTTTGTAGGCTTTCAGGAGCAGGTGCGTGAAATTGCCTCGGCAGACTTAGGAACACCGACGGTGGCGGACTTCCGGCTGCTGGAAGAAGGTCGGCAACTCTCGGAAGTGGTCGTGACCTCACAGCGCGGCGGCATTATCGACGCCGAGCGGACGGGTGCCTCCACGACGGTCAAGCGCGAGCAGTTTGAGCGCCTGCCCACGCTGAACCGCAGTTTCACGGACTTTTCGTCGCTGACGCCCCAGGCCAGCGGTAACTTCTCTTTCGGTGGCCGCTCCAACCTGTACAATAATTTTTCTATCGATGGTGCCACGTCGAACAACGGCTTTGGTCTGAGCGCCCTGCCGGGTGGTCAGTCGAATGCCCAGCCCATTTCGGTGGATGCCATCGCCCAGTTGAACGTGCAGTTGGCACCCTACGACGTCAGCCAGGGAGCCTTTACCGGGGCCGGGGTAAACGCCGTAACCCGTTCGGGAACCAATCAATTTCAGGGGTCGGTATATGGCTTCACCAAAAACCAGCGGCTGGCGAACGGCAACGTAGGCGACGTGCCCAACCCGCTGACCAATTTTACGTACAATAACTACGGCTTCCGGCTCGGTGGCCCGATTCTGCGCAACAAGCTGTTCTTCTTTGTCAACTATGAAGACGAGCGGCAAACCAACCCGGCGGTGCTTTTCCCCGCCGATGCACCGGGCAACCAGCAGACGTCGGAAGAACTGCGCCGCCTGCGGGACTTTCTGATTACGCCCAACAACGGCAAATCGTGGACCTTCGATCCGGGCACGTTCGACAACTTCGACCTGCCGACCCAGAGCCGGAAATACCTGGCAAAAATCGACTGGAACATCAACGATAAGAACAAGTTCTCGATTCGCTACAACCAGTTGAACTCATTCCGCGACATTCCGCCGAGCGGTTCGGGCGGTTTCGCCTCAGCGCCTCCGGGCGGACGTTCCAACAGCAATAACACGCTGCCGTTCTCAGGAGCTTACTACCGGATTAACAATAACCTGAAAAACGTCATCGCCGAACTGAACACGACCATCGGCAACGGCAAGTTCTCCAACAATCTGCAGGTAGGCTACTCGCAATTCCGCGATTTCCGTCAGGCAGCGGGCGGGGCCGAATCACCCGACTTCCCGACGGTCGACATTCTGGGACCCAACGGCCAGACCCTGACCGCTTTCGGGGCCGAACCGTTCACGCCCTTCAACCGGCTGGATCAGAACGTGTTTCAGTTGAACGACAAGTTCGATGCCTTCCTGGGCAACCATACTATCACGGTGGGTACGGCCAATGAGTTCTGGAGTTTCTACAACGTCTTTACGCCGCTGCTGAACGGTAACTTCCAGTTCAACAGCATCAACGACTTCATCGCCAGCGCGACCAACGCTCCGGGCGCTCCGGCTCCGCGTCAGTACGCTATCCAGTTCTCGGCCATTCCGGGCGTTCGCGCTCCGGCGGCAGAATTCCGGGCCAACCAGTTTGGCTTCTACGCCCAGGACGCTTATTCAGGTATCAAGAACCTGAAGCTGACGCTGGGTCTGCGGGCCGACATCCCGACCTTCCCGACCACGCTACAGCAGAACGTTGTGACCGACTCGATGAACTTCAACGGCGGCGAGAAAGTCATCGTGGGTAAACTGCCCGAATCCCGCCTGCTGTGGTCGCCGCGTCTGGGCTTCAACTGGGACGCGAAAGGCGACAAGTCGATTCAGGTGCGGGGCGGTACGGGTATCTTCACGGGCCGCGTACCGTTCGTGTGGCTGTCTAACCAGGTGGGTAACAATGGTCTGTTCTTCGGAACCTTCCAGCCAACCTCGGCGACGGATCTGGCCCGCTTCGGATTCAACCCCGACCCGAATTTCTTCATCAACCGCGAGTTCCCGAATGGTCTGCCCTCGACGGCCAACGGTCGTCCGGCCACCAGCACGTACACCATCAACGCGACGGTGCGCGATTTCCGCTTCCCGCAGGTATGGCGTTCCAATCTGGCCGTCGACAAGACATTGCCGGGCGGTCTGGTCGCCACGCTGGAAGGTATTTATACCAAAGACGTCAACGCGGTTTACATCCGTGATGCCAACCTGGCCGATCCGGTCGGAACGCTGGCGGGCGACGGGCGGCCTCTGTTTGGGGCCGTGTCGGGTGTGACTGGTGTCAACCCCGGCAACGACCGCCGCATTAACGACCCGGTGGTGCAGGCGTTGGTATTGGACAACACGAGCAACGGCTACGCTTTCAGTCTGACAGCTTCGCTACAGAAAACGACGGGCCGCCTGACGGGTTTGCTGGCCTATACGTTCACGGATTCGAAAGACATCAACAACCAGTCGGGTTCGACGGCGGGGTCGCTCTTCACGGGCAACAACATCGTCTCTACGCCGAATTTCCCGAACCTGGCGTTTGCCAACAACCTGTTCCCGCACCGCGTGAATGGCTTCGTGTCGTACCGTTTCGATTACGCCAAGCTGTTTGCCACGACGCTCTCGCTGATTTACGAAGGTCGTGCGGCGGGCAACTTCTCGTATGTCTACGGCGGTAACCCCAACAGCGACGGCATCAGCAACAACGACCTGATGTATATTCCACGCAACCAGAACGAGGTGCTGCTGGTGACGGCCAACGCCCAGGACACCCGCACGCCGCAGCAGCTTTGGGATCAACTGAACCAGTACATCGAGCAGGACAAGTACCTGCGTAACCGTCGGGGTCAGTATGCCGAGCGGAACGGTGCGTTCCTGCCCTGGGTCAACATCCTGAACTTCCGTTTGCTGCAGGACGTCAAGATTTACAAGAAGAACATCGTGCAGTTTTCGTGGGAAATCAACAACGTGCTGAACCTGCTGAACACGAACTGGGGCCTGTTCCAGACGACCAACCGGGCGCAGTTGCTGAACTTCGTGGGCTATGAAACGCCGCATACGGCCACGGCTCCGACGACGGGGCGGCCCATCTATTCGTTCCCGCTGGGCAACGACGGTCAGCCGCTGACGCAATCGTACATCAACAATACGGGGCTTAACTCACGCTGGCAGATGCAGTTTGGTCTTCGGTATATCTTCGAATAATTCGTCAGGCAGTTAATCTCATGAAAAAGTATATCAATTCTATCTGGACGCTGGCCGTAGCTACCCTGGCCTCGTCGGCGCTGCTGGTGGGCTGTCAGGACACGGATTATCCGACGCCCACCCCGGCCAACGGTCCGTCGACCGTAACGTCGCGCTTTCTGTTTGTCAATGCGGCTCCGGCTACACCAGCGCTCAATTTTCTGGTGGAGAATACCCCGGTGGCCCAGAACATAGGCTTCGGCCAGGCGGCTGCGCAGTATGCGACCGTTCCGGCGGGTACGATTCAGTTGCGGGCCAGAGCCGCCACCGGCTCCGTGGGCGGGGTACTGGGTTCCAACGACATCGTGTTCCGGGCGGGTGCCACCAACCAGACCAATTTTGCGGCAGCGGCCAATACCAGCTATACGGTATTTGTAACGGATACGCTGAACCGCCCCCGTCCGACGACGCTCAACGCGACCAACCTCGGCGGGCCGCAATTTCTGGTGGTCACCGACGTGCTGACAGCCCCGACGGCAGGCAACGGCGGCGTTCGCTTCTTCAACCTGACGCCCAACGGCGGCTCACTGTCGCTGGTGCTGACACCCGCCACGGGAACGGCTACCACGTTTGCCGCACGGGCGTTCCGGGCCATCTCGACGGGTACGGGAGCCACTGCGATGAACTTTGCCAGCTTCACGAACGTACCGGTTGGCACTTACACGGCCCAGGTGCGGGCAGGCACGACCGTGGTAGCCTCCACGACGCTGACCGTAGCCCAGGGAAAACTTTACACGGTGTATTCGAGCGGCCTGCGGAACACGACCGGCGCTACGGCTCCGGGCGTGCAGGTGATAACCAATAATTGAGGCCGTCCGCAGAGTAAAAGCAGGAAGCCCCCGGTCAGTTGGCCGGGGGCTTTTTGTTTTGTAACCCGGACCGGGTTACGCCTGCCGTTCGATGCCTTTGGCCCGCAGCACGGTGGTGGCGGCGCTGTAGCCCTGCACGATCAAGTGGCCGATGTCGTCGGAATTGAACTTCATCAGGTTCAGCCGCAGGGGTTCGTCGGGGCGGATGATGGTAAGGTCCAGATGACGACCGTGCAGTTTTTCGCGTTCCACGTAGCGTTCGGCCCAGGCCAGGTCGTTGTTGACAATCTGATTCACCGTGATATCCTTGACCCGCTCGACCAGCGTCAGCAGATTGCGGTAATTGAACTGTTCGTTGAAAATTTTACGGGCGTGACAGGCCACGCAGACAATGTCGGTGGCTCCCTCTTCAATCGCTACCCGAACCGGGGCCACCTCCCGCAGTCCGCCATCCAGAAACGCCTTTCGGTGGTCGCCGCCAATCTGCACGGCGGGCATCAGAAACGGCAGGGCGCTGCTGGCATAGACGTAATCCAGAATGTGTTCATCGTCCTGCGAAACATACACCACGTCGCCGTTGATGATGTCGACCGCCCCCACCCGGAGCTGAATGGGGCCTTTGCGCAGCGTATCGAGGTCGATGCTGCGACGGAGCAGGTTCTGTAGCGGCGAGTTGTCCAGAATCCCGTCGAAACGGCTCATGAGCGTATTGAATCCCATCATGAACCGCGACCGCAGAATGGCGATATCTTCTGGTTTGGTGATGTTTTTTATCCAGAATTCCAGTAACTGCCGACTGACCTTTGTCCAGTTGATTTCGCCCGTTTCGGCGTATTGCTTATTGGCTTCGTGAACCAGAAACAGCGAGTTCAGGCTTCCTACTGATATACCGTAAACGGACTCAGGCTGAAAACCAGCTTCCAGTACGGCCTGAACCGCTCCGGTCTGGAAAGCGCCCTTCAACGATCCTCCGCCTAAAACGAGTGCGTGCATAAGTTGATCAATGGTGTTGCCCCGTAACGTAACCCGGAAAGACTTTCCGGGTTACGGGTGGTGGAAAGTTAAACAAATTTGGCAAACGCTCTGTCTGGTAACAAGATTTTGACCCGGCGTTACCCGAAATCCGTGTTTCAGTGGTATACTTGCCTCCACATTGACATGACGCTATCTATCGAGGACATACAGGCCCCCATTGCCGCCGAAATGCAGACGTTCGAGCAGAAATTTCGGCAGTTCATGAAAAGCGACGTGATGCTTCTCGACCAGATCATGAACTATATCGTACGGCGGAAAGGCAAGCAGCTTCGGCCCATGTTTGTGTTTCTGACGGCGGGTGTCTGCGGCGGCATCACCGAATCGACCCACCGGGGCGCAGCCCTCATCGAACTGCTGCATACGGCCACGCTCGTACACGACGACGTGGTCGACGACTCCAACTACCGACGCGGTTTTTTTTCCATTAACGCTCTCTGGAAAAACAAAATTGCCGTCCTCGTGGGCGATTACCTGCTCTCGCGGGGACTGCTGCTGTCGGTCGACAACGATGAGTTCGACCTGCTGCGCATCGTTTCGGGGGCAGTCCGCGAAATGAGCGAAGGCGAATTACTGCAGATTGAAAAGGCCCGGCGCCTCGACATTACCGAAGAAGTCTACTACGAAATAATCCGTCAGAAGACAGCCTCCCTAATCTCGGCCTGCTGCGCCGTGGGGGCCCGGTCGGCCCATGCTACCGCCGACGTTATCGAAACGGCCCGGCAGTTTGGCGAAAAAGTGGGTATCGCGTTTCAGATCAAAGACGACCTCTTCGACTATAGCGAGGCAGAGGTTGGGAAGCCGCTGGGTATCGACATCAAGGAAAAAAAAATGACCCTGCCGCTGATTTTTGCCCTGAATCAGGCAGGCTGGCGGCAGAAGCGCCGTATGATTAACATCGTCAAAAACGAGAGTGACGATCCGAACCGCGTCAGCGAAGTCATCGATTACGTCAAGAAATCCGGGGGTATCCAGTATGCCACCGACGTTATGGGGCGGTATGTACAGCAGGCCCTGTCGCTCCTGAAGACCCTTCCTGACTCCAGTTACCGCCATTCGCTGGAAACCCTGGTTCAATACACCATCGAACGCAGCAAGTGAGCGACTAGCCCAACCCACCTGGCACAGGGCAAACAACTCGCGCAGTGGATTGGTTTTCAATTGGATTGCTATTAAACATTACCACCGCTCATGCTTCCCTTTGAAACCCTGCTGCTGTTGCTCGGTCTGGTCACGGTCTGCGCACTCCTGGCGAAATATGTCCGGATGTCGGAGCCTATCCTGATGACGCTGATGGGCCTGGTACTGAGTTACCTGCCCGGCTTTCCGGCCATCGAACTGAAACCCGAACTGATTTTCCTGGTTTTTCTGCCGCCCATTCTCTACTCAGCCGCCTGGTACACGTCTTTCGGCCAGTTCCGGCGGTTTGCTGAGCCCATTATGGTAATGGCCGGAGGCTCGGTGCTAGTGACGACGGTCGTGGTCGGAGCGGCGGCGATGTGGCTGGTGCCGGGAATGACGTGGCCGGTGGCGCTCACGCTGGGTGCCATCGTATCGCCGCCCGATGCTGCCGCTGCAACGGCCATTACGCAGCCTCTGGGGCTGCCCCGGCGGCTCATCACGGTGCTGGAAGGCGAGAGTCTGGTCAACGATGCTACGGCACTCGTGGCCTACCGCTTTGCCGTGGCCGCCGTCGTGTCGGGCACGTTTTCAGTGGCTGAGGCGAGCCTGCAGTTTGTGTGGGTAGCACTGGGCGGCGTGGGTATCGGACTGGCGCTGGGCTGGCTGATTGGGCAGATTCACGCCCGTTTTCAGGCAGAGTCGGCGGTGGACGTGACCCTGACGCTCATTACGCCTTATCTCAGCTATATGGCCGCCGAACATGCCCACGCGTCGGGGGTGCTGGCCGTTGTCACAACGGGTCTGTACATCGGTGGCCGGGCGTCCATACTGCATACCGCCCGGACCCGCCGAAGCGCCATCGCCGTCTGGGACTGGCTGGTGTTTGTGCTCAATGGTCTTATTTTTCTGCTTATCGGGCTGCATCTGCCGCTGATGCTAAGACAGATACGCGGCTACTCTTGGTCTGAACTGGCGCTGTACGTATTCGTGGTGAATCTGGCCGTCATTGGGGCGCGACTGGGCTTTGTGGCTCTGGCCGACACGGTGTCCAATACTGTCAGACGTAAGCTTGGCCTGTCGCGGATCTTCCCGGATTTTGCCTACGCGGTCGTGCTGGGCTGGACGGGTCTGCGGGGCATCGTCTCCCTGGCGGCGGCGCTGGCCCTGCCGCTGACACTGGCGAACGGACAACCGTTTCCGTACCGCAACCTGATCCTGTTTCTGTCGTTTTCGGTGATCGTCGTGACGCTGGTCGTGCAGGGAGGCCTGTTGCCGTGGCTCATCCGCCGTCTGGGTGTCAGTGGCGACACGTCGGACGTGACCGAACGTGAGTACGAAGCCCGCCAGCGCGCTTTTGAGGCCGGACGCGCCTACGTCCTGCGCGAGACTGACCGTCAGCGCCTGCCCGCCCACATCACCAACTACCTGAGGGCGATGCATGACCTGCGTACCGCCGCTGAACCGGAGGGTGCCCGCCAGAGAGCCGAAAAGGCATCTCACCAGGTGGTGCTGGAAGCGCTCAATGAAGAGCGCCGGGTGCTGATTGAGCTACGCGAGAGCGGGTTTATCGATGACGAGATTTTTCGCCGGATCGAACGCGATATTGATTTGGAAGAACTGAACGTAATCGGGACTGAGTAAGCTATGCTTCAGCCGTTCAGCCGATCGCTCAGCTCTCTTGCCATCGGCAGTTTCCACCACGGCAGATACGGATAGGCATGGTGTTCGTAATGATACCCGAAAAAATAACAGCTCAGAAAGCCCCAGACGTGGTTCAGTCGCTGGCTGCGGGCGTTATGCGGCGGATTGTGATGTTCGCCCCGGTGGGGCAGGTACGTACCGAAATAAAACAACTGAAACGTGCTCAGAATGGCCGGGATCTCCCAGAACACAATCAGGTTCCACATGGGAAACCATATTTTCAGAATGTTGTAGGTAACGGCCATCAGCACAATTTGCCGGATGGAAATATACTGTTTCAGGAAGCTGTAATACCAGGCAAAGAAGTTCGGATTGCCTTCGTGATAATCCGGGTCGTGGTCGGTGGCCGAGTGCCTGTGGTGCAGATGATGCTTGGCCGACAGCGTTTTGTAGCTGTTGAAGGCAAATAACGTAGCGCTTAGGACGCCGATGGCATGGTTGAGCTTTTTGTTGTGGGGCGCTACCACGCCGTGAATGGCATCGTGGGCCGTAATGAACACGCCCGTGTACAGATGTGTCTGCAACAGCACAAAACCATGTACCAACGGATCGCGCCAGTCGATGGGGTAATGCAGCAGATAAGCCAGCAGACCAAACCAGCTCAGCAGAATGGCGGCGGCAAACCAGAGACCCCGGCTGCCGATGGTCACAGGGCGTATGGTGGGTGCGCTGGAGGTCATATGGTACAATTCCTTAACCCGAAGAACGCCGTTTTTGCCGGATTTGTTCGCTACCTTTGCGGGTAAAAAAGACGGGAACGCAGATTTAACGGATGAGGCCGATTACTACGGATAAATTAAATCTGCGTTAATCGGCCTCATCCGTTAAATCTGCGTTCCATCCAATCCTTATGAGATTTAGCTCCATCTGCTCGGTTTTATTTCTACTGGCAATAGCCTCGAACGCTCAGACCCGCAAACCCGCCGTGGCGCAGGCGGCCATGCCGCTGGCCCGTCCGAAACTGGTGGTGGGCATCGTGGTGGATCAGATGCGGTACGATTATCTGTATCGCTACTACGACAAATACACCCAGGGCGGTTTCCGGCGGCTGATGCAGGAGGGGTTCAACTGCCGCAACAACCACTACCACTACGCCGCTACCTATACCGGCCCCGGTCACGCCCATATCTACTCAGGCTCGACGCCCGCCCTCAGCGGCATCGTCAGTAACGAATGGTTCGATCAGGGCCTGGGCCGACCCGTCTACTGTACCGAGGACTCAACCGTCCAGACGGTCGGGAACGCCTTTACGACGGGTAAAATGTCGCCCCGCAATCTGCTGGTAACCACCGTGACCGATCAGTTGAAACTGGTCAGTCCGGCGTCGAAAGTAGTGGGAATCGCCCTCAAGGATCGGGGCGCCATTCTGCCCGCTGGTCACGCGGCCAATGCAGCCTACTGGTTCGACTCTAGAGATGGCAACTGGATTTCGAGCACGTTCTACATGAAGGACCTGCCGCAGTGGGCCAAAGAGTTCAACAACCGGCAGATGGCGGCGGGCTACATGAATCAGAAGTGGGAAACGCTGCTGCCCCTCGACCAGTATACGGAGAGCGATCCCGACGATGGGCCGTATGAAGTGAGCCTGCCCGGCGAAGAAAAGCCCGTCTTCCCGCATTCGTTCGCTGCCGATCGGGGCGGCAAATACGAGGTGCTGCGCACGACGCCTTTTGGTGACCTGATTACGAAGGAGTTTGCACTGGCTGCCCTGAAGGGGGAGCAGATGGGCCGTGACAACATCACGGATTTTCTGTGCGTCAGTTTTTCCACGCCCGATTATGTCGGACACGCCTTCGGGCCGCATTCCGTCGAAATGGAAGACACGTATCTGCGGCTGGACCGACAACTGGCCGAGATGCTCAACACGCTCGATGCCTACGTTGGACGGGGACAGTATGTAGTATTTCTGTCGGCAGACCACGGGGTGGCCGACATTCCGGGCTTCATGCAGCAGAACCGGATCCCAGCGGGTGCTCTCACCTACGGCCAGTTGCGGGAGGCAATGGACGGACATCTCCAGCAGGTATTCGGATCGGGTAGCTACGTGCGTTCGTACATGAATCAGCAGGTGTATCTCAATCAGCAGACCCTGACCGAAAAGAAACTGAGTGTCGCTCAGGTGTTCGACGCCCTGAAACCGTTCCTGCTGAAACAGAAGGCCGTGCTGAACGTCGTCAGCTTCCATGACATGAACCGCTCTTTAGTTCCTGATTATCAGGCCTACCTGCTGAAGAACGTGTACATGCCCCGCCGAAGCGGCGATTTTTACGTCGTCTATGAACCCGGCTGGTTTGAGGGCCGCCCCAAAGGTACCACCCACGGAACGCTCTATAACTACGATACGCACGTACCCCTGCTGTTTTATGGCTGGGGCGTTCCGGCGGGTGAAACCAACCGACGGACGCACATCCACGACATTGCCCCGACCGTGGCGGCTCTGCTCCGGATTCTGGAACCCAACGGCTGCATCGGTAATCCGATTGTCGAAATCGTGAAATGACGAGTTATGGATCGACAGGATCGGTACACTAACTTTTTGGTTCACCCTGCCGCCGGTTACGATCGGTTTATGTAACTTGGAGAATTGGAAGGCAGCTCATGCAGGGCTGCCTTTTTAAATGGACCATTCGCACAGGCGCAACATGACATCACCGGAAAAATTGCCTTATGAAACGTCGTCAGCGGATCTGGCACCGGATTCGGTGGAATTACTCCAGTTGCTGTCGGCGCACTCCCAAAGCTCGATTGACGTTTTTGAAGCCGTTCGCGATGAGGAGGGGCGCATCATCGATTTCATCTGCCGGATGACCAGCGCCAAATCGCTGGCAGTGTATGGTCTTACGGCGAAGCAGGTCATCGGAAGACGCGTGCTGGAGACGGCTCCGGGAGTGATCGAAACCGGTCTGTTCGAGCGAATGATCGATGTTGTGGAAACCGGCCAGATTTTTCAGCAGGAACACCATTTTCAGGCCGATGGCGTCGATGGCTGGTTCGACACCAAGATGATCCGATACCGTGACGGGCTGCTGACCCTGTCGGTTGATTTGACCCACGCCCGCCGGGCTGAACAGGAAAATCGGCAGCAGGCCCGGAAACTCCGGAATATACTCGATAACATTCCATCGGGGCTTTTCATCAGCCGGGCCATCCGCAACCGCGAAGGGCAGATCGTGGACTTTCGGATTGAAGAAGCCAACCCCGCCGGACTGGCTTATTACGGAATGCAGGTAGAGGACGCCGTTGGACGGCTGGCCTCCGAACTCTTCCCCGCCGACCGGCAGAACGGCATCTTCGGGCGCTATGTCGATGTAGTGGAGACCCGGAAGTCTCAATCCTTTGTTTTTGAGGACGTTGCCGGAGGAAATGGATTCTGGGTGGAGGTGCTGCTGACGTTTTATGAAGACGACTGCGTAATTGCCTCGACCAACAACATAACCAGTCTCAAAAAAGCCGAACTGGCCGTACTACGCCAGAAAGAACTGCTTCAGAAGGTCGTCAACAATACCGAGGCGGGTATGCTGCTGCTGGAGCCGGTTTACGGCGAAACAGGTGACATTCAGGATTTTCGCTATGTGCTGACTAACGCCTACAATGCGAAGCTGGCGGGCAGGGACGTTGCCGGGATGACGGGACGGCGGGTGAGTGAACTGTTCGACGGCTGGCAGCAATCGGACTTGTTTCGGCTGTATGTGGACGTGTTCACCTCCGGTCAGGTCAGACGCAGCATTTTTCCGTATCGTGAATATAACTGGGATGGCTGGTTCGACGGCTCGTTTTCCCGGGTAGACGACTATCTGCTGTATACCTACGTCGACATCAGCCGGGCCAAAAAAGCCGAACTGGAGTATCAGCACCAGGCCGAACTTCTGGAGCGGGTGATGAATACGGCAGCAACGGCCATTGTCGTGCATGAGTCCGTTCGGGATGAAGCAGGAGCGATCATCGATTTTCGCATCACCCAGGCCAATCAACTGGCCGCTGAGTGGGCCGGAACAACCGTAGACAGTCTGCTCCAGCAGAGACTCTCACAGTATTTCCCGGATTTCCCGGGTTCGCCCGCTTCCGAACAATATAAACAGGTTGCCGAAACCGGGCTGCCCGTCCGCTTCGACTACCGGGTCGGGCACCAGTGGTTCGATTTTGCGGTAAACAAATTTGGTGACGGCATTGTCGTGGTGGTGGTCGACGTCACGCAGGCCAGAGAATACCGGCAGCAGCTCGAACAGGCTAACATGGAACTCCGGCAGAGCAACGATCACCTGCAGCAGTTTGCCTACGTGGCCTCGCACGACCTGCAGGAGCCGCTGCGCAAGATTCAGTCGTTCGGCACCATGCTCCACGAACAGTTCGGTAGTCAACTGGGGGCATCGGGGCTGGACCTGGTGGACCGCATGAGCACTGCCGCCGGTCGGATGCAGATGCTGGTACGCGACCTGCTGACGTATTCACGGCTGTCGACACAGAGAGAGCCGTTCAGGGCCGTCGGACTGGACAGTATTCTGAACGATGTCCTGGTGGATCTGGAACTGTCGGTTCGGGAAAAGGCAGCGCAGGTGACCATCGGCCCACTGCCCGTCGTTCAGGGCGATGCCCGACAACTGCATCATCTGTTTCAGAATCTGATCTCCAACGCCATCAAGTTTCAGCCCGAAGCCACCTCCGCCGGACAACAGACGCCCCAGGTGCGGGTTCAGGCCCGTCGTCTGCTGCGTTCGGAACTCCCACCCGGCCTGTATCTGCCTGCGGCAATGGAAACGTCTACTGCCGGAAGGTTCTGGGAGGTCAGCGTGGAAGACAACGGAATAGGATTTGACCCGCAATATGTCGAACGTATTTTTCAGATGTTTCAGCGGCTGCACGGCAAAGGACAGTATGCCGGTACGGGTATCGGGCTGGCAATCTGCAAAAAAGTGGCCGAAACGCATGGCGGGACCATTACGGCCAGCAGCGAACCGGGCCGGGGATCCACGTTCAGAGTCTACCTGCCCGTTGGATAAGCATGCGTGACTGGGTGTTTACCGCTCCGCCACCACGACCCGGATGCCGTCGAGTCGACGTATGACAACCTGGCGACCTGCCGGAATCACCGTTTCTGACTCCGAGAGTGCAATCCATTCCGTGCCCCGATACGAAATCCGGCCCTCGCCATCGGGGGGGATTGCCCGGATAACCGTGGCGGCATCGCCCACAAATTCACTGTATTCGCCCTCCCGGCTTCGTCGGTTGAAACGGTCGCGGACAGGCTTGCGAAACAGCGCCAGCGCCCCGACCGACACCAGCGCAAAACACAGCAACTGACCGGGCAGGGTAGGCGTAAGGCCTGTCCAGGCGCATAGGGCCGTCAGGAGCGCCCCCGCGCCCAGAAACGCAAAAACGAACGAGATACTGATGAGTTCGGCGATGAGGAACAATACGCCCAGAATCGCCCAGATTGCCGGAAGTGACATGGTAAGTTAATGTATAATGGATAATGAATCGCAGCGGCGAACCGCAATGGATAATGGTTCGAGGGTTATTACACATTGCGGTTCGCCGCTGCAATTCATTATCCATTATCCATTATTCATTAATTAACTGACTTTCTCCTGTTGCTTCACCACGGTCATCGCTGCCGAAATAATCGACGACAGGTCGCCGAAGTTGGCGGGCAGAATCAGGGTGTTGTTGGTCCGGGCCAGATTGCCGTATTGTTCCACCACCTGCTCGGCCACGCGAAGCTGTACGGCGTTCATGCCGCCCGGCTCCTGGATGGCGGTTGCCACTTTCCGAATGCTTTCGGCGGTGGCGTCGGCAATGGATTTGATGGCTTCGGCCTGACCGGCGGCTTCGTTGATCTGCCGCATCCGCAGACCCTCCGATTCGAGCACGACCTTCTGTTTCTGGCCTTCGGCCTGGTTGATGGCCGACTGTTTCTCGCCCTCCGACTGCAGAATGACGGCCCGCTTCTCGCGCTCGGCCTGCATCTGTTTTTCCATCGCGTTCAATACGGTCTGCGGCGGCGTGATGTTCTTGATTTCGTAGCGCAGCACTTTTACGCCCCAGCCAATGGCCGCCTCGTCGATGGACTGCACCACGGCCCGGTTGATGGTCATACGCTCCTCGAAGGTTTTATCGAGGTCGATTTTGCCGATCTCGCTCCGCATGGTCGTCTGCGACAACTGGCTCACGGCGAATTTATAATCCGCAATGCCGTACGAGGCCTTTTGTGGGTCGATAATCTGAATGAAGATCACGCCGTCGACCCGAACCTGTACGTTGTCTTTGGTGATACAGACCTGTTCGGGAATATCCAGCGCCGTTTCTTTCAGGCTGTGTTTGTAGGCGACGCGGTCGACAAACGGAATGATAATGTTGATGCCCGGCTGCAGCACCGCGTAAAATTTGCCCAGCCGTTCGACGACGTAGGCGTTTTGCTGCGGAACGACCTTGACCGTCATCAGCACAACCAGAAGGGCCAGAACGACCAGGGAAATGAAGAAGTATAGCATAGTTACGAACAGGTTAAGTGACCCGTAGGCCGGTTCATACGGTGAATATGGCGGTCGGCTGGAGGCGAACGCAATGGCTGTGATGTTAAGCAGAAAAAAGCACAAATAAAAGGGTAAGGGGCGGGATGAGCGGAAGAGTTCAGGCAGGTCTTTCACTCTCCCATCCACGTGCGGAATTCGGCGGCTTTGTCCCGACTGATAAACGTTTCTTCATCATGGGCGGGTTTGAGTTCAAGTTTCAGACGACTGTTGAAATGTAGATGAACCTTCTCCACGGACTGCGGACAAACGATAATCTGGCGATTGGCCCGGAAAAATTGTTTTGGATTCAGCAGATGCTCCAGTTCGTCAAGCGTGAAATCGATGTTCATGGCCCGATTGTCCCAGGTACGGACGAATGTCAGGCGGTCTCTGGTGAAGAAATAGGCAATGTCCCGTGCCTCGATGGGAACGAGCCGGGAGCCTTGTTTGAGCAGAAACCGTTCACGATACTCGGTTTCCGGAACCGTAGTCTGGTGCAGGGCGGCAACCAGTTCGCGGAGGCTGATGCCTGAACCACCGGCACCGTACAGTTTTCTGAGCTCCTGAAATTTAACCAGGCTCTGTCGCAGAGCTGCTTCGTCGATGGGCTTGAGCAGGTAATCGACACTGTTGACCCGAAAGGCTCTCAGGGCGTATTCGTCGTAGGCCGTTGTGAAAATAATCGGACAGCGCACATCCACCTGATTGAAAATCTCGAAACTCTGTCCGTCGACCAGTTCAATGTCGGCCAGCAGCAGATCCGGCGGCGTATGGGTTTGAAACCAGGCGATGGAAGCCTCCACGCTGTCGAGCGGCCCCAGCACGGAAATCGTCGGGTCGTATTCCCGAATCATACTCTGTAACTGAAACGCGGCCAGGCGTTCGTCTTCGATAATCAGGATAGTCATGGGTCAATAAGGGGTACAGTAACTTCAAAAGTGCTGTCCGTTTCGGTAATCTCGATCTCCGGCCCGTTCAGGAGCCGGTATTTGGCCGCAATGTTCAGCAGTCCCTGTTTATTGGAGGCAATACCGTTACGGGCCTTGCGCTGCAGGTTGTTACGAATCGTGATAGCGGCCGTGCCGTTGCCCGAAATAGCGATACGCAGAGGACGGGAGGCCGACGCTATGTTATGCTTTACCGCATTTTCAACCAGCAGTTGCAATGTCAGGGGCGGCAGCCGGTATGACCGAAACGCCGGATTGATGTGGACGTCGAGTTGTAGCCCGTCGTCAAAGCGCGTTTTGAGCAGATTGAAATACGCGTGCGTGAATTCCAGTTCTTTCTCCAGAGTAATCAACTGGTCCGTATTGTTCTGAAGCAGGTAACGATACACTTGTGACAGATTACCGATGAACTGGACCGCCCGCTGGTTTTCATTCATTTTAACCAGCGCCTGCAGCGTATTGAGACTGTTGAACAGAAAATGTGGCTGTACCTGCTCTTTCAGTGAGCTGAGCCGAATCTCCAGATTGGCCCGGCGCAGCTCTTCGGATGCCCGTTTCTCGGCCAGCCACTGCCGGAAAAAATAGCGGGCCTCGTAAATCGAAAAGATAATGACGAAATAAAATAGGTTGATACCAATACCGTAAAGCCAGTCGGTGGAGGCAACCACCTCCCGCCAGTTATCGCGGGCCACCCAGAACCGGGTCAGGGCAATCCGGACGGCCATAACCACCGCCAGGGCTGGTAACGTGCTGACAGACAGATAGATAACCCGGCGACGTATCTGATCAAGGGCAGGGTGCCGCTTCTCGGCCTGCAGAACCAGCCAGCGGGCGACAAACCACGAAATATAGATGGTCAGAATACCGTATAGAACGAAACGGCTCAGGATGTAATCTTCATCGAAGAAGGCCGACAGATTGAAGAAAACGCTGACAACGACGTAGAGGATCGGCGGACCGTAAAGCAGAAGCTGTCTGTCGTTCAGGCGTTTCATGACCTTTCAAAGATACGTTAATGAACAAATTCGACCCATATCCCAAAGCCGACGTGCCAGAGGAGATAATGCCCGATCCGGATCATCAGACCCGACAGAAAGCCATATCGCCGGAAAAAAACAGCCTGTAGCAGGTTCATGGCGTAGCCAGTGCCGAAGCTGTAGGCTATCAGCGCGGGTGAGTCGGTGATAAGTTGCTCCAGTAGTGGCTCGACCAGCGACGTGAGCCCGGCCAGCATCCAGAACAGGCCCTCGCTGCGTTCATTTTTCAGCACAAAACGGCCAGTCAGCCACATCAGCATGGGCAGCGGCACCAGCCGGTACAGACAGTCAACGTACAGTGCGCCTGACCCGAACAGCAGCAGCGAATACGGAAACGGCTGCATAAAGGGCGTCAGGGCCGTGACCGGCTGGGGATGCAGCACGAGGTTAAACACCACTACGTCGGCCACGGCAAAGCCCAGCCCGATGAGCAGCGGCAGCGTCCAACGCTCGTAGCTGGAAACGCGCCAGTCCAGCCCGTCGGCGAAGCCCGTGCGGGGGGCCAGCCAGATACCCAGCCCGCCGAGGGCCACCAGTCCCACTCCGTCGGGTCCAAACAGCCGCAGGTTCGGTACGCCCTGCCCGGCCAGATACAGCCCGGCCAGCCATGTAACGACGGTGTACAGCACGAGGCCACCATAAAGCAGCAGGCTGGCACGGCTGGGCGTAGTGGGGGTGAGGGGCAAAGAAGCCGACGCGCTCTTCATTTCATCAGTCGGTTCATCAGGCTCTTGTCGGAGCCGTTGCCATTGTTTTTATAAATGACAAACACGCCTTTGTTGTGCGGAAAATACAGCGCGTTGGCCTCAAACCCTACCGAGCCGCCGTTGTGGCCGTAGGCCGTGCCCAATTCGGTCGCCCAGGTTTCCAGCCCCAGCCCATACTCGCAATCGCCATTGGGGCAGGTGGGCAGGCGCACCGGGGTCATCATCTGGTTCAGCGAAGCTTCCGACAGCAGTTTTCCGCCGAAGAGTCCTTCCATGAACCGGGCCAGGTCGGTCGCCGTCGAGATGATGCCCCCGTCGGCCTCGCCGTCGCTATCGGCGCGGTCGAGGTGGCTGACGTCGAACAGGCGGCCGTTACCGTAAAGGTCGGCATAACCGCGCACTACGTTTCGATCGTCGCGGACTTCCAGATACGTATCGGTCAGGTTCAGCGGTCGGAAAATCCACTCACTGAATACGTCATGCAGTTGTTTTCCGGTTTTGCGTTCGATGATTTGCCCCAGCAGCCAGTAATTTGTATTGCTGTATCGCCAGCCGCTTCCGGGCAAAAAATGGAGGGGTTTCCCGTACACGTATCGACTTAACAACTGCTCCGTCGTCATCTTGAACCGCTCCTGGGCATTGTCTACGATGGAAAGCTGATATTGGATGCTCTCGTTGGGCGGATCCACGATGCCGCTGGTGTGGTTCAGCAACTGGCGCACCGTAATTCCTTCGGCCTGCGGAATCCGCCCCGCCGTCTGCGGTAACAGTTGAGCCAGTTTATCGTCTAAGCGAAGCTGCCCTCGTTCCTGTAGTTTCAGCACGGCTACGGCCGTAAACATTTTCGTGATACTGCCCACCCGGAACGGGCTGCAGACCTGTATGTCGGTCTGGTGTTCAAGATTGGCTTGACCTACAGTACCAACCCAGCGGGCTTCGCCGGGTTTCTGGATGAGCAGCAGGCTACCCGGCGAGCCGGTGTTCCGGCGATACTGCTGCAGTTCGTTCAGATACGTTTGGTTTTTGGGGTGCGTAACGTAGGCGTTCGGGGCGCAGGCCTGGGTCTGCGCCTGCGGTACGTCGAATTGCTCACAGGCCGACAGGCTCAGTAAAGCAAGAAGCAGAATGATTGTTTTCATGATAAGAGGAGCTTAGCGATTGAGTAAAATGCGGGTGCCCAGGTGCAGGGCCGAATGCGGCAGCAGCGGCACGCCCCGGTTGCTGAAGGGCGTTTCGGCAAACAGCTCGTAGCGGGTAAAAACGCTTACTGGTGCGGCCGTGTGCGGGCCGAAGCGATAGCCCAGCCCCGCACTAAGCGAGGGCATGGCCCGGAGCATAAACCGTGATGCAGGCCGGAATCCTCCCGCTCCGTCGGGCTGGTAACTGCGCAGATGCTGTGATAGTCCCAGAGCACCGATGCCCAGAAAGGTTTCGGCATACAGGCCGCCGATGAACGTTCGATAGCCGAATTCAGTGTTCAGAAACAGCCCGCTCTGTAGGGAGCGGTGATGATAAAACCCTACGTTCAGCGTCTGAATCAGTTGCGATCCGGGCCGGTTCCGGTAGTACAGCTCCCGACCGACGCGAATGCCGAAGTTTGAATTCTTCCAGAATCCCCGGAACGTAGGCAGGCTTACGGCATGCGAGAACACCGAAACAGTGAAGGGTATGCCCGGTGCGGGGGCGGATGCGTCCTGCTGTGCCCATGCTACGTTGCCGAGACCCGCCAGCAGCAACGATACTAGTTTGATTTTTAACATTGTCATTCGTATTTGTTGGTCAACCCTTCAAAAGTAAACCCCGGCCCGCCGAAGCAGACCGGGGTTTGTTCGAATGTCCTGAAACAGCCCCTGAACAGCCGAAAAAAATGACTGAATAACCACGCCTCACGCCATGACCGCCACCAGGTGCAGGGCGGTCTGCCCCAGCGCCCGGTCGCCCGTGATCCGAACCCGGTCGAGGGCCTCGTCAGGTTTTATGCCTTTGGAAAAGAGCTTCCAGGCATCGTCGGGCGTTAGTTCGGCGGTAGCGTCCGGGGGGGTGCCGTCATCGGTCGTCAACGCCCAGCCGGTTGCCTGTTTGACGATAAACCACTGCCCGCCCGCTTCGGTGGCAACGACAACCGACACCCGCGTTCCTGCGTCGGCGTCCACGTTGCGGTAGGCGTGGGGCAGGCCCTGCATCAGCGTGTCGAGGTAGGGCGGATACAGTTCCTTTGTCAACAGCCCCGGCTTGCCCACGGCATCCCGAATCTGCTGCTGATGGAGAAATTTTTCCGTGTACTCACGGGCGACGTGGAACCAGTTGGGCGAAACCGTTTGCCCGGCCCAGGCGACTGAGAAAATAGCATCGGCAAACGGGTCCAGCGTTGCCAGATATGCATTGTACTGCTGTCCGTAAATTTCCAGAAGCTCTGTCAGCACCTGTGGGCTCAGCCGCCGGGCGACGCTGGTCCAGCTCATGTTCAGGTCGTTGATATAGACGACCAGATCGGCATAGGAATGAGCGTTTTCCGGTTTTACGCCAAAGAAACCGTCCCGCGACATCGACAGGTTACGCAGACTGCCGTCGAGCAGGTGCGCCGCCACATCCTTGACGGTCCAGAGCCGGGCGATGGTGGGCCGCTGCCACTCTTCTTCCGTCAGCGATTGCAGGAGTTCGATCAGCAGCCTGTCCAGTGTCGGGAACAGATGGAGGGTTTGGATGGGGACGGGGCGGGTCGGCATAGTAGTATCGAAGAAAGAACCGGCATTCAGTCATTCAAGGAGTGTATTCCCTGTTCGTTGAGTCTGGCTAATCCGTCTTTCATGGCGGCAACCTGCTCGTGTGAATGACCCTGCCAGACGGTCACTTCGCCAACCACCCGGAATGGCTGTGTCGAACGATAGGATTTGGTCGGATTGCCCGGAAACTTTTTGTCGGTCAGGTCCGGGTCATCTTCAATTGGACCGGTTGGCTCCACCAGATAAATTCGTTCCCGGCCTTCGCCAAAAGCAAGCTCGGCACCCCAGATGGCGGCGTCTAATGTCGCTGACAGAAAGATGAATTTCGCATTCTTCCGCTGCCCGTAATTTGAATTATAGCCAGGTTCAATCAGGTCGCCAACGTGTAAGTCTGCCTTTGTTCCGTGAAAATACGTCTGGGCAAACGGTGTGGCACCCGGTCTGGATGGGGTGATGTTCTCCGTTATCAAAATTATTGTCTTTTGTTAAGCTGGGTCTGTCCGCTGTTTTTTACAGTGAAGCCAACGGCTTCGAGCTTTGCGTTCGGGCGGGCAATCGAAGCACAAAGCTGATAGTGTTACTAAAGTTCAATAGAAGCATAATGCTCTATGTTCGCACGTCACCCCGCCTGACGCAAAATCCATGTTATGCACCGTTGCTTGCTTTTTTAAATTTCCACATGAGATAAAATGGATTTTCTTGCAGTTTTGAAATTTCCTTTTGGTAATCCACTTCATGCTTGACTAAAAGTCCAAGTCCACTTGAGCCGAGAAAACTGCTTATGATTGTTCCTAAGCTCATAGTTGAATAACTTAATAGTCCTAATGAAACCGTACTAAAAACTGTCCCGCCCACTTTTAACTTATGAATGTATGAAATGCTTTTGAATTTAGCATTCAATTGATCCACTTGTGGGCGAACTAAATCATTTTTCATTTCGCTAATAGTCTTGCCATCTTTTTCTGCATTTTTGATTAGCTCTTTCAGATTTATTCTGAAAGATGAAATGAGATCGTAGTTGTCTCTTAGAATTAATGTAAGATCAGAAAACTCAATGCCATTTAGATAAGGCACCGTTATTTCAAATAATTCATTCTTCTTGTCAATAACATTAGGTTTAAAGTCAATTGGAATCGAGTCTTGAGATTTAGAGTTTTCTACAGTAAGCCAATTCCCAACAGGACTGTCTGGTTGTACTTCCCAGGTTCGCCAGACACGTCCACTTCCATCAGGTCCTTTTTTGTCAGTTAGTCCAATTACCAGCCTACTATTGTGTACCATAGCCATTTCTGAATCAATCAAGGGCTCAATGTTTTTGAGAAACGGAGTAAACTCTTTCTCATTCCTAATTGCAAATCCCGCATGGAGAATTGGTTTTTCATTGACTTGAATTACCGCCTTCAACACTTCATCATTAACTGTTACCTTCTGTTCAGTCTTAATTACAACATTTCCCCCGCCACCAAGGCCGACTGGATAAATGTTTGTAAAGTCTGAAAAAACAGCAGAAAATCTTATTCTGTCCAAGTCTTTATTTAAGTCAGTAAGAAACGTGTCCGACTTTATTCCTTCGCGTTCCTTTGAATAACTTAAAATGGCCTCTATATTCTCAATATAGAAGTGACCATATTTGTCGGGATTTTTATGAATTATGTCTCTTAAGTCGTCTTTCATATAATGGTGCATAACTCGTTAATATACGCAATCTCTATTCGTCAATACACCCCGACAGGCCGCACTGACGCATTCTCACTTCCTCCCCCCCACTACCGCCCCAACCCCGGCCTAATCAGCGGCACCACCACTTCAAACGTTTCGCCCGTCTCCTGAATGCTGACGTCGGGCTGGTTCAGGAGTTCGTATTTGGCGACGATGTTCAGCAGGCCTTTCTGCGTGGAGTTGACGCGGTCTTTGGCCCGGCGCTGTAGGTTGTTGCGCACCCGCAGATGGCCCGATTCATTGGAGGATATACTGATTCTCAGCGGAAAACTGGCCGAAACGACGTTGTGCTTCACGGCGTTTTCGAGTAGTAGCTGTAGCGTCAGCGGCGGAATGAGGTAGTTCTGAAAACGGTCGGCGACGTCGATGGTCAGGTCGATGCCCTGCCCGTGGCGGGTTTTCAGCAGGTGATAATACGACTGAATGAAACTCAGTTCGGTCGAGAGGGTCGTTAGTTCGGCTTCGTTGGTCCGCAGCAGGTAGCGGTACACGTTCGACATCTCGTCCACAAACTGCTCGGCTTTTTCGGGCTCGTCGGCAATCAGCGAGGACAGCGAGTTGAGGGAATTGAACAGAAAATGCGGGTTCAACTGGGCCTGAAGGGCTTTCATCTGCACTTCGGACATCTCCTGCCGCAGCCGCTGCACCGATAGTTCGGCCTCCAGATGCTCACGCTGCCGTTTGTCGCGTTCGCGGGCGAGTTCCTGCTCCACCACGGCCCGGCGCACCGCCGCCCGCCGGTTGCGGTAGCCCAGACCCAGCGAGAAAAACAGCAGCTCCAGCACGATGCCCGCCTGCAGATAGGTCAGCGGAGCTCGCCAGAAAAGCTGCCAGTTGCCTAATTGCAGCAGGGTCAGAACCATCGCCGCCAGACCGCCCAGCACCAGCATCAGCGACCCCGTGATGAAGAACCGCGTAACGGGATCACGCAGCCGCCAGAGCCGGGCCACGATGTAGAGCGACAAAATGACCAGCCCCGTCCGGACCAAAGTATGAAGGAGTTCGTAAACGGGCCGGGTCCAGACATCCGACAGAAAACAGAAATACGCACACAGCACTATGTACGTCAGCAGCACAAACTGCGAGATCCGGAAGATGCGTACCAGGCCCGGAAGCCGCTCCCGCAGCCCCAGAAACGCCGTCGTAAAGTCGTAATAGACGAAATAAGCCAGCATGGGGACGGCCACCCGGAAGAAATGCCAGCCGTTGTCGGGAACCGTTAGCTCCAGTTCATCGACCCGGACGCCGAAAAACACCGTCCAGACGAAAATGTAGGTGGTATACAGCCCGTAAATCCGGTCGCGGTAGATCAGCCACTGCGCCGTGTTGAACAGCAGCATGGCCGACAGCATTCCGAGAATCAGGATGTTCCAGGTTTCGAACGTCATTCGGTAAAAAACAGATCGTCAGGCAGACGAAATTACTAATTCGGCGGTGAAAAGTTAGTTTAAAGCATGGATTGTTGCATTCAGGGTAATAAAACAAAAAAGCTACGGACCCTATCACCGTAGCTTTTCGATTTATACAGAGAGAAAATTATTCGTTATTCGACAATGATGGCGCGCTCGGGCGTCGTCGGCGTTTCGGTCGAGAGCGTCAGCGGATAGACGTCCTTGTTATCGCCGGAAACTACCTCCAGACGATACTCGCCGTCCTGTAGTTCCGACAGGTTGAATTTCAGGCTGTAGTTGCCCGTTTTCTTCGACAGAAACTGATACCCCAGTACCTCGCCGCTGGCATCTTTCACCAGGATGGACATCGGTTTGGCCGAATGTTTTTCGATTAACACTTTCAGTTTCATCGGCGACTGAACCGTCGAGAACATCGCCATCCGGTAAGAAGCGTTGGAGGCCATGCGAACCGAGTTGTTGTCGGCCAGTTTAAGGTAACCCGGAGCATCCACTCGGGGAGCGTCCACTCTGGGAGCGGCGATGGTCGTCAGGGTAGAAGCGCCCAGCAGCAGGGCGACGAGCAGTGAGTTGGCAAGCGTTTTCATGAGTTGTTTACCTTTAGTATTTGTTGTTGTTGTTTGTTTGAATGGTTCAAAATTAGGTATACGCTTCACACCTATGAATAAAGATTGGTACCAACTGACAAATTGGTAGGTTGAAGCGTTGCATCTGCCCGATGAATGGTCTTCGTGGGGGGCGCCAACGGGTGGTTATACGGAGTGAACGGCAGCCGGAGATGCAGAAGGGCTACCAAAAAACATCATGACGGATTCGGCCCATCAGGCGGGCGCGTTGTCAATAAATCCATCAGACCTTTCAGATCGAAGGGCTTGGTCAGGTGCCCGTCGAAACCGGCTTCCTGGCTTCGTCGTTTGTCTTCGTCCTGGCCGTAACCCGTCAGGGCAATCAGCACAGCGTTCCGACCCTGGGGCAACTGGCGGATCTGCCGGGCCGTTTCGTAGCCATCCATACCCGGCATGCCGATGTCCAGCAGCACGACGGTCGGCTGCAGGTTCATCATGGCTTCGAGGGCTTCCGGCCCGCTATACCGGGTGTGGACGTCGTATTTTTTTATCTTCAGCAGCATGGAAAGTGTCGCGGCTGCGTCGCGGTTGTCGTCCACCACCAGAATTCGGTGACCGGTCGTGTTTCCGTTTGCGGAATCGTCAGGGTTATTCATTTCCGTTGTCGGTTCGGATATCAGCGGCAGTTGAACCAGAAATTCGCTGCCCTGCCCCAGTCCGGGGCTGCGGGCTTCCACCCGCCCGCCGTGCATTTCGACCAGCCGCCGGACCAGCGTCAGGCCCAGCCCCAGACCACCCTGGCTGCGGGCCAGCGAATTGTCGACCTGCACAAACAGTTCAAAAATGGCCTCCAGATGGTCGGGGGCCAGCCCAATGCCATTGTCGCGCACCCGCAGCCGGGCCATGCCTTCCGCCGGTTCCACACTCAACCAGACCTGGCCCGGTTCGCCGTTGGGCCCCTCGCCGGTATAACGCACCCCGTTGGTAAGCAAATTGGTTACTACCTGCGTCAGCCGGGTCGCGTCGCCGTTCAGATAGAGAGACACAGACGGTAGCTGAACGTGCAGTTGCCGATGATGTTCGTCAAAGAGCGGGCGGGTGGCCCCGACGGCCTGCCGCACCAGCGCTACGAAATCGATTCGCTCCCGGCGCAGCTCGATCTTGCCCCGGCTGATGCGGCTCACATCCAGCAAATCGTCGATCAGCCGGACCAGATGGTCGACCTGTCGGCTCATCAGGGCTACCGACTGGCTGAGCATCTCGTCGCCTTCGCTCGTCAGATGCAGCAGTTGCAGCACGTTGCGGATGGGGGCCAGCGGGTTGCGCAGTTCGTGGGCCAGCATTGCCAGAAATTCGTCTTTACGCCGGGCCGCGTCGCGCAAAGCCTCTTCCATTTGCTGGCGTTCGCTCAGGTCACGGGCTACCTTGACGTATCCCAGCAACTGCCCGTCGATGTCGTAGAGGGGCGACAGAACGCCGGATACGTAGAGCCGACTGCCGTCTTTACGCAGGTGATACCGCTCATCGGCGGCTTTTCCCTGCTGGCGGGCCGTTTGCATTTCCGCTTCGTGAGCGCCCGTCAGGCGGTCTTCGGGCAGGAAAATGAGGGCAGTCGGCTGCCCAAGAGCTTCTTCAGGCGTCCAGCCGAAAATCTGCTCGGCACCGGGATTCCAGCCCGTGATGATGCCCTTCGTGTCGGAGGTGATCAGGGCGTGGTCGGAGATACTGTCGAGAATAATCTGCAATCGCTCCCGCACCTCCCGCAGTTCCTCTTCCGCCTCCCGGCGCTGGGTTACGTCGAACATGACTCCGCTGACCTGGCTGGTCCGTCCCTTCACTTCTTCCGTTACGCGGCCATAGCCGCGCATCCAGCGCACGATACCATCGTCGCGCACGATGCGGAATTCAATTTCGTAAGGTATATTCTGATCAACGGTTTTCGCCAGTTCCTCTTCGACGCAGGCACGATCATCGGGGTGAATGTGATCGATAAAGGTGGCCGACCGGACCGGATTAGGCTGGGGAGTCATGCCCAGCAACCGGAAGTGCTGCTCGTTCCAGTAGGCCTGGTCAGTCAGCACATTCCACTCCCAGGTAGCCAGTTCGCCCGCGTCCACGGCAATGCGCGTCCGTTTTTCCAACTCGCGGGCGGCTTCCTCCATGCGTCGCCGCTCCGTAATGTCGCGGCTGATTTTGGTAAATCCCATCAACCGCCCGTCGGCGTCGCGGATGGCCGTGGCAATCTCATCGACCATGATGCGCTGCCCGTCTTTGCGGATGCGGATGCCCTCGCGCTCGGCCCGGCCTGTGTGGGCGGCTTCGGCCAGTTCGCTGGCCGGTTCACCGGCGGCTATGTCCTCGGGGGCGTAGAACATCGACAGATGGCGACCGATGACTTCACCGGGCGTGTAACCCTTCACGCGTTCGGCTCCTTCAGTCCATTCGGTGACGATGCCGCTGGGGTCTATCCGAAAAATCGCATAATCGCGGATATTCTGCACCAGTATCCGAAACCGCTCGTCGGTCTCGTGTCGGTCGGCTTCGGCCTTGGCGCGTTCGACGGCGGCCCAGGTGCGTTCGGCAATTTCTTCCACCAATTGACTATCCAGGTCTGTCCAGAGCCGGGGGGTGCTTGGCACTACGCACAAAATGCCTGTCGGCCTGCCGTTTTTCAGTACGGGAGTGTTGATGAACGAGATGACCTGGAGTTGCAGGCAAAGTTGCCGCAGAGATTCGTCTAACCGATCCGTCGTGTTCACGTCCTGAACGATGAACGGTTTTCCCGCGTCGATCACGGCTTTGAGAACAGGCATGCCGTCCAGGGCATATTCCCCCGCAACCGAAGGCAATCCTTCGGCGGACGCATCCCGGTGGATAATGGCCCGATCGCCTTCAATCACGCAGTAATAGCACCGATCCGACCCGAAATGGTGCATTGCCATGCGGGTTACGGTTTCTTCCACCGCCACTGGGTCGGCCAGCATGCGCAGCGCATCGTTCAGTTTCAGCAAAAACGTTTTCCGTTCTTCGCTTTCCCGTAAGGCCTTTTCGGCTTTTTTGCGGTCGGTAATATCATCATACAAAACGGCGAATTGCTCTCCGCCACGGGGATATACCGCCAGGCGGTACCATTTTTTTGAACTGTCGAAGTAGTACTCGAAATGGACAGACTCGTTCTCATCGACCGCTTTGGCGAATACCTCGGCCAATGGCTGGTCTATTTTCCCGTACGCTTCGTACATGGTTCGTCCAGCCACTTGTTTGAAGGAGATACCGCCGGTCATCCGCTCGAAAGCCGGGTTGATTTCCAGAACCCGGAAGTCAATCGCCTTTCCATCAACTCCTCGAATCAATTCCCACAGGGCATAGCCTTCGTCAATCGTTTCAAACAGCAGGCGGTATTTTTCTTCCGATTGCCGCAGTGCCTCTTCGGCTCGCCCCCGCTGTGCGGCTTCGCGGATGCGCCCGCCGACTTCGCGGATCAGTTGGAGCTCGTCGGGCCGCCAGCGTCTCGGCGTTTTGCTATGGACGGCGAACGCCCCCACCCAGCGTCCCTCCTTTATGAGCATGGTGATGGCGAACGCGGCGATGTCCTGACTATGAATGAAAGCACGGTCCTCATCGGTAAATCGGTCATCGCTGTCGATATTCTCCGAGACCATCATTTCATTGTCGTAGAACTCCTGTATCCACACTTCGCCGAACTGCATGACCCATTCGCCGCCGAGCGGAGCCACGCCGTCGACGTACTCGGGTCCGGGCGTGAAGGTTTCGTCGTGGATGTCGTAATAACCGACGCGGCTGACTCCGAGGTGTTTCCCGACCATTTCGGAGGCGACCTTTGTTATTTCCGCAGGATCCGTGAGTGGCGGGAGGGCGTCGCTCAAGTTCAGGAGAAACTCCTGCTGCTGCTCGCGATGTTTGCGCTCGGTAATGTCGTCGTAAAGCAGGACGAAGTGATCGCCGACACGCGGGTAGGCGTACAACTCGTACCAGCGGTTAAGCATGGCGGCCGGGTGCTCGAAACGCTCCGATTTCTATGATCTATGCAAGCGTTGCGATATAGGTTTTATCATACTTT